>Ga0207066_1205_pt1 | contig 12666 bp, 15 predicted proteins | sample Alteio_BWMinCont_24_FD_153490 | JGI IMG/M metagenome (GOLD analysis project Ga0207066, IMG submission 153490) | Enriched cells from forest soil in Barre Woods Harvard Forest LTER site, Petersham, Massachusetts, United States -... | ecosystem: Environmental > Terrestrial > Soil > Temperate forest >...
GCTCGCCGTGCCGTAGCCGAGCTCGCTCAGCCACGCGAGCGTGGCCTCTTCGACGTGGCTTTCGGCGATGCCCGAACTCATAAGGCCACCGCTGCTAATCTCTCAGCGTCTTTCACGCGGATGTCACCCGACACTAGCTTGGGAAGTAGGAGATCGCGGGTTGCGGCGAGGATGCTGGCCTCCTCTTTATTGGCCTCCATTCGGTCGATCAACGGCGCTGCTATCCCGCTGAACGCCTTGGTCAGAATCTCGGTAGCGCGGACAACCTCAGTCTTCAACACAATCTCTGGCCGCACGGCGGGATATGCCGCGCCATCCGCGAGCTGGGAAAGACGATCAATGTTTTCCGGCGCGGTAGCGGCGAGATAGACGAACTCGCGGAAGCCGGATTGCCTTGGGCGAAGAACTGCAAACCCGGTGCTTCCGGTCAGCCCGCCCTTGCTCACGAAAGCATAAGACCCATTTCCCGGGCGCACCGTGCCGACGATGGTGTCGTCAGGTCGTAGGACCCTTTGCGCTCGGCTCGGCGCGTGATTCCGGTCGTAAGCTTCCGTCGTCTCGATTGCCCCCCACTTCGTGCCGGAAAGGTCCACATATTCGATCAAAGTTGGATAGGTTGAACGCGACCAGCTTTCCGGGTTGAGGTGTGCATAGCGGGCTAGCGTTCCCCATTCCCACCCTCGCGGATTTCCCTCGTTGTCCAGGAGGTCCGGGAACAGCGACCATATCTTTGGGGCGAGGTAGGGGGAGCGGCCTTCCATCTTTGCCCGCGTAGGGCCGAAATCGACGAACCAATCCCTGAAGATCGCGCGCGCCGTCGCCTCCAACGTCTCGTTCATGCTGCGGTTGAGGTCAATTTTGTCGTCGAGTGCTCCGAGGATGGAGGCGATGGCGCGTTGTTCAGAAAGCGGCGGTAAGACGAAAGGGCAAGCGGAGAGTATGGACGTGTTCAAGTTGGCCATCGTCGCGCCATGTGCGTGGCGAACAACCCATTCTCTAACGGCGGGATGCCCGAGATAATATGCAGCGTAAGCTGGGTCCGTGACGCCATGCCCTACACGAACGCGCAGACAACCAGTCCCACAAAGCCAACCGTCCTCACGCTCTCGAACTAAAGCGCGTCGCTCAACGTCCCCTCTGCGGCTATAAACAATATCTCCAACCTTCACTAAATAACGCGATAGGCGTTCTGCGTCTGATCGGGTGATGCGGGCGATACCATCTTCCGTAATTCGATTGTCACCAATGTCCTGGGGCATTATCGACGGTATGCCGGAAGGCACGTAGTCCGATGCGTGAAGTTGACTGCCAAACGGACCTGTCTGGATATCGCCACCCCCGCGCGCGCAGACATCCCCGAGGGATAGATAAGCCCATCCTTCCACGATAGGTCCAAGGACTTCCTCAAGCATGGCCGAGCAGTTCCGAAAGGTGCGTTCGGATTTTTCCGACCAGTATGTCGGCTTCGTCGAACTGCCCTTCGAGCTTCGTCCTTAGCGCCGCGAACCGCTCCGGAAATGGCGCATCGTCATCCTCAAGATCGGCCGCGCCGACATACTGGCCCGGCGTCAGCACGTGATTATGTCCTTTGATCTCGTCGAGCTTCGCCGCCTTGCAGAAACCCGGCACATCCTCGTAGCCCTTGCCCTCACACCACGAATGGTAGGTGCCGACGATCCCGGCGATGTCGTGGTCTGTGAACTCCTTGTGAGTACGGTCTACCAGCGATCCGAGCTTGCGGGCGTCGATGAACAGAACTTCGCCACGACGGTCCCGTGTCCTTCCGCCGTGGTTCTTATTACGGGCGAGGAACCACAAGCAGGCCGGACCCTGCACCGAGTAGAAAAGCTGGCCCGGCAGCGCGACCATGCAGTCCACCACGTCCGCCTCGACCATCGCTTTGCGGATCACATCTTCGCCTGACTGCATAGATGACATCGACCCGTTAGCAAGCACCACGCCCGCCGTCCCGTTCGGTGCGAGATGCCAGCAAATGTGCTGGAGCCATGCGTAATTGGCATTGCCCACCGGCGGCACCCCGTACGTCCATCGAGAATCCTCGCGCAGCCGTTCGCCGCCCCAATCCGAGATGTTGAATGGCGGGTTGGCGAGAATGTAGTCGAACCGCAAATCCTTCAGTTCGTCCTTGTGAAAGCTGCCCTCGTTGTTCCAACGGATGTCGGCGTCGATGCCGCGGACAGCTAGGTTCATCTTGGCCAGCCGCCACGTCGTGTAGTTCGACTCCTGTCCGTAGATGGCGATGTCACCGATCCGCCCGCCGTGGCTTTCGACGAACTTCTCCGACTGCACGAACATGCCGCCCGAGCCGCAGCATGGGTCGTAGACCCGGCCCTTGTAGGGTTCCAGCATCTCGACGAGCACACGCACCACCGAGCGGGGCGTGTAGAACTCGCCGCCGCGCTTGCCCTCTGATCCAGCGAAGCCGCCGAGGAAGTATTCGTAGACGCGGCCGAGGATGTCTTTGGCCCTGTCGCCGGGCTCGCCCATTGCGATTCCGGAAATCAGGTCAATCAACTCGCCGAGCATTACCTTGTCGAGCGCCGGTCGGTTGTAATCCTTGGGCAGGACACCCTTTAGGCCGGGATTGTGCGCCTCGATTGCCCCCATCGCATCGTCGATCAGCTTGCCTACGGTCGGCTGTTTGGCGTTCGCTTGTAGATGCGACCACCTCGCCTCCTTCGGCACCCAGAACACGTTATCGGCCAGATACTCATCCGGGTCCTCCGCGGCGGCAGGGTCCTCCGCCAGCAGCGCCGCGCGCTGTGCCTCGAAGGCGTTCGATATGTGCTTGAGGAAGATCAGGCCGAGCGCGACATGCTTGTAGTCGGACGGCTCAAGGTTCTTGCGCAGCTTGTCGGCGGCAAGAAACATCTGCGCCTCGAAGCCGAGGTTGGCACCGTTGCCGTTGACCGTGGGGGGCTTCGTCGGCCGGACGGCTACCGCGTTCGCGGCGTCTTTTCTTGGGCGTCCCCTAGGCATCGATCGCTCCTTCGGGCTCATAAATGCGAGCATAGCATAGACCCGGCGATGATGCCGTTGGCGCATTGAAAAGAATTTCGAAAACAAATTGCCCCGCACACGGCGGGGCAATGGATCAATACTCGCTCGCGAGCATGATCGTGAGGACGCGGGTCGTTTTTGATGGGTCGGCTGGGTCTTCCGAGCCGAACACCATCTCCGCGTCGTAATAATCGACCTTGAAGAACACCTTATGCCCGCCCTCCTCAAACGCGCCGAAGTCGTGTTCGCGGTGCGGGTCATTGTCCTCGGAGAAAGCATCGAAGGTGCGAACCTTCTCCACGATCCGAAACTTGACACTGGCGGGGAGTGCGTTGATGCCCGAGGTCATCATCACTTTTCCGCCCTGGTAGGTGCGCCGGAACTGATCGTTGAGTTCCCGGACGCGCTCGGCGCTCATCGCCGGCGTGCTCCCTGACCCCCCCTCGGCGGTCCCTGTCTGCCGCTGGGCGGCGCCGCTGCTTCGCCGGCACCTTCCTCGGCGATCTCGCGGACGACGATCTTTCCGTCGAGCGGGAACGCTTGAAGGATCAGATTGAACCCGCCACCGTCCTTGTGCGGGAACACGAGGCCGATGTTGAGCCAGTAGTCATCCTGGCCTTCACGCCGGATGACCGAGTAGGCGCGGTGGGTCGGCTGTCGGGGCTGTTCTCTCTCCGCCATTAGTCCACTCCATTTGAGCTGGTTGCGATGTCCTGCGTGGGCAGGCGTCGAGTGGCGATGCTCGGCGTCTGCCCGCGTGGATGGCAGCTCAAAGGAGGTGGTGGAGACTGCTGCGTAGGATACGTGCTGGTCGAGAGGCGTCAAGGCATCCCAATATTGTCAACTACTTGAAGCATCACCGCGAAAGTCAGGGCACCCCTGCCGCGTACACGCCATTTACGTCGGAGGGCAACCGGTGGAGGTTGAGCGTTTGGCGATGCTAAACGCCGAAGCGTACGTCCGCCTTGACGTAGCCTGTCCCGCAAGGCATTCGATCGTAAAACGGCGGTTCGAGAGCGCCAATGCACCATTACCATGAAGCAGCATCAAGCCATGACACCTCGCGCTTTCCAACGATACCTAAAACAGGCTTTAAGCGGAGACGACCAGGCGATGGTAGAAGTCGCCTTTGCTTATCGTAATAGCGACGGAGTTGAACCTGACCGCAGGAAATATTTCGAGTGGCTTCAAAAATCCGCGGAATCCAGGTACCCCAAGGCGATGTATTATCTTGCGATCGCTTACAAAGATGGCGATGAAGTCGATATCAATCTACCGAAATATTTTGATTTGATGTTGAGAGCTGCCGAAGCGAATGATCGGGAGGCAATGTTCAACGTTGCCTTAGCCTACGAGGAAGGATTGGGAACTGAGCGTGATCTAAACAAATACTTCTACTGGATTAGTCGGATGGCCGACGCCGGTGCGCCAGGTGCTATATTGAGCGTCGCTATAGCTCATCGGGACGGAAAAGGAACCCCGGAGAATCGAAAAGATTTCTTCATATGGGCTCGGAAAGCGGTTGAAGCTGCGCAGCTAGCCTTCGACCAACACAAAATCGATATTTCGGGTAGTATGGACGATTGGGCATCAGAGGATCTACCCCGCGCGACCCTGGTCCTCGCTCAAGCTTACAAAGACGGCATTGGCACTCGACGGCGGCCTCGCGATTTCTTCAATTGGATACGCCGATCGGGCATCGCAAGCCGAAACGTGTTAAGGATGCCCGAGCCGCCAGAAGACATCGATACCGCAAGTATTGCGGCTCCTATGTTCGACCTCGCTCTCGCCTACAAAGGAGGGGTGGGGTGCCAACGCAATGTCTGCAAATATGCACTGTGGGCAAAAAAGGCAGCTGATGCCGGCCTCACGACCGCAATGCTCGACCTAGCCCACGCCTATATCAACCCCTCATTCGGAATAAGAGACGAAGGTGAGTACTTTAGGTGGCTCAAATCCTCTGCCGAAGCAGGTGACGTGGATGGAATGTATGATTTGTCGATCGCCTATGGGAAAGGTATAGGCACTACGTCGTCGCCCGTTGAATTCGTGCGTTGGATACAGAAAGCAGTCGATCACGGTCATTCGCGTGCTTATATCGCACTGGGAGTGGCAGAGCTAGCCCGCCTGGGCGTAATTGATGCCAATGCTGTCGGTGTTTTTCTGCGAGCATTCGAAGCGTTGGCTAGCACCGTCGACAAAATTAAGGAAGCGCATCGCGTGACTAATGAGAATGACGCCCCTCACGGCGTCGGGCATTTCACGACACTAGATGCTTTGCACAATATGCTCCCGAATCAACGGCCGGACGTCGGCCAAAACCATTTGCGACTTTATAACGTCGCATATGTCAATGATCCACAGGAAGGGAAAATTCTTTCCACACATGAGTTGGGGGAGTCCCTGAAATATTTTCTTCCTGACAAACTCGAAGCTGTACCGCACGATCCATGGGAAGGACAACAATTCGGTGTGTACCTTGGTTCATTCTCGCTGTCTATTGACAGCCTCAATTTGTGGCGAGCCTATGGTCGGAATGGAGAGGGTTATTGCATTGTCACACCAGTGAAAGCTTTCCTAAACGCTGAAATCTCCAGTCAGAAGTCCTTTATGGCAACGGCATTGCAAGCTGATTTTTCCGGCTCCGAGGATCAAGGCGATGGGTTCCCATCTCCGATATTGTATAAAGTTTTCTATAATGATGACCTGGTAAAAAAGACATTAACGCGAACGAACCGGCCACTTCAAAGGATTATAAATTTGCTCAAGACCATAAAAGCGCACCGCCCGACCGATGAAACTGCGGCGCAAGCAAAAGAGATCGTATGCCGAACGGTGAGATCGGTCGTAAGTGACATACAATACCTTTATAAGCACAAGGAATACGAGGCTGAGCAAGAAGTTAGAATTCTCACGGTTTTCGGGATTTCGGCACAACAACTGAATATTGACAACCACGTGCCGCCCAGAGTCTTCGTCCAGACGAAACCCTTTCTTTATAGTCACAGCGGCTCACGAATCATCGTGGGCCCACGAGTACAGGACCAGACGGATGCGAGCCTCAATTTACGTTATCGGCTTGCGCGATGCGGATTTGCGCAATCGGCGCGGGTGGAGTTATCAGAAATTTCATACCGGTGAACGGTATTAAATCCCGAATCTGTTAGAATCGGGCAGTTGTCTGCGCGTGCAGCCGAAGAGCCAGTTCCCGCCCGTGCCGGGTCAAGGTACTCGTGATGTCTTGGACACTCGCAATTTCAGACGCAATTTGGCTACACCGGCGCTTCGCAAAATGCCGATCGGCAGTTGCGAGATGCGGATTTAGCGCTTCGAAGAATGCGCTTATCACGCCGAATACATAGAGTCCATGGAGTAGCCCCTGCACCGATCGTGGACGCCCCTGCCAAGGAGAGTAGAGACGAATATCCGTCGGTGACACCATGGGAATGGCACGCTCAATTAGAGTTAGTTGGAGATGCATGCTCTCATGGACGATTTGCTCCGCGAGGCGCATCCGCGCGTGGGCTTCATTCTCGCGGGGTATTGACACGAAGATAGAAAACGGCACCTCGGGGTCACTATAACTCACATCGAACTCCGGTCCCGCTGAGAGTACGTGGAGGCTTCGTACCAGGTAGCCGACACTTTGTGCTAACGTTGGGACGCGCTCTAGTAAATCGATGGCTGCTTCAAAAGCAGGTCTGGCCCGCTCAGCCTCCGATGGACTGCCAAACCGGAGCTCGCCATATCGGCTAACCATCGCCTCATCGAGCAGCTCTATCCCGATAGGAGGCATGTCGATTACGCTGACAGCGATCGAACCTGCAATCAGACGATCGGCTGTCGGATTATTGGTGAGTAAGCGTTGGGTGCCATACTGATTCGGCGTTTGACCTGCTCGGATCAGGCCATCCCACGTGTTTCGGGCAAGCTGCTCCGCTAAACCCTCAAACCAGAGATGGGCCGAGCCGGATAGTGCCGCCTCAATTACGTCTGAGAGCATGCCGAGCTGCGGGGGTCGCATAGAAGGAGAAGACAAGTGTGTATCGATTGCCGGCGTGCATCCGAGATACGGCGTGGAATGAGCGATCCGAGATCTCGAAGCCTAAGCCGCTCAGGTGGAGTGGGCGGAGGACAAGATGAACGTCGGTCGCGTCCGCACTGTTGAAGAGCATGAATAAGCCGCCGTCTTCGTCGCGCAAACCTCGGTTGAGCTGGATGACGAGTCGATGCGTCTCCTCGCCAGCAAGGTAGTCATTATGGATTGCGATGCGCTGGCCGGGCGAGAGCCTGTGCGCGACTACATTCACGCGATTCTCGAACTCGACTCCAAACACCGCCGCCATTCGCGATTGGCTTTCGCCGAGGACGGCAGATTGAACCAGTGCTGCCCCTAGCTTCGGCATGTCAGCGTCGAAAAGGCTGAACTCGTACTGCTCGTAAAAGTCGGTTTCGACAAGGCGCCAGGGCGCGGAGCCCTCAAACCAATCCAACAGCGCGGCCGCCGTGGCGGGATTTATGCAGTGGCGGAGGACGAAGTGCCGAAAGGGCGTCCCTTTCAACTGAGCATCTGAGAGGTTGATCAATTTTCCCGTCTTAAAACTATCTCTCGCCTGAGGCGAGACAACCACTTCGCTCATCTGTTATGCCGATGATACGAGCGATTGTAGTGTGAAGAGACCGGTCCATCGCCATTGCGTACCTCTTCGATGAGGCGCGCGAGTGCGGCGCTGGTTAAGGAGTCCGTGGAGACGAGCGGGCTCTCTTCCTTGTGTTCGCCGTCGGATTTCGCCGGTGGCTCCTTGTGGTCCATCGCTTCACCATCCCTCCGCTAAGCCGCAATTCGGGCTCTCACGAGCCAGCGGCGCATGTGCTCAATCAGCAATTTTTGATCGGCGCAGAACACCGACGGATTGTTGTAGCCATTGTCGTCCTGCCACCGGTGAGCAGGCATACCACCGCCGCACACGTGAAGATCAGGGCAAGCACGACACACCTCCGCAGTCGGTCGCTGAAGCTCATGATAGGCTCCGAACTCCGGACGATTTACCACATCTACAAGGCGGTTACGGAGCACGGACCACGATTCCACGAACTGGTCCGCCCCGGCGTACGCCACCTTGAGGGTATCGTTCTTCGTGATCCGCCCGTCCGTGTCAATCACAACGATACCGTAATCGGTGAGGCCTACACCCTCCTTCTCACCGCGTCCCCCCAGCAACAGCTTAAGCATATCGTCGAGTATGCGCGCGCGTGGTGGTGCCGGATCAGACAAATAGACATCAAGCAGCCCGCACATCCATCGTCCATATTCGATCGAATCCACCGCTTCCTTTCCGAATGGCAGGCGCGATCGATTACCGTCGCGATACAGGAAGTCAACGCTCGGCGCGCCGGTTGCTTTAAGAGCAGCATAAACCTCCGCGGGATCGGCTCGCGGATCAACGACGCATAGTATCCCGGTGAAGAGAGTGGTTGCCCCAGGATGTCGACGGAGCCGTTCAATCGCGGCCGTGACGCGAGAGTGGGAGCCACGGCCTCTACGATCAACACGGAATTCATCATGGACGGCGGACGGCCCGTCAAAGCTGATCGACACACCAACCTGATGTCGCACCAACACGCCGATCAACTCGTCATCTAACAAGAGCCCGTTTGTCTGGACGTGGATATCGCAATCCCTCGGCAGCGTGCTCCGTAGGCGACTGAACAGATCCGAGAGCGCGGGAACACCGAGCAGGAGCGGTTCCCCTCCATGCAGAACAACGCTCAACGGCCGTCGTTGCGCCGCTGCGAGTTCAGCAAGGTTCTCCGCAGCAGCCGAGAGGACGACGTGAGACATCCTCTTCGGCTGGGCACGCCAACCCGTGTCGCCCATGTTGTAGACATAGCAATAACCGCAATCGAGATTGCAACGACTGGCTACTTTAAGCAGAACCGTATCGATAGCGACCATCGTGTCTGCCAGGGATCTTGCTCTGTTCTAGCGGTTATGGCGATTGTATGTACGGTTGTACTTGCGTAATACAGGCCCAACATCCTCGCGCATTTCGAGAAGTAGGCGCGCCAACACGGTGTTGTCGGATAGCCCAAGCTCACGTTTCTGCCGATTGGAAGCCTCGCTTGCCTTATCCAAAGCCCATCTCCACAGTTTGATCTTATCCAAATTTATATCACGCAAAATTTCATAAAACAAGATACCTGAGCCAAGATGACTTACGTCAGAATTTCAATGTATACGGCAGTATAGCGCGAACAATTAAATGTTTCTCCGGAATATATAAATAACGTATCCTATATGATAGAGATATTAGGATCTATATCGAACAAAACGCTGGCGATATGCGCGAGTGGTGTCACCGTAATTTGTAGATTCTCTGAGATTGTCTTAGACATTCAACCATGATCCGGATACGTAGAAGGTCTCCGCTTAAACCAACCGAACCTGCCGGGAATCTCCGTCTTGCCATTCGTTCGTGAGTGGATCGCTCGCGCGGAGATCTTCAAAGGTGGCGAACAGGAAGAGCGACGCACCGAGGCTGCGGGGAACGCGGAGCTGCCGCAATGCCTTCTTCATGGATTGCATGCGCTCCCGATCCGTCGTTACGGTCAACATGCGGAAATTCTTCAAGCCGAATTGCCGCTCGTGCTGCTTTGCGGCATGGGCGGTGAGGTAGGCGCGCATCTTCTTCTCGAAGCTCGTCTGATCGAAGCGAGAGCGGACAATCGGCATCGTGCCGCGATCGATCTCCACCATGAAGTAGCGGCGCGAACCGTCGGCCAATTCGAGGCCGAAGACGATATCGGGAACGACGCTGATCTCGCGGCGCACGCCACGATGCGCGACCTTCGCCCGCAAGGCGAACGGATTGCGGGATGCCGGCACCGGCTGCCGCGAGGCCGCATTGATCTCAATCGGGGAAATGACCCGCACGCCGGGGTGATTACGCACCGCACGGTGTAAGGCGACCTGGAAATTCACGATCTCGATCTGGTGTTCGATAAAGGGCCGGCCGGCTTCGCGGTTCTTCCGGCTCACCTCGGGATTGGCAACTTTAATGCCGTCCCGCTCCCGCAGGAGGCGGGCTCCCCGGTCGGCGAGGGCATAGGTGATCGGTGCGGAGCCGGCGGTCGGGTAGTAGTCGAGCTGGGCGCGCGGGCGATCGATGTAGCCGGCATGGAAGAGGCGCAGCAGGCGATCGTTGGTGCGGTCGACCGAGCGCCTGACCAGCGCGGCGATGTGGGTCGATCTGATAAACCGAAACCGCGCGACTTGCCGCACGATCTCCACGTCGTCATCGGTGAGGCGGAAGGCCGGCGGTTCCGACGCACGGCGGAACCGTGGCCTGCGAATCTGCCTCTCGACGGCGACGGCATCCATACGAGAATTATACCAGCCCGCGGATGCGTCAAACCCGGCCACGCCGGGGTCGGCCGCGGCCGGTCGCGCCAAGTCGGGGCTGGTCGCGATCGATCGCCGTGATCCGGGCAATGCCGCGACCTACTCGCCGATGTCGTCCACCTTCGGGCGCTGTTGGTGCCGGGGCTTCGCCCCGTCTCGGTAAAGGGCATCCAAGCAAGCGCTGCGCGCTGCTCGGAGCCTCCCTTGACCGGGCTCGCCCCGCTCTCGCCGAGGGGCAGGGGTGCGGATGATCCGCACCCAAGTTTCAGAAAAGAAAGGGCTTGCCGGCGGCAATCCGATTTCAAAAGGGATCAGCGCCGCAAGGCCGAGGCCCGCAGAGACGCGCTAGGCGCGAGCGCTACTCGTTGTAGAAATGAGGGCGCAATTCCGCTTGCGGGATGTACCGGGACGCCTGAACGAAAATCGCCCGCAGCGTACCTTTCGCGATAGGGTCGTGGTTGGGGACGATCAGCGTCTCGGTGCTGTCGAGGGCTGAACGCCGCAACTTGAGATGCTTCGTGCCGGCGACGACGACGAAGCCATAGGCAGCGAGATTATCGACGACCTCCGCGCCGGAGAGAACCCTAAGCCCTCCCCGCATACAGGGGAGGGGATACCTCGAAATTGGTGAGAATGGAGGGCATTTTGGCGAAGCCCAGCGACGCCGCATTCTCGCCCTCAAAATAGAGGGCTACTGCATCGCGGATGTTCTCCTGCAATTCTTCGAAGGTACCGCCCTCCGTGATGATTGGCACGTTCACGCCGTCGGCGGTGTAGACGCCATCCTCCTGCGAGATATTGAATTGAACGATGGTTTTCATGTTCGTATCAAGTGTACCAAAAACCGATAAATACTCAATGTCGGGTCTGGGATTTGCATGTCCGTTCGAGTTATTTCCTCCCGACGCCCGCTGCACGAATGAAGTGAGGCGTCGGAGGGTTTGTGCTGTTATCGTTTTTTGAGACTGCTCAGCCGTTGACTCTGCTTACGGGTCGCGGCTTGTCGGCGAGCGGCATATGGCTTATTGCTTCCGCCTCGGAATCTCTAACGCGTCGGCGATGATTTCAATGTCAATCCAGAAAGCGCTGTCGAGGTAGGCATCGGCCATTTTGTCTGCCAGCTCGATCATGGTGCCATCGTCGACTTTGCCGGCATCAAAGCCCGCCTGCTCCAAGTCCGCACGATGAACGGTGGTAATCGGAAAATATCCCTCTTTCGGCTTAATCAGTGGGTAAGACACGGTGGGTTTGTTAGCTGGTAATGTGTCCGGCGGCAGCGGGGCATACGCTACTCTGCCCATTGCGCCAGTACATCGGCTGAATGCAACGCATCGGTGATGGCGGACGCAAGGCGCTCGCGCTCCTCCGCCACATCCATGCAAAGGCCATCTTGCTCCTTGCAGACATCGAGAACGATGTCGAATACGTTGAAGTTTGGTTCGTCATTCATACTCTGATTGATGAGCTGATAATCAACAGGCGCGTTCTCCGCTCGTCGGCTTGCCTGTGCTATCGGGATGTCAAAGAGCGAGACGACAAGCGGCGTGTTTTATCTTGGTGAAACCCTAAGACCGGAAGACGTTCGGGCGTTCCGCTTTGTGCCACCGCTTATCGTCTGCGGTCATTGTCTCATGCCCTCAAAAGCTTGCAAGCAAGTTATCCACAATAAACCAATCGGCATCGAAAGTGCCGAGGTGTCAAGCTTATGCCTTCCGGGGTCTCCCACCCTTCTTTCCCGCCTCTCGCGCAATGGCGATACGCCGCTCCTTGGATAACTTCTCGGCACGCGCTCTGCCGCCCATTCGTGCAAACTCGGTAATAGTCAGTGTCTTCACTCCGCCAATATACCACAAACCTACAAGCACGTTGTCCCGCCCCTTTTCTTACAGGTGAATTTCTTCTTCACCACCTCCAACCTCAGGAACTGCCCACTGTGTGCTTCAAGCTCCGCGTCATAGAGACGGCGGGAAAGGTAGACCCGCTATACCATCGTCGCCGGCGCCGCCACGGTGATCCGCCGCAACCAACCCTGGCCTGTCGGCGCCGGCCGCGGTCAACCATGCGCTGTCGCACGCGGTCTGCTGGGGCGGGCATCCGATTGACACCCGCCCCTAGGGATCTAGCGCCGTCTCCAACGCGACGCCCGTGCGATCAACGGATTGACGGGCCTGCGCTCATCGGAAAGCGGCACGTACTTGGTGCAGATGCACCGGCGCGCGCCGCCGGTGTACAGACACGCCCCG
>Ga0207066_1206_pt1 | contig 12614 bp, 6 predicted proteins | sample Alteio_BWMinCont_24_FD_153490 | JGI IMG/M metagenome (GOLD analysis project Ga0207066, IMG submission 153490) | Enriched cells from forest soil in Barre Woods Harvard Forest LTER site, Petersham, Massachusetts, United States -... | ecosystem: Environmental > Terrestrial > Soil > Temperate forest >...
CGTATGACCTTTGGCGACTGCCGTGTTCATATGCGCACGCAGGCCGAAATGCTTGAAACATTTAAAGGCCGTGATGAACTTTTATGGCGTACCGGAGAAATTGCAGATCGTTGTAATTTTGAATTTGAAACAGGCAAGCTCTATTTTCCTAAATTTGAAATTCCTACAACCGACCTCACGTTTGGTACGTTTGAAAAACAAGAAACTGAGGGTGAATATTTTACACGTTTGTGTACCGAGGGCTTAAATGCATTATTTTTTAATAAACGCATTATACCGGATGTCACAGGAATCTCTCCCGACGTCTACTGGGATCGCTTAAAAACAGAAATTGATTTAATTATAAAAATGGATTTCACGACTTATTTTTTAGTCGTGAGTGATTTTATTAAATGGGCAAAACGTAATGACATCCCCGTCGGTCCTGGTCGTGGTTCTGCCGCAGGGTCACTGGTGGCATGGGCTCTTGAAATTACTGATATTGATCCCTTGCGCTACAACTTACTTTTTGAACGATTCTTAAATCCTGAACGTATCACCATGCCCGATATCGATATCGATTTTTGTATCGAAGGACGGGAACGGGTTATTCAATACGTTAAAGACAAATACGGCCATGATCGCGTTTGCCAAATTATCACGTTTGGTACCATGATGGCAAAGGGTGTCGTGAAGGACGTTGCCCGTGCTTTAGGGCTGCCTTTTGAAGATGCTAATGCGATAACTGACCTTATTCCTGATCAATTAAAAATTACATTAACCGAAGCTCTTGAGCAAGAACCAAAGTTACAAGAGTTGCGAGATTCCAACCCTAAAATCCAACAAATATTTGAAGTTGCACTTAAACTTGAAGGCCTGACACGCCACGCATCAAAACATGCCGCCGGCGTTGTTATTGCACCTCGTCCTATTAATGAAATATTACCGGTTTATGTCCCACCAAAAACAAACGAGCTTGTTACTCAGTACGCGATGACCGAACTTGAAAGTCTCGGCTTTTTGAAAATGGACTTTTTGGGACTTAAAAACTTAACGCTTATTCAACGGGTTATTAATTTAATTAAAAAAAATCACGGTATTTCAGTTGACCCTAACCATTTGCCTTTGGATGATACAAAAACATTTGTATTGCTCGCAAAGGGCCAAACAAGTGGTGTATTCCAATTAGAATCAAGTGGATTGAAAGAAGTGTTGCGCAAGCTCCAACCAACATCATTTGAAGATATCATCGCGGTTAACGCGCTCTATCGCCCCGGACCACTTGGCTCAGGCATGGTTGATGATTTTATCGAACGACGTCATGGACGCCAGACCATTAAATATCTCTTTCCTGAACTTGAACCAATTCTCAAAGAGACGTATGGCGTTATTGTTTATCAAGAACAGGTTATGAAAATTGCTTCAACTATTGGCTTTTATAGTTTGGGCGAAGCTGATATTTTGCGTCGAGCAATGGGTAAGAAAAAAGCAGAAGAAATGGAAAAGCAGCGCGGATTTTTCACCGCCCGTGCACAAGAACATGGCTTTGATGGCAAAAAAGCGGGGGAACTGTTTGATCTCATGGCCTATTTTGCTGGATATGGGTTTAATAAGTCTCACTCAGCTGCCTATGGGATGATTGCCTATCAAACCGCTTATCTAAAGGCACAATATCCTCTTGAATTTATGGCCTGCTTAATTTCACTTGAGGCTCGAGATCCTGAAAAAATGGCCTTCTACATTCAAGAAGCGAATGATATGGGCATTAAAGTTTTAGCGCCAGATATCCGTTACTCAGAACATGAATTCACCACGCATGATGACAATATTATTCATTTTGGATTGCGCGGCATTAAAAATATTGGCGATGTTGCCATAGAATCGATTATCGCAGAACGTTCAAAAGAGGGAGCTTTTAAAGATTTATTGGATTTTTGTATTCGCGTTGATTTGCGCGCATGCAACAAACGGGTACTTGAAAACTTAATCGCCGCAGGCGCTTTTGATGCATTACCGGGCAATCGTGCCCAAAAAACTGAAGAGCTCGCCATTATTATGGACCGGGCACTTGAAAAGAAAACAGCGCACCTTACGGGGCAAATGGATTTATTTGGACTGACTAAAAAGGAATCCGGCGCTCCCGATTATTATGCCTTTACTCCCCATGATGAATGGAATCTCGCGACAAAACTTGAAAAGGAAAAACAGGTGCTCGGATTGTATGTAAGCGCACAGCCGCTTGATGGTTATAAAAAGCAAATTCAATGGCTCAAGCTTGCCAGCTTTAAAGATATGCAAGGCATTGGAGAATTTATCACCGGATATGGTGTGCTTAAAAGCATGCGAGAAATCACCACCAAAAAAGGTGATAAAATGGCATTTGTCCAAATAGAAGATGCGCACAGCAAGGCTGAACTTATTGTATTCCCTAAAGTGTATCAGCGCGTATCTGAATTGCTCAAACATCATACTATTTTTATTGTTAAAGGTATTTTAGACGAATCAACTGAGCAGTTGTGCAAAATAAAAGTAAATGATCTGATCGTTTTTGATAAATTATTTGATGGTTCTGAACTGGTGCATAAAATTTCACTGACGTTGCCCGAAAATTATGATGAAGCTCTTTTGCAAACGATTAAAGAAAAATCTATCCCCGGCAAAACGGCACTTGAACTTGTATTTACTGAGCAAAATAAAAAGTTTGCGCTTACCACAAAACATAAAGTTTCCTGCATGTTGGAAACGCTTGCTTTTATGCATGAAAATAATGTACAAGTAAATATAACTCTTTAAGCGATTCTTATCAAATACTTATTAAAGGTTACCATGGCAGAAAAAACATTGCAGAAATTACCGCTTGGTCTTAATTCATTTCGTAAAATACGTGATCTCAATTGTTTATATGTCGACAAAACAGAATATGTTTACAATCTCATTACGGGTGGTTGGCGTTATTTTCTTTCACGTCCCCGTCGTTTTGGTAAATCTTTATTAGTTTCCACGTTGCATGAAGTCTTATCAGGCAATAAAGAATTATTTAAAGATCTTTGGATTGAAAAAAGTGATTATTCTTGGAAGCCGCATGGCGTTATCTCAATAAGCCTTTCCATTGTGGACGCCCAAAATGTTACAAGTTTCCGTGTAGGTTTGTGCCGAGAACTTACTTTTATAGCACAACAGTACGGAATTCTGTTAACAATAGAACAACCCGATGCACAAGGCATGTTCGTTGAACTCATAAGGGCATTATATGGAAAGTTCAATCGCGTGGCGATACTTGTTGATGAATATGATAACCCTATTTTACGCAATTTAGATGATGAAAAAAATGCCATAGCCATTCGAGATACATTGCGAACTTTTTTTGCTGTAATTAAAGACTTAGATGCATTAATTGATTTTGTTTTTATTACGGGTGTTAGTTCATTTGCTCGGGCCGGTATTTTTTCCGGATTAAACAACTTGAGCGTTATAACGCTCAATGATGAATATGGCAGTATTTTAGGATATACCAATGAGGAAGTTGATCATTATTTTGGTAGATATATGCAAGCATGGGCTGATAAAAAAAATATTTCCTACCACCAGCTTCGAGAAAACGTTAAAACTTGGTACAATGGGTATCGTTTTGGTGATCAAGTTCCTTCAGTTTATAATCCATTTTCGTTAATGAACGCCCTGAATGCATATAATTTTGACAATTTTTGGATTCAGTCAGGCACGCCAAGTTTTTTAATGAAAGAGATCAATAAAGAATATCGTAATGAGCAACTACGTATATTTGATGCGGAAAATATTGTACTCGACAAAAATGATCTTAGTTCCATTGATATCGGCTCAATACCATTGCCAACACTTATCTTTCAAACAGGCTACCTCACGATTGACACGTATAATGAAACAACAAAATTATATAAATTGAAATTCCCTAATTTTGAAGTTAAAGAGTCATTTCAAAAGTTATTATTGAACGTCGTTGCCCAGATAGATTTAATTGAAGTTAAAAGTTTATTGCAATCTCTCCTATCTACCTTGCATAATGGCGATATGCCAGAAATGATACAGGTATTAAAACAATTGTTTTCTCGAATATCGTATCATCAAAATACAACGCCCGAATTCAATGAGATTTCCAAAGGAAGACAGGAAAAATTTTACCATGCCATTTTACAAATAATTTTTGATCTCACCGGCGTCAAAGTGCAGTCTGAATACGCTACAAGTCATGGGCGCATCGATTTAGTGCTCGAGCTACCACAATCTATCTACATTATTGAAACCAAACTTAATGAATCGCCAGAAAGTGCGCTTGCTCAAATAGAAGAAAAACGTTATTGGGAACCATTTCTAAAATACGGTAAACCAATTATATTACTTGGTATTTCATTTCAACGAAAACCTGGAAAATTCGACATTACCTATGTCTCAAAAAAATTGTAACTTTTTATCTACACCGCCTTCAAAGTTCTTTCATACTCAGCAATGCCCTTTAAAATTTCAGTTTCGCCGCGCTTTTGCGCATGTTTTTTAATGAGGGCTATTAAATTTTTGAGATAAATTAATTGGCTTTTGAAACCAAAGGGATCAGATTTTTCATCCTCTATGACTTCACGTAAAGCATTGTTTTCTTTATCATCTTTTACTAACGCTAATTGTGCCGTATACTCAGCAATTCTTTTTTGTTGTCCCTGCAAACCTTCGGTTACATATTTTAATTTGTTTAATGCAATCTGCCAAAGCTGCGATTTATTATCATATATCGACATAGTTTTTAGTGAAGCACCCTTTTCAAGCAAAAGATCAATAATCTCAAGTGGTGGTTGTTCATTCGCAAGAATAGAATTATCAAATATCATTTCCAATGCATTAACTGTATAAAATTCCTGAGATGATGGATCTTTATGAACATTGGATACATTTACATTAAACCCGGGCTGATTAATTAATTTCTTGAGAGGATCAAAATTCTTCGATTCAAGATTATCTTTAAATAATGTATAAAATTTGGTCAAATCTATGTAATCAGTTATATACTTTTTATTGAGCCTTTTCGCATACTCATATAATGTTATATTTTCAAATTCTGGCGTTGTAATTTTTTGTGTGATAAAAAAGTTTTTCAAATCTTCATCATTCTTAACAGTACTATCTTGAGCTATTTCCATAAATTCTTTAATAAACGAATCAATATCAGTGCTCTTTTGAATCGCCTGCAAAAACTTCTGTGCCAATTCTTGATCATTAGTTTTGTTAATGTTTGCGGCCATTTGCTGCGCAAAAATGCTACAATTTATCATACCTAATGCTATTATTACTACTATTTTTTTTGCGATTACATTCTTCATATGATTTTCTCCATTTTAGCAATTATATTCATTTTATACTTTAAGTTTAATTGAAATAGCATTGGAAATGCAATGGTTTGGCAAAAAAGCCCAGGGTAAACGCATTTAATGATGCGTTAAACCAATGAATTAATGAAAAAAAAAGATTGGGTTTGAAAGAAGCCTAAAAAAAAATAACTGATCCTCGAATGGATCGCATGAAATTGCATCCTCTCTCCTCAATCATCATTTTGGCTGTTTGCGCGGTTATAGGAGGGGCGAATAGTTGGGTGGCAATTGAGGAATTTGGAAAAAATTATAAACAGTGGTTTTGCAGTTTCTTGAGAGTTTCCGTTTGGAATTGCAAGAAAATTACTTCTCATATTCAGGGCTACTTTTATATTTTTACGTATTTTATAAGTCATCCTTACTTATAAAACTTACAATATTTTGTGCTATTCTTTGATCAAATTTCTCTTTTCTTTCAAATATTGTTAACTTCTCTAAAAGAGGCTTTATATTGTGCTTATGTTTAATAAGATTACAAATATATTTAATGCGTTGGAGCTTTACATTTTTATCATTATGATTCTGCACTTTACTCAAAACCTTAATTACTTCTAGACGATTTTCACAACCAAATGTATTGCTCAGATTAATAGTATCGCTGGTTAAGAGAACATCGACAAGAGAACCATAGCTCTTCTTTTGAGCAAGCTGAATGGGTGTCATATTATTACTAACATGATTTGGCTTATACCCAAGCAGAAGGAGAATTTTTGCAGCATCTGAACTATTGTGGCGAGTTGCAAAATGTAAAAGAGATTCATTAATGTGAATAATAGTATTGATATCATACACATCGGGCAGCATTTGACATAATTTTCGATTTGCAAGCAATATTGCAAGAGGATCATTATATAAACAGCCGTATTTGAGCGTATTAACATATGATCTGTAAAGTTTTTTATTATCACTTTTTTTGGTAAAATTTTCAATTGGTTTCGTGTTAACGCCAAGCATGAGATATCCTAGTACTGCTTCTTCAACATCTTCTTGCGTAACTTTGTTGTTATGTAGCTCATTAAATAACTTCTTATAAAGAGCTTGTACCATAGCATCAAAGCGACCACTTTGCATAAGATGCCAAAAAAGAAATTGAATCATTTCTTTATGTTTATTTTTTATAGCATGCATAACTGTTTCATAATTTTTAGCAGAAATTTCCACGCTCGTGTTCATTAAAAGATATTTTACTATATCAAAATGACCATATTTCGCGGCTTCCAACAAACATTGAGAATCATTATAATGAACAGGAATAGGCGCAAGATTATTATTTGTAATAGCATGACGCACGGATGAGAGATAATTATTTCTACAACAATATAAAAAATAATACCAATCCGAGTTATTAATACCCCAATACACGAGATAGGCCATTCCTGTCATTGTGGCTATCTCTATAAAAGATCGAAACCTAGTAATATAATCAAACTTATTCATTAATACTTCACACTGCTTAATTTGATCACACGTCCATGAATCTTTGAACATATGTAAAAAATAGGCGGCTCTTCTTTGGATTTTTTCTCCCACTAATGCGAATGCTTGGTTATATTCATATTTTTCTTTAAAAGCGAAATAACATTGTTCAAGAATTTGACCATATTGTTGCATCGCAACATCAAATGAAAAAGGCCTATTTGTTGCGCTCGTTTCATTCTGATCTTTTATAAGCTTATAGAGTTTTTTGATAATAACTTCTTTCTCGGAATATGATAAACCATCATCAGGAACTGCCGCAATAACACCAATGGTATTGTTATGTAGAACATCAACATTTTTTATAAAGTTTAAGCATGGAAAAAATATCTTCTTTTCAAACATTTTGAATAATGGCATTGCCATCGTATTTAAGAGCTTATATTTTGATATTGTATCCTTTAATGACTGTAAGGACTCTTGAAAATTTTTAATATCTTTCATCTCCGACTCGTTTATCAAAGAAAAATCTTGCAACAATGTTTGAACTGATGGTTTTTTTGTTTCTAACTCTACAGATTGTTTTATAAGCATCGGTTTTTCTATCATAGCTCGCATAGAAAGCGAGAAAAAAATTAACACCCCAAACAACACGCGATTTTTTAGATTATTTTTCATAAGGTCTCCGTTTAATTCAATTATGTTTTATGTATCGTTTTATAATTTTGACTGGATAGTACCCTTGCCATTTTTTTGTAAAAAGACAGTTTTATCATTTTTAATATCATCTTGAATCTTAGCAAAGAGCTTATCTAATATCTGCTCTATTAATTGAACTTGATGATCAACTGCGATATGATAACATCGCATGGCTTTATTAAATGGGTTGCATGAACCAAGCTTTTTGGTGTCAGTTGGATGATCATCACTTATTAAAACCACGTATTGGTGAAAATCGCTGGAATTACAACCACTAGAATTAAAGCCGAAACTTTCGGGATTATTTCGCAAAGTATCCATAATTTCTTGCGCAGAGGAATCAATGGCATTTTTTCCATCGATTATGATTTTACCCTTTTCGCCATACTTCATTTTATATCCATAGGCGCCTTGTGTCGCGAAAACAAATTCATTAAGTGCTTCTGGAGTAAACGAATACATCAGCATAATGCCTTTTTTACATTGGCTGACCAATTCCTTGAGCTTATCGAAAACATATTCATATTCTTTGTAATACTTTGCTAGTCTAAATTGCTTAAAAAGTTCTTCATGTTCAAAGTCATGAGAACTATAATTTTTATTGCATGTCAAAAAAAGAAATGAGCAATCAAGTGATTGGTTTGTATTGCCAAAAAGACTCACGTTCGTAAATTGCATATATTTATAATTGGGGTTATCTAATTGTTGTTCTCCATTTTTAACAAGATTTTGCAGTTGCTCATAAGGCAAATTTTGACCCGGCAGATTACAACGTTGCGCAAAAAAAGTTTTTCTATCAATTGGTTTACCATAATAAAGCTCGAGCAATCGCGTGTAGATCATGTTGGAAAAAGCAATATTCATGCTTTGCGCATGATAAAGAACATAACGCCCTTTTTCCTGCTCCCGCCATTCACGGTTAAGCATTCTAAAAAGCGCTTGACAGAGCTGTTTATCTTTAAGATCTTTAGCATGTTTCTCAATAACGTCGGTATAATTTATGATAAAATGCTGCCAGCTTTGGCCTTTTTTTGTACGAATTCCTGGAACGCTTAAATGGGAAGCCGTTCGCACTCCACAAATTTTTGCCAATTCATTTTTAAACGTGTCTCTTTTTGTTTCTTCAGAGCCAAAAATCATTATTTCAAGAGGGTCATTATCAATATCTTTAGTTACAAAAAATTTATCGAATCCTTTAATATTCTTAATATATTCCGCGGCCTTCTTATTGGCTTTTGCGAGCCCTATAAGTATCTTTATTGGAATTTTAGATAGATTATTTGCATCGATACACGCTTCAGCAAAAAATAATGCCAGAGAAGCATCAACTTGTATCAAATCAAAAATCATATTTTCATAATCTTGGATAGTATTTTTGGCAATTAGTTGATCATTAACTGCCAATTGAGCAAAAACTTTTGCCGAAGATGCGTCCTTGTTTATTAAATTTTCGAAGGTAAGCTCATTCTCTTTAATATTTTTTTGGTTAATTAATCCAGCAAATGTTTTTATAAATGATTCATCAGCAAGCACTAAGGTAGTAACTACTTCAAAATAATAAAAAATATTATCCTTGTTGATTGTTCGGGCGGCATCAAATAGCACTTTAGCTAAAATTTTTATCATCGAAGAATCTGCTTTTATAAGATAATTTATTGTCCACAGGCACGTATTGATCTGTAACTGAGGTGTATCTAGAATTAATTGAGCAAATATTTTTGCCAGTGATGAGTCCTCACTTACGAGCTTACCAATTGTAAAACCCGCACAATCAAAATTAGTAGCATTAATTAATTGACTAAAATATTTTATCAATGATTTGTCTGCTTTGCAAAACAAGTGTATATCAAGAAAAAGATCACTAATATTGTTACTGTTTATAGTATTTTTCGCTATGATACCTGCGCATAAAGAATCTGCTTCAATAAGATTCTTTACGTTGTTGTTATTGATGTTGGCTTCTATATTATCTTCGGTAATATACTTTTTTGCCATGTCAAGAGCGAAAAATGCATCCGTTTTTAAAATTAATTGAAAAAGATGACCACGTACTTTACCGATAGTATTAGTATTAATGTATGAAGCAAATTTTTGTGCCAACATCTTATCAATACAATTTTTCAGCAAAAAATAGAGTGTGGGATCATTTTTATTGATATCTATAAAATTATCTTGCGTAACCGCATCAATAAATACTTTTCTTAGCTCTGTATTATTTTTGCCAATACGCTCAAAATAAATAGGTGCACAGTGCTTAAGAAAAATTTCAGCACATTCATTATATTCAATTGTAATTCTTATAATGTCTTTTTCAGTAACATGTTTAAAGAATGTTTCCATGGTCATACCATTTTTATCTGCATCTTTAATACATTGTGCCGCAACAAAAACGGGGCCTGCCAATATTTTTTTAATAGTTAATTCATCAAGAATTTTGTATTGTTCTTTAGTTTCTTTTTCATTATTCATCGGGACAACTAATGAATAAATGCATGCACTCAATAATAGCACAAAAAACAGTTGGATTTTTAGGTAACTTTTCATAAGGTCTCCGTTTAATTTAATTATGTTTTATCGTTTTTATAATTTTGATTTTATAGTACTTATGCCACATTCTGCTAAAAAGAATGTTCCGTCTTTTTGAATATCTTGTTTAATCTTTTCAAACAATTTATCCAAGATCTTTTCAATTAATGGAACTTGTGGATCAGCTCCAATATGGTAACATCGCATATCAGGATTAAATGGATTACAAGAACCAAGTTTTTCGGTATCGGTTGGATGGTCATCGGCCATTACTATTACATATTGATGCATATCACTTCCATCACCCTCAAAATGATCTTGATTATTACGCACTGTATCCATAAATTGTTGCGCAGACCAATACTTAGCGTCTTTTCCATTAATCGTTACTTCTGTTTTATACCCATAAGCACAGGTTGTTGGAAAAACGAACGTATTAAGCGCTTCTGGTGTAAAAGAATACATCAACATTATGCCATGTTTACATTGATCAACCAATTCCTTGAGCTTATCAAAAACGTGTTCATATTTTTTGTAGTACTTTCCCAGCAAAAAATGATTAAAATGCTGGTTAGGAGTGCCAATTATATCATCTACACGATTTATTAGATAATTATTATTTCTCAAAAACCAAAAGAATGAACAATCGAGACCCGAATGTAAATTACCAAATATGCTATCATTGGTAAATTGACAGTAGGGATAATTTGGGCCTTTGTCGAAAGAGGGGATCGTTTCTCCATTCTTAACAAAGTCTTGCAACTTCTTATAGCGAAAATGAGAACCAGGAATTTTACAACGTTGAGCAAAAAAGCTTTCTTTATCAATTGGTCTTTCATAATAAAGTTCGAGTAATCGCGTGTAGATCATGTTGGAAAAAGCAATATTCATGCCTTGCGCATGATAAAGAACGTAACGACCTTTTTCCTGCTCCCGCCATTCACGGTTAAGCATTCTAAAAAGCGCTTGACAGAGCTGTTTATCTTGAAGATCTTTAGCATATTCCTCAATAACATCGGCATAATTTTTTATAAAATGCTGCCAACTTTGACCATTTTTTTTAGAAATCCCCAAAAAAGAACTTTCTTTCGGAAGAATCCCACATATTTTTGCCAACTGTTTTTTTTGTATAGAGAGAACTGTATTATTGGAATCAAAGAACATTATTTCAATAGCCTCATTATCAAGATCTTTAGTAGCGCACAACATATCAAATCCTTCGATATTTTTAATATACTCTTGCGCCTGCTTATCATCTTTAACAATTTTTATGAGATCTGTTATTGGGATTTCAAATAAATTATTCGCATTAATACCATTTTTAACTATTGCACAAGCCAACTTGGGATATTTTTTTATAATTTGAAAAATAAGCCCCATACAATCTTTAATATTGTTTTCATTAATTAGATTAATAAAATAAGTTATCAATAATTTTTCCTTATCGATTAAATTTTTTACCAATAGTTGATTCCGTGCAATATTATTTTCATTAATTAATTGGGAAAAATATTGTATCAATGAAGAATTAATTTTTAATATTTCTCCGACCACATCGCTGCTATCACTAATAATATTTTTTTCATTGAATACTTTCGCAAAATATTCCGCCAGAGAAGAATCACGAGATAAAAGAAACTTAATTGTTTTGCTACAAACATTTATATTTTTAGTGATCAATGGAATAAAATGCTCTATCCATGACACATCATATTCCATCAAACAAATAATCATACGTTGTATAGCATCTTTTTGAATATTTTTTTCGTTTATTAATTCAGCAAAATATTTATCAAAAGTCTTATCAAGAGACATCAAAAGAGCAAATTCATGAAAATTAATATCATTACTATCCTTTCTCTTAATTAATTCAAAAATATGTGCCGCAACAGCCGTAGGATTAATTTTTACAAGAGCATGAATAAGATAGTTAATATCGCTAAAACGACACTTAGCAATCGTAATCTGACTATAACTAAATTCATTAAAATAGATCATAGCTTCTTCATCAACCAACTCAAGAAAATCAGAAAAAAATTTTGGATAAACCTCTAAAATAACAGGAAAAGGACTTCTCCAATAATAGTTACAGTATTGAAATCTTAGTTTAATAAAATCTATATCATCTATCTGTGAAAGACAATTCATAAGAACAGCCTTTTCTTTTTTGTTGGATATACGATCTATAAGCTTAAAAACATAGTAATCACGTTGCCCTACTTCAAAATTATACAAATAAGAACCATTTTCTTCATTCGATACCTTATTTTTAACAAGTTGCTTTTGTTCGCGAATAATTTCATTTTTTTGCGTAACAACTTGATTCATAAGAACTTTGATGCGATTTTGTTTTTTTTCATCTGCCTGCTGTCCTGTGCGCCATAGCCTTGGCGACTGCGTAAGCTTTAGCGTAAGAGGGTTCATGCCAAAAGCAGCTCCGCCAATACCGATACTGATTATAAATGCTAATGTATTCGTTATGTTCATGGGGTTTCTCCTGCCCGCCATAGCTTTATGCGTCGGCTGGGTCCGTTTAATTTAATCTTATATTTTATTAATTTACTACGTGATTACACTTAATTATATATTCATTTTGACATA
>Ga0207066_1208_pt1 | contig 12445 bp, 10 predicted proteins | sample Alteio_BWMinCont_24_FD_153490 | JGI IMG/M metagenome (GOLD analysis project Ga0207066, IMG submission 153490) | Enriched cells from forest soil in Barre Woods Harvard Forest LTER site, Petersham, Massachusetts, United States -... | ecosystem: Environmental > Terrestrial > Soil > Temperate forest >...
CGCGCACACAACAATGACGGGCCGCTCGATCTCCTGTAACAAGCGGACGGCTGCGCCGATGCCGTAAGACATGCCGGCACAGGCCGCGATAATGTCGCAGGATGAATGAGTCTGTTGCAGGCCTAACTCTCCCGACAACCATGTCGCGATGGATGGAATGAGAGTGGTGCTGGTACAACTGCAGAACAATACGCCGCCGATCTCGGAGGGTTTGCGCCCCGACTTGGTCAGCGCCGCGCGCACCGCCGACAGCGACATATCTTCCAGACTCAACTCGCTGTAGCAGCGCGACTCAATGCCGGTCTTTCCGGAAATGTCCTCTTCGCTCATGCGCGACCAACAGTACGCGTGGTTGCTGATGAGGTCTTTATTCGTGCAAGGCACTTCGCCTTCATAGACCGCAATGGCTTCCACCCGGGGCAGAATCTTGAAGCGGTCGCGCACTATCACAGGAGGGTAGGGCTTTTCCGGTTCGCTCAGTGCCAAGGTCTCGGGGCGCGAAGGCGGCTGTCGATGGGACAGGTGGCCATTGCCGTTTTTCGAGTGGCCGTTTCCGTTGGTCGAGTGGCCGTTCTGTTTCACTCGCCGAAGGAACTGCAGCACATCACTGCTGCGCGGGTGGTATGCAATCACGTAATCATCGTCGCGAAGCTTGCCCACTTCCGTGCTGCTGCTTGTCGTTGGATCCCAGCGGTACTGGTTGTGCAGGATCATGGACTGCCGCATGAGGGCTTCGAGTTCCGGGACGGTATGGATGCAGTCAATTACGTCGTCGTAATCGTAACCGTGATAATCGCGGTCGTAAGTTGCCAGGCGATAGGTGAGATTTTTGGGGTCGGAAAGGATCTCCTCGACGGTCGGTTTTATACCGCGAAATTCTCCGCCTGCGCCCTGCTTGTTGCGAAATACGTCCAGCAGGATGCGGAAGGTTTTGTCTTCAATCTCTTCATCCCACATTGCCGGCAGGCTGAGATAGCCGGCCTCGATGGTAGCGGCCAGCCCAGTGGCGTTGCGCGGCTTGTATACGGGGAGAAAGATATCGTTGCGGTGGCGAGGCAAATCGCCCCAGCGGGTTGGCCGCTTTTCGTACATGGTCAGAACGTAACGCTGAGCCCAGAAGAGATTCAGAGCCAGGTCGCGGCAGATTTCGTAGCGCTGCTTATACTCGCCGGCTTGAATGCGGGCGACGATTTCCGCTTCCCCGGGAGCTTTTTCTCCAAAGTCACGGCGGATGACCGCATTAAATTGGTTGAGCGTAGCGAAGACGGAAAAATCCAACTCCGGAAAAAAGTTGCAGGGAAATACCATGCGTCCATAGCGATTAATGACAAACGGTTTGAGTACCATAAAACGATTCCTTCCGAGCCCCAGCCGGCAGCTATTCGAACTCCACCAAAATCTGGTTGAGCTTGACTGCTTCCCCTGGCACTACTTTTATAGATTTCACCTTCCCCGCAATCGGGGCGATCACACTGGTTTCCATCTTCATGGCTTCCAAAACCACGATCAAATCGTCGACTTGCAATGGTTGTCCGGGTTGCACACATACCCGCATCACGATTCCAGCTACCGGACTGCGGCATACTTTCGATTCATCAGCGTCCCCGCCCGTAGAAGAGCCTCGTCGAGGAGCGGTGGGCAGGAGTACGGATTGAACCGGCGCCGCGCCCGCCGGCCAATCCTCTTGGCCTTCGACATCGGCCTCGACTTCATAGGTCTTTCCCGCAATCGCGATCTGGATCTTCAAGGGCGACCCCTCTCGAATCTGGCGTCATTTCTGTACCAACCGCAGTCTGCCGAAGTCATCATTGGCGTCCTCGCTGGGTAAGGTTGTGCGAAGCCTGGACCACGACGCGTCCCTGTTGTGCCCAGGGGTTGACGATTGCGTCTTGTTGTTCCAGTATCTTCACCGAGCGAATGCGAATCTTCTTGCCGAGCAGGGCGGTGATGGTTGCAGCGATCTTGGCCAAAGTTTCAGCTGAAATCTCTCCGGGCACCTGAGCGGCATCCGGCTCGGCTGCGTTCGCCGCAGGGGAGGCTATGTTTACCGGTGGCAGCAATACAGGAGCAGGACCCGTCGCATCGGCTGAGCGTTCGAGAGCTACAACCTTCGCCGACAGGGCATCGATCTGGCGCTGGAACTCGAGATGAAGATCGGTGAGCGTCCGCTTAAGTGCGCGGAGCGAGCTGATAGAAGCCGCCAGCAGCCCTGCGGCAATCAGCGCGACGATGATTGAGTAGTTGTATGTCATCGGCAGGTTCCTAAAGCGGAATCAAGCCATGCTTCTTTTGCGGGCGAAGTTCTCGCTTGGAGCTTGAGGCTGCGAGAGCCTGCGCCAGGTACCTGGTGGTCTCGGCCGGTTCAATGACGTCATCTACCAGTCGTCGGCCAGCGGCCACATACGGATTGGCAAAAGTATTACGATAGCGATCGATCAATTCCTTGCGCCGTCCCACCTTGTTTTCCGCGGCGTCAATCTCGTGGCGGAAGACGATTTCCGCTGCGCCTTCAGCACCCATGACCGCGATTTCAGCGGTGGGCCATGCCACTACGCGATCCGCGCCCAGCGCTTTGCTGCACATGGCGATGTAAGCGCCGCCATACGCCTTGCGTAGTACGACAGTTATTTTTGGAACGGTCGCGGCCGAGTAAGCGAAAAGCATCTTCGCCCCGTGTCGAATAATGCCGCCGTACTCCTGCTCGATGCCGGGCAAGAAACCGGGAGTGTCCACAAACGTCACCAGCGGGATATTGAAAGCGTTGCAGAAGCGGACGAAGCGGGCGACTTTATCCGATGCGTCAATATCCAGGACTCCTGCCAGCACCTTGGGTTGATTGGCGACGAGACCCACAGCTCGTCCCTGTATGCGGCCGAAACCGATAACGACATTGGCAGCGAACCCCGGCTGTATTTCGAAGAAGTCGTGCGAATCCAGCACACGCGTGATTACCGAACGCACGTCGTAAGCGATTTTTGGATCCGCCGGGATGGCATGGTTGAGCGCAGGATCGGTCTCCAGTGCGAGGTTGTAGGGCAGGCGCGGCGTTTCTTCCAGATTATTCGAAGGCAAGAAGCTCAGCAGGCGACGGCACAAAGAGAGTGCGCCAGGATCGTCTTCTGCGATCAAGTGAACCACACCCGATCGATTCATCTGCGCGGCGGGCCCGCCTAATTCTTCGGCAGTCACCACTTCTCCGGTCACCTGCTTGATGACCGATGGCCCGGTGATGAACATGCGACCGGAATTAGTTTGGATAATGAAGTCGGTTAGTGCGGGACTGTAAGCGGCGCCGCCTGCGCAAGGACCGCAGATAACTGAAATCTGGGGAACGGTCCCGGATAATAATGTGTTGTTGTAAAAGACGCTTGCGTAACCGGCCAGGCTGTCGATACCTTCCTGGACTCGGGCCCCTCCGGAATCGTTGATGAACACGAACGGGCTTCCAGTCTTCAAGGAACCCTGCATCATTTCTGTAATCTTGGCGCAGTGCACTTCGCCGGCGGCACCGCCGGCCACGGTGAAATCCTGACTGGCGAGATGAACCAAGCGGCCATCGACGGTGGCGCAGCCGGTGATGACTCCATCCGCCGGCAGATCCTTGCCAGCCATGTCGAAATAAGTGGAGCGGTGTTTGGCGAAAAGCCCCACTTCCTGAAAGCTGTCTCGGTCGACGAGATTTTCCACGCGTTCGCGAGCCGTAAGCTTGCCGTCGGCGTGCTGCTTGTCGATCCGTTTTTTGCCGCCTCCCTGTTGGATCAGGGTTCGCTTGGCGCGCAACTCGGCGATCTTTTCCTCTATGGTTGGTTTAGGTTCGAGAATTGGTTTCGCTTCGGGTGTGAGAATCGGACTCGCCGCCATAACTGACCTCCTCAGAATTCCTGGGCATCCCCGCTGTGGCAGGCTCTGATGATGACGCTTGTCAGCAGTCCTGCTCGTTAAAGACATTGTGCGGGAGGGTTGCGGTAACGACTGTGACTTCAGTCACACGTCTTGGTGATGTGAGGTAATTCCTGGGGATCCGTTCGCAATGGCTTCGCCAGGCAATGGGTACTACCGGCATCGTTCTGGGCTGGGCAAGGGTGGCTTCTTAGCACGCTCGTTGTCAGGCGGGCTGCCGGGGGTTGCAGGCGGCTGCTGAGCTTTCTTGACACGGATACTTGGATACTCGGCCTCCGGAACCGCAGATGTTCCGTTGTCATCATTGAGAACTATGCTGAGGAGGGAGCCATGGACGTGCAAATTGTCGCCAACGTCGTAGTTGATAAAGCCGAGCTTACGGAATCGGTTCATAAAGAAACTGACCCGCGAGCGGGTTGTGCCAACCATTTCTGCCAGAGTCTCCTGGCTCAACCTGGGCACGACCATTTCGGACAGTTGTTCCTCGCCAAAACGGGCCATCAACAAAAGGACCCGCGCCAGCCGCTTTTCGCTGGAATTGAAAAGCTGATCGACCAAGTCTTCCTGGTAGCGGATATTTCGCTTCAACAAATACTTGACAAACACGGCCGACAACTTTGGTTCGAGACTCATAGCCGCGGCCATGGCCTTTTTCTCCACATGCAGCAGGACGCAGTCGGTCACGGCAGTGGCAGACGACATGCGTAGAGGTTGGCCGGCCAGGCCACCTTCGCCAAAGAAGTCGCCTTCACCCAAAATGCCAAGCGTTGCTTCTTTGCCGCTCTCCGACACTACGCTGAGCCGTACCTTGCCGGCTTGGATGAAGAACAGTCCGTCCGTAGAATCGCCTTGGTTGAAAATCGCATCTTTCTTGGGAAAAGACACCATATCTCTGCCCTTCCCGATAGTTGAAAGAAAGGTATGCGGGCTAAAGATAGGTGCTTTCTTCGCGGTGATGATGCGTTTCGCCAGGCCGTCGTCCTAAGTGCGGGAAAATGCCGCCGAGGTCAAGTATGCGCGAAGGAAATGAATCTCCGCTGATCAATATCGCTCACATTGGCTGGGGCGACTACGGCGAGCCAACGGTTAGCCAGCGTGCCGTGACTCTAATTGGCGTTGGCATTTTCCTCGTCGCAAACTGCAATTCTCACCTCCCTCGTATTCGGCGGACGGCCACAGTCTGCCAAACCCTAGGCCACGGCCATAGTGGGCGGCACGGCGGCCAGGTCCTCGGCCTGATCGCTTGCCGGTTCCCGTTGGCCGACTTCATGCAACTCAAGATGTTTCGTCTCCGGAGAGTACAACAGGCTGACGAAGGTCATAACCGCACCGACAGTCAGGATTACGGCTGGGGACAACCACATATCCTGCTTCTCGATTGCAGCGATAAACGGAATCTTGTGAGCCCACCACACATAAGCGCTGAACCAAGCACCCAGCAATGCGCCGGAAGAGTAGCCAAAACCAACGCCGGCCGCGCGCCGGCCAGTAGGGAAGCGCTCACAGAGATAGGCGGGAACCACTCCCCAAGACAGTTTGAGCATGGCTGCCATAACTGTGCCTAAGATCGCCATCCAGAGATTGCGGGCAACCGCGGCGTGATAGAGAACGTAGAAAACCGGAACTCCAAACACCACCAGAAAGGCGCAATACCATTGGGTGAGGATCTTGCGGCCGGTTCGATCCGAAAGCCAGCCATAAAAGTTGTAGCCCAGGAACGCCATGAACAACGCGAAGCCGTAAATCAAGCTGTAGGTCGTGGTGCCGAAGCCGCGTCCTTTCAGGGTGAGGATATTGGGAAGGAATCCGTATACCGAATAATCGGTGAGGAACAGGCCAGTCATAAAGAAGAACACCTGCAGGAAGTCGAAAAGTTGCGGCCGCTTAAACAGGTTCAGGAACGGAGATTTTTCAATTTTGCCTCCGGCTTTGGCCTTCACGAATTCCGGCGACTCGTGGAGATTGCTTCTGATATAGAGGGCCAGAAAAACCGGAATGACTCCGGTCACGAAAACGATTCGCCAGCCATAGGCGAGCATGGCCTCTTTGGTAGTCAGGAAAGAAACCAGGGCAAAAACCAACGAGCCGAAAACATATCCCAATGGGAAGCCCGATTGGATGAAGCCGCCAATTTGTCCCCGCTTCTTTTGCGGAGCATATTCAATGGCAAAGGTGTGGCCTACGGCGTACTCACCGCCGAAGAAGATTCCCATCATCAAACGAAGACAGCAGAAGACGACATAAGACCAGACACCAATCTGAGCGTAGGTAGGCAACAAGCCTCCGAGGACAGACATGATGCCGACGCCTCCGATGGTGAAGACGAGAAGGAACCTGCGGCCGATCTTGTCGGCGTAGCGTCCGAACAGCGCCGAACCAATCGGCCTGGAGGCCATCGTAATCGAGTACGTAAATACGATCACGATGTACTGCCAGGCTGCGCTGCCTTTGGGAGAAATGAACACCTTGACCAGAATGGGAGCCATGATCAGAACCAACGCCATGTCATAGGCGTCAAGCATGAATCCCAGAAACTGGGAAATCATGGCCATCTTTGCATCTTTCGTCAGCGATTGCGGTTGGGGCATAAAAAACTCCTGGAAGAGAGACCTCGGACGTCGTGCGCCTTGATATATAGCAGGCGTATGAGCTCCGAGGTGCAATCTGCATCACAGGTCATGGTGACCAGCATCACAAAATCTTTTGATTTGTATTTGCACCGGCCTTGCCCGAGATTTCCTGGCGAACGATCACACCTCCTTTAATCCAGCAGCGTAAGTTGACGCGCCACCGCTACGCTGGCCTGCAGTTGAAGTCCTCCGGCCCCAACATCTGACGAACCTCGGTCTCACCCTCCCAGCCGGGCCAGTGTTTCTTGTGGAGTTCCATGAATTGGACGGCCGATTCAATCGCCTCTTCCTTCGATTTCAATTCAAATTGGGCATAGCCTCCGATAACTTCCTTAGTCTCGGCGAAAGGCCCGTCGATCACGGTTACTTTGCCTCCGGAAAGCCGGATGCGTGCGCCTTGCGCGGTCGGCGCGAGCCCACCGTTTCCCAGCATCGCGCCCGCTTGGGCCGCCTCTTCGGCAGCCTTGGCAATAGCATCGATCAGCGCTTTGGGCGGCGGCCCTTGCTTCTCCGCGTGTTTAACAATCATCATGAATCGCATGGTAGATCTCCTTTTGTAATTTTGGTTGGGAAGCCGGCTTCCGGGGGTTTCCATCGGCCGGATACCGGTTCTATATACGTCGAACGAGGATCAGGCAAATCGACACGGGGTGCGCAGTTTTTGTCCTGCTCTCTGAGTTCGGGAGTCAGCTCGGGACCGAAGTCGTCGGCCTCGAAGACTTCCCGAATTCTTGACGATTACCATGACCCGCATGGTTTCTCCTTTGTGTTAAGAGTGTCGCGATCCCTGCTTTGAAGTCGAACGAGGGCCACTCAGATCGACACTCCGCGATCGTTTAGAAATTCTATTCCGATCATGGACCGGGCAATCTTGTGAGAGTACCGTGCCAGCGACAATAAGCAGCAGGGGCCAGAACGTCACGACCATCTGGCGAAAAGCAAACTGCAGAAAGCGGTGGTGATCCGAAGCATAGGCCTGAAAAAACCGGAAGGCGGCCAAAACCATCGCCGGCAGACTCAAGTAGGTTGCGACCTGATGCAGATTGTCATAGCAGAAGAGAATCCCCAGCCCGATGAGTGCGGCTCCTGCGATTGCTTTTATACGTTCGATGGGTGTCGGCATTGCCCTGTCTCCTATGCGCGTTCTACTGATTAGTCGAGCAACGGGGCACCAGATCGACACGGTTAGGAATTATTTTTGCAAGCCTTGGCGCGAAAGCGCGCTTGTTTCAGGAAGTGTTTTACCGCGGGACGTTGCGGCTTGATTGAAAAAGCCGCCGCAGAGGCTCACGCGCTGAATTCGTTTTTCTGTTGGTTGCCGACGGAGAGGAAGGTCCGCCGGGCTCGCCGCGGCGTCGAGCCCGCCGCGGCCACAATAGTTTCTTCCGCCGGCATGCTCACAGGAGCGAGTAAACCAATCGCTCTTGCATTGCCCAGTCTTATTCTGGTGCAGCGGGAACCCAGACCTTGTCGGCGCTGATCAGTTCCGCATTCGGGATCTCGGTCTGAACTTTCACTCGACGCATTCCCGCCTTTTTTTCTGGCTTGGGAACAAAACTCAGCAGGTACTGATGATTTAGCTTGCGGGTTGTGTCCTCAAGATAAGGGACGAACGTGACCGGGGGAGCGGAGCCAATCAGGTAATAACTCTCGCCCCCGGTCTCGTCGGAAAGTTGGGAGAGATAGTTCTGACCCCAATACGTCTGCCAAAAGCTGTGGCCCAGATGCCCTCCACCCGGTGTATAGATGCTGTAAACGATGACCCCAGCGCGTTGGGCTTGCTGGATCACCTCGTCCACATAAGCGTTGTCCGGGCCGCTGCCCCAGTAGCGGTCGATACCGTCGGTGATCATCAGGACTTCATGACGTTCGTCGCTGGGAGGCCAGCGTTTTATTAAATCACCGAGGGAGAAATAGGGACTTGCGGAAGCGCCAGGGTTTCCCATGGGAAGGCGTAATGCTTTGGCCGCCGCCCCATGATCGCTGGTGAGATTCTGGAGGACTTGTGCCATCCCATTCTGCATGTAGGCGACTCCGATCTTAGTGCTCGGAGGTTGCGCCATAATAAATTGACGGAGATCTTCCAGCTGTGAACCCAGGCTTGCGCTCGACGAATCGTCGACCAGGATGAAAAACTCCAGGCCCGCGTGGTCGCCCTGCAGAGGTACCCAGGCGGTAATTCTATCCCGATCGCGCCCTTCGTAAACCATTGCGTCGTCGCGTTGAACATCCGGGATGTTGGACCCATGACGAGCTTCCACTGTGACTACCAGATTCGCGCTTACTTCGCTTGCGGATGCGGCCTGTTGAGCAGTTGCCACTTGTACGCCGGCCAGAATCACGATGATTGCGATGAGGCTTTCAACCATCAGGAGATGTTTCTTCATAAACTTTTACCTTTCAGACTGTAAGACCAACGTCGAGTTATCAGTCTTAACCGTCTAGTTATATGATGCTGGCCAAGAAAAAAAGAATGCTGCTGACTTTCAGTGGGGTTATCGGGGATCGCAGGCTTGCGTTTTTGGCCGTCCGCCGACGATACTGGAATGACATAATTATGAAGACAAACCTTTCTTTTGCTAACCCTTCCGAAGTCGAGACCGAATGCCTGGCCGTGCTGGTTTTGGACCATGGCTCAAAAGATAAAGATAAGAGCGAAGTCAGCGTCGAAACCAACGACAGTGCCATTAAGGACGTCACCAGCGACCTGCTGTCTACTGGCGAAGTGACGGGAAAAATCTTTGAAACCACGCTGCTGCATCGTCCCGCAAAGCTGAAGGCGAAGCGGCTGCTGCTACTGGCTGGAGGCAAGGCGAAGAATTTCACCGCCTCCGAGTTACGCAAACTGGCCGGCGCGGCGGTGCGACATCTCAAACCGAAGGGCATTCGTTCTTTCGCTTTTGTTGCGCCCGACAGCATGCCTGCCGATCAAGCAGTGAACGCGCTCGTAGAGGGAGCTTTCGTCGGTAATTTCGATCCTGATACCTACAAGAGCGATCGCAAGGATCAGAAGATCGATTCCTTTACGGTGGTCGCGCGCGGCGACCAATCCCGACTGCAAAAGACGATGGATGAGGCGCGCATCATCGGCGAATCGCAGAATTTCACTCGCGAATTGGTGAACGAGCCTGGCAACCGCATGACGCCGACCATCCTGGCGGAACGGGCCCGAAAAATGGCGCAGGAAACCGGACTGAAGGTCGAAGTGTACGGCGCCGACAAACTAAAAGAATTGAAGATGGGTGCGTTTTGGGGGGTCGCCCAAGGTTCCGACGAACCGCCGGCTCTGATCGTATTACGATATGAGCCCGCGGATGCGCCCGCGACTCCAGTGCTCGGCCTGGTGGGAAAGGGCGTTACCTTTGATACCGGCGGCATTTCCATAAAACCAGCGGATGGCATGGAGAAGATGAAATATGACATGGCCGGCGCCGCTGCAATGATTGGCGCTATGCGGGCGATCGCGCTTCTGAAGCCGAAGAGCCGCGTGATCGCGATTATTTGCGCCACCGAGAATATGCCTTCGGGCAAGGCGCAGAAGCCCGGCGACATCCAGATTGCGATGTCCGGCAAATCGATCGAGATTATCAATACCGATGCCGAAGGCCGACTGGTGCTGGCCGACGGCCTCTCCTACGCGCGCCAACTCGGGTGCACTCATCTAATTGACGCCGCGACGCTGACGGGTGCGGTCGTGGTCGCGCTGGGCTATGTCAACGCCGGAGTTTTCGCCAACGACGAAAAGATGTACGAGCGCTTCGATCACGCGGTGCAAAAGGCCGGCGAGAAATTCTGGCGGCTTCCGGTGGACGACGAATACAAAGAGAACATCCGCTCGAATATCGCCGACATCGTCAACTCAGGCGGCCGATGGGGAGGCGCCATCAATGCCGCCATGTTCCTGAAAGAATTTGCCGAAGACACGCCCTGGCTGCACCTCGACATCGCCGGCACCGCATGGATGGAGGAGAATAAGCCGTGGATAGCCAAGGGACCGTCGGGAATCGCGGTCAGAAGCTTAGTGGAGTTTGCCAGGGGATTCGCGGGCTAGCCACTGGAGGAAGCTGCATCTCTAAGCAGCCTCTTCAAGTCAACCGGCATCAGAAGTGGCGCTGACGCTGGTGAGCGCCATATACCAGTTCGCGCACGCGGGAGGTACTTCATGAAAGCACTGTTTGGTATCGGCCTGGTGGTGTTGGTTCTGGGAATTCTTTCTTTTTTTGTGCCCGTACCGCATTCGGAACGCCACGGTGTCAGCGCGGGCGACCTTCAGCTTGGGGTGACGACCCATCACGACGATCTGGTCCCTCCAGCTCTCAGCGTGGTGTTGGTGGTGGTGGGGGCGGGCATGATGATCGCGGGGCGAGCCAAGAGCTAGGAGTTTTGCGATTGCCGTTCCAAACTCACCGTGAAATCTCACATGGCTGAGGGAACGCTGATTCCCATCACCGCGATCGCGCGCATCAACTCGCGGCGCACCACTGCGACAGTAGCGAGCAAAAACTTTTTCCGGTTCTCGACGGATTCCGCAAGAATGGGATGCCGGTGGTAGAAAGTATTGAATAGTTGTGCTAACTGGAAAACGTGCTTGGCTAGATAAGCTGGTTCAGTCGTCGCAATGCATTGATCGATCACATAAGACGTTTTCGAGGACGCGAGCCAGAGCTCCCAGATTTCGTTTCCATCCGCGCCACCGAGGTATTTAGCGAAATCGTCTGCGGAGACGTCGCTAGCTACGTCTCTACCGAAACTCTCCGGATCTAATCCGCCTTTGCGAAAAATATTGGTGGCGCGAACGACGGCATACTGGGCGTACGGTCCGGTCTCGCCTTCAAAACTCAGGGCGTCTTTAAAATCGAAGGCAATGACCGAGGGCTTGGTGAACTTCAACATAAAATAACGCAGTGCGCCAACCGCAATCTGCGTAGCAATGGTTATGCGCTCTTCTTCAATCAGTTGCGGATGACGCTGGTCAACTTCTTTTTTCGCCGAAGCAATCAGCGTGTCAATCAGGTCGTCGGCTTTCACTCCGAACCCCTTGCGGCCGGAAACCTCGATGTAAGAGCGCGTCTTGTCCTCAGCGGACAACTGATAGCCCAGATCGGCCGCGCAACGGGGCGTGAGTGCGACCATCTCGTAAGAAAAATGCGTGTAGTGATCAGCCTGCTGGTTGTAACCAAGCGCGCGCAGCGCTTCAACCACAGTGTTTTGGGCTTCAGCCTGCCGGGCGTCGATTACGTTGTAGATTTCAGCCACATCACCGAAATGCGGATGATCCAACGCGCCCACCCTGGTCGAAATCCAGCACTCGTGGCCGTTGGGATAGCGATAGAATTTGCGATATCCGAAATCACGGCCGAGCAACCCGAACTTCCAAAGGTGATAGGCAATGTCTTTGCCAACGTAGCCGACGGTACCATTCGATCGCACAATAACTTTCTGGTCCTCCTCGGCAATGTCCGCGTTCTCTGCATCCTTTGCGGCCACCGTTTTTCCCCGCCGCATCACCCAGCAACCTTTGTTCTTACCCTCGGTTTCGAAGGTGAGTACGCCGGCTTCCTTGAGTTTGGCGAACGCCGCATCCCAGAAATGCAGATGCAGTATTTCGCTCTCGCGGGGCAGGAAGTCGTATTCGATATCCAACCGGTCCATGGTTTCAAGATGGCGGCGCAGCACGGCAATTGAAATCAGGTCGCCAATTGCGGCTGTCTCGTTGCCGCCCTCCTCGAGCGCAGACAGCACTTCCTGTCGCACCTTGCGGTTGGCTTCATCCTCTTGATACCAGAAATCGAAGCGAGGCTGGCGAGTCAGTTCTTCGATTTCGGCGCGAGACTTTTTCTCCAGATACAGAAAGCCGACAATCACATCGGCGACCTGGACTCCGGTATTGTCGATGTAATTTTGCACATCGACCC
>Ga0207066_1209_pt1 | contig 12361 bp, 11 predicted proteins | sample Alteio_BWMinCont_24_FD_153490 | JGI IMG/M metagenome (GOLD analysis project Ga0207066, IMG submission 153490) | Enriched cells from forest soil in Barre Woods Harvard Forest LTER site, Petersham, Massachusetts, United States -... | ecosystem: Environmental > Terrestrial > Soil > Temperate forest >...
CAGCTTGGACAGCGACCATTATGCCATCGCAGTCTATGACATTCCTACACCCAAGCGATGGAATCTGAATCGCGAACTGAGAGGCATCGCGTTTTTGAAGCGCGACAAGAAAAAGGATCTGAAGCCCTCGCGTGTCGAGATCCTGCGCCAGTCCGGCGGAACAGCTACTGTCGTTTATCTGTTTCCAAGTTCGGTGGAGATCGGCATTATGTATAAGACTGGCCATTCGCTCATCAAAGCCAAGATGAAGGAAGAGCACGCCGAGTTGGCGGGCGAGATGTCCGGTCACATGTTTTTTGCCGATCGCTATCGTGGCTATGACGACGCGCTTTATTCGGCCTGCCGGTTGATCGAGATCGTAGCCAAATCGGGCCGTCCGCTTTCAGCGCAACTCGCTGGTCTTCCGGAGATGGTCTCGACACCCGAAATCCGCGTCGATTGCCCCGACGAGGTCAAGTTCGATCTGGTCCAGCGCGTCGCCGAGCATTTCAAAAAGAATCGCCGGACTATCGACATCGACGGGGTCCGTGTCATTTTCCCCGATGGCTGGGGCCTGTTGCGCGCATCTAACACGCAACCGGTGCTGGTCATGCGCTTCGAGGCCACCAACGAGCACTTGCTCAAGCAATACCAGTCCGAGTTCGAGCAGGTGCTCGAAGAGGCCAGGGCCGCAACGGCGCGTTCGTAGTATGCGACGGCCTTACAGCTTCAGTCTTCTGTTTCTTCTTTCCGCTAGTGTTTTCGCGCAGCCAACCCGAACCGCAACGCGGCCCATCGTCTTGCACGCAGCGCGCCTCCTGGATATCGAAACCGGCCGCATCGTTTCGCCCGGCGAAGTGCTTGTGCGCGGCGACCGCATCGCGGAAGTGGGCTCCGCCGTAACCCATCCGCCCGGTACGAATCTTATCGATCTGGGCGATTCTACGTTATTGCCGGGCTTTATCGACGCTCACGTGCATCTGTTTTTGCATCCTGGCGCGGAGGATCTTCAGACCGTACAGGAATCGGTTGCACAGCGGACCATTCTGGCCACCCTCGCCGCTCGGGACGACTTGATGGCTGGTTTCACGGCGGAACGCGACATGGGAACCGAAGGCGCGGGTGCGGCCGACACCGCCGTGCGCGACGCCATCAATCAAGGTTTGATTCCAGGCCCGCGTCTGCGTATCAGCGGCAACGCCGTCGACGTTCTGGGCGGGCACGAGGACGCCATTCATTTCAATCCCGAACAACACGTGCTTTCCAACGCCACCGTGGCCAATAATGCCACCGAACTGGTGAATGTCATTCGCGAACAGTTCAAGCTGGGCGCCGACTTCATTAAAATCTACGAGACCGGCCGCGACTCCGTCGCCGATGGCAAGTTCTCCACCATCTATCAGTACACCGAAGCCGAGCTCCGCGCGGCGGTCGGCGAGGCGGCACGACTGGGCAAGCACGTTGCCGTTCACGCTACAGGTGAGCCGGGTACGCTATACGCGGCGCGGGCCGGCGTCGTCTCCATCGATCATGCCTACCAGCTCAGCGATGAAACCATGCGCCTGATGCGCGATAAACAGATCTACGCCGTCCCCACTTTCACAATTTCCGAATACTTCGCCGAACATGCCTCCACGGCGGAGGAATCGTCGAGTTTGCGCCAGACCCTCGACTATCACACCCAGGAATTTCGCAAACAGCTCGCAGCGGGCGTTCCGGTCGCCATGGGCTCAGACGTTGGTCCGTTTCCGCACGGAACGCAGGCGCGCGAGTTCGTCCTGATGGTGAAATATGGCATGACCGCGCTGGCCGCGCTCCAGTCCGGCACGCTCAACGGCGCGAAATTGCTCGGCTGGCAGGGCGAGCTTGGCGCATTGAAGCCGGGTTATTTAGCCGACGTAATTGCCGTGGCCGGAAATCCGTTGCAAAACATCAACGCCGTCGAGGGTGTCACCTTTGTGATGAAAGGCGGAATAGTCTACAAGCCGTAGCGGACACTCTTTTCTACGTCGTCACTCGTAGTACGCCGGGGCCTTCTTGAGCTTGTTGAAGTTCGCGAGGTCGTGTTCGATCCAAAGCTGCGCGCCGGTCTTCTTGAGGAGAGTCTCGACTACGGCCCGGCTGGCCAGGGACTGCTCTTTGTTGAATTCGAACGTCGGAACCTTGTCGGTGCCTCGCTCTTCCTGGTAATGATAAAGATCGCCTGCCAGCAGCACCGGCCCCGTCTTTGCCAGTTTCACATACAGCATCTGGTGGCCGGGCGTGTGCCCGTAGGCGGCTTTCACCACAACCGTGCCGTCGCCGAACACATCATAGTCCTCGCCCTTCAGAAGCTGAGTCTTGCTGTTTTTCAGCGCGACATACTGGGGGAGCTGCGCGATCCCTGGGGCTTTCTCCGCGAACATGGCTTCGCGTTCGGGTTGTTGCACCAGCCAGGTGGCGCCAGCAAAATCGTTGGCATTGGCCGTGTGATCGCCATGATAATGCGAAAGACCGAAATATTTGATATCGCGGGCGGCGTAGCCGGCGGCGGCGAGTTGAGACTTCAGTGTTCTGGTGGCCGTGAACAGTCCTTTGGTCACCGGACTCGAATCCGCCGTGAGCTCGGCATCGGGAATCGCACCGCTATCCCACATCAGAGCGCCCTTGGGGTGCACGATCAAGTAGGAGGCCACCACCATCTCGGTCGTGGCGAGCTCTTCCTTCTTGAACAGAAACCTGGCTGGATCGATCCCCTTAATCACACCGTTGTCGAACACGTAAAGCCGGACGGATTTGGGTGCTTTCGGATGCGTTTGCGCGCCCGCCACGACGGCTGACAGGGCGAGAAGCAGCAACACAATGAATTTGCGGCTTGGCATGGCCACAAGCGTATCACAGGGTTTCGCCCGCCACGCCGAACCTGCAGTGGTTGCATACAATCGTAACGAAAAATCGGCGCGATCCCGTTTACTTCTTTACTTCCGGATAGCGCCACAATTCCGGATTCGGTGGAGGCCTGAATTCATCCGTGCTGAAAATGCGGAGTTGCTCGCCCGGGCCCGCCACCTTTAGGACCAGCGCGACCTGCCATTTCGGCCCCTGAAAATAAGCAACGCGAATCCGATGAATTCCGCCGCTGAGCTCCACGCTGCCCGTCTTTTCTTCGGGCGTATGCAGGCCGCCATTGTCGATGATGAGTTGGTCGTCAATGTACAGCCAGCCGCCATCGTCTGAAAGGAGAGAAAAGTTATACTTTCCTGGATCGTCGACCCAGAACCTCCCGCTATAGTCGATAGCGAACCACTCGAATCTGTTGGTGACGCCAGGGAAACCCTGCTTGAAATCCTGTGGAGGAATATTGAGCGACGACGTGTATATCGCGCCGACCGCTTTCATTTTTTGAAAGTTCGGGACTTGCGTGGTGTTGTGCGGAATATGATAGACCGACCCGCGGAGCCCGGAAGGAATTATAACCGTGGTTCCGAAGGTCGCAACCGGCTCTTGCTCCTGTGCAGCCGCGATGGCGGACGCCGACACAACCAGCGCGATCCATAGCAGGCGCTTTCCGGAAGGAAGAATAGACATGGCCCTTCTGCTTCTCAATTGTATCGGTAGATCCCGGAAGGCAGGTAGCGGTAGCGGCGCTTCCCGCGGGCGCGGACGAAACAAATCACTGTCGATCACGTCACACAAAAGGATCGACTATGCGACTTCTAGGTGACTTCATTTTCTTGATTCTCTTCATCGGACTGCTTGTCCTGTGGCTCGTCATGTGGGCCGCGCTGCACGTGGCAGGTGGCGCGATTCATCTCTTGCTTGTTATTGCGCTCGTTTCTCTCATCGTGCATTTGTTCCGAGGGCGGCGGGTAGCCTAGGTTCCGGTAAAATCCGAGTCCAGCGATCGGTTTGCAAGCGAAGGAGAAGGATATGCCAGAAAAGAAGACGATCGAAGCACGCAAGGACGCCCGCGAGGGTAAAGCGCCCAGCACGCAAGCCGGGGAATTTGTCCGCGAGGAGATGGATCACATCCGGCAAGGAAAACACGGCGCGCGATCGCCGGAGCAAGCGATCGCCATCGGCCTGTCCAAAGCCAGACGGGCCGGCGTGAAACTTCCTCCGCCGAAGAAAGGCCGCGTTTCACAGCAGACACGGGCCAAAGCGGAGCGGGACTATTCCAAGGGCCAAAGCGGGAACCGCAGCCAGCCAGCGTCTAAGCGGTCTCGTTCGCGAACGGCGGTGCTCAAGAAGGAAAGTCGTGCTGCCGCATCTCATCGCGCTTTGTCGCGACATGCTCGCAGCGTCGCGCGGGCCCGGAAAAGCCGGGGTACCGTGGGGAGATCTAGCTAGGCCGCGTTGGTTATAAACGCGCTTATTCGTCCTCATAGTCGGGGTCGTTTACGGGAACGAAGCGGCCCCGCATGTACATCCGGCAGAAGTTGGCGTGCCTCAGATTCCCAAATTCGTCGACATAATCGATCCAACCGATCACGTACAGATCTTTCACTGACGCCGTTTCCTCCGGTTCGGTCCTGCGAACGAAGATCCCGAAAGTAAATTCACCCGGCTTCAGTTGTATGTTCGGAATGATCGGATCGTTTGGCGTTGCTCCCGTCAATGGCGAAATCATGGGCAGCGGTTCAGAGTGCGGAATCACAAATAACGTGACCGCGCTGTAAAGAATCGTAGCTCGACTGCCTCCGGTATTCCGAACCAGGAAGCGGCACTCAATGGTGATATCCAGCGGAAAGACGTTGAAAGGCTCGCCACTCGCGTACGGTCGGGGCCGCACCTCCACACTGCGGACTTTCAACCTCGGAGGTTGATTCAGGATCAGCGCTTGGCGGCTGATTTCGAGAGCTTGCCGATTCAGTTTGACGCTATCCCGCAACATGTGCGAAGCTCTCCTGCTTTCTCCAGCTATCTTGAATAGATAGTATGCCTGGACGATCAGGGCGACCCATTGCAGAAAGATTGCGATAATCAGAATCGTCGCGAGATCGAAAAGCCGTCTGCTCGCGCTGAAGTCTGTTGAGGGTGGTGCCGCGCCACCCTGGCCCGGAAGAAGCTGTAGCACTAGTCTCTCAAATAATCGTTTCCGTCCCGATTGACTAACGTCGGCCCCCTTGCCCCTTTTGATGGCATCGCCACCACCCCCTTTGCCCGCTGGCGCGGTCTGCGGGAATGGCGATGGCTCTTGCGCAAATAAAGTGATCAGACACAAGACGCCGATCACCACCGCGCGACTCAGGTGAAGGATGGGCAGAGTTTGCCCACGCGCCCTCCGTTCCTTTTGAGGCACATTTATGGACGCAACTTGCCTGCCAATGATAACGCTAGCGCGACGACAAACGCCGCCATGGCTCGTTAGCTCAGTACTAGACTTGAAAAGCTCGCTCGCACACACCGGCTTGGCCGTCGCAGGACAGTTGAATCTGGCTGCAAAGCCAAGCGGGATAATCTCGATTGCAGTGCGGGAAGACAATGCCGCAATCCGGCTTTCAAAGCCGCGCCGCGACCTAGAAAGATGCCCTGGCGCCGTAGAGTGTGCACACGAGCAGAATCGCCGACTTGCTTACGATACCGCCCAACCCGAAAGCGGACGAGCACACGTATCGCTTCCGGAAAATTTGCCGCCCTCTTAAGACCCACATGCCCCATTTCGAGGCTGTGTCGACACGGACGTAGCAGCAGAGTACTACGTTAAGGCGAGAGGCGTCAATACTTGCAGTACTAGGGGTACTCTGTCTTCACGCGCCACTTTTTTCACTCCCGCGAACGAGGTGGGTGGCGCCTAAAATGAAGATCTTTAGGTCGGCGGCCAGTTGGCCGGAGACCGGCAGAACCAGGTGCCAGAAGTACCCTAAGGCTGGCAGTGGCCGTAGTCCTTCACAACCTTCTCGACCCGGAACGACAGAGCCGGCGATTGACCCGATTTATGGCCCTTCAACTTTGTGCGCTCGCCAACGGGTAGCTGCAGGCCGCCGTCAAGAAGTGAGTAGACTTTCTTGTCCGAGCCAACCAGAGTCTCTTTTCCGGCGGCTTCGGCTATGCATCCCACAACCACTCCCCGGTTGTGAAGGACAAGGTAAGTGATCCCGACACTCGCGACCGCAACAACCCCCACGATAACGCCCACAACCAAGCCACGGTCAACAGGACCGACTCCAAAACTGGGGTTTTGACTCGATTGAGCGTTTGCCAAGGTTCCGGCAAACGATCCCGCGAACAACAACGCAACGGTAATGCCGGCAAATCTGGATATCCCGATCGCCGTTCTCCGTTGTTTCCGAAGCCAGACGGTCACAGAGTAGCCCGGATGCCATTGCGAGCGCAGCCGCTCAATCATTCCAGAAACCATCCTGTTTGTGTGTCCGCTGCGGCCACGGTTTAACCATTGTAGTACTGCTCGCAACGTGCTGGCCTTGCTGAGCGATGTCAAACAAGTGCCAAGTCATGTCCTGGCGGTTACTACCGAGACAGCTCGCAAAAGCTATTCGCAACGTGAGCAAATCACTCAGCGGAAGCCGATCCCAGATCAGAACCGCAGCACGTGCCAGAGGCTGGCGAAATCATCCGTCCAGACAAGGGGTGGCCGTGGTCCCCAGCCGGATAACTGGCGCGCCATACCGGTCCGCTCCAAGTAGCCTGTGTTCGCTGTCATGAGGACCCAACGCGAGCTACTCTCGCCTGTCCGCGGATCGTCCCCGGAAATGAACTGGACCGCCTTCCAGCCGAGGTACTGGGCCATTCCACGGGCTACCGGTTCCAGGTCCAACGCGCGATTGGAAATGTGGAGCAGCAACAGACCGCCCGGTGTCAGTCGCCGCCGGTAGACTTCGGCACATTCCGCCGTGAGCAGATGAACCGGAATGGCATCGCTCGAAAAAGCGTCCACGGCAAGCAGATCGAATCGATCCGCCAGCCCGCTCGAAAGCTCGCGCTCCAACTGAATCCGTGCATCGCCTAGCACGATCTGTGTTCGCGCTTTGGAGTCCTTCAGGAAAGTAAACCACTTCTGGGCGATCGTTTCCACGTCGGGATTGATTTCGTAGAAGCGGAATGTATCCTCGGGGCGCCCCCAGGCCGCCATCGTTCCAGTGCCCAGTCCAATAATGCCGACTCGACGAGGAGATCGATCGAGTGCGTTGAGAGCTATGGCGACGCCACTGTGCGGACCATAGTAGGTGGTCGGCCAAGTCCGCTGTGGCCCATTCAGATATTGCAAGCCATGCCGTGTCTGCCCATGTCGCAGCTCGTGCAACGGTCCATTGCTATCGGCGCGTTCGGTCACGCGCAGAATGCCATAGAAATTACGCGCGGTCGCTACATTTGTCTGGTTGCTGCCGGCGACTGCGGCGACGATGGCCGTAAGCCCGCCAAGCAACAGGGCCATCAATGGAATCCGCACAGCGAGATTTTGGCTAGTCCACTGTTTTAGAGCGCCGCTTCGCAACCATCCCAAAAATCCAAGGAGGCAGGCTGTCGCCAAACCAATCGGATATTCGCTGAAGTCGGAGAATATGCGCGGCGCCACGAGAGCGACAAACACACCGCCGATTGCGCCGCCTGCGGCGATTGCGAGATAGAACTGAGTGAGATAAAGCGCCGGCGGCCGCGACCGCGCTAATTCACCGTGACACAGCATGCAGCCCATGAACAGCGCAGCCAGGTAAAGCGCAAGCTGCGACCTGAGCGAGAGCGCACTCGTCAGACTCGGAACGACGCAAGCAACCGGAGCAAATAGACCCGTGGCAACCGCAAAAAGGGTGCGGTTATATGCGCGTTCGCCGTAAAACGCGAGAATGAAAGTCAGCAGGTATACCGAGAGCGCGGCCACCCAAAGGAACGGATTTACGGCGATGTCCTGGGATAGCTGGTTCGTCGTCGCGACCAGCAGGATAGAGCTGCAGGTGGAGAGCGCCAGCCAGAATAGCGCAGTCCAAACTGTCGGGCGCCGGGATGCTTCGTTGTCGGGTTCGGTTACCAGATTTGCGACTGCTGCCGACGACATCCTCCACCCTGTCCAGCCGCACAAAATAACGAATGCCGCGTAGAGAACCGACCAGATCCACCCCTGCGAAGGCAGCCGCAAGAACGGCTCTATCGCGAAAGGGTAGCTGAGTAGCGCGACAAAGGACCCCAGGTTGGACAGCGCATAGAAACTCCACGGTGTTTTCCCGGGTGTAACCAGCGTAAGCCAGCGTTGCAAGAGAGGGCCGGTGGCGGACAACATCAGGTAAGGCCCGCCGACGGTCGCGGCCAGCAGAAGCAGAATTCTTCCGGACGGGTTGTCGATGGCGGCCGGTTTCCAGGATGCGGCGTGCGGTCCGATCGGGAGAAAATACAGCGAAGCGAGAAGTAACGCAATGTGCACGAGCGCCTGCAACCGCGGATCGGGGCGTGAGCCAAGCCAATGCGCATAGGCGTATCCGCCGAGCAGCACCACCTGGAAGAACAGCAGGCAATTGCTCCAGACCGCGGGGCCACCGCCGAACCACGGCAGGATGTAGCGACCCATAATCGGCTGCACTTGAAACAGCAGAAACGCGCTGAGAAAAATGGTAAACGGAAAATACAGCCGTACCGCCGGGCTTCCATTGCTTAGTTGCACAAAAGAACATGATACGTTGGGAATGGAAGTGAACGAAGGACTTCAGGAACGGAATATAGATCCGGCCCTCCTGGAACCGGTTCGGGAACCGCACGGAATGGGTCCGATAACGGCGCCAACAGGGCAAGGCTGGCTGCGCTTAGCCTATACGCTCGAATTCTTGATTGCCGTACTAACCATCTTTACCCTTTGGAGCGAAGTCGGCGGGCAAGGCCATTTGGACTTGCTACCCTGGTATATCAAATTGATTTGCGTGCTCGGCTCGGCGTGGTGCTGTGTCCGCTTCACCGCCGGCATGGTCGAGCAGACCAAAGCGTGGAACCGTCGCAGCGTGGGTTGGCTTTTGGGAATTGTTTTTTTCGCAATTGCGATGGGTAGCATCGTCTATTACTACCACTTGCATGAAGAGCCAGATGATGACTCAAACGACACGACCGCCGCAGTGAGCGCATCGGGCGCTCTTAATACATAAGTGACCGAACCAGAGGCTGAATCTAAGCTCGCGTCGTGGAAAGCTCCACAGATCTCGGTCGAGGTCGAGTATTCCCCTGCCGTCGTGTCTGAAATCGCGTTCGCCGCACGCGCCGCGTTGCTGGAAGCACCCAAGGGCGAGCTAGAAATAGGCGGTGTTCTGTTTGGGGAACACGAGGCTGGCTCGGTTCGCATCCAGACCTGGCGCCCCATCGATTGCCAGCACACGGAAGGGCCGAGTCTGCGTCTGGTGGCCCGCGATCGCGTGGAGCTGGCGTGTCTGCTGGAGCTGGCACGACGCTCGCAGGATCTGAAGGATCTGCAGCCGGTCGGATGGTTCGTGTCGCATCCCCGCGCCGGAGTCCGCCTCTCGCCTTCGGATTTGGAAATATTCAATGGCTTCTTTCCTTATCCTTGGCAGGTGACACTGGCTCTTCAGCCTTTGTCTGAGGGGTGCGCGCGAGCCGGCTTTTTTGTGCGGGAGGCGGGCGGAAGCTTGAAATCCGATTCCAGCTACCGCGAGTTCGAGATCGCACCTCTCGCTCTGCCCGCACCCGCCAAAGCAGCGTCGGTCTTCTCTTGGGCGGGAACTTCGCAGCCGTTCGAGTCGACCGCCGAACCTGCCTCGAGCAGCGCCCCGGCGAGAGCGGAGCCGGCCGTATTCCGGAAGGTTCCGGAGATTCAAATGCCCGCGGTCGCCGCCGATTCGCAACCGCGAGGCTTCTTGAAAGGAGTGCGCCTGCCGTCCGGTTGGCTATGGGCGATTCCGATCCTGCTTATATTCGGCATCGGTGGTCTGCTTTTTAAAGAGAAATCCCCACCTCGCTTTGAGCCGTTCCCGCTGCGCGTTTTTGATTCTCGCCAAACGCTCCAGGTCGAATGGGATCGGAGCTCCCCACTCATGCAAGCAGCTCGCGCGGCTGTATTGGATATCAAGGATGGCGGGAAGTCAACTCGATACACCCTGTCGCCCGACGAGATTCGCGCCGGAACCATGAGCTACGTGCGGCAGTCCGGCGATGTCGATTTAGTCATGACTGTTTATCCGCCGACTGGCCCCGCGGTTCAGGGTTCGGGCCGGCTGCTTGCTTCGCCGGATGAGCGCGGGAAGAAGACGGAGGACGCGCCACCGCCTTCGGTTGCCGCCGGCGATACAACGGAACTGCGGGCAGAACGAGACGCACTGCGAGCCCAAGTGGCCCGGCTCGAAGAGAACGTCCGCAAGGAAGCCGCCGAAAAGAACCGTCTGCAAGACCTGGTCCGTATTCTTGAGAATCGCTTGGGTGTCGGTTCTAATCCGAATTCCGGCGATGCTAGCAAGCAAGACAAGTAGTTTCGCGAAATAGCGGCGGGCTCTTAGCTGCCGGAAACGACGGCCGAGAATCATCTTAATGAGCAAATGAGTCGTAATGCTCCTCCCCGGCGTTTGTACGGCTAATTGGTTCAATTTTTGTTGCGAGAGTAAAGATCGCGCATGAGCATCAGCTTCAAAGTAATTTTGTCCGTCGCCCCAGTCAGGCCGACCCCCACGCCAAATTCGATGTCCACAAACTTGGTCTTGTGATCGACGACTCCATATATCTGATGAAACTGCTCGCTTACCGGATAGAAATCGCGCAGGCGCCCAAAATCGTCGTACTCCTCGGCAGCAAGAGCCCAGTTCGGGGAGAAATTATAAGCCACACGCGTCGCGGGCGCGAAATCGAGACCCTTAAAGCCACCGTAATAGGAATTATCGAGAATGGGATTCACAATGATGTCCACCGGATGTAAGTGCCAACCGATAATGGGTCGAATCTCGGATGTGAATCGCCGGTCGTCCCAATGTCTGGAGTTATAACTGAACTCAAAATTCGCGGCGTAAAAGAACCTGCGTTCGTCTGCCTTCGGCACGGCGAACAGCAGGCGTATCTTGCCACCGTTGATCGTCGGGCCACGGCGTTCGGAGATACTGTAGAGGGGTAAATAAAGCCCCGCCTCGAACCAATCGGTCACGCCATAGGCCCATTCGGTCACGCCGTTGAGATTCTTATTGTTTATGAGGCCACCGGGGAACGCCGGGGTCTTCACGCCATCCGGAGTAAAGTTGTTATGCCAAGTGAGATTGAACACGCCAGGCTCGGCAATTGCGCCATCGTACACTTGGATCTCGTCGGTTTGCGCAAACACCACCGCAGGTACCGCAACCAGAGCGATACCGATCGCGACAAGCCCGCGCATGTGTACTTGAAGAAGAAGTCTCATGCAGGTGCTAAACATATTTGACTAGGGTCTTAAACCCGTAATCCATGTGCTGCTGCATATGGCAGTGCAACAACGAAAGGCCCGGATTATCGGCGACGAAGTCAACTTCGGCGGCGCCGTCGCGAGGCACTCTCACCACGTCTTTGAAGATTCCCGAGGTCGGCTTCGTGCCAATCTTGGTCAGTTCAAAGCTGTGCCGATGCAGGTGCACGGGATGGCCGTCCTCGTGGCCGCTGTGGAAGCTCAACCGATAGCGCCTGCCGGTTTTAACCATCAGCGGATCGGTATTCGGATACACCTTGTCGTTCACCGCCCAGCGATTGAACGGCTTTCCCTCGTCCGGCAACATGTGGAAGCTTAACTCGAACCGGCCGTCGGGTTCCGGGGCAGCCGCATCATTACCGAAAAGCGTGTAGTCCCATGGGATGTTCGGCGGAGTCTTCCATTGCGGCTCTCCCTTTTGACCTTCGTACTCGATGACCACGCCGAGTCCCCGGCTGCGATCAGTGTCGTTGGTTGCGCCAAGAATCCACACGCCCGGCTGATTCATCTCCACCACGGCGTCTACGCGCTCGGCAACCACAAGCTGCAAGACATCCACGCTGGCTGGCTTGGGAACCGGATTCCCATCGAGCGCGATCACCTTGAACTGGTGGCCCGGCAACGCCAGGTTGATATCTCGTGTCGCGTCGGCATTGAGAAGGCGAAAAAGAACTCGCTGCCCCTGGCGGACTCGAATCGGCTCGCCGTGTCCCAAAGATCGCTCTCCGAGCGAGGCGCTCGCGTAATCGAGGGCCCAATCGTTGTTGGGGTCTCCCCGGTGAATTATTTTCGGCTCCCAATGACGGCTGGCTAGAAAAACTTCCTGATCATAATTGCCGGGATCGCCGCTCTTCGGTTCCACGTAAAGAAAACCGAATTGGCCCGTGTACGCGCCCTTGGTCAGGTCGTCCATCGCCATCGCGTGCGTGTGATACCAGCGCGTGCCCGACGGCTTGGGCGTGAAGCTGACCCGCAGGTGGCCGTGAGGTGGCACCAGAGGGCTGCCTTCTTCCTCCGCGCCGTCCGTCTTGG
>Ga0207066_1210_pt1 | contig 12321 bp, 14 predicted proteins | sample Alteio_BWMinCont_24_FD_153490 | JGI IMG/M metagenome (GOLD analysis project Ga0207066, IMG submission 153490) | Enriched cells from forest soil in Barre Woods Harvard Forest LTER site, Petersham, Massachusetts, United States -... | ecosystem: Environmental > Terrestrial > Soil > Temperate forest >...
TCTCGGACTCTGCAGCAAACATGGCTCATGCCCGCTGTTTACGGCGGTACCGGTGCGGGCGGCGTAACGGTGGATTCAGGCGCGGCCAACGTGCCGCCCGTCACGGTAACGGTCACATCGTCGGATGGGACGAAAGTTGAAGGCCGTCTGGGCCGCATTGACGACTTCATTGTTACTCTGACCCAAACCGATGGTTCGGCCCGCTCCTTCCGGCGCGACGGGAACATTCCGAACGTTGAGCTGCATGATCCCATGCAGCCTCACAAGGATCTGCTGCGAGTATATACGGATAAAGACATTCACGACGTGACAGCCTATCTTGCGAGCATAAAATGAAACAATTCGACACTCTCATCCAGCTTTCGTTCTGGCTCACGCCGGTGTTGCTGGCCGGCCAGACGCTCGATCCCGCAGACGTGCTGAAGACTTTGGGCACCAATGGTAATTGGCCCACTTATTCGGGGGATTACTCCGGCAAACGTTACAGTGCGCTGAAGCAGCTCAATCAATCCAACGTCAAGAGTCTCACGCTGGCCTGGAGCACCAAGGTGATTGCCGGGTCGCAAGGACGCTCGGCCGGGCCGAATCTCATCATCGGTGGCATTGGAACCATGGAAGCCGGCGCTACCGCCAATATCAAGGCATCCATTCTCCAGGTGGACGGCATCCTCTATGTCTCGGCTCCTGATAATGCCTGGGCGCTGGATGCTCGTGACGGCCATGAAATCTGGCATTTTGTCTGGAAGACCAGAGGGGGCACGCACATCGGCAATCGCGGACTAGGCATGTGGCACGACCGTTTGTACATGGAAACCCCGGACGATCTGCTGGTCTGTCTCGACGCCAAGACGGGCAAGGAAATCTGGCATAAGGCGATCGCCGATTTCGATCTGCAGTACTTCTCGACTACCGCCCCCATCGTGGTCGGGAACCACATCGTGGTTGGAACCGGAAACGATCTTGACGAGCCCGGAATGCTGCAGTCGTTCGATCCCGAAACAGGTGACGTTCAATGGAAGTATTACGCCGTACCGATGAATCCGGGCGATCCTGGTCTGGAAACGTGGGCCAACCTGGATGCCGCCAGACATGGTGGAGGCAACCCGTGGGTTCCGGGATCTTACGATCCAGAGACTCATCTTTACATCTTCGGGACCGGGAATCCCTCCCCCGCTTACACGTCGCAGGCTCGTGGTGAGGGAGACAACCTGTTCACTTGCGCGATTGTCGCCGTGAACGTAGATACAGGGAAGATGGCTTGGTATTATCAAACCTCACCGCACGACACTCACGACTGGGACTCGGCTCAGACGCCCGTGCTCGTGGATGCAGTGTTCAACGGGCGGATGCGCAAGCTGGTTCTTCAAGCGAGCCGCAACGGCTACTACTTTACTCTCGATCGCCTGACGGGCGAGCATCTGGTAACGGGCAAGTTCTCCGAATCGGTCAATTGGGCTAAGGGCCTTAACGCAAAGGGCCAACCAGTCCGTGACCCAGCGAAAGACTTTCACATAGCGGGATCCCTGGTCTCTTCCGCCAATCAAGGCGCGACGAACTGGCCGCCTCCGTCTTTCAGTCCCGACACTGGCCTCTTCTATGTTCCGGTGAACGAGAGTTACGCCATGTACTACCTGGCTGAAACCGACCCGCGAGGCGCAATGGGCCTTGGCGGGAAGGAAGAACTGAATTTGGGAACGGTCAGAAGCTACCTGGCCGCCATCGACTACAAGACCGGTAAAGTTGTTTGGAGACACGAGTACCCGACCCTCGGGGGGCACGGCGCGGGCGGAATTCTTTCCACTGCCGGGAGACTGCTTTTTGCCGGTGATGTCGCGGGCAACATTGTGGCTTACGATCCCGCAAATGGTAAACCGCTTTGGCATTCGTATCTTGGAAGTCAGGTGTCGAACGCGCCGGAAACCTATCAACTTGATGGACACCAATACCTGCTGACCGCGGCCGGGGACACAGTCTATACGTTTATGCTTTATTAGTTCGCCGTAAGAAAGGAAAACAATCATGTACTCAAGACGTGAATTTGGCAAACAGGCTCTAGCTGGCCTTTCGCTTTCCGCAATATCGCTTTCAGCAGTCCGGGCCGCTAAAGTGGATTCGACTGTCAAAGGAGTCAAGCTCGGATTAATCACGGGGTCCTTGAACCCTTTACCGCAGGACAAAGATCCCATAGACACGATTATCGCGGAGTGTCTCCAAATCGGCGCTGCCAACATTGAGCTCGTCAACCTGCTGGAGCCTCGGCTGGTCGGTGCGGTAGGGTTCGGCCACCCGCCGACGCCCATGACGCCGGAGTACGAGAAGTCTCGATCCGCGGTTCGCGAATGGAGACTGAAAACGCCACTCGATACGTTCCGCGGAATCCGCAAAAAGTTCGATTCCGCCGGTCTCAATCTGTTCTCCTACGTCATGACATTCGACCTCGACTTCACCGATGAGGAAATGGACGCAGTCTTCAAACAGATGCAGGCCCTGAAGGTAATTTGCTTCTGCACCAATCAAAGCCGCCTCGACGTGGCTCCGCGGTTGATACCGTTCGCCGAGAAATACAAGATCCGTCCAGCCTGGCATCCACATGCGATGGTACAGGATTCCAACGAAGTGGCCACGCCGGAAAGCATGGAGAAACTGCTCGCGATGTCAAATTACTTCGCAATCAATCTGGATATTGGTCACTATACGGCTGGCAACAACGACGCTGTGGCGTTCCTGAAGAAGCACCATGATCGCATTACGCACATTCACATCAAGGATCGCAAGCGAGACGGAGGACCTAATGTGGCGCTGGGCACCGGCGACACGCCGATCAAGGAATGCTTGACGCTTATCCGCGATAACAAATGGCCCATCTACGGAATCATTGAACGTGAGTTCAGAGGGCCCGGATCCCCGGCAGATGAAACCAAGGGGCAACTCGACTACCTGAGGCAACTCCTCAGTTGACCTCGCCCGAGTTTATCCGCAAACTACCTTCTAAATGGACCCGCATCAACATCTAGATGATCCAGCCTTGGATCGGGACGCCATTTCGCGGCGGCATTTCCTCGGCACGGGGATGGTTCTGGCCGGCGGCGCGTTGTTTGCCGGCAATTCGGAAGCCCAGACCAAGGGCAATGCCCGGCGGATTGATCTGCATCATCACTTCGTTCCGGATGTGTTCTTTGCTTATCAACAGCGGCACAACGCGGCGCGAACGAATCCATGGTCCCCCAGCAAGGACCTGGAGGACATGGACAAATTCGGCACGGCCACGGCGATGCTTTCGATCACGCAGCCGGCCTTCAACCTGGGCGACCGGGACGAGATTCGCAAAGTCGCCCGCGAGAGCAATGAAGCCGCGGCGAAGCTGGTGGCGGATAAGCCTGGCCGTTTTGGCAACCTTGCGGGCATTCCGTTGAAGGATATCGAGGGATCGCTGAAAGAAATCGAGTACGCGTATGACACTCTAAAAGCCGACGGTATCTGTTTAATCTCGAGCTACGGCGATGTCTGGCTGGGTAATACGATGTTTGCACCGGTATATGAGGAACTGAACCGCCGTAGGGCGGTTATTCATGTGCACCCGACGTCGCCTAATTGCTGCTCAAATCTGCCGATTCTCAAGGATGGCGTGCCGAACGAAGGTGCGATGATCGAGTTCGGAACCGACACTACGCGCAGCATCGCGAGCGTGATCTTCAGTGGGACGGGCAAGCGCTATCCGGACATCACCTGGATCTTTTCGCACGCCGGCGGCAGCATGCCGTTTCTGATCGAGCGGTTCCTGCAGTTCGGCGCATCGGCCGAGATCGTGCCGGGGATCGTCACCAAGGGGCAGGGTGTCGCTATCTCGGGGAACGCGATGCCGGGTCCGGAGGTGATGGCGCAGATTCGCCGTTTCTACTACGACACGGCGCAAGCGTCGAACCCGGTGGCGATGGATGCGCTGAAGAAGGTTGTGCGCGTGTCGCAGATCGTGTACGGAACCGACTACTGGTTTCGGACGGCGGAAGAGACGGGCCGGGGCCTCGGAACCGCCAAGGTTTTCAGCGCCCAGGAAATGCGCGCTGTCGACCGAGGGAACGCCGAGCGCATCATGCCTCGGCTCAAAGGCGTCTAGGCGGCTACGTATTTCGGCCGGCGCTCGACATATTCGGAATGGGAGGAATATCATGATTTTGACCCGGCGCGATTTTGGCATGCTCGCCTTGTCCGGGATTCCCAGTTTAGGTGGACTGAGTTCGAGCGCCTTGGCGCAACCTTCGGCTAAGCCCAATCGATCTTATATCAATGGCGTGCAGTTTGGTTTGCAGCCTTTTTGCTACCACGACCTCGCGATGACTCGGGAGAACCGTCCTACCCTCGTCAAGCGGCTGGTGCAAAATGGCATGGGCATGGTCGAACTGCACGCAACCTGGTGCGAGCCTCGCTTCAATGGCCCCGGCGTGAGTGCGCAAGAGGCGCGCGAGAAATTGCGGAACTGGCGGACAACAGCGACAGCCGACTATTATCGCAACATCAAAAGGGAATTTGACGACGCTCGCATTACGATCTATACCTATTACGTCAACATCGACGACAGTGATACGGACGCGGAAATCGATGCCACCTACGAAGCGGCGAAGATCCTGGGAGCGAAGGGTGCGGTTGGTTCCTATGGATTGGCAATTGCGCATCGGTTGACTCCCTTTCCCGTTAGGCATGGCATTTTTGCCGGATTGCATAATCATGACAATCTGTCGGACCCTGACGCATTTAGCAACGAGGCAAGTTTTGAGAAGGGTCTCGCTTATTCTCCGGATTTCAAGGCGACCCTGGACGTTCGCCACTTCACGGCCGGCAACGGAGACTGTCTGGGTTTCCTCGAAAGGCACCACGCTCGCGTTTCGAGCGTCCATCTCGGCGACCGCAGGAAGAACAACGGGCGCAGCACACCGTTCGGCGAGGGTGACGCCCCGATTATCCAAATTCTCAGGATGATACGGGACAACCAATGGCCCATCGTCGCCCTTCTGGAATTCGAGCACGGGACTTTGCGTCCGGAGGTGGATGAAGTGCAGTTGATGTTTGATTACTGCAAACGGGCGCTAGCTTGAATTATCGCATGGTACAACGAGGAGGAAAAATGTTCCAGCCAAGGCGGCCCTTGCTGCTCTTGTGCGGAGTAATTCTATCCGGAGCGTCCGCGCTAGCTCAAACCGCGGCGAGACCCGGTTACGATATCAATTACATGGGCCCCCCTTTGGCGGACCCGGTTTTGCAGCACAGCAAGGAGACGTACGTATTGTATGGCTGCAGCTATTGCCACGGACTGAATCTCGAATCGCGCGGTGAAGCCACGGACTTGATGCATTCGCGCTTGGTTGGCCGGGATGAGAATGGGAACCTTATTAAGGCTCTTCTTCGAGCCGGAATTCCGCAAACCGCGAAGCTATCCCCCATGCCGCAGTTTTCCGACTTGAGCGATCAACAGCTCAACGACCTAGTAAGGTGGATACACTATGCGCGTCAGCAGGGCCGCTATAAGGAGCTAGCCGCGACAAGAGAATCCGGATCGGGAAACGCCGCAGCGGGAAAAACGTACTTTGAACAGACATGCAGTTCCTGCCATTCGGCGACCGGCGATTTGGCCAAAGTCAACAAGCACGATTCCAGTGCCTTGAGAGCACAGATCCTGAGGCCTAAGTTTCTCGATGCCGCGCAGTCCTGGAAGCTTGACAGGTTGCATGACACAAAAACTGCCGTGGCCCGCGAACGGCACTTCGCGCTGCTGGAAACTTATTCCGCTGAAGACGTAGCCAACGTCGTCGCATATCTCCAGAGTGTGAAATAGTCCTGATGACTGGCTACGGTGAAGGAGGCGCAGAAATGTTTGGATTCGGAGCGAATGCAAAACGCAGCGAGCGGCTGACGCTGCGTTGCTTGACCGGCCTGGGACTGGCGTTGCTGAGCGTCGGCGCAGCTTCGGCGCAGCAGCATCCGGACTTGTCCGGCTATTGGGAACTTCGTAACGATAGCTTCAGCGTACCGCGGGCTTCTGTTGCGCCCAGTACGCTGGCAAACGCGGCGGCGCAGATCCGACACGACATCGAAGCGGTCCGATGGTGCGATCCCATTGGGATGCCAGCGATCATGGACGATCGCGCGCCGATCGATCTCCAGCAAAGCGCTTCGGTAATCGGCATCGTCGCGAAACCGCAGTCGTCCGCACGTTACATTTATCTCGACGGCCGGAAACACCCGGAGAAGGACGAACTGGACCCGACGACGAATGGTCATTCCATCGGGCGGTGGGAAGGCGAAACGCTCGTGGTGGATACGATCGGATTCAACGATCGCGGAGTGACCCGCTTGCCTGGCGGCGGCGTGCGAACTGCCAACTCTCACTTGACCGAGCATTACCGGCTGACGAACAACGAGCAACGCCTCGACGTAACGTTTACGTGGGAGGACGCCCGCGTGTTCACCAAGCCCCACACGTATGAATTTCGCTATTACCGCATACCAGAAATCAGCGATCCGCGCATTTTTCCGTGCAACGCCAAGGACCCCGACCGCGCCAAGTTCCTCATGGAGCCCCTGGCGGCGAAGTAGCGTCGCGGCTAGTTCTGCGCGGGTGGCTTCACTGATTCCAACCAGCGCTGCTCGAAGCTCGCGTCGCGCGATCCGTCGTTATCTTCCACCGGATAGCCTTGCGGGATCTTTCGATATTTATAGGTGTAGCGAAACGGCTTGGAGAATACGGTTGGGTCTTCCCAGGTGAAGGTCACCGAGAGCACTTCCCCGTTATCAATAACCTGGATGCGTTCCTCGAGATGAGTGGTTTCCTTGGCGAGTCCGCCGCCGGGAGTCCTCATGATCGGAAACCGGCTGTCACAGTATCTTGGCGCGAAACCAACCGTATCGATGAGAAGCGTGTTCTTTTCCCAGTGGCCTATGGAGTGTCCCGTGCCCGTGGGCCGGTAATTTGGGCTCTTCACGACGGAATGGTCCCGTCCGTCCAGGTAAATAAACCGGGAGCGTTCAGACTCCGAACCAATCATGATTTCGTTTGGTCCTTGCACGATATTGAGCGGGCGGGACGTCGCCATCAGCATCGGGAGATTTTGCGAAGGCGTTGGGACATTTCCCGAAGGACAATCCTCTCCGTACGCCGCCCGATTGACGATATCGCCGGCACGCTGGCGGGCACGGCTTTCCTGGTTATACTTCTCGATTGCCGGAAGCACAGGCGCGGGCCCCGTCGAGCTCTCAAAGAAATCGGTCCAACTTCCCGACCCTGGATCCTGCACCAGCCATAAGCCGGAGATGTCGACGTTGGGCTGACCAGCCGCCGCCGCTAATCCGGTCAGCAGCGTTAGTAGCGCGATTACGGCAATCGGCCGAATTCTGGCGAATCGGATTGAAGTCATGATATCCCCTCCTTCTCTCTTGGTCCGAGGCGAAATCCACTGATTGCCCGAAGCACGCAGCATTTCGACGTCTCATTACACTATACAAACATCCGTGTTTAGTGTTTCACGCTTGTGCTCGGCAAAGGATTCGGTCCAGGTTCACCTCTGAGTCTTTTGCTTGAACTGAATCCGCGAACGCTATGAGATCACGATTCGAAAAATGTTGGCGGTTGCTGTCCACGTCCCCATCGACCAGCACAGACAACCCTTCGCGCTGCCGCGGTGACCCCGCCGGTTCGAGTTTTAGCCAGCTCTCAAGGTGGCCAACGCGCGATTAGCCGAAGGCTATCGATATCTCGATCGGCAAAGCAAAGCGACACGAGAACACACCAACTGGCACACCCCGGTGTTCTACGGCGTACTCGCCGAGATTGCTGCCACATACGATAAGGGCGACAACATTTGTGTGGGAGGCAGTCTGCAAACCCGCCAATGCACACCGAAGGACGGCAGCGAGCGGACGGTTCATGAAGTCATTGTTAAAGGCTGCCACGCGATAGAACCTCCGCGCAACCGGATTGAGGCGCCGGCGACCAATGATCCGGGAATGGGCGCCTATGAAACCGCTGCCGATGGGGTTGCTGCTGATGGAGCGGGCGTAGGGACCAAACCGAATGACTGGCCGGCCTAATGGAAGTGTCCTCCGGATTCTGCTCGTATTGTTGATGGTGACACTCTCGCTTGTCAGCCTGCCTGGATTGGCAGGAATGCGCATCAACACCACGGACTCGGTTCCGAAAGGATTCTACTTGATTGCTGAGGACCAGCATGCTCCTTTCGTTGAGTTCTGTCCGGAGGGTCTTTTTTCGCAGCTTTCGTCCGCGCGTGGTTATCGGCCGGCGGGCGTTTGCCCCGATGGTGCCGCGCCTCTCATCAAGCCGGTGATCGCGCGAGCTCGCGACATCGTAGTTGTTTCTGCGGAAGGCGTTCGCGTCAATGGCAGCTTGTTACCGAATACGGTACCGAAAAACCTGGATGCCGCTGGAAGACCTCTTCCGGTCTGGCCTCCAGGTACCTACGCTGTCGCTCCCGAGATGGTCTGGGTTGCTTCGACATATCATCCCAATAGCTTCGACAGCCGCTACTTCGGGCCAATCTCGATTCGCGCGATCCGGCACTGGTTGAGACCATTATGGGTACTTGGCTCGGCACCCACCGCACGCTAAATGGGAGCATCATGGCTGCTGCGGTAGGCATCCTAGCCTGGAGCGGTCAACCCGTGATGCTTTCGCTTGCCTTCGTGTTTTTGATTCTACTCACTGCTCAAACAACGCGGGCGTCAGCTTACGCTGTCGCACTCAGCTATTACGCCGGTTCCTCATGGTCGCTTGTGCCGGGCGCTCATGCGTTCTTCGGCCCCGACTCTACCTTGTTAGAGTCCGTAACGCTCTGGGTTACCGCTAGCGCGCTAATGGCTGCACCGTGGGGTTTATTCCATTTCAGAAGCGGGTTAGCTTGGCTATACTCCGTGCCGCTGGGCCTTCTCGCTATCACTATTCCACCCTTGGGCATCATTGGTTGGGCCTCACCTCTGACCGGCGCAGGCGTCCTTTTTCCAGGCACAGGTTGGCTCGGAATCATTGCGTTTGTGTGCTTACCCGGCATCATGATTCGCTATCCTCGCCTCGACACGTCGGCAGCAGGCATGCTGATTGTTGTGGCAAATGTGGCCCATCGTACCGATCCCTCGCCGCCGCGAGGTTGGGAAGCCGTGGACACGGTGTTTGGCCGGAGCGAGTTCGAGATACCTGACCCAATCCACGAATTCCAGAAGGCTCAATGGCTACAACAGCGATCGCTGAACTCGCATGGTACCGTTGTCATTTTTCCCGAAACAGTCATTCCGCGTTGGAATGCAGCTACCGAGATATTTTGGAAACCGACTCTCAACCAACTGGTAAACAGCGGTAAGACGATCGTGCTGGGAGCCACTGTTCGAGGGTTGGCATCCGGGCCAGTGAATAAGATTATCATTCGGGGCGCAAGCGGCCCAGGTTCTTTTTCGCAGCGCATTCCGCCCCAATCTCAATGTGGCGGCCATTTACTCGTTCAGCATTTCCGCTGCGACTTGCCAGTCTCGGTACGGTTCGGCTGGCTGGCGAACGACCCACCTTTCTGGTGTGCTACGAGTTGCTCCTCACCTGGCCGGTGTTGAGCGCGATGTTCGAGCATCCTACCATTCTGGTGGGCGTAGCCAATGATTATTGGGCGCGGGGGACACCGATCCCGAGCGCACAGCGCGCGGCGTTGACGGCATGGGCGCGGCTGTTTTCGCTGCCAAAGTTGATGGCGGTCAACACATGATTGGCTGCGCGCTCCAGTTCATAAGATGGACTGAACCGTCCCGTGGGTGAATTCGAGCTTCTGGAAGGGGATGCTCGGACTCTGCTCGAAACGCTCGCAGCCGAAAGCATCCATGCTGCGATCACCAGTCCTCCCTATTGGGGTCTGCGCGATTATGCGATCGCCTCCCCAGGCCACCAACAACATTGACAAGAGGCGTTGGCAGCATGCACGGAATGGCCGCGGGAAGCCACGCCCATCGAAAAGCGGCCTGGCTGGAGGCGGCATGACATCCCTCAGGGTCGCTTCTGCGCCTTGGCGCCTGGCACGGCGCGCTGGGGCTTGAGCCAACCCCCGAGCTCTACGTGGCGCACCTGGTCGAACTCTTGCGTGAAGTTCGGCGTGTTCTCAGGAACGACGGCACCCTTTGGCTAAATTTAGGCGATAGCTATTTCGGCAGCTGGGGTAACTATGCGGGTGAGATCCGCGGGCGCGGTACACAACGACAGATCATCTACGGATCCCAAGCCCACCAGCCCGCCTATGATGGCCTCGAGCGATTTCGGCCGCCAACCGCCTTCCGGCATCGCAGCCTCAAGCCCAAGGATCTGGTCGGAATACCCTGGCGCGTTGCCTTAGCGTTGCAGGCCGACGGATGGTATCTGCGCTCGGACATTATCTGGGCGAAACCAAACCCGATGCCCGAAAGTGTCACCGATCGCCCGACCCGTTCCCATGAACATGTTTTCGTGCTCGCGAAAGCCGATCGCTATTACTACGATCCGGTCGCGGTTGCCGAACCTTTAGCCAGACCGCACGAGGCATCTCCGAAGACCCCAGCCTGTTTCGGCGGGGCTTACAAATCTTTGGGTTCGCGCCGGCAAAGTCGCTTGCATTCCCGAAATGAATATCGCGGCTCGCCTTTAATGACCCAGAATCGGCGATCCGTTTGGACTATTGCCACGCAGCCCTATCCTGAAGCGCATTTTGCTACCTATCCCATAGCATTGGTTGAGCCTTGCATTAAAGCCAGTACAAGCGAGCGCGGTTGCTGCGCGGAATGCGGCGCACCCTGGCGAAGGATCATTAAAAAGAAGTCCATATCTCCGCGTGATTACAACGGCAAGTGGGAGCATGCGCCCCCGCACGCGAGCGGCCGACGGATGCTGGCCAATATTCGGGCACGGCGTGAATCCGGTGAGGCACATGATTACCCTTTTCCGGCGCCGGTCACAGTAACGGGCATGCCGCAGTGGACTGCGGCTTAAGGCAGATCGACATCAGTATCGAGCGCCCTTTGAAAGGAGCGTGCGTCATGTCATCATTTACGGGGAGCGAAGATTGGATTCTGCTGTTTAGAGAATTGCGAAGGTTGCATAATAACTGGAAAAGGGGGATCCGCCACAGCGATTCTCCTTGGGTTCGCGGCGTCCTGATGGCTATCGAAACGGGCCGAAACAGGCTCAAGGACGGTCCACGGTTTCGAATCCGCCTTGCTCGTCTCGTACAGCAATGGAACAAAATCGGCGTTAGGAAAAAGCTCCAAACTGTGTCGGATTCTATGAAAGGGATCGACTACGGCGTTCGTCTCGTCGCCGACCGGGCGCACCGATATCTGAAGGCAACTCGAAGTCAGCTAGGACCGGTCCATCAAAGCAAGACGAGACGCAGGCACGAAAGAAAACGCTGCTAATGCCTCTGAGCAGACTGACGATCGCAGAACGGCTAGGTTCACTTCACGACTTCTGAGGCGTATAGCCGAATTTCTTGGCGAGTGCACTGTTGATCAGCAGGTTCATCGAGGCTCCTCGGCTCTTCGCCGCCTGCTTGAGCCGCGAGAATGCTTTGTTGTCGATGACGATGGTGGTCGATTTGGTAAGTTCGCCGGCCACATCTAAGTCCAGAGCCTTGACCTGATGGAGATCTATCGTCTCGAGGGCTTCGGTAATCGTTTTCGAAATATCTCCCCTATAAAGTGCTGCTCTACGGACAATATCGTTCAAAGGCGCGAGAAGCCGGAGCGTTATGCGTTCGCCCTCTTCGGTTGCATCACGCCCTTTGCGTTTCTTGCTGCCGGCAGGTTTTGTTGCAGCCACTGTTCACCCCTTCTCAATCCCGGTTCTATGTTGCGTCACCGTTGGTATTCGCTTGCGCGGGCCCAAGTCTCCACTCTCTCCGGAGCAATCCAATTCGAACGGAGCTGGGCTCTCTCCTTGCAACGTTGCGGTTCTCGCAATGTTGGAGCCAATACCTGAACTGGTTCTGTGCTACTCAAAATCGGACTTGGGGGAAGGAGCCGGTCTGCGGCTCCCGAACCCCCAAATGGTACATACGTCACCTATTATATGCAAGCTCGTCGACGTATAGGTTTGCCTTATACCTGCTGGGGCGGCGGTTGGATTTGTCTGGTGAACAGACGCTAGTCGATTTTATCGAGAGCGGGAGAGTGGTGTTAACGTGGCGTATAAGGCGCGTCGAAAACAATATCGCGATTCACCCGCACGTTAAACCGGTAGCCGGCCGGGATCTTAATTGTGGGCTGCACGTTCAGCCCACGTCGAAATACCTCTACACCGAGCTGAGAGATCTG
>Ga0207066_1211_pt1 | contig 12306 bp, 13 predicted proteins | sample Alteio_BWMinCont_24_FD_153490 | JGI IMG/M metagenome (GOLD analysis project Ga0207066, IMG submission 153490) | Enriched cells from forest soil in Barre Woods Harvard Forest LTER site, Petersham, Massachusetts, United States -... | ecosystem: Environmental > Terrestrial > Soil > Temperate forest >...
TGCGATCCTTACTGACCCTGACTTACGAGCCCGCTTTCAAGACATGGGCATCTCACAAGCTGACCTAGCGCAAGCAGGTTTTTTCACCAATCCTTTTATAGCCTCATTTTTCGAATGGGACAAAACGTGTGGCGACCAAGCTTTTACCTTTCTCGGTCTCACCATGAATATTTCTGATTTTTGGCAAATACCTTTCAAGAAAAAAGTTGCCCGTGATGAGCTTAAAGCATCTATGCTTGCCGCATTTAACCGCATTGTTGAAATCACAGCAGAAGCGCGCACTGCCTACTACACGTATCTTTATGAACAGCGACAAGCGATAACAACGGACAAAATTCTTAAGCATATTCGAGAATTAGGTGAGGTTATGGAACGTGATTATACGAAAGGCTATATTAGTGATTTTGACCGATATACCACGGAAGGGTTCGTAGCCATATGGGAACTTCGCAAACTGGAACAGGAAAAACTTCTTTACAGTGCCAATACTATTTTGCGTGATGCCATTGGTATCGATCCCTCAACTGAGCCCATAAAAATTATTGATTCATGGAAAACTATGATGCGACCCTTGCCTGAACCAAAAAAGCTTTTCGAATACGCTCAGAAAAATAACCCGAACATGCAGATTTTAAAAGTAAGAATAGAACAGGCAAAACATCAAGAATCCCTCAGCCGCAGCAAAATTATTGATAACGTTGCATTTGGGCCAAGTTGGTCACAAGATCAAACCGGCATCGGTTACTGGGGACCAGCTATCAACTTTAGTATTCCTCTTTTCGATCAACAACAAAATCAAATTGAGCGGGCGCGCAAAACTGGAGAGAGACTGCATAATGATATAGGAACTCTTGAGTCCGCGCTTACTATTAACATTTATAATGCCTGTAAGACGGTTGAAATTACCCAGAAAAAAATTGCTCTCTATGAAAAACTCTTCACTCCAGCACGAGAAAAGACCATTGAATATGCCAAAAAAAATGCACATTCCATACAAATCAATTTTATTGTCGTGGTACAATCAGAAATTGCCCTGATGCAAGAAGAATATATCCTTAATAGAGAGTATTTAAACTTGGCTCTCGCTATTGCAACTGTAGAAAAATACATTGGCGGTAAAATTCCGTATGAGCTCTATGTTGAACCTACACCCGCCATAAGCCCTGAGGGAACCAAGCTCGCACAAGAATCTAAGGGTGATCAAGGTATAGATCTGTAGTTTTTGCAACTGGTAAAAAACCCTGCACTGTGTATATTTTTACACTCTGCAGGGTATGTACGCTAGAAATAAAATGTATTTATTTGCCAGAATTCTTAGCTTGTCGAGCTACTTTTGCCATTCTCAATTCAAGAGCTTTTTTAAGATTTTCCTGGGCAATCGTTAAATGCTTCATAATCGCTTTGTTTTCCTCTGGATTAATGCTTGAGATGAACCCTTTATAGTCTTCTTCCATTCCAGACTCTTTTTGAGTTTCATACATAAAAGCTCGCGTATGCCCCAATGCTTCCTTTAAATCTTCTGGGTTAACACAAATCAAAACGCTTCCATCAGAAGACTGATTACTTGCCTTTTCATAGGCTGACTTAGACTTTTCAGTCTCTTGAGAATCATTTTCGATACAGAAACTCGATTTGATCATCCCAACAGATAAGATAATCAAACTAAACAATACTATTTTTTTCATACAAATCCCTACATGCGAAAATATCGCATTAAAAAATTATAACAATTAAACTCAACACTCTCTTATGGTACTCCGCGACACAAAAAAAAACAACGAAAAAGCATTGGATTTACAACATATTTTGCGCCACTAAAAATTTTTTGCTATAATAAATATTGATACATAATCGCAATTCTTAAAGATCTTTAACGGGGAAAAAATCATGAACACAAAAACAATGTTTTCACCATCATTCTATGTTATTTTTATAATTTTATTCAGTGCTGCACTTTATGTATTTGTAATCAATGCAACAAAATCGACACATTCAGACAAAAATAACATTCCCCTGCATATCCTACATTTTGATGTTAATAAAACCATGATCGCAGAAGATTTGGCCGGCGGAAAAACAATCACCGATGTAGTGCTTCATGCACTTGCTGAAGAATATCGGTATGCATGGAATGGCACGGATATAATGTCCTATGCAACCTATATAAAAAATCATGTCCTGCCAGGAGAGAAAGGCGATTCAAATTTAAAAAAATTGCGCAATCAAGCTCTCTCACAATTTATCGAATATCTTGAAAAAAACCAACATCCTCTTCATACCGTCGTGTCTACACGGTTCCAAACATTGCACGATAAACTTCTTAACAATAAAAGCGTTATTTTCCCCTCATTTTATTCCTCTATTGATTACATGGAAAAACATGCTATTCCTTATATGATTGCACTCAGAACGTTTGGTGAAGACCTAGATACCATGATCAAAGAAATTCATACCCACATACGTCCAAACTTTTTTAGCTGGCAAGGGATTTTTGAAAGCAATGGAACCCTTAAACTCATTTCATTAACTTCAGATGAAACAATATTTCTTGATACGCCAGATGCGATTTATCAATTTTTAAAGCAAAATCATGAAAATATAGCGATTCAAGACAACTATACACTCTGGAATAAACATGGCGAACTTTCTGAATATGGAAAATTATTCCCAATAGACATTCACGACAAAGAAGTCGTATCTCTATTTTTTGATGATAATGGCGATAATGGTATTATAAACCCCCGAGATCCGGTAAGTGTTCACCCTATCGCTGTTGATGACCTTATCGAAAACGGTAACATTTTGGTTGTAGATATGCTTAAAGCAATCGAATACGACAATTATTTCATCAATCATATTACTTCTATGCACCCATAATTATAGTAATGTACGCATTCGCTACACCATTCAACAAATTTACGGTTTTTCAACTTGCAAAAAACGGCGTATCTGCTAGAATTAAGGATGAGATTCTACCAATTATTACAAAGAGGAACCTAAAAAATGAATTTGAAAATGAAAAGTTTACTACTCAGCATAAGCGCATTGACATGCGTGCAATCAAACCAGATTACCGCGATGGAATATCTCAACAATCCAATCGTTAAAAATACCGGAATCGCTTTAGGTTCTGCTGCAACTGGCTATGTTGTTGGCAAAACACTTAATGACCATCTAGAAACCAGCAACCCTAAAACTAAAAATATCCCCGAATCATATATTCCAGCTAAAGATGAAATCAAAGGTTTTAATAAAGAACAAGTTGAAGAACTCGTTGCAAAGAAAACAATTGAGATGTATGGCCATAAACAAGATGATAAGCTAACAGCTGCGGAAATGTTAAAGATTGTCAAACTAACTTCGACTATAACAGCTCATAATGAAAAAACAAAAGCAGTAAGAGAAGGCTTAGTAGCTGCTGGCTTAGCGCTTGTTGCAACACAAGTTGATAAATCTGATATGTTAACGAAGAATAGCCTCAACAAAAACCTTTCATTATGGTTTATCAATAACTTTTTTGATACGTATCGCGCAGGCGAAACAGTGTGGAATAAAACTGGTTATCTTAAAACCTATATGACGAACGGATCAGTAAACTGGTCAAATATTGGCAAAACAGCTACTTATGCTCTTGCAGCATTGGCACAAATAAAAATGCCATCATTCTTGCACCCTCGCCTAAAGCCGTTAGAAAAAGTTCTTACTCGTAGCATCCTTAATAAGGGCGTAGAGATGATCTTCAACAATAGTGCAAACAATTTAAGCAAAGAAGAAATAGATCAGAAGAAATTTAACGAAGGCTTTAAAGACATGCTTACATCAGGACATGCGGTGTATTCGATTTTTAACAGCTCTAAAAACTAATTTCCATACATAGTTTTATAAACGGATCGGCCGAGGTAGATTTTACCTCGGCCGTTTATCTTTTTTAAATTCTTATTCCCACGATGCGCATGCCAGATATTCACCATTGCACATAATAATTTCAAACGGCGGTGTAACCGCAGCATCAAACGAAAGTTGATAGATATGTTGGCGATACCGTAAAGCGCCAACGCCAAAAATAGCTTTATAATTTCGATCAAGTTCAACAACTTTCATCTCGGCGGCTTTATAGACATGCCCGTCTTTTACCAAAGTAAATGCCCACTCGGCCGCTGTGGTATACAAACTCACAAAAAAGATCGTTTGTTCCTCATTGGTCTCTTCTTGTTCTCTCATTCTTTCCTCGATTATTTCTTCCCGTTCTCCAGCGCAATCACCCTGCAAATGCTCATAAAATTCAATAACTTCGTTTGATTTGTATAAAAACCGTATCGTTTCAAGCGTCATAAACCCATCGGGCCGTACAGGCACCGTTCTGACCCATGCGCATTGAATCTCATCAAAAGGCGTGCATACCTTACCCGCAGGAATAAACAAATTTTGAATATGGCAAATATACTGTCCACAACCGGGTAATAATAATAATCCACAAAATAGAAATGAGCTGAATAGAAGTGACCTTTTAAACAAATTGTACATAATTTTTCCTCTTTTTTTAAAAACTTACTAAACTATACCTATGCTACCTCGAATTCAATAAAAAATTAACAATGAAAAAACTGAGCTCGTATGGTTCGATACGATTTCTACGAAATCACTCACCACGAGCGAACTATAGCAACCCGCTCATCCTGAGTGTCCGGCGTAGCAAAGCGAAGACGGAAGTATCGAAGGACATGGGCAAATAATTAAAGGGAAAAAAGCATGAATTCATCATTTTTTATTGCACGACGTTTTTTGAGCACCATCACCAAAGAAAAAAACATCGCCACGATGCTTATTATTTCAAGCATCAGTATTATAATAAGCACCTTTTCACTCGCCCTTATTATGGCCATTATGAACGGCTTTCAGCAAGCAACCTCTACTATCATGCAAGGGATACACAGTGATATTACTATCGAAGCACCCTTAAACGCAAACGGATCGCGCGGATTTTTAAACTTTGAAAAAATTAACGATATTCTTATCAAAGAATTTCCCTTACTCATAGCCCATGCAACCCCCATCGCTCACCATCATGCGATTATCCAAAAAAGCATAAAAAAAAGCAAAAATAACGGCAAACGGGAAAAAAATACAACAGCACAAGACATATCGCATGTTGTGCTTATTGAAGGGATTGACCCTGAAAATGACACACAAACACGCTCGCTTATACGCATGATCACCAAAAACATAAACAAAAAAGACAAGTTATTTCCTGAAAACTCAGTATGTATAGGAAAAGCCCTTGCACAAGATTTATCTATTCCAGAAGATCTAAACAATCAGAAGACCCCTCAGGCCTTTATCGATCTTCTTTTTGCACAAGCTACCAATTCAAAAGATGATGCACTTCATTTTGAAAAGACAACCGTATCAGTGAGCGGCACCTTTACCATTGGTATAGACGATTTTGACCAAGCCGTTGTATTTTGTTCACTTGAAACATTTGCGTCGTTATTTCCCGAAATAGGCATTAGTCAAATTGGGGTAAAATTACAGCCTGGTATTGACGCAACTAAAGCGGTTGCCCTGTTAAAACAACGTTTTAACCTTGAGATTATGAGCTGGCAAGAACTATATCCAGCGCTTTTGGATGCGCAAAAACTTGAAAAATCGGCAATGTTACTGATCTTATTTTTAGTTGCGTGTATTGCAAGCGTTACGGGAATAGCGTTATTATTAATGTATCTTTTCCATCAACAAACAACACTCGCTCTTTTTGCCGCAATGGGCATGCGCATGCAACAATTACGCATTATTTTTACCATTATCGCCATCACCATTACGTTTTTATCAACATTGGTTGGATTATCTTGCGCAGCTTTGGCAAGCTGGATCATTCAAACCTATCAACTTATTCCCCTACCTGATGTTTATTATGTTCAGTATGTTCCTGCACATATGGATATGCAAACAGTTCTTCTTGTTATATGCCTCATGAATATTGTAGGTTTAGTAACAAGCTGGCTGACAACCGGCCGCATCAAAACTATGAATCTCGCATTACTTCTTAAACAAGGCGGTCATTAATGCTAAAAAACATCGTACATTCCATTAAAACCCAAGATCTTAAGCATACAAATTCCCCCGCTCATCTCGAGTGTTTTGCGCAGCAAAATGTATCGAGAGACGAAGCGGCATGTGCAAAATTTCTAAAAAACATATACTATAATTACTTTTTATGTGCCGATTCGTCTCTCGATACAATTCTCGCTTCGCTCGAATCACTCGAGATGATCGGGTTTTTTAATCAAAAACAACAGGAAAATTATTTATGAAGTTAATTCATAGAAATGATATGCATTCCATTAAAGCTCAAGATCTCAAAGGTGCCAAGGTTTTTTATCGCATTGACGGTAATGTTGATATCATTAACCAAAAAATTCAGAATGATTTTCGCTTACAGGCGATTTTACCCACCTTACAGCTTCTCACCAATGCAGGTGCTCATATTACGGTTGCGACTCATATTGGTCGCCCGAAAGGCATTCAAAAAGAACTTTCAACAGCCCCGCTTAAAAATTGGTTTACTGAACATGGATTTCCTGACATTAACCTCTTGGAGAATCTACGATTTAATGGCGGAGAAAGAACAAGGGACCGCGAAGAAGCTTTGGCTTTTGCACGCGAGCTTGCACACGGCATGGATTATTATATTAATGACGCATGGGGGCTCCTTCACCGAAATGACACCTCAATAACGGTTCTTCCCACACTTTTTGCACCAGAAAAACGAGCGTTTGGCCTTTTAGTAGAAAAAGAGTTAGCAGCATTAGAATCATTAAAAAACAGCCCAAAAGCCCCCTATGTCGTTATATTAGGTGGTGGAAAGGTGGAAACAAAACTTCCGGTTATTGAGCGACTTATCAAAAAGCAGAATAACGGAAAACCGGCGGTTTCAACTATTATCATTTTACCGGCACTTTCTTTTACTTTTATGCGTGCTATGGGCCTGCAAACCGGGGCATCATTAGTTGATGAAGCATTAATCCCGCACGCGGGTTTAATTATGGAATTAGCACAAAAAAACGGTGTCGAACTTGTTTTTCCGCTCGATTATACCTATATTTTTGATCAAAATAAAATTGGCACATGCGATGCAATTGGCATTCCTAAAAACGGAAAAGGCATGGCCGTAGGTCCTCGATCATTGGAGTTATTTGAATCTTACCTAAAGAATGCCCAAACAATCTTTTTTAATGGGGCTATGGGCAACCAGGATCAACCAGAAACAATGAAACCGTTAGATGCCTTGCTTTATATGATTTCACAGTCAAATTCGTACAGCGTCGTTGGCGGTGGCAATTCGGTGGCAGAAGTTCAAAACTGTGGATTTATGGATAAAATTGATTATTGCTCAACCGGCGGAGGCTCAACGCTCATGTATATCAGCGATGGCCCCATGCCCGGCCTTGATGCAATGTTATAAGATGCAATGTTATAATTTTGATGGAATGTCTTGCACCCTTTCTAATGCAAAAAACTGATATACATCATTGAACTTTTCTTGCTCATCTTTTACGTAATGATAAGGTTTATTATCAATATTAAACAGTTGTTCTGTGACATGACGAGCACGTAAAAGTCGGAATGGCATATAAAAAAGCAGCGCCTTATCTTCTTTATCTTTATTAAACCAATAAGGCACGTTTTTCTCAAGCGGTATCCATGGTTTATTCTCTTTGATAACATCAATAAGATTTTGGTATTCCACAAGAGCTAATGCGTCTTTTTCTTTATATTTCTCATCCAAATCTTTTTCATTAAAAATGCTCTTAAATGCTTTAATAATGGTTTCGATTTCTTTTTGTTTAAATTTGACGACATACATAATAAGCGGTCGACTTTCGTCTATAAAACGGCTATATTCTGCAATAACTTCGGTGGTATTCTTTTTTATATATTCTTTAAGTTCTGATTCGCTCCATCCCAATGTTTTGCCAATAATGGCTTCTTCATAAAATTCGCGGGTAGCACAATCAAGCGGGTGTTCCATCATCTGTTTTTCTGTAGTGCTTACTTCAGAACCTCCTGAAAAGAATGCCCATTCACGCTTATTGAAACTATTTATTTCACGACCAAAAAGAACGTGCTTTCCTCCCTTCTCATCTTCATAATAGGGCATAACACCTGCACCATAGGGCTTACCTGTAGCGCTAAAATCAGCTAATGACTTTGGATAAAAACCATTGTTTTTTGCCTCAACTTGTTTATCCATACCCATAAGCGTTGCGCCCATAACGGCAATCGTGCCCATCAAGAGTGCTTTCATTCTGTAATTCATACTGCATTTCATATGCTTAACTCCTTAAAATTCTGTAAATTTTTGTTAAATATCACTTTTTTATATCCTATCACATCATTAATTATGACACATTTAAAATATTTGTCAAGCTGAAATTATTGTTTGTTGACAGACTTGACTAATTCTATGTTTCTGCTACAATTTCAATTATAAACATAGTTGATATAAAATAGTGGAAGGTTTTATATGTTGCATAAAAAATTATTGTGTGCCGCCCTGGCGCTTATTGTCAATTGCATATACATCGATCAAATTCATGCATATCATGTATCTAATAACCATACTTTGCCCATTGGCAAAAGCAAAGTTATTAACAAAACAACGACCCTACAATTTTTTAAAGAAAAAAAAGTTCCTAAAAAAAACAAAGATTTACAAAAAATATCTAAAAAGCCCAAACAAAATCAAAAACTCATCGCTATAATTCGCTATTCATGGACATCTGATCGCACCACCATACATCTTGACCTGTTTAAAATCATGTCACGAAAAAATCGCAAAAAAGGCTTGGGCAAACAATTATTTACCTATTTTATACAGTATTTAAAAAAAGCAGAACGTGCCGCAAAAACAATATGCTGGACCGCCCAAACACTTGATCCAAAATATATTTCCCAGGAAAAACTGGAAACGTTCTATAAAAGCATTGGTGGCACCAAACTCTATTCAGAAACGTGCACTCACCTTGATTGCACCTGTAAATCACCAAGAATCTCTCAATTCAGTCTTGAAATAGATGATTTCACCCTCACCGATACGTCGTTATTACAAACGATAAACATTATCGAAGAATCGAACATAACGCGCATAAAAACACTGGAATTAGCCGAAAAATCTCATAATTAACTTTAACTAAATGGAAGGTTTAAACTATGATTACTATGATTAATAAGAATGTACTAATGAGTGCATTTTTCATAATGCTTGCTACCCTCTCTCATACCTATGGAGCAGAGCTTGGTAGCATTAAAGAAACCATAGAAGAAACTATCACAAAGCAAAATGTGGATTTTTATTTCTATGACAATTACCATAAAGAAATTGCAAATCTCGAATACCGCCTTGAAGATGAATCAACAATCTATCTCAGCTATATTAAAATATACGATCGCAACAATCGCGGCAACTCTCTTGGCAAGCAATTATTCACCTACTTTGTTAATCATGTTAAAGAAAGAAATCCTGCAATAAAAACCATTAGGTGGCAGGCACTTGCTCTTGATGAAGGCTACATGTCGCAAGAAAAACTTGAAGCATGGTATACGGCTCGGGGCGGCGTGAGGACCGGTCGCTGCTCAGCAGGTGGTTCTTACTTTAAACTAAGAATAAGCAAATTTGAGCCAGAACAGGATCTTTCGTCAGTTTTAGCGCTGAAAATCAAAGAAAATGTTAGCATTAAAGGCACAACTGAGATAGAACTTAAAACTACGCGCGATCATCAGATTGCAAAACTTGGCTTTCTTTTGAGCATACACGAGGGCAAATATTCGTTAAAAATCGATAATCTTGCTATAAACCCTACTTATTCCAGCAACAAAACTGAAATACAAAGAAAACTCCGCCGCATGATTATTAAACATATACGGGCAAAAGAGTGGCTTGAAGACTGCACAGCCAAGATCAAAACAAATGGCATACTTCCTAGATTCTCCATTTAAAGTCATACTTTAAGGCAATTTCAAAAGAGCCGAAGGCCTCAAAACCTTCGGCTGTTTCTTTATAATCAAATATTTTTAATACAAATTTGACATTGTTATTAAATAGTGTAAGATAAATAAATATAAATACTATAAAATATAAATAAAAAAAGGGAGCTTAAAATGTTGAAAACTAATAAAAACCTAAAATTAATCTTATTTTTGGCCTTAAACACAGGCTTTCCTGCTATTTTTGGCATGAATAATGATAAAATTACAGAATCTAATAATAATCTCAAAATCACTACTAAAGAGACCATGCTGCACCAAGACGTTTGTCTGTATGTTTTTTCCAAAAACGAAAAGCCCAAAAATAAAGAATCAGAGATCGCTCGCATAGAATACAAGCTCGATGACCCCTCCACCATCTATATTCCCCACATCGGCATTCATAATCTTCAACATCATGGCAAAGGTTTGGGAAAAAAATTATTAATCCATACGGTTCATCACGCAAAAGAAAGGAATCAATCAATAAAAACCATTTGCGGGAACCCAGAAATACAACCTTTATCACTTATGTCCCAAAATGATCTTGAAAGATGGTGCAAAAAACTTGGATGTAAAGAAGATAAAAAGGCTTCTCTTTTCACGTTTAAGCTTAAAAATTTAAAACAAAGTTTTATTGCATCAAACAACGTGCTTTCATCATTCTCTGTTAACGAATCTTCTTTGATTGATAGTTCTCATACACTAGAACTTAAAGATGGCAATACTGTTATAGCAAAATCACGTTATAATTTGGTAGCAACGCAAGAAGTCTGTTCAGTAATTATTCAAGAGTTCAGCATTAACCCTGACTCTCTTTATAAAAAAAATGAATTAGAATGTCTGCTTAAAAAAGAAATCCTTAAGAATATTTCAACAAAAAAATGGCTTAAAAATAGACGTTTTGAAGTTGTTTGGCAGAAATCGAAGTTAAATGATACGCTCATACAATCAAAATTATAAACTATAAAAATGGAGATGCATATGAAGACCAATAAAAACTTAAAACTATTCTTGCTTTTAGTCCTGAGCGCTGGCATTTCTGCTGTTTTTGGTATGAATCATCAAAAAAATATGGATGCTGGATTTTTTCTTACTGACTCACAACGGGAATCATTGAGAACAAGGAGAAACAAAAATATAAAAAATTATGAAGAGATTAAACCATTTTTCGATAAAATCAATGAAACAAGTGAAACGATTGCAATAGAAAAAAATTCAACACAAACTATAACAACAAAAGAAATGATTTCAGATCAATGGGCAAGCTTGAAGTTTTTAGACAAAAACAACCGTGAATTGTTTTACCTAGAATATAGCTTAAAACATCCAACAACTATTTATCTTAACTATATTCTAATTCATGATCGAGAAAACCGAAGAAAAGGGTATGGAAAAGAATTATTAACCTACCTTATTAATAAAGTAAAACAAGAAAATCCGGGGATTACTCATATTAACTTAACAGCTGCCTCAAAAGACCCCGAATACTTATCTCAAGAAAAACTTGAAAATTGGTATGAAAAACTTAATTTTAAAAATATTCAGGCAATAAGATCCTACCATAACGGTTTTTGGCTTGATATAAATAATTTTACTCCATGCGATATTTCTAATCTACTATTATTAACAAAAGAAATAAACGAATTCTCTCTTATCAGCAGCGAAAATACAATAGAAATTAGGGATATCATTACACATACTCATGCAACAATAAAATACGTAATAACGATAAAAAATAGAACACAAGCAGAAATAAATATAAAATCCTTATCAATTACCAAAAATTTTCCTGTCAATAAAAACAAATTAGAAAAACAATTAAAATATCTTATTCTTAAAGATGTTGCGCGCAAAAAATGGCTTAAAAACTGTGATTTTAAAACTTGCTTATTCTTTACCGAATTACAAAAGAAAAGAGCTATCAAACAAATCAAACAAAAAAACAAAGAGATACAAGATATTTTCTTTAGATCAATGTTATAAACCTATAATAAAAATTGAGACTCATATGAAAACCAATAAAAACTTAAAACTAACCATACTTTTAGCCCTGAGCGCAGGCTTTTCTGCTGCTTTTAGTATGAATAATAATAATCTTAAAATTACGACAGAAGAAGAGATAACGTATCAATCAACAGAACTAGGATTTTACGATAGTGAAAAGAATGAAGTTGCGTGCCTTAAATATTCTTTACGAGACAGATCAACACTCTATTTGAGCCTTATTAAAATTTACGCCCACACACATCGTGGTAATACTCTGGGCAAAAAATTATTTAC
>Ga0207066_1213_pt1 | contig 12240 bp, 9 predicted proteins | sample Alteio_BWMinCont_24_FD_153490 | JGI IMG/M metagenome (GOLD analysis project Ga0207066, IMG submission 153490) | Enriched cells from forest soil in Barre Woods Harvard Forest LTER site, Petersham, Massachusetts, United States -... | ecosystem: Environmental > Terrestrial > Soil > Temperate forest >...
ACGCCATGAAATCATTGCAGCTGCGTCCCACCAAGGCATGGATATTGAGATTACGGGATAGTTACCCAAAGGAATCGGCGTTGCGGCGGCAAATGGAGATTATCTCTGGCCGTCCTGATTACAACCATGTTTCAACGAGCCTACGGAACGTCAAAACAAATTCCGATCAATAATCAATTGAAGCTTCTCATCAAGAAAAGATTCTGTTTCCTCGTCCTTCCAGTTCTGGTTGCCATGCCATGCCATGCCCAATGGATATATCCCACGACAAAAACTGTCGATGCTTCCGACACCTACTTTGGAAAGATCTATAATGATCCTTACCGCTGGCTGGAGAACTTGAAAGATAAGGATGTCGAAGCCTGGTTTAAGACCCAGGCGGAATTGGCAGATGACCAGCTCGCGAAGATTCCAGGAAGGGATGCACTGGTGCAGGAATGGCTAGCGTTGGACAAACTCAAGCCTGCGTCTTACTCGGACATCACGTATGAACACGGACGAGTCTTTTACAAGAAGACTCTGGGTGGCGAAAACGTGGGCAAGCTCTATTTCCGTGAAGGGTGGAATGGGACAGAAAAATTGTTGTTTGATCCGGCCACCTACAAAGTTGGTGTGACGACAACCATAAATAGTTTCGTTCCCTCGTGGGATGGAAAACATGTCGCCATCGGATTTACTTCGGGCGGCGCTGAATGGTCAGAGCTTCGGGTGTTGGACGTGCAGACGGGAAACCTGCTTCCGGAGAACATCTATCCCTCCTACGGTCCTATTGGTTGGACGAAGGACAGCAAGTCTTTTTTCTATGATGCCGGCAAGGTCGCTGACATCAAAAGCCCCGAGATCGAACTGAACCGCAAAACCAAACTGCACAAGATCGGCACGGAGTTCGCCACGGACAAAGACATCTTCAGCGATGAGAGCAACCCCGAGCTGGGGATTACCGCTAAGGAATGGCCGTCCGCTTCCATTGATGAATCCTACCCCGATTACCTCATCGGTTCCGCAGCAACAGTGCAAAATGAGATGCGGTTGTTTGATGCTCCCATCTCCGAGCTGAAGAATAAGAAAATCAAGTGGGATGTCTTGTGCAAACCCCCGGACAACCTGGTCCGTGGATACGCATTCCACGGGGATTATGTTTACGCCGTAACCCACACGGGTGCGCCAAAATACAAAGTTGTCCGGACGAGCATGAAACATCCTGACTGGGAACACGCCGAGACCATTATTCCCGAGGAGGCTGACTCCATCCAGTCCGTCACCAAAAGCAGGCACTACCTCCTCGTCGTTTATTCAGATGGGGTTGTCTGCCGTCTCGTGAAATATGACCTGGCAAGACTGCAGAAATTAAACTTCCAGCATCCGGGACCGTGAGCGTCAGATGTCCGGATTGGAAAACGGACCGTTGCTTGGTGAATATCACTACTTGGATTTCACCACTGACGATTTATGATTTCGATGCGCAGAAGGACATCTTCACGAAGAGTATTTTCAACACGGATGTCTCGTATCCAGGCTTCGAGAATCTGGTCTCTGAAGAAGTTGAAGTGCCTGGGTACGACGGCACCATGATTCCGCTTTCCATTATTCATCAGAAGGGTATCCCGCTGGACGGATCAAACAGCTGCATCCTGAAGGGTTATGGTGCTTATGGAATTAGTCAGACTCCATCCTTCAGCATTTTCTATTCGCTGGCAACTCGGGGTGTGGTGCTTGCCTTTGCGCATGTCAGGGGCGGCAGCGAAAAAGGCGAGGCTTGGTATAAGGCCGGTTATAAGACGACCAAGCCAAACACCTGGAAGGACTTTATTTCCTGCGCGGAGTATCTGGTGCAGAAGGGATATACGAGTCCCCACAAACTCGCAGGCACCGGCACCAGTGCCGGTGGAATTCTCATCAGTCGTGCCATCACGGAACGCCCGGATTTATTTGCGGCCGCAGTTTGCAATGTCGGATGCGCGAACGCGATGCGAATGGAGTTCTCGCCCAACGGGCCGCCTAACATTCCGGAATTTGGCACAGTAAAAGACAACGTGGAATGCCAGGCACTGTTCGAGATGGATGGAGTCCAGCATGTCCAGAAAGGTGTGAAGTATCCTGCTGTTTTGGGCGTGTGTGGCTGGAATGATCCCCGAGTCGCGCCTTGGGAGCCCGGCAAGTTCGTGGCGGCCTTGCAGGTGGCAACAAACTCGAAAAAGCCCGTCATATTGAAGGTGAACTATGACAACGGCCACTTCACGGAGGAGAAGGTTGTCACTTTCAAGAACTTTGCGGGCCAGTTTGCATTTCTTCTGTGGCAGACGGGAGACAAAGATTTTCAGCCTGTGAAGTAGGTAGACCGTATCCGCCTGCCGGTCAAGGGTAAGCGTTACGCGGAGCCCTATTGACAAGAGCAACGGCGAGGGTCGTAAGTGTCAGAGATATTATGCTACGATGTTTATGATGCGACTTGCCGTTGCAGCAGCAGTTGCCTTTTGCCCCAGACTTGGGGTGTGACTTCGGGGATTTGGCGGTTGGTCATATTGGGCAAGCGGGTGAGGACATCCTTCGGCCTGTGGCCTTCGACCGCGCAAGACGCGGTCAAATTCCTTTCGCGACGTCACCACATGCCGCTCAAGTGGCTCCAGTGTATGGTCAGGCTTTTTAATTATGGCAATGCCACCTAATTTGTTGTCACACCCGTCGCGCCCCAGAATACAAGATAGCCGGGAGCCGTTTTGCCAACCTGAACAGAGACCAATTCTTTCCTGGCATCAGAATGCAAATCCACGCCATGGATATGATGATGATCTTGTTCCGTCATTCTACCGGAAGCGTTCCACTTGGCCAGATTTGCGGCCAATGAAAAGATGTTGGTGTCTCCAGCAGGCGCATCGTTGTAGTAATCAGGCAGCAGTACCTCGCGCTGCTCAAACGTGCCGTCCACATATTTATATGGTGCCGACGGAGGGGGTCGAACCCACACACTCTTGCGAGTACTAGATTTTGAGTCTAGCGCGTCTGCCAATTCCGCCACATCGGCTACCAAGACGCCAATATATTTCAGCGGCGCGCGAAGTAAATAAGTTTTGGCAGCGATTGATGGAAAATTAAACTCAACGCCAGTGTCCCGGCATTCTGCGCCAGCCATAAGGCCCGTGATTCCAGTAACCGCGAATCCAAACGGCATGCGGATAAGGTGGATAACCCCAATGGCCACCGACCCAGACCCAGCCGCCATTCCACAGCCATTCGCCGTCAATCCAGACATAATCCGGCCCGGGCGCGACGACGACTGTGTCCACGGGCGCAGGCGGCGGCGATTCTGAAACGACTGCGCTCGTCGCGGGCGCGACTTCGGAAGTTCCGCCGATTGTGCTCGGCGTGTTGATCATGAAATCAAGCACTATTTCGCTGACGCCTGAATTTCGCAGATCAATGATGTCCGCGGCGCTCAAATGATAGACCGTGTGCGAGGCTCGAATCTGGCTGATAATGAGGTTGTCACTGACTTTCGCCTGCGCCAGTGCCTTGACATCCGCCACCGCCAGCGGTTGATTTTGTTCAACGCGAACGTATGTTTGTGGGGATTGCTCGCGCAAATACTCGCGTTGTTGTTCATCCATTGAATTGCCGATCAATCCGCCAGTGATTGCGCCAATCGTCCCCCCAATCAGCGCGCCCGCGCCGGCGTTTCGTCCACCAATTATCGAGCCAGAAACCGCGCCAATGGCCGCGCCCGTCAGCGCGCCCGAACCGGTGTTATTCGGCTCACCATTTGGATATTGGCAGCCGGTCAAAACGACCGCCGTCGTCGCTGCTACAAAAATAACAGTATTTAATTTTCGTAATTTCATATTTCAATTTCATCCAATCAGACATCAAATAATATACCCGCATTCAATAAAATCAAACCGTGCAATTCTTTCTGTTTTATGACGGCAGGCGGCACAAATAAGTTTCAAGCTCGCACGGAAAAATTTGCTTTGCGACGCAACTGCGTTTTCAATGAATGCAATGATAGCCAAACGAGTCATTCCGTGCCTCGACGTTCATGACGGCCAGGTCACGCGCGGCGTCCAATTTGGAAAGGCCGAGGCGGGAGAACTCCGCAACGTCGGCGACCCTGTCGCTCTCGCGCTCCGCTATAACGAGCAGGGCGCGGATGAAATGGTTTTCTTCGACATCACCGCCAGCGCCCACGGTCGTGCGACAATGGTGGATGTAATTCAGCGCGCCGCCGACCAATGCTTCATGCCGCTCACCGTTGGCGGCGGCATCAAGTCCGTGGACGATATGTTCACCATGCTGCGCGCGGGTGCGGACAAGATCAGCATCAACTCCAGCGCGCTTGCCAATCCCGAACTCATCCGGCAGGGCGCGGAAAAATTCGGCAGCCAGTGCATTGTCGTTTCCATTGACGCAAAAAAAATCGCGCCGGACAAATGGGGCGTGTTCTCGCACGGCGGACGGAAAGACACCGGCCTCGACGCCATCGAATGGGCCAGACGCGCCGTGTCGCTCGGCGCGGGTGAAATTGTGTTGAACTCCATTGACGCCGATGGCACGAAAGCGGGGTTCGACCTCGTCATCACGCGGCGCGTGAGCGAATCCGTGGGTGTGCCGGTGGTGGCCAGCGGCGGCGCGGGCACGCTGGAACACATGGCCGACGTGCTGCTCGCCGGCAAAGCCGACGCCGTCCTCGCCGCGAGCATTTTCCATTTCGGCACCTACACCGTCGGCGACGTGAAACAATTTCTGGCGGGAAAAAAAATTCCGGTGAGGATGAAATAGGAATATATGAAAATTATCTACGGTTTATTAATAATGGGTGTTGTTCAGGCTCTCAGTTTGTTTGCGGACGATAATTCTGCCAGACGTTACGCTGCCCTGGATCGAGATGCGGTAACTTGCAAATATTTTTCGCTATCCACAAAGCAGGTTCAAGACAGTCTGAAACTTACTCAACAACAAATTAAATCGCTTGAATCCGTTATGTTATTCTCGCCAACAAACATCCCTGCTATTGCGGAACTTCGTCGTTCGCAGAAACAACTTTTGGAGGCGGCACATTCGGATAAAGAACGGACTAAAATCCGCCGGGCTGGAAATGAGAAAGCATCGTTTTTAATTCAACAATACTCGAGAACAACTCTTCGAAGCGCTCTTTTTCCGGCACAAGCAAAGGGACTAGACGAATTGTTTTTGCAAATGAAAGGCCCTCACGCAATTCTTGAAGATACCAACGTAACTCAAGAATTAAATCTATCGAAAGAGCAAATAAGCCAACTGAACGATGTTTCAGATTCGTATAGCCAATTCTTGCCTTCATTGCGCGAAAGGTTTCTTCGTTTGCAGATTCAGCCAACGCGCAATAGGGATCGTGCTGATTTAGATTCCGAAATCCAAAGCCTCGTTCGGGTGATTAAAGAAGTTGAAAAAGATCGAGATGCTGAGCTTTTGGCTGTGTTAAGTGAGGAGCAACATCGTTCATGGAAAAATTTGTGTGGTGTGCCTGTTAGCATAGATTGGAAGATGGATTATTTTTCTGATGTTCCGTTTCAAGACGAAAAATAAATGGTTGGAAAAATCCCGCTGGCTCCCCATCGTCCTGCTGACCCGTTCGAACATTTTCCTGCCGTTCGTGTGGATTCAAAATCGGCCTGCCCCAGCGCCGTAGTGTGACATCTTTGTAGAAGGCCAAAAAAATTTCCAAGCTCCGGCAGGAGCGGCATCTTCCGCGCATTTCTTCCAGAATAGGTCGCCCCATCCGGGCTGAAATTTTGTTGGCTCTGGTTTCTGCAAAGATTTCGCTCCTGACGGAACATGTAGAAACAGAAGTGTTCAAAAATCTTCCACGTTACCATCTGACATCTCTGCCATTTTTTGAGGCATGAAATTGGTTTTTCACAAAACAAGAATGGCAATCTGTCAATAAATCCGAGGGTTTGCCGAGGGGTGGCCAGCGGCGGCGCGGACACATTGGAACACATGGCACAGGTCCTGCTGGAAGCCATAATCTATGCGGTTTTTTGGCCGCAAATGTTTTCCAATTTGGGGAATGCACCGTGCGCGATATGGAGGAATCCTGCGCAAAGAAAGGCTTACCGGTGCGTTTATGAGACGTTTATATGAATTGTTGTTCAAGAGTCCGGCTTGCTCGATTAAGCGCGTTTGTGCTTTGCTTTTTTGCGTGGCAGCAACTGGCTTTGGCTCAAGTCAATCTTTCTTTGGTTTGGACATATACTTCCACAAATGAGACTGGATTTGGTGTCCAGCGGACGACATCAACGAATGGTACTTGGACACAAGCTGGGACTGTCACGGCACCGGCGACCACTTATTTGGATACGGGACTGCAATATTCGACCACTTACTATTATCGAGTCTGGGCTTACAATCCGGCGGGGGATTCGCCTTATTCCAGCGTAGCCTCTTTTACGACGCCGGCATCTCCCGTAACCAACACGGCGCCGCAAATTGTGACCCAGCCGGGCAATCAAACAGTCGCCATTGGAGCCAACGCCGCTTTTTCTGTCGGCGCGTCAGGCACTGCGCCACTGACATATCAATGGCTTTTTAATGGTGGAAATTTATCGGGACAAACCGCGTCCACTTTGAATTTTAGCCAGGTTCAGCAGAGTCAAGCCGGCAGTTACTCGGTCATTGTCAGCAATGTAGTCGGCACCGCAATCAGCGCCAGCGCCGTTCTGACGGTGGTAGTTTCTGCGACCAAGCCGACGTTGCACATCAAATCACCGAAGTCAAAGCAATCCTTGGACAGTTCTGTATTCACAGTGAGCGGCATAGCCAGTGACAATGCGGGTGTGGCTAATGTGTATTACTCGCTGAACGGGTCTGGATGGTCGAGCGCGTCCACGGCCAATGGTTGGGCGAACTGGACGGCGAATGTGATGCTGACGCCGGGGACGAACACCATTCAAGCGTATGCGGCGGACAGCAGCGGCAATGTGTCGGCGACCGACACCGTCAGTTTTATGCATGTGTCGAAAACGGTTTTGACGGTGCATAACACGGTCGGCGGCAAAATCAGTCCGAACTATAACGGCAAGCTGTTGCAAATCGGGGAAAACTATTCCATGACCGCAAAAGCTGAAAAAGGTTTTGCGTTCACCAACTGGACGGGCAGCGTGACGACCAATGGCGCAAAGTTGGAATTTACGATGGCATCGAATCTGACCTTCACGGCGAACTTTGTGGACATAGCCGCACCAACTTTGAGTATCGAATCACCGAAGTCAAAGCAACACTTGAACAGTTCTAGTTCTGTATTCACAGTGACGGGCAAGGCCAAGGATAATGTGGCTGTGGCTGGAGTGTATTATTCGTTGAATGGATCGGGTTGGGCGAGCGCGTCCACGGCCAATGGTTGGGCAAAGTGGACGGCGAATGCGACACTGACGACGCCGGGCACGAACACGATTCAAGCGTATGCGGTGGATACCAGCGGCCATTTGTCGGCGACTGACAGCGTCAGTTTCATCTATGTTATGACCGCGCCATTGACGGTATTGATCAACGGCAGCGGCAAGATAAGTCCGGACTATAATGGCAAGCTGCTGCAAATCGGGGAAAACTATTCCATGACCGCAAAACCCGGATCGGGAATTGCGTTCGTCAATTGGACGGGTAGCGCGACGACCAACGGCACGACCCTGGAATTTACGATGACGTCGAATCTGACTTTCACGGCTAACTTTTCGGGCGCGGTCTTGCCTGCGGCTCAACCACAATTGATTCAATCCCAGGCATCTCAACCAGAGTTGTCCAAACCGCAATTGAGCGTCCAGATTTTGCCGCCCGACATCAGCGACATTAGCGTGGGTCAGGGCATGACGACCATTTCATTCGACAGTCAAACCAACCTGCTTTACACGTTGGAATCCAAAGATTCGCTGGCTGACACCAACTGGACGGCGTTGCCCGTTTCAATTATCGGAACCGGCGACACCGTCAGTATGACCGACTCCAACGCCCCGCCCGTTTGTCGTTTCTATCGCATCCATGCCCAGGCTGCGCCGTGAGTTGAAAATTTCCGCACTGGTGTTTTTCCAGCGAACACGCCAGAATCAGCTCGAACTGGTTTCACAGAAAAACTTTCGCGCCCTATGACGAATCTGATTCAATCCCGCTGGCTGCCAACGTTTTACTGACCTGCTCGAACATTTTCATGACGTTCGCGTGGTATGGCAATTTGAATCCGAAATTCAAAAGTTCGCCGTTGTGGCTGGTCATCCTCGCGAGCTGGGGCATCGCTTTCTTTGAATATGTTTTCATGATCCCCGCCAATCGCTGGGGCAACTCGGTTTATTCCGTCACGCAACTGAAGATTATTCAGGAAATCGTCACGCTCACGGTCTTTTGCGTATTTGCGATTTTTTATCTCGGCGAAAAAATCCGGTGGAATTACGTCGCCGCGTTCGTTTGTATTCTTGCCGCCGTTGCGTTCGCGTTCTGGCCGGAGGAATAACCACCAAGGCACAAAGACACGAAGCAGACCATCGAAATTTTAACTTTGTGGCTTGGCACCTGGTGGTGAAAACTATCTTGGCAGTTTCAATTCATTCTGTTTAATTGCCAGCGCCGAATGAGAAAATTGCTCGCCATTGTCCCGCTCGCTTTTTTTCTCGCGGCTTTTCCCTTCATCGCTTCGGCGCAGGAGCAGGAAACGTGGGATGTGCGGGCGCTCAATCGAATCATCCCTGGCGCGCCTATCGGCAAGATTGATTTCGACATGGCTTCCAGCACGGCGCACGGCACGAACGGCGTCTTTGTGAAATATGGCGACGCGGTTCTCACGGCAGACAGCGTGTCGCTGAATTCGCAGACTGGCGAAGCCGTCGCCGACGGAAACGTGCGTATCGAACAAGGCGACCAAATCTGGGTCGGCGAACACATCACCTACAATTTCAAGACGCACCGGATGCGAAGTGAGCAATTTCGCACCGGAAAAGCGCCGGTGTTCACACAAGGTGAACAATTGCAAGGCGACACGAGCAATAAGGTCTACAACGCGCGCCACGTTTTTGTCACGACCGATGACGTGAGCGAGCCTGCTGTCCGCATTCACGCCAGCCATGTGAAAATTGTTCCCGGCCAATACTTCGAGGCATGGAACGCGGTTTTGTTTTTGGATGGCGTGCCCGCATTTTATTTTCCGTATTACAAACGCAATCTCAACGCGCGCGCGAACAACCTGAATTTTCTGGCCGGCTACCGCAGCGCCTACGGGCCGTTCCTGCTGAACACCTACTCATGGTTTCTCGGCGATGAGGCGGACGGCAAATTGCATTTGGATTATCGCGAACGGCGCGGCGTCGGTGCGGGGCCGGATGTTAATCTGCACTTCGGCCAGTGGGGGGATGCAACATTCAGTTATTATTATCTCCATGACCACAACCCCAACGAAAGCATCAGCATGAACAGTTTCTCGAATCTTCTGGGAAAAATTCCTGAAAACCGCCAGCGCTTTTATTTTGCCTATCAAGCGACGCCGTTCACGAACCTGAACGTCAAGGCGCTGTTGAATTACCAGAACGACCCGCTGGTGTTGCATGATTTTTTTGAAAGTGAATACTCGCAAAATCCGCAGCCGAACTCATTCGTCGAGGTCAATAAATACTGGGAAAACTGGAGCCTCGACGCCGAAACCACGCCGCGCATCAACGATTTTTTTGATCAGGTCGAACGCGTGCCCGATGTGAAACTCACCGGCTTCCGCCAGCAGATTTTCGACACGCCGGTTTATTATGAGAGTGAAAGTTCCGCGGGTTATTACCGGAAACTTTTTGCCGATACGAACAATCCCGCGCTGCCCGATTATGCCGCCGCGCGCGCCGATACCTTTCATCAACTGCTTCTGCCGTGGACATTTTTCAACTGGCTGAATCTCACGCCGCACGTCGGCGGACGTTTCACTTATTACAGCCGGGAAAGCGGCCCGGGCGGCACGAACGACGAGACTTACCGCACCGTTTTCAACACCGGCCTCGGCGCATCGTTCAAAGCATCGCAACTCTGGACCGGCGCGACAAATTCACTTTTGGAAATTGACGGCCTGCGCCACATCATTGAGCCATCCGCAAATTACGTTTTTGTGCCGCATCCCAGCACGCCGCCATCGCAATTGCCGCAGTTCGATTCCCAACTGCCGAGTATTGAACTGCTGCCGGTTCAATTTCCCGACTACAACAACATTGATTCAATTGACAGCCAGAACGTCATCCGCTTCGGTTTGCGCAACACGTTGCAAACGAAACGCGACGGGCAGCTCGATAATTTGCTCGACTGGAATGTCATGCTCGACTGGAATCTCACGCCCAACGCGCGCACGAACGCAATTTTTTTGCAGCCGCAAAAAACGTTCGACGACCTTTATTCCGACCTCGCGTTCAAGCCTCGCTCGTGGATCACGCTTGAATCCCAGACGCGCTACAACATCAACAGCGGCGACTTGAATTTCGCGTTTGAGCAACTCGAGTTCACGCCGAACACTCGCTGGAGTTGGGGACTCGGTTACTGGTATTTGCGCGGCGGATTTTTGGGCAGCGGCGACAATCTCATCACCAGCACGATGTTTTACCGGTTGAATGACAACTGGGGTTTCCGCGCGACGCACGATTTCAACGCGCAGGAAGGTCGCTTGCAGCAACAATTTTACACGCTATATCGTGACATGCGAAGTTGGACGGGCGCGCTAACCTTCCGCGTGATTGACGAAAGCAACGGTCGGCCGAGGGATTTCACCGTCGCGTTCAGCTTCTCGCTCAAGGCGAATCCGCGTAGTCATCTTGGCGACGACACCGTGCAGCCGTATCGCCTCGTCGGCGAGTAAATTTTTACGGCGCGCCCGCCGGCAGCAAAATGCTGAACGTCGAGCCTTTGTTCATTTCGCTTTGCACTTCAATCGTGCCGTGATGCTCGAGCGCGATGCGATGGGAAATTGCCAGACCCAAACCCGTGCCGTTTTTCTTCGTCGTGAAAAACGGCTCGAACATCCGCGCCAGATTTTCCGGCGCAATGCCCGTACCCGTGTCTTGAATTTTAATTTTAACCAAACGCGCGCCATTTTCGCCGTCCACGATTTCCGTGCCGACGGTCAACGTGCCGTTCATGCCCATCGCTTCGAGCGCGTTGAGCAGGAGATTCATGAAAACCTGCTGCAATTGCACGTCGTCGCCGCGCACGGTGTCCGGCCCGGCCCCGTAATCGCGCTTGAGCGAAATCAATTTCCCGCTGACTTGGTGCTGCAACAGCTGTAACGAATGATCAAGCACCTCATGGGTTTTTACCGTCGTGAACTGGGCGGACTTCGGCGCGGCGAACCGCAGCATCTGCGTCACAATCGCGTTGATGCGCTGCAATTCGCGCCCGACCACCTCGGTCAATTCCGCGTCCGGATTTTTTTTCGCCAGCAGGTCAACGAACGTCTTGATGGCGACCATCCCGTTTTTGATTTCGTGCGCCATGCCTGCCGAAAGCAGTCCGAGACTGGCGAGCCGGTCGAGCCGCTGCATTTTCTCCTCGGAAAGCTGCGCGGAATTCCACGGAATGGAATTTTTCAGACCGCTGGTTTTTTCGTTTGAACTCTCGACTGACATAATCAAAACCAATTGATTGCGGCTTGCTTCCTGCAATTGCTGAACCGAATGGACGTCACTATATTAAACCGGGAACGCGCGGCGACAAACAAAAAAAGCGAAATTGAATCGGCTGGCATTTGCGCGCCGGGCGATTACGCTTTCGTCGCCGAATGAAAAATAATTTCGACAAAATTGAATCCGTCGTCACCGATTTGCACAAAGGCAAAATGGTCATCGTCGTGGACGACGCCGACCGCGAGAACGAGGGCGACCTTGTCATGGCCGCGCAACACGTCACGCCCGCCGCCGTGAATTTCATGGCGCGTTTCGGGCGTGGACTCATCTGTGTGCCGACTACTGCCGAGCGGTTGCAGCAACTCGGCATTGATCGCATGGTGCAGCAGAACCGCGAAAGTTTTCGCACTGATTTTCAAGTCAGCGTGGACGCCGCACGCGGTATCACGACGGGCATTTCCGCCGCCGACCGCGCCAAGACGATTCAAATCATGGCCGAGCCGACTGCCGTGCCGGAGGATTTGGTCCAGCCCGGCCACGTTTTTCCGCTCCGCGCTCGACCCGGCGGAGTTCTCCAGCGCGCCGGCCACACCGAAGCCGCCGTGGATTTGGCCGGACTCGCTGGCTGCCGTCCCATCGGCGT
>Ga0207066_1214_pt1 | contig 12178 bp, 16 predicted proteins | sample Alteio_BWMinCont_24_FD_153490 | JGI IMG/M metagenome (GOLD analysis project Ga0207066, IMG submission 153490) | Enriched cells from forest soil in Barre Woods Harvard Forest LTER site, Petersham, Massachusetts, United States -... | ecosystem: Environmental > Terrestrial > Soil > Temperate forest >...
CTTCGCGCAGTTTGAACGCCGCGATGGACTTCTCGGCTTTGGTGGTAATAGGCGACCCTGGCGCAAAGATCGTCGGCTTCGGCACTGGCAAGGCAAAGGAAGTGCCAGCGGCGATAAAAAAAGGCATTGAGGCGGCGAAGAAGAATCTGCGCAAGATCAATGTTCTCGAAACTACCATCCTGCACAAAGTGGAAGGCCGATTCGGCAGTGGGCTGGTGATGCTGAAGCCGGCCCCCGAAGGTACGGGCGTGATCGCCGGCGGACCCGTGCGCGCCGTGATTCAGGCGGTGGGGATTCAGAATGTATTGACCAAGTCGATCGGCTCCCATAATCCGCACAATGTGGTGAAGGCCACCATCAATGCGCTGGAACAGCTGCGCGACAGGGCTCAGGTGGCCGAAATGCGGGGCTTGACTCCGGAGAAAGTTGTCTAGTCCGAACCCCGACCCGAGGGAACGGAAAAGGAGCTTTTGCTAATGACTGGCGCAACGATCAAAATAAAATTAGTGGGCAGTCCAATTTGCTGTCCGGAAAAACATAAGGTCATCGTACGATCTCTGGGATTGAAGAAGATGAACCGCATCGTGGTGCGGCCCGATACGCCGTGCTTTCGGGGCATGGTGGCAAAGATTCCCCATCTGCTCGCCATTGTGGACTAACGACCAAGGACTAAAATGAATCTCAGCAATCTCAGACCGCCGAAGGGTCAGAAGCAAAAGAGGCAGCGCATCGGGCAGGGCATGGGCACCGGCCGTGGCAAGTATTCCGGCCGCGGAGCGAAGGGCGCCAGATCCATCTCCGGATACAGCATAATGCGCGGGTTCGAAGGTGGCCAGATGCCTCTGCATCGCCGCTTGCCCAAGCGAGGATTCAAAAATATCTTTCGCAAGGAATACGCTATCGTAAATGTCGGGCGCCTGGAAGCATTGGAAGGCGATGCTTTCAATCCGGGACGGTTGCTGGAGCTAGGCGTGATAAAGAAGCTGGGGGCCGGATTGAAAGTGCTCGGATCGGGAGATCTGACCCGCAAGCTGACAATCCATGCGCATGTATTTTCTAAATCGGCTCTGGACAAAATCCAGAAGGCTGGGGGAAGTGGAGAAGTAATCGGAAGCGAGTCGTGACGCCCGCTGAGGGTCGAGGTAGGGACAGATGAAGTTCTTCGAAGCCGTCGCCAATGTTTTTCGGATTCCGGATCTGCGGAAGCGTATTTTTTTTACGCTGCTAATGCTGGCCATTTATCGGCTGGGCGGGCACATCCCCACGCCGGGCATCGACGCCAACCGTCTGCAGGAATTTTTCCAGCAAAGCCAGGGCACTTTGTTCGGCTTCATAGACCTGTTCAGCGGCGGCATGTTCCGCCGGCTAACGATCTTCGCGCTGGGCATCATGCCCTACATCACGGCGTCCATCATTTTGCAGTTGTTGACGGTTGTGGTGCCTACCCTCGAAAAACTCCAGAAGGAAGGGGAACTCGGCCGCCGGAAAATAACGCAATGGACCCGCTACCTTACGGTGATCCTCGCTCTTATGCAGTCCTTCGGAATCGCCCTGACACTCATGAAGTCGGAGGGTGGGTTCGTATTGAATCCGGGCGTCGGTTTCCTGCTGATGACCATGCTCAGCTTGACCACCGGCACCGCTTTCATCATGTGGCTGGGCGAGCAGATTTCAGAGCGCGGCATCGGCAACGGGATGTCGCTGCTGATCTTCACCGGTATTGTGGTCGGAATTCCACGCGCGATGGAAAACATTTACGATCACGTCTTCCGGACTCACGATTGGACGCCGATTCACTTGATCATTATTCTAGCCATGATGATCGCGGTGGTTGCGTTCATCGTGCTGGTGGAGCGGGGCGAGCGCAGGATTCCAGTGCAATACGCCAAGCGCGTGGTGGGCCGCCGCATGATGGGCGGGCAGTCCACGCATCTGCCGCTTAAAGTGAACGCCGGTGGCGTTATCCCGGTGATTTTTGCCTCTTCGCTGCTGGCATTTCCGCAGACTTTGATGAGCTGGAACGTGGTCAAGAATAGCCCCTTTTTGAGCGCGATGCTCAACTCCATTGGCGGCGCCCAACCGCTGTACTACCTGCTGTTCGTGGTGCTGATCATTTTCTTCTGCTTCTTCTATGTGTCGATCATCTTCAATCCCAACGAAGCGGCGGACAACATGCGCAAGTACGGTGGGTTTATTCCCGGCATCCGGCCCGGCAAAAACACCGCCGAGTACATGAACAAGATCTTGACCAAGATCACGGTTGTCGGAGGCCTCTATCTCGCGGTCCTCTCCATAATTCCGACCATCATGATCCAGGGCATCAAGCTGCAGCGGCTGCCTCTCATGGGAAACTGGATCGATACATACTTCCCGCGCTGGCTCCTGGACGGCTTGAACGTTAATTTCTACTTCGGCGGCACCTCCTTGCTTATCGTGGTCGGAGTCGCCATGGACACTGTCAACCAGGTCGAAGCGCAGCTCATCATGCGGCACTACGAAGGCTTCACACCCCGCGCTGGGCGAATCCGAGGCCGGCGAAGCAGTTTGTCATGAGCTCGAAAGTCAACTACAATAGGAATATCAGTCACTTTCCCGGAGCGGGGCTTGGTGTGTCCTGTTGCGTGTTGAATCAGTGATCGGAGAATGATTATTCGTAAAAACCGCAGCGAGCTGGAACAGATGCGTAAGAGCGGGTTGCTGGTCTGGCGAATCCTCAACGACTTGGCGAAAATGGTCGGCGAAGGTGTCACCACCCAGGATTTGGAAGTTGCGGCTGAGAAGATGATGAAGGATGCGGGCGCTAAACCCGCCTTCAAGGGTTATTACACGGCGTCGGCTGGAAGCAAGTATCCGTTTGTGCTTTGCACCTCGGTGAACGAGCAGATTGTGCATGGCATGCCGTCACCGAAGACGAAGCTTAAGAAGGGCGATGTCGTCTCCATCGACACGGGCGTACAGTTGAATGGCTATTACGGCGATTCGGCGATTACCGTGCCGGTGGGTGAGATAGGCGAATCGCTAAAGCGCCTGCTCGCGGTTACCAAGGAGTCGCTTGAGCTGGCTATCGATAAAGCGCGTCCGGGGAACCGCCTGTTCGACATATGCGGGACGGTGGAGCAGCACGTAGTGAATAACGGATTTTCCGTAGTGCGCGAAATGGTGGGGCATGGCATCGGGACTAAGTTGCACGAGGAACCTCAGATTCCGAATTACGTGGATCGGCGGAACGAGAACCCCCGCTTGAAAGAAGGTATGGTGCTGGCCATCGAGCCGATGGTAAACGCCGGCGCTGCCGACATGCGCGTTTTGTCGGACAAGTGGACCGCGGTAACCAAAGACGGGTCGTGTTCGGCGCATTTTGAGCATTGCGTGGCCGTGACGGCCGATGGGCCGTGGGTCTTAACGCGGCCGTGAAGTCGATGGAAGCAACAGTTATGGAACTACTGCCCAACGCGGTGGTTCGTGTGAAGCTGGCGAATCAGGGCTTGGTTTTGGCCCATGCCGCCGGGGCGGCTAAGACGAATTTTGTGCGAGTCCGGCCAGGAGATCGGGTGCAGGTGGAGTTATCGCCTCACGATCCGGGCCGAGGTAGAATTGTCCGTCTATTGAAGTAAGTAGCACAGGTTTTTAGCCTGTAGCACAGGCATTCTTGCCTGTGGGAGTAAAACGATGAAAGTACGAGCGTCCGTCAAGAAAATGTGCGATAAATGCAAGGTGATTCACCGCGCCGGCGTGGTGCGGGTCATCTGCACCAACCCGAAACATAAGCAGAGGCAGGGGTAAGGGATAAAGGAAATATATGGCGCGTATTGCAGGTGTCGATTTGCCGGCCAAGAAGCGGGCTGAGATCGGGCTCACATACATCTACGGTATTGGCCGCAGCCGTTCCCTTTCATTGCTGCACCGGGCCGGTGTGGACGCGGAAAAAAAGGTTGCCGACCTGACCGAAGACGAGGTCAACAAGATTCGTACGTTGATCGAAAACGAAGGCGCGGTGGAAGGCGACCTGCGCAAAGAGCTTTCGATGAACATCAAGCGGCTCATCGAAATGGGCTCGTATCGTGGGTTGCGGCACCGCCGCGGGCTCCCGGTTCGCGGTCAGCGGACGCATACCAACGCCCGCACGCGCAAAGGTCCGCGCCGCGGAACCGTGGCCAACAAGAAGAAAGCGTCCGCCAAGACATAAGGATTAAACATGGCAAAAGCCCCGGCCAAGACCACCAAGAAAAAAACATTCAAGAAAAAAGAGAAGAAGGTTGTCTCCAACGGTCTGGTGCATATCCAGGCTTCGTTCAACAATACGATCGTGACGTTCACCGATCTTGTCGGCAACGTGCTGGCTTGGTCGAGTTCGGGGTCGCTGGGTTTCCGGGGTTCCCGCAAAGGGACTCCATTCGCGGCGCAGCAGGCATCTTTGACAGCCGCGAACAAAGCCAAAGAATATGGCCTGCGCTCGGTCGAGGTTAGAGTCAGCGGGCCGGGCTCGGGGCGCGAATCCGCGGTGCGCGCTCTTTCCACCGTGGGAATTGAAGTAAAAGCAATTAAAGATCGGACGCCGATTCCGCACAACGGATGTCGGCCCCCCAAGCGGCGTCGCGTATAGCGCACCCGCTTTAAGTAACAGCCCGCAAAACGGAGCGCGGCGGCATCGTTACTTCACGGAGTTTGAGGGCGCCGCCGCGCCCTTTGCGGGCTAGGAAGCAGGACGAAGGCCCCTGGGCTGTAAACTGCACCTTTTCGAAGAGGAAGGTCTGAACGAATGGCTAGATACATTGGCCCCGTTTGCCGGCTCTGCCGGCGCGAGGGCATGAAGTTATTTTTGAAGGGCGAACGCTGCCACACCGAGAAGTGCGCCATCGAAAAACGGAATTTCGCTCCCGGCCAGCATGGCAAAGATCGGAAACCGAAGATCGTTGGGTACGGCCTCCAGCTGCGGGAAAAGCAAAAAGCCCGCCGCTACTACGGCCTGCTGGAAGGCCAGTTCCGCAACTTGTTTGAGAAGGCCGCCGGGCAAAAGGGCATCACTGGTGAAACGCTGCTCGGCTCTCTCGAACGGCGTCTCGACAATGTTGTGTACCGCATGGGATTTGGGACTAGCCGCAGCCAATCGCGCCAGCTCGTACGCCACGGCCATATGGTGGTGAATGGGCGAAAAGTCAACATTCCATCCTTCGAAGTCAAACCGAACGACGTTATCGAAGTGCGCGAGAAGAGTAAGAACAATCCCACTATCCTGGCTGCCCGCGATGCCACAGCACATGCGCCCTCGCCCAACTGGCTCGAGGTCGACCGCGATAATCTCAAGGGTCGCGTGCTCGCACAGCCAAAACGTGAAGAGCTTGTACAGATCCAACTGAACGAACAGTTGATCGTCGAATTGTACTCAAAATAAACCGTTCGGGCGTTCCGAAGCCAAGGAGCCTACGAACCAAGAAACTAGGAAACAAGATATGTTTAAAGGTTTTCAAAAGCCCAAAAGATTAGTTGCCAATACCGAAACGCTCACCGAGCGTTACGGCATGTTCACCGCACAACCGTTCGAACGCGGCTTCGGCTCTACCATCGGCACCGGCCTGCGCCGCGTGCTGCTGAGCTCCATCGAGGGCGCCGCGATCACTTCAGTTCGCATCGACGGCGTAGCCCATGAATTCAGCCCCATCCCCGGCGTGGTCGAAGACGCCACCGATATTATCCTGAACCTCAAAGAGGTGCCGTTCAAAATGATCGGCGAGGGCACCCGCGTGGCCAGGCTGCGCGTGGACCATCCCGGGCACGTATTGAGCGGTCAGATCGAGACCGACCCGGACGTCGAGGTTCTGGATCGCAATCTGCCGATCGCCACCGTTGGAGAGGGCGGCAAGCTCAACATCGAGATGCGGCTTAAAACCGGCCGCGGCTACGTGTCAGCCGACCGTAATTACGACGAGGACCTGCCGCTCGGCTATATTCCCATCGACTCCGTTCATTCGCCCGTGAGAAAGGTCAATTTCGCGGTGGAAGCGGCCCGCCTCGGCCAGATGACCGACTACGACAAGCTCACCATCGAGGTTTGGACCAACGGCGCGATTTCACCGCAGGATGCCATCGGCCAAGCGGCCAAGCTGCTCAAAGATCACATGGCCATCTTCATCAATTTCGAAGAGTTGCCGGAAACCGCCGAAGAGCCGGCCGACCGTGGCGTCACCCAGATGAACGAAGTGCTCAATCGCTCCGTCGAGGAGCTTGAGTTGAGCGTGCGTTCGTATAACTGCCTCAAGAACGCCAACATTCAGACCATTGGCGACTTGGTCCAAAGGACCGAGGCGGAGATGCTGCGCACCAAGAACTTCGGCCGCAAGTCGCTCAATGAGATTAAAGAAATATTGGCCAATCTGGGCCTCGGTTTCGGCATGAAGTTTGACGCTCAGGGCCGTTTGGTCGCTCCTCCCCCTTCGCTGCCTCACTATGGCGCGCCGTCGGATATGGACGACGACCAAAATCTGGACGAGGTTGCCGAATAATATGCGACATAACCGGGGCGGTTTCAAGCTCAAGCGAAATGTCGCCGCGCGGGATTCGTTGTTGCGTGGCTTAGTGACCAGTGTGATCGACAACGACTTCGCCATCACTACGATCACCAAGGCGAAAGCCATACGGCCGCTGGTCGATAAGATGATCACGCTCGCCAAGGAAGATACGCTGCACTCGCGACGTCAAGCTGCGGCATTTCTGCGCACGCCGAGCGCGGTGAAAAAGCTGTTCGACAAGCTCGGAACCAAATTTGGACAGCGCAACGGCGGCTATTCCCGGATTGTACGCTTAGGCTGGCGCAAAGGCGACGGCGCCGAGCTCGCCAAGATCGAGTTGATGGGCACCGAGCTGGTCAAGCGTGCCGCCGAGCGCGCCAAACGCCGCGAAGAACGTCTCAAGGCTGTCAAGGAAGGTCGCCACGGCGAAGGCGAAGAAGGCGAGCAAGAAGAATCATAAGCCCGGCCGCCAGGCTTACCGCAAAGCCCGCCAGCACGTCGGCTGCATAGTGGTAGCGGCCATAGACTGTCGCTACCGCCACGCTGAACGCGTAGATCAGCATCAGCCAACCCAAACGCCTCCGTTCCGGCAGATATGCCAGCAAAGCCCATGCTGCTGAAAACGCCGACGACACGTGCGCGCTCGGGAAGACGCTGGAGTGTATTCCATAGCCGCCCACAATCCACAAATTAACCCGCCGCAACGCCGTCACGACGTGAGGCATGTCCGATCCGCCGAAAACGACCCTGGGGGGATCCGAGGGAAAGTAAGGAAATAAGGCATAGGACAGCAGAGTGCCAAGAAGATACACGAACACAACCCGATTCACTCGCTCCCGCTGGTTTTGGAAGTACAGAACCGCTACAGCAAACGCGCCAACCGCATACACGAGCAGGTAGCAAACCTCCAGATAAGCAGGTATCAAAACGCCTAGCGATTCGATGGCGTGCTGCAATCCCGCGCGATAGAGCAGTATGCGATCCCACTCCACCCACCTGAGTTCCAGATGATAATCGCGCGCCGACGGCGAGAACCAGTCCATCTCGCGATAGGCAACCAAAGTGAGCGCGACGGGAAGCCAATCGCGAGTCATGCTGAAGAACTCCCGATGGCCGTGCTCTTCCGCGTACGGAAGTACCACAAACAAAGCGGAAACCAACAGCACCAAAGCAAGGGGCAACAACGCCACGCGCGGCTGCAGCGGAAAGGCCGGAGAAATGAGGGCTACATATCCGAAGTAAGCAATTAGAAGCCACTCCGACGAACGCAGCGCCCGAGTCACCGCCGCGATTCCGCACCAAGGCGAATGAGTTGCTCGGCGTGCTTGAGCGCCTCTGGCGTGATCCGCTGGCCCGATAGCATGCGGCCGATCTCGTGCGTGCGCGCTTCACCGGTCAGCTCTTCCACCTCTGCCATCGTTCGCCCTTTGACCTCGCGTTTCTCGACGAAGTAATGGTGGTCGGCGAATCCGGCCACCTGCGCCAGATGCGTGACACAGAGCACTTGATTGGATGCGGCCAGTTTCTTCAGACGCCGCCCAACTGCTTCCGCCACGCGTCCGCCGATGCCAGTATCGATTTCATCGAACACCAGCGTCCGCTGGATGCCGTTCTCCCGCGCGGTATGTCCGACCGAGGTTTTCAGCGCCAGAGCGATGCGCGACAGTTCGCCGCCCGACGCGACCTTGTCCAACGTGCGCGGCTCTTCGCCGGCGTTGGCTGAAATCAGGAACGCGGCGCGGTCGGCGCCATGCTCGGACCAACCGCTGGGCTGAACTTCAATCCGGAAGATCGCGTTTTCCAGCGCCAGCGAAGCGAGTTCTTTTGCTACCTTTTCGGCGAGCTTCTCGGCCGCAGCCTTGCGCCGTTCGGTCAGAGCCGCGGCCGCGGCACGATAGGCATCGCTCGCCTGCGCCATTTGCCGCTCCAGCTTGATCCTGCGATCGCCGGCCGTCTCGATGACTTCTAGTTGCGATCGAACGTTATCCAAGAAGGCCAGCACCTCGTCGAGACTCGATCCGTACTTGCGCTTCAGCCTGTCGATGGCCGCTAGTCTCGACTCCACTTCTTCCAGGCGGCCCGGGTCGGCCTCTAAGCGGTCCAGGTAATCGCGCATGGCGCTCGAAACTTCATCCACACCGATTGCGGCCGGCTTTAGGGTGTCTAAAATTGGCAGCAAACTGCCATCGATCCGGCTCAGATCTTCCAGTTTCTTCAACGCAAGTCGTATTTGCGATGAAGCGCTCTCCGGCGCGTCGTAAAGAGCCGAGTAGGCCGCATTGGCGTGCTCCTGAAGCTTCACGACGTTCTTTAACACGGCTCGCTCATTTTCGAGTTGCTTATCCTCGCCCGGTTTCAATCCAACAGAGTCAATCTCTTTTTTTTGAAAGCTCCACAAGTCCGCTAAGCGAAGCTTCTCCTGCTCTGACCGATTGAGATCCTCCAGCTCGCCTCGAAGTTGCTCCCACGCGTGGAATAATCCGGCAACCTGGCCGCGAAGCTCCTCGGTGCCCGCGTAGTCGTCCAGCAACTCGCGTTGCGCCTCTCCCGAAAAAAGTTGCTGCTGCTCGTGTTGGCCGTGGATGTCGCCCAAGAACGGCGCCAGCTCCCGGAGAAGCGTCGCCGTGATGGGGCGGCTCCCCAGGAAGCAGCGCGATTTTCCTCCCGCCAGGACCTCCCGCTCGATGAGTATTTCCTCATCCTCGATTTCCACAGCGGCTTTGTCCAGTAACCTCCGGCAGGCGTCCCCCTCAGGAGCTTCGAAAATGCCTGAAATCCGGGCACGATCTGTATCGGAACGTACCATCTCGGCCGATGCCCGCCCCCCCAATAAAAGCCCAAGTGCATCCACCACAAGCGATTTACCGCTTCCGGTCTCACCGGTTAACAGGTTGAGCCCGGAGTGGAACCGGACGCGAACGCGCTCCACCACCGCGTAGTTTTCCACCAACAATTCCAACAACACTCGATGAAATTATACGTGGTTTTCCGTCGTCTACACTGTCGGGGGATGTGTGTCCGCTCGCCGTTTGAGTCATACTATATAAAACAGAGCGGACCGATTTTGTTTTGGATCGGCGCCGCGCCACGATATCATGGTGGCGTAGGTGGAAATGGTGATTGCGTTTAACTGAAAGGAGTTTGGTTGACACTACCGCACGTTGGCGGCCTGTTCCTGCAATTAAGTCTCTGGCAATTGGTGGAAAGCTCAGGACCCCTGCCCAAGGTCGTTATGTTGATTTTGGCGTTCTTCTCGCTGCTGTCTTGGGCTGTCATATTCTCGAAGTGGGCTGTGTACCGGCGAGCGAGATCCGCGAATCGCACGTTTCTGCGAGCCTTTCGCAAAGCACCAGGCCTGGAAGCGGTCGCCATGACCAGCGAGCAATTTCGAAGGTCCCCGCTGGTAACGGTCTTTGATTTTGGCTACGACGAAGTGAAGCGGCAAATGAAATCGCGGGGGAGCGTCACCAACCCGCTCGCGCTCGAGCGCACTTTACAATTAGGGATGAGTGAGGAGCTTACCCGGTTGGAGCGCAACTTGGGCGTACTGGCGACTACCGCCACCGTCACGCCCTTCATCGGACTGTTCGGAACAGTGTGGGGCATCATCGATGCATTCCAGCAACTGGGGACCGCGGGTGCGGCCAGCCTGCGCGCGGTCGCGCCGGGGATCTCGGAAGCGCTCATCACCACCGCAATGGGACTTGCCGCCGCCATACCAGCCGTCATCTTCTACAACCTTTTTGGCAATGCCATCAAGGAGTTTGCGGCACGCATGGAGGACTTTCAGTTGGAATTCCTCAATATGACCGAAAGAAGTCTAGAGAGGTAGCATGGCTTTCTCGATCTCGAACGGATCCGGCGGGCTTCGGCGCGGCCGCTTTCGCGGCACGAGCGCGCTTGCGGAGATTAACATCGTGCCGTTGGTGGACGTCGTTCTAGTCCTGCTCATCATCTTCATGCTCACCGCGCATGTGATGGAGTTCGGTCTCGAAGTCGACGTTCCGAAAGTCAAACCGGTCAAGGAGAACGTCCAGGATTTGCCGGTTGTCACCATCACGCGAAATGGCACCTCGTATCTCAATGACAAACCGGTGAATATCAATCTTCTGGCCGAGGAAATTCGAAAGCGGTACCACAACGCCTCTGCTGTGTACGTTCGCGCCGACCGTCTGACCACATTCGATCCCATCGCGCAGATCGTTGCCACTTTGGGCGAAGCCAAGCTCGGGGTCAACCTCGTCACGCAACCGGAAGACACCACTGGGAAGCGGCGATAGCATGGCGCACCACGTGGACATCCTCGACCAACGGGAATCTCTAGGAGGTTCCTTCGTCCAGTCCGTGGTATTCCATGCGGTGGTCGCCGGATTGCTCGTATTGACTAGTATTCGCTACCAGCGTTCCCAGCAGATCTGGGGCGGTGAACAAACCAAAGCCGGAGACGCCGTCGCGATCAATGCTGTGAAGAGCATTCCACTTCCTTCCCGCAGCGGACCGATCAATCCGGTAGCGAATGATAACGAGTCCAGAGTACCCCAACCCCCCAAGCCCGAACCTAAGAGAGCAATCAAGGAACCTGACCTGAAGGCTCTCCCGCTGAAGAGCCGCTTGGCCATACAACGAGCGCTTCGGGAAGAATCCCAGCAGCGGTATCGCCCCGAGCCTCCACTCCCGAATCAAGTATTCAGCAGCAAAGCTCCCGCGGCCGTTTCTCCCATGTTTGAAAAACCAGGCTCCGGTGGAGTGGGCGTGGGGCCGAACAGCGTTTTCGGAAATCGGTTTGGCGCCTACGCCGATCTGGTGATTCAACGGGTAACTCAGAAATGGCAGACTAACGGTCTCGCGGGGGTGCAAACAGCTCCCATAGTGATCGTAACTTTCGATATTTTGCGCGATGGCTCGGTACGGAATGCTCAACTTGCCCAGAGCAGCGGCAACAGAACACTCGACCTTTCCACGCTTCGCGCCGTTACAGAAGCAGCCCCGTTTCCGCCTCTTCCTCCGGACTACGGGGGCAGCGACGCTAACGTCGAACTCCGATTTCAACTACAGCGATGAAACGAATTATTTTGGCTAGCAGTGTTGTTCTGGTGCTTTCAGCTCTGGTCTTCGCTCAGATCGTGGGCGAGATCAAACAGCGCGGCGAGAAGCCCGCCATAGCGATTCCCGATCTTCGCGGTGCAGGCGACGCTCAGCGCTTCATGGACACTTTCAACTCGACCCTCAACCGCGAGGTGGATACTTCCGGACAACTCACTATCCGGCCCAAAACCACGTATCCTCTGCGGCCACCACAACAGCCGTCCGACTTCCGCCCGCCCGTCGGCGGGGCCAGCCAAGGCTCCTGGCTAACGGACTGGTCTGGCCCGCCAGTCAACGCGAATTACCTCGCTTTTGGATACACCGCTGTTCAGAATGGGCAGATGGTTCTGTTTGGCTGGCTGTATGATGTCGGGCAGCAGAACACAACAGCCGCTCAGCTTATCGGGAAGGTATATACCAGCTCTCTCGATGAGGCCGGCGCAAGAAAGATTTCCGAACAATTCGCGTGCGACATCCTGAATCAGTTCGGCGCTGCCTGCTTAATGGGCACCAAGAAATCTGGTCCATGAATTACGACGGCTCCGAGCAAAAGCAGTTCACCGCGTATCAATCTATTTCCACGTTTC
>Ga0207066_1215_pt1 | contig 12081 bp, 11 predicted proteins | sample Alteio_BWMinCont_24_FD_153490 | JGI IMG/M metagenome (GOLD analysis project Ga0207066, IMG submission 153490) | Enriched cells from forest soil in Barre Woods Harvard Forest LTER site, Petersham, Massachusetts, United States -... | ecosystem: Environmental > Terrestrial > Soil > Temperate forest >...
CAAGTGGATCGCTGAACGGCACGCCGAGTTCCAAAATGTCCACGCCCACACTGTCAAAAGCCAAAGCCAGTTCAAACGTGGCGGCGAGATTCGGGTCGCCCGCGCCAATATAGACGATGAAGCCTTTTTTGCCGGATTTCCCGAGTTGGACAAATTTCTCAACGATGCGATTCATGCTCGCCAGAGTTTCCCGTTTGAAGATTGAAGTTTCAAGGAGATTTGACCACGCGGCACTTTTTTCGCATAATCACCGCATGGCAAGCATCTTCGGACAACTGTTCCGCATCACGACGTGGGGCGAATCGCACGGCGGCGGAGTTGGTGTCGTCGTGGATGGCTGTCCGCCGCGCCTGAAATTGTCGGAGGCTGACATCCAGCCGGATTTGGATCGTCGCCGTCCGGGGCAATCCAAAATCGTCACGCCGCGAAAAGAATCCGACACAGTTCAAATACTTTCCGGCACGTTTGGCGGCAAAACGCTCGGCACGCCGATTTGTCTGTGGGTGAAAAACGAGGACGCGCGACCGGAAGCGTATTCGGAAATGAAAACAAAGTTCCGCCCGTCGCACGCGGACTTCACCTATTTCGCCAAATACGGCATCCGCGCATGGGCCGGCGGCGGGCGCGCAAGCGCGAGAGAGACGGTCGGCCGCGTTGCCGCCGGTGCGATCGCCAAAAAAATTCTGCGCGAAAAATTTGGCGTCGAAACCCTGGCCTACGTCAAACAAGTCCGGAACATTTCGGCGGATATAAATCCCGACAAGGTAAAATTTTCCGAAGTCGAATCGAACATTGTGCGCTGCCCGGATAAAACCGCGGCGGAGAAAATGATCCGGCTCATCGAAAAAATGCGGCGTGAAGGCGACACTGTCGGCGGCATTGTCGAAGGCGTTGCGCGAGGCGTTCCCGCCGGCTGGGGCGAACCGGTGTTCGACAAACTCGAAGCGGACCTGGCGAAAGCGATGTTGAGCCTGCCTGCGTCCAAGGCTTTTGAAATCGGTTCCGGCTTCGGCGGTATTTTACTGACAGGTCGCGAACACAACGACGCATTCCGCGCGAAGCAGGGAAAAATTTTCACGACGACAAACCGTTCCGGCGGCATTCAAGGCGGCATTTCGAATGGCGAGACGATTTTCTTTCGCGTCGCGTTCAAGCCCGTCGCCACCGTCATGCACGAGCAGGACACGGTGGACGAATCATTTCACAACACGACGCTCAAAGGCCGTGGCCGCCACGACCCGTGCGTGTTGCCGCGCGCCGTGCCGATGGTCGAGGCGATGACGGCGCTCGTTCTGGTTGACCATGCGCTGCGCCAAAAAGCGCAATGCGGTTGATTTTTTCCCGCAGCCGCTGCATTTTTACCTAAACAGAAAAAACAACATGGCAGAAAAAAATATCAATGAAATCGCGCGCGAGGCGCGACTGCTGTTCACAAAGGCCAACGAAGCCGCGCAGCGGGAAAATCTGGATTACGCGATCGCGCTGTTCAATCAAGTGCTGGAAAAGGAGCCGGCGTTTTACGAAAGCCGCAAGGCGTTGCGTGAGGCGCAGTTCAAAAAGGCCGGAAACGGCGGCGGCGGCTTTTTCAAAAAAATGTTGAGCGGTGCCGGTTCTTCACCGCAGGTCGCCAAGGCAAAGATGGCACTGGGCAAAAACCCCGCCGAAGCCATGGCCATCGCCGAGCAGATTTTGAACGGCGACCCGAACAATTCCGCCGCGCACCGGATCATCGTGGATGCGGCAAACGCGCTGGAATTGCCGCACACGGCGGTTTTGTCCTATGAAACGCTGGTGAAACATTCGCCCAAGGATCGGAATATGGCGATTGAATTTGCCCACGCGCTGGCGGCGGCGGGCGATGTCAGTGCGGGAGAAAATAATCGCGGCGAAAAAATCCTGATGGACCTTTTGCGCGAGAATCCCAACGACGGCGAACTGTATCAGGCGTTGAAAAATCTGTCCGCGCGAAAGACACTGGATGAAGGCGGCTACAACGCGCTTGAGGGCGGCAAGGGTTCTTACCGCGACATTTTGAAGAACAAAACCGAAGCCGTTTCGCTCGAACAGGAAAAGCGCATCGTGAAAACCGAGGACACCACCGAGCGGCTCATCGGCGAATATGAAAAGCGGCTGCAAACCGAGCCGAACAATTTGAAGATCGTGCGCTCGCTCGCGGAACTTTACACGCAGAAAAAACAGTTCGAGCAGGCGCTTGCGCTATACGACCGCATCAAAAATTCCGAGATGGGCAACGACCCGTCACTTGAGCGCGCGATGGCGGAAACGATTGTGCGACGGTTCGATTTTCAACTGGAGCAACTCAACTCCGCCGCGCCGGATTTTGCGGAACAGTCGTCGAAAATCCAGACTGAGAAATTAAATTTTCAACTGGACGAATGCCAGAAGCGCGTTGAAAAATATCCCACGGATTTGATGATCCGGTTCGAGTTGGGCGCGCTTTATTTTCAGGCGGGCAAATACAGCGAAGCCATCCAGGAATTTCAAAAGGCGCGAAACAATCCACACAAACGTCTTGCCGCGATGAATTATCTCGCGCAGTGCTACGCAAAAAGAAAGATGCTCGACCTCGCCGCCCGGACGTTGCAGGACGCCATCAAGGAAAAGCCCGTGTTCGACGACGAAAAGAAAGACCTCACTTACAATCTCGGTTGCGTGCTGGAAAACATGGGCAAAAAAGAGGAAGCCATCGAACAGTTCAAACTCATTTATGAAATGGACGCGAGCTATAAAGATGTCACCGCCAAGGTGGAGGCGTATTACGTAGGTCAATGAGCCGGACAAAACCTTAAATGCAAAATACAGTTAAGAGATGAACCTAGACAGGCTGCATTCATTCATCCGTTGAACGAACTAAATCCGCTTTGCGTTCACAAAACATTTTAGGTCTCGCGGTTTTCCACATTGTCAGGCGGAGATTTTAACGCTGAACATTTCCGCGTTTATAGTGCCCTCTAAAACTTTCGTCACCGCGCCCGTCATGCGAATCGCAAAATTGTCGCCGATCTCGATCTCAATGATTCCGCCGGGCATGTGGACGGCGATCTCGCGGTCGCACCGGCCAAGTTTGTGCGCCACCGCCGCCGCCGCGCTGCTGCTGCTGCCGCTCGCCAGCGTGTAACCGGCGCCGCGCTCCCAGATTTCAATCTGGATGTTTTTCCGGTCGATGATTTTCATGAGCTGCACGTTGGTGCGATTGGGAAAACGCAGGTGCGTTTCCAGCATGGGACCGATTTGCTTCGCCAGCTCGGCGCTGATATTTGGCAGCGGGAGCACGCAATGCGGATTGCCCACGGTGGCGCCGCAAAAATTAAACCGCTGGCCGCGCAGATAAATCGGTTCGTTGATGACCTCTCGACGCGGGCCGGCCACGGGAATTTCGTCGCTCCAAAAACTGACCCTCCCCATTTCGACGCTCACGATTTTGCCGCGTTCCATGACCGTGGCCTGCACCAGACCGCCGCGCGTCTCGATGGCAAAATCGTCCTTGCGGACAAGTTTTCGATCCCACAGGTAACGCGAGAAAATCCGCAGGCCGTTCCCGCTTTTTTCGGCCTCGCTGCCGTCGGGATTGAAAATGCGGAGCGCGAATTTCGCTTTTTTAGACGGCAACGGACCGAGCAGAATTCCATCCGAACCGACGCCGAAATTGCGGTGGCAGATAATTTTAATTTGTTCCGGCGTCAGCGGCGACGGCAGATTTTTCGGATCAATGACAATGTAGTCGTTGCCCAGCGCGTGATATTTTGTGAACACCCAAAGCATGGACGGAAAGATACCGTTTTGCGCCCAAAGAGCAAAACGAGAATGAGCGCGGGATTAAAAAACTTTTCAACCGGCGGAAAAATTTGCAAAGTATGCGCGTGTTGACTGAAAGCGGAGCAAGGGTTCAGCCGGCGCAGCCGCCCGCGACAACCCGATTTCAAACTGAATTCGAGAGAAATTTGGGAACCGCCATCCTGCGGTCGCAGGAATTTCTTCTCGGCGGGCAAAAACCCGACGGCTACTGGAACGGCGAATTGATGGTGGATTCCACACTCGTTTCCGACACGATTGCGTATCATCACTGGAATGGAAAAATTGACCGCGAATGGCAGCGCAAGGCGGTCAACCATATTTTTTCGATGCAATTGCCCGACGGCGGCTGGAATATTTATTATGGCGGCCCGTCGGAAGTGAACGCGACGATCAAGGCGTATCTCGCGCTCAAACTCGCCGGAGTTCCCGTCACCGATCCGCGAATGTTGCGCGCGCGCGAAGTCGCGCTGCACTTCGGCGGCGTGCCGAGGATGAATACATTTTCCAAATTGTATCTCGCGCTCATCGGTTTGTTTCCGTGGGAATACGTCCCGACGATTCCGTGCGAAGTTTTGCTTTTGGGCAAATGGTTTCATGTGAATTTCTGGGACATGAGCAACTGGTCGCGCTCGATGCTCGTGCCGCTGGCCATCATCAGCCATTTCAAACCGACCCGCCCGGTGAAGGTGAATCTCGACGAACTTTATCCTGCCGGAATTCACGAACGCGACCTCGCGCTCGCGCCCGATCCGGAAAAAATTTCGCTCCGCAATTTTTTTCTGTGGCTGGACCGCCTGCACAAATTTGCCGAGTGGTTCGCCGAGCATAAAATCCATCCGTTCCGGAAAACCGCGCTGAAAAAATGCGAGGACTGGATGCTCGAACGCTTTGAAGGCACGGACGGCCTCGCTGCGATTTTTCCGGCGATGCTCAACTCGCTCATTGCGTTGAAAGCTTTGGGCTATCCCGACGGCCATCCGCAAGTCGTCCGCGCCGCGCATGAATTGAAAAAGCTGGAGCACGAAACAAAAGATTCGGTCTACATCGAGCCTTGTTTTTCCCCGGTCTGGGACACGGCCATCGTTTTGATATGTCTGCACGAATCCGGCGTTTCCGAAAATCATCCGATGATGAAAAAAGCCGCCGGATGGCTCATCGAAAAGGAAATCCGTTTTCGCGGTGACTGGGTTCATAAAAATCCTGCAAAGGTCGAGCCGAGTGGCTGGGTTTTTGAATTCAACAACAAATGGAATCCCGACGTGGACGACGCCGCGATGGTGCTGCTCGCGTTGCGGAAAATTCCGACGGACGATCCAAGAAAACGCGATGAATGTTTTCGGCGCGGCCTGAAATGGATAATGACCTTCCAATGCAAAGACGGCGGTTGGGCGTCCTTCGACAAAAATTGCACGAAAAACATTCTCGAAAAAGTCCCGTTCGCCGATCACAACGCCATGCTCGATCCCGAATGCGCCGATATCACCGCTCGCATTTTGGAATTGCTCGGCTACGAAGGCTGGAGCAGCGGGCATCACCAGATTCGCGACGCGCTGGATTACATCCGCTCGCAGCAGGAGGCCGACGGCTCGTGGTATGGCCGCTGGGGCGTGAATTACATTTACGGGACGTGGCAGGTATTGCGCGGAATGCGCGCGATGAATCTCGACATGAACGAAAATTGGCTGCAACGCGGACGCGCGTGGCTTGAATCAGTTCAACACGAAGACGGTGGATGGGGCGAACGCTGCAACACTTACGACGACCCTGTTTTCAAAGGCCAGGGACCGAACACCGCGTCGCAAACCGCGTGGGCCGTCATGGGTTTGTGCGCGTTCGACGACCCGGAAAATCCCGCGCTCAAACGCGGCGTCGAATTTTTGACGCGCACACAAAATCCCGACGGCTCGTGGACGGAACACGAAACGACCGGTACGGGTTTTCCAAAAGTTTTTTACCTGAAATACGACATGTATCGCAACGCATGGCCGCTGCTCGCGCTGGCGACGTACAAAAAAATCTCCGGACGCGCGGCGGCGAAAAACGGCGCGCACCCTTGAAATCAAATGGGCTGGCCGTATAAAAAACTCGTCCGCCCCCTGCTCTTTGCGCAAGACGCGGAACGCGCGCACGATTTCACGCTGAAAATTCTTGCCCGCGCCAGCCGCGGCAAATTCGCCTGCGATGCGATTGGAATTTTTTTTTCCGCGCAGGAACTGCCCGTTGAACTTTTCGGCCTGAAATTTCCAAATCCGATCGGCCTCGCCGCCGGAATGGACAAATTTGCCGTCGCCGTTCCAATTTGGGAAAAACTCGGCTTTGGTTTCTGCGAACTCGGCGGCGTCGCGTGGCACGCGCAGCCGGGAAATCCGCAGCCGCGAATGTTCCGCGCCGTCGCCGACAAGGCGATTGTGAATCGCATGGGCTTCAACAATCCCGGCGCGGAAGCCCTTGCGGAAAAATTGGCGGAGTGGCGAAAATTTGGGCTCTGGCCAAATCATCCCGTTGGAATCAATCTGGGAAAATCCAAAACCACGCCGCTGGAAAAAGCCGCCGGGGATTACGCCAATTCATTTCGTGTGCTGCGACCGCATTTCGATTTTTTTGTCGTCAACGTCAGTTCTCCAAACACACCAAACTTGCGCCAACTTCAGGACAAAACCGCGCTGGATAACATTCTTGCGGCGATACAACAGATGAACCAGAAAATTAGAATGGAGTCAGTAGCAGGAAAATCAACATTAGGCACAACTTCAATAGCTGCGGACTACGGATTACGGACTACGGACTTCATACCGATTCTTGTCAAAGTCGCGCCTGACCTTTCATTTGAAGCGCTCGACGAAATTCTCGAACTGGCTTCATCGCGTCAAATTGCCGGAATCGTCGCAACGAACACGACGATTGAACGTCCGCAAACAAACAATTCCATGTTGCAAAAAATTTATTCCGAAACCGGCGGCTTGAGCGGCAAACCGCTGCGCGCCCGCAGCACGGAAATCATCCGACATATTTACAAGCAAACGAAAGGCAAATTGCCGATCATCGGCGTTGGTGGAATTTTCAACGCGGACGACGCGTGGGAGAAAATCACGGCAGGCGCGTCGCTCGTGCAAATCTACACCAGTCTTGTTTTTGAAGGACCGGGCATCACAAAGGAAATTGTGGCCGGTTTGATTCAGCGGTTGGAAATGGCTGGAATGAAAAATCTGCAGCAAGCCGTCGGTTTATCTTTGCAAAATTAATTTTATGGACACATTCCACCGGTTTTGATACTAGGAAATTATGAGCTTCAAAGTTTCCAGCTACCGCTGGATTCCAGACTTGCCGGATCATCGCGACCATCTTTACGCCGCGCCCGCTGAAGTTGCCGGTGCGCTGCCCGCAAGCTTTGACCTGCGTGCGCAATGTCTGTCGGTTTATGACCGGGGGCAGACCGGAAGTTGCACGGCAAGTGCCATTGCTGGCGCGATTCAGTTCGGGCAAATGAAGCAAAAATTCGCGCGGCTTGCCCTACGACTATGTGACCCCGCAAATCCCGCCAGTGATTTCTGGACAATTCGCGTGGTTCAGTGATTAAATCAGACCCATCGGAAAAAAAACTATGACCCTCACAAAACGAGATATTGTCACCCGCATCAGCGATGAAACGGGCCTCGGCCAGCAGCAGGTTTTTGATGTGGTGCAAAAAAACCTCGACTACATCACCGAAGCGCTCGCCAAAGGCGACAAGGTGGAACTGCGAAACTTCGGCGTCTTTGAAGTCAAAGTCCGCAAGGCGCGCGTCGGGCGCAATCCCAACAAGCCGGAAACCGACGTGCCCATCCCTGCCCGCTCGATGGTGAAATTCAAGGCCGGAAAAGAAATGCGCGCGGAAGTTTTGAAGCTGCCAACGAAAACCTGACTTAAAACCGGGAAAACAGGAATATGGGAAAATTTCTTTTCATGCTTTCCTGTTTTCCTAATTAAATTTTTTTCCTACCTTCTTGGGCATGGAACGATTGCCCGGATTCAGAGATTTTTATCCCGAACCGCTCCCGCATGCCGACACGTGGAGTGCCGATGCACGCCAATTCATTTTTGACAAATGGCGAAACGTCGCGCGCCGCTACGGTTTCCGCGAATATGACGGCCCGCCGCTTGAACCGCTCGAACTGTTCACGACCAAAAGTGGCGAGGAAATTGTCGGGCAACTCTACAATTTCACGGACAAAGGCGCACGCGCCGTTTCGTTGCGACCGGAAATGACCCCTACCCTCGCGCGCATGGTCGCCGCGCACGAACGCAATTACAAAAAGCCGATCAAGTGGTTCGCCATTCCGCAACTCTTCCGCTACGAACGCCAGCAGAAAGGCCGGCTGCGCGAACATTTTCAATTCAACGTGGATTTGATTGGCGAGACAGATTCCGCCGCAGACGCGGAACTCATTGCGCTGCTCATTGACACGCTGCGCGCGTTTGGTTTGACCGGGCAGGATTTCGTCATCCGCTTGAGCAGCCGCAACGCGTGGCATGAATTTTTCGTCAGCAAGCATGGCAAACATGAAAACGAATACGAATTTTTCCAAATCATTGACAAACTCGAACGCACGCCGAAGGAAGAAACCGAAAAGAAATTGTCCGTGCTCGGATTTTCCCTCGCGGACGTGAATCAATTCATCGAATCCGGGCAACCGACGGCGGAACTGGAAAACATCTTGCAAAATCTCGCCGCGCGCGGCCTCGGCGGGTTCGTCAAGATTGATTATCGCGTCATTCGCGGGCTGGCGTATTACACCGGCGTCGTGTTCGAGGCGTTCGATGCGAAAGGCGAGTTCCGCGCCATCGCAGGCGGCGGGCGCTACGACAACCTCGTCAAACTCATCAGCGGCGGCAAAGTGAATCTGCCCGCGCTCGGCTTCGGCATGGGCGACGTGGTGCTGCTGGAAATCCTCAAGGCGCGCGGCCTGCTGCCGAAATTCGACGCAAACGTGGACGTTTTTGTTTTGATCGAGGACGAAACCCTTCGCGCGCCCTCGCTGAAACTCATCCAGGATTTGCGCGCCGTCGGATTTGCCGTCGAATATTCGCTCACGCCCGCCAAACCGGACAAACAATTCAAACGCGCGCAGGAATTGAAGGCGGCGTTCACGGCCAAAGTGGAAAGCGAATCTTACGTGCGCATCCGCAACTTGAAGTCACGCGATGAAATCGTCGCCGGCTTTGCCGACACGGCAAATCATTTGAGGTGATTAAAACTCAATTTTGAATGGCAAATCGTAATCGTCAGAACCGTTGCGCCTAGCTTCTCCGCCGGAATCTTTCAAATCAGGGCCAACCGAATAAATAATTTTTTTGTCGGGTAAATAACGGAATGGCTTGCCGTCAAAATCATCAATCGGAACTTGAGAAAAAAATTCTGGCACTAATTCAGAAAGCGATTCGGGTAGTTTGTCATGCCGCATTTTGTAAATCTTCAACGCCAACAATAATTGAGTCGCCGTGACATTTACATTTTCCCGACTTTTCCTTGAAGAAAAGCTTTTTAACGAAGGATCTAATAATTCAAAAAGAATATTACCGACGGCATTGCCCGAAATTAAAAGTTTCCAAGTCGAAGCATTGGTTTCCATGACGGGCAAATCAGGCCATGGAATTTCGCTGAAAGGTTTTGAAATATTGTCACGGATGACTCGCACTGATTGAGCAAACTCATTTTTTGTTTTGGTTGGATTATAAACCGCCAGCAAGCCAATCGAAGAGAGTGTCCGTTCAAGGACGGAATTTGCTGTTTCCACCCCGGCGAATTTTCCGACTGCTACATTATCAAGAAATTTGCGTTCCGTTTGATATTCCACTTTCAGTGCATTTGTAAAGCCTTCGTTATTTGGTTTAAAATCGTCCAATTCGCGGATTAATGCCAAGAGGTCTGCTTCTTTCAATGAAGTTTGTGCCGTTATTTGCTGAATGCGCAACAGGCCACGCGTTTTGATGCTCGAACCGACCAAATAATGAATGATCACACCGCCTGAATTTTCCACGCGCTGGCCGAACTGTATTATTTTTAACGATGCATCAAGAGCATCCTTTTCATTTTTCGCCCGAAACAACGAAATAGCCCGAATTGATTCAATTCGGCTGATAGCTCTCCAACTTTCAAGATAAGGATAATCTTCAGTGATAGTTTTGGGTTCGGGAATGAGCAGAAACGGCTGACGAAAACTCTCATCAAACAAATCCAAAAAGGCACGATTTTTGTTTAATACATCGGCGGCAAGTGAATCATCCCAATTTGTGTTGTCGCTTAAATCGCCCAATTTATGTTCCAGCCGATCTGGCCAATAAAGTTCGTTGGTTGCCTTCAACAAAGTCCAGAAGGCGTTGCTTTCGACGGGAACTTCTATTCTTGAGAAAATTAAATCTGAATCGTTGAAGGCGGATTTCTGTCGGCTTCTTGAAATTAAGAACACCACTATAAATACGAGCAATAATACAAAAACTACGCGATTGAAAATTTTGCGCTTGCTCATCAGGCAAAGTTAATTCCTCGAATGATTGACCGTCAACTGGCATTTACCTTAAATAAAAAGGCGAGGCTTTCGCCTCGCCTCCGTGAAATTTTGTTCGCTAGATTACTTCGCCGCCGGTTCTGCCACGGCTTTTTCCTGTTTTTCATTCACAAGCGTCGCGCCCTTGCCGAGGCGTTTGCGGAGGTAGGTGAGTTTGGCGCGGCGCACCTGGCCGTGGCGTTCGACTTCAATCTTGTCCACGCGCGGCGAGTGCAGCGGGAACACGCGTTCCACGCCTTCGCCGTAGCTGATGCGGCGCACGCTAAACGTCTCGTTCAGGCCATGTCCGCGCCGGCCGATGACGACGCCCGCGAAAATCTGGATGCGTTCCTTGTCGCCTTCGACAACCTTGGTATGCACTTTTACCGAGTCGCCGACGGCAAATTTCGCGTCGTCCTTGCGATATTGTTCCGATTCAATTTTATCCTGTAATGCCTGGTTCATATTAAATTTGTCTTTCTCTGTTAGGGGTCAGCGCGTTGCGCTGACCGGACGCCACAGCGCGGCGTCCCTACCTGTTTTCATTTCAACAAATCCGGTCGTTGCTTTTCCGTCCGCAACTTCGCCTGCTCGCGCCGCCATTTCTCGATCTCGGCATGGTTGCCGGATAGCAGCATTTCGGGAACTTTCATCCCGCGAAATTCCGCCGGCCGCGTGTATTGCGGATATTCCAGCAATCCGTGGCTGAACGATTCGTCGTGCGAACTTTCGTCATCGCCCAAAACTCCGGGCAGCAACCGCGCTATCGCGTCAATCACGACCATCGCGGGCAGCGCGCCGTTCGTCAGCACATAATCGCCGATGGACAATTCGTCGTCGGCCAGCGCCTCGCGCACGCGCTCGTCAAAACCTTCGTAACTGCCGCAGACCAAAAGCAGATCGTCCTGCTGCGCCAGTTCGCGCGCGATGGACTGGTCAAACTTTCGACCCGACGGCGACAACAAAATCACGCGCGTCTTTTCGCGCTGCAAACTTTCAATCGCTTCAAAGAGCGGTTCTACTTTCAGCAACATTCCCGGTCCGCCGCCGAACGGACGGTCGTCCACGGTCTTGTGCCGGTCGTGCGTCCAATCGCGCAAATTGTGGATTTTCAAATCCAGCAACCTGGCTTCTCGCGCGCGCCTGACGATGCTTTCATCAAGCGGCCCGGCGAACATCGCCGGAAACAAAGTGAGCACGTCAATTTTCATCCGTGCCTCAAATTCAATTTAGCCCGCCAGTTTGTCTTCAACAATTTCAACCGAGCAACGCAAACCTTTCTTCGCGCTGCCCGCGAGCAACAGTGAACGAATCGCGTTAATCGTCATGCCCTGCCGCCCGATTATTTTTCCAACGTCGCCCGGATCAAGGCGCAATTCATAAACCGTCATGCCCGCGCGCTCCACCGGCGTGACCGTCACCGCGCCGGGATTTTGCACGAGTCCTTTGACGACGTATTCGAGGAACTCCTGCATGACGCGGAAAAATTAAATTAGGCCACTGCGGGAGCGGTTGCCGGCTTGCCCAATTTCTTGATGAAGCTGGCGACGGTGTCGCTCGGTTGCGCGCCTTTGCTGATCCAGTATTGGGCGCGATCCATTTTGAGCGAGAAATTGTCGCCCTTTTTCAGCGGATTGTAAGTGCCGATTTCCTCGATGAACTTGCCATCGCGGGGGCTGCGGCCATCGGCCACGACAATGCGGAACGCCGGCGTGTTTTTCGTACCGACCCGTTTCATGCG
>Ga0207066_1212_pt1 | contig 12061 bp, 7 predicted proteins | sample Alteio_BWMinCont_24_FD_153490 | JGI IMG/M metagenome (GOLD analysis project Ga0207066, IMG submission 153490) | Enriched cells from forest soil in Barre Woods Harvard Forest LTER site, Petersham, Massachusetts, United States -... | ecosystem: Environmental > Terrestrial > Soil > Temperate forest >...
TGAAACATGGAATCGCAATGCGAACGGAGTGGATTGGTCCGCGGCAAATAGCACGCTTGTCGTTGGGGACTTCAACGGAGACCATTACGCGGATGTTTTAGTGGTGCCGAAGAATGGCACGTCGCCTCCGCAGCTTTTAACGAATCTTGGCGGAGGCGCAAGTCTCTTTCCGACCGCCGCGACGGCGCTGACGGGGAACGTATCTCTAAGCGGCAGCACCCTGGTGGCAGCAAGTTTTGCGGGTTTAGGTAGTGATCTGTACATACAGGCCGCGGGCCCTGCGGGCACAAACTACATCATCGGGTCGGTCGTGGCGGGCTTTACTGCTAGTGCGCAGACTACTCCATTGAATACGGGATTGGCCGTAGCAACCGCGGCTGGGCGCACAACGGGATCGTTCTCGGTAGACCCGACAGGAGCCGCAAACTATGCGATATCTCTCTGGGTCCCCCGGGGCCCTAATGGCTTGCAACCTAATATCGCGCTCACCTACAACAGTCGGCAAGGGAATGGATATCTCGGAGTCGGGTGGTCGGTGGCGGGACTGAGCTCGATCTATCGGTGCAACCGCACGGTGGCGCAAGATGGCGCGGCGTCCGGAGTCAGCCTGGCTACAACCGATGCGCTGTGCCTCGACGGCCAGAGACTGCAGCTGACTGGAGGTACCCAGGGCACGGCAGGTTCTACATATCAGACCGAAATAGCAAACTTCGAGAATGTCACTGCATCCGGAACAGCGGGCAATGGGCCGAGCTATTTCTTACTGCAGACGCCCAATGGGACTCGATACGAGTACGGAAATCCAGCTACGACTGCCGGCGCACAAGTTCTTGCGACTGGCACCACCACCGCCAGTGCCTGGATGCTTGACAAAGTGACCGACCCGGCGGGCAACACGATACTCATCACTTATACAACTGCGACTGGAACAGCGGTGCCGAACAGCATTTCCTGGACCCCGATTTCGTCGGGTTCAGGTACGTATCAATATGGCATGAAGTTCAACTACTACCCCAGCGGCAATGCGCCGCAGGGCTCTGTATATGGGTATGTAGCCGGCACGGCGGTCACGAATACGCAACTACTGCAGTCCGTCGCTATAACCTACAGCCCCGGCGGCGTTGGGACAACTACCGTAAAGCAGTACAACCTTAACTATACGAGCTCACCTGCGACGGCTCGAGAGGAACTGACAAGTGTCCAGGAGTGCGCCGATGCTACGACCAGCAACTGTCTTTCACCCACGATTTTTACCTATCAGGACACAACGTTTGGAATGTCATCGACAGCTTCGACTGCGGTGACTCTTGCTCCCGGTTCACCGCGACCCGTCCTCAATTACGATTTTAACGGCGACGGGATTCCAGACATTCTCTACAACAATGGCACGTACTGGTACGTCGCTTTCGGGACACCGACTGGATATAGCGCTGGCGTGAGTACGGGGATCGCGGCATCCAAGGTAATTGCCACCAACATGGTTGTGGGCGACCTATTTGGGACGAATCATGACGGAATCCTGGCCCAAAATGGGACCGATTGGTACTACTACACGGGAACCACATCTGGGTTTTCAGGCGTAAACACCAACCTATCATTCGACACCACCGCGGCCAATTTCGCTTTTGTTGATGTGAACGGCGACGGAAAGCCAGATTTGGTATCTGGGTACAGCTATGTGTCGGGCTCAAACCCGGCACATTTGACCACCCGACTGAACAGTAGCAGCGGCAGTACGTTTAGTTTCGGGTCTCCAGTTACCGCCTTTACAGATCCCAGTGGTGGAACCGCCAATGCGATGTATTCGCCCGATTCGTTTACCGGTGGACTTAGATCCTGGGATTTTAACGGAGATGGGCGTCAGGATCTGTTCTTCTATGGCTACAAGGTGGTTTGCTCCCCCTCCTGCGCTACCACCATAGTCGCCTATGAACTCCTGGGACAGAGCAACGGAACGTTTACCGGCGCATCTCTGCCATTTACCTACACAGCATCGTATACGGCAAACACACTTCAGTTTGTAAACTGGAACAGCGATACGTGCACCGATATTGCCTGGGCCCAACAGGTATATGTCTCCTCCTGCAATGGATCCGTTGCGTCTACGGTGAATCTGGCGGGAACGCTGGTGACGGCAATAGATGTGGATGGTGATGGTCGTAAGGACGCCATAATTAACAACGCCGGCACGCTCGCCGTTCAGACCTCCACGGGCGTGAACGTAGCCAGTCCTATTCCCTTGGGGATCACGTACGACTCCTCGGCTTACTACGGGCACCTGGACGTCGGGGGTGTCGGGCTCGATGAGTTGGAGATCGCGTCAACTATTAGCGGCAACGTCAACTATTTCCCGCGCAGCAGGCCGGGCACCGAACCGGACGTAATGTTTACTGCTACTGACGGCTTCGGCAATTTTGTAACGCCAAGCTACTCATTTATTACTCAAGGTTCCAATAGCCATTACAGTGTGACGACTTCAACGCCACCGGAGTCAGTGGATGCCGCGCTTACGACTCCGTTATACGTAGTCGGGACTGTAACCTTCAGCGATCCAAGTGCTACCGGGGCGACCTATACACAGAACCACTACTACACGAACGCTTGGCAGAATCTGCAAGGGCGTGGCTTCCTTGGGTTCGCTACTCATGAAGTGATCGATTCACGCAATGCTTTGGCAGAGACAAAAACCTACAACATGGTGTTTCCGACTACAGGTCTGGCGGTAATGGATGTTGTAGCCCAAAGCAGCGGCGCCGGACCTACAGTGTCGAGCTCCACTGCAACTCCGACAACAGTAACCCTTGCCAGCGGCCTTGGGGCACAGCGTTACTTTCCTTATATTTCCAATCAGTCCGTGGGGCAGTATGAGGTGGGCGGCACGAAGAACGGGCAACTCATAACGACAACGGCGAACAGCTATACATTCGACAACTACGGCAATCCTACGAATGTCACCAGCGTGGTTACCGACAACGATGCCGGGTCGCCGTATCTGAACCGGACATGGACTACTTCAACGACGAATACCTCGTCTCCCGATACATTACATTGGTGTTTGAATCTGTTCGCAAACACGACTGTAGTACACAGCGCATCCGATGGCAGCGCCTCTGTAACGCAAGTTCAGCAACCGACGCTAGATACCACGCACTGCTGGTACACCCAAGTCGTGAGTTCTTCTAGCTCGTCTACGACGGGCGGAAGCTCCACAGTAACTGAATCGTGGGGGCACGATGCGTTCGGCAATATAAACAGTGACGCCATTACGGGCTCCGGAGGAATGGGGGCACGCACCTCGACGGCGAACTGGGGTACCACAGGGCAGTTGCCGATGACGGTGACTGATCCTAGTGGTGCTCAGGTCCAGCTCAATTACAGTTGGGCCTATGGCGTGCTCAGCAGCGTAACAGATGCCAACGGCTTAACGACGTCCTGGCTTTATGGTGATGGGTTCGGTCGCAGAACGCAGGAAACACGCCCGGATGGGACGTACACAACTTGGTTTTACAGCGACTGTGCGATCTCGGGTGGATGTCTACTCGGAAGTCACGGACTTGTTCGCAGCGGCTACAAGTATGGCACGACGGCTTTGATCAGCAGTGGGGCGGACTACTTCGATCCAATGGACCGTCCGTTGGTTGCGAAACAGCCGGCGTTGGCCGTCGGGGCCTGGAATCGCACCGAAGTTAGATATAACAGCCTGGGAAATATTGGGCAACGTTCGGCACCCTGCGTGTTCAGCGGAATATCGACAACTTGCACTTATTGGAGCACCGCCGGTTATGACTCAATTGGGAGACTGACTTCTGCACAGCGGCCAATCAGTGCCACGAACAACACCTTACAGACAACGACATATCAATATCTGGGCCGAACCACGACGGTTCAGGACCCGCTGGGCAACTCAACGACAACGATTGTCGATGTCAATGGTTGGCCGCGGAAGGTCACGGACGCCGGCGGGTACACTGTTACCACTGGCTACGACGGCGCTGGTGACAAAGTGAGTGTCACCGACAGTTTAGGCAATACATTGTGGACAGGATCGTATGCATTTGGCGCGACTGCCTTTCTGTCCGGCTCCACAGACATGGATCTTGGAACCTGGACCTACACGGTGGACGCACTCGGCGAGCGGACGGGGTGGTACGATGCGAATGGAAAGTCTTTCGCTATGGCATTTGATGCATTAGGGCGTCCAACATCTAGGACCGATCCGGATCTGTATACCAACTGGACATGGGGCAACAGCACGGCGAATCACAATTGGGGACAATTGGTCAGCGAGTGTTCGGGCTCTGGACCGGGTACAACGACGCCATGCAACAGTCCACCGTATTCGGAGGCGCGGACCTATGATTCCACCGGCCGCCTAAGCCAAAGGGCAATTGCAATTCCAAGCGGCACGTTTACATATACGTGGCAATATGATTCTAACTCTGGGTTGCTCGCGAAGCTTACGTATCCGACAAGCACCTCCGGTTATACGTTTTCGCTTGGATATGGTTACGCGCAAGGCATCCTGAATCAAGTGACCGATGTTTCTGATACTCCGAATGTGAATCTCTGGCAGGCGAACGCCATGAACCCCGCCGGACAAACGACTCAAGAAACATTAGGCAACAATATTGTCACGAGCCGTGCCTACGATGCGGTGACTGGCTGGCTGGCGTCCGTGCAATCCACGTTAAGCGCTCCGGCGGACACTCAAAATCAGAGTTTCCTTTATGACATGATGGGTAATGTCATCCAGAGACAGGATGGCAACCGTGGCCTCACCGAGAACGCGTTTTACGATTCGGATTATCGGCTGAAGACAACTCAGTTAAACAATACGCAGAATTTGGCTATTACTTATGATGTTATGGGCAATGTGACATCACGAAGTGATATCGGTGCCGGTGCCGCGTGGACCTATGACTCTTCCCATAAGCACCGTTTGACAGCAATCCCAAGCGTTAACCTGTCTTACACTTACGACAGCAACGGCAACGTGACTAATCGCTCTGGTAGCGCAATCACCATGGCGAGCTATAACTACCCGACCTCCATCACCGTGGTCGGTTCGGGCGGGTCCGAAACCGCCGCACTGTCTTACGGTCCAGATCGCCAGCGCACGCAGCAGCAATATTCCTCGGCCAGCTACGGTAGCTCGACGACGAATTACATTGGTGGACTGATGGAACAGGTCACAAGTGCTGGCGTTACCACTTACCGGCATTACGTCTATGCGGGGCGTGAACCGGTGGCGGTCTATGCGCGGAGCAGTTCAGGATCCAATGCGTTCGACTACTTCCTTTCGGATCAACAGGGCAGCGTCGCAGCCATCACTTCGGCCAGTGGGACTACTGTAGTCGCGGAGAGCAATACCCCGTTTGGTCAACGACGCAATCCGACAACTTGGGGGAATCCCACTCTAAGTAGTTCGGGATGGACCGGGCAGGTCAGCAGTGCAGATATCGCGGCGTCTACCGCTGTGACGCAAAATGGATATACGTTTCAGACGATGCTCGGGCAATTCATGGAATTGAATCACATGAATGGGCGAGTGCAGGACGCGGTCACTGGTCGTTTCCTCTCCGCGGATCCCAATATACCGGATCCACAAAATACCCAAGACTTCAACCGCTACAGTTACGCAGACAGTAGTCCTCTCACGTACATCGATCCGTCTGGGTTTGACGCAACCCAAGATGTATGTGGAAGTGACGATGACGGAAATCCAATAATTTGCGTCTATGGCAAAACGTATACGCCAGCGGGATCTGGCCTAAATGGCGCCTACCTATGGCTCCCCTCTCCAGAAGAGATATTATTTTTAAACTTGGCGTTTCGAGAAATACAGTTGGCTTCAGAGGATCTGAATAGGCCGCCGCAGACAACTCTGCAAGAGGTGACAGTAACGGCTCCGCGGATTCTTCCAGAGCAGCCATTGGTGAGCAGCTTCATCGGACTGGACGATCTTCTAGGGGTTACTCAGACCTGGTTGCTAAATCAATTCGGATGCACGAGTCGAGCCTGTCAAGTGGCTGCAATGCTGCTTCTGAGAATTCCAAAGGGAATGCCCGGCAAGTACACTCTAACAAACACAGTTGAGAATAGTCTTCCGTCAAGACCGTATCTGAATTCGCCGTTACTCATCGATCAGATACAAGCAACGGGCGAGGGGGTCCCGGATCCGGGCGGCATTCCCAGCGCGCTGCGCTACGACGTTCCCGGTAGCTTCAATGGCAGCCCGGGTACTTGGCAGCTTGTCGTAGATCCAAGTTCATGCACCGTTTACCACTTCTTGTTTACGAGTTGCTGACCATGGATGTGCGATTCGAAGCGGTGCGCAGTGTTGCTCAGATCTCTGGGCAGTTGATATATAGGCCAAGCGAATATTCTTTCAGTATGATTCCGTCGAGAAGGGAGGGCTTTACTTCTGTTCTCATTGATGATCTAAGCTTAGAAGTCGATGAGTCCGGCCGCGTGATCTCCATATGGGGCATGTGTCCCCACACGAGATGGGTGGAGGCCGAGCTTCTACCGCCCGATATGGCTGATGACGGGGCAATATTTGCTATTACGGACCGCGCGCTACAGCGTGGGGTATCAGTGCGCGTAAATTCAACCAAGTATTTGCCCACGCGTGTTGACCGAGCCTCTGGATGGGTTCGGATTGAGGGCGCTACCTCCGCCGCCGTAGCTGTAAGGCTATTTCCGAATGTGGTTTTTGAGATAGGAACGAATGGCGAATTCAGCTCTCTCTGGCTCAGACCAAAAGTTCAGCAATGATCGCCGCAAACAACGCCGAACCCACCGTGCTTTAGTGCACAAAGATCAACCGGCGTAAGTGGGACCGCAATTCTCGGGACAGTCGGTGCGCTAAATGACACCGCGACCGCTATTGCTACAGTTGCAAGTGAAGGCGGGGGAAGTGTTAGCGGTTTGGCGGGGGGCATTGTTAAAATATCACCATATATCGCAGCTCCCATCAGTACTGGCATTCTCATTCACGGCTATACAACAAACAACCCGGACGAGATGTTTGACGGCTCATACGGACTCACCACAATCGGTGTTTCCCTCCTGATTCCACCCCTTGGTTTGGGAATGGCCTTAGGCAAGCTAATAGCCGATATCGCCACGCCCACGGAACCTTCCCCTTTCGATCAGGCGGCGACGCTTCCATCTATCACGCCGCCTAGCTGCCAGGCACCCCGCCAATAATATGGTGTACATAACTCTGTTTGAGTCTTTCGTACGGTGGTTGGAATCACGTGGCAGCTCGTACGAAACAGCCGTGTTTCGTGCAGGAGTGGCCTTCTCGTTTTATTCGCTAATGTTCTCCGTGTCAGTGGCGATCCTTCTCGATATGTTCGTGCGGCTCCCGGTTGCAAGCTGGATCGACGATCATCCATGGTTCGTCTGGGCAGTTGCGGCACTCATTGGCGTTCCACATTGGTATATCGCACGCAACGTTGCGAGTAGGCGAGAAAAGGCTAAAGGCCGTGTTGGACCGTCGCGTCTGACATGGGCATGGTACGTTGTCCCCGTCCTTGCAATATTTGTTACCACTGTAGCCCTCGCGCTCGCTAGAAAAGTGCCCTAGTCTATTGCGTCCTCACTCGACGACAATCGAAGAACTCGGAAACCCGACATGCCACAGCAACACCTTATCGACCGTTCAAAACGCAAGGACTTTTATGAATTCTTTTGCCACTGAGCGCGGGATCATCAGACAGCGGCTGATGCTGTGACTGCGGGGTTGGTTTCGGCAGCGCTGCTAACGCTTACGATGCTGGCCGGATCCTTGGTTTCGTTCCTTCGCGACGGCTGGACGCATTCCAATGCGCCGACACTATGCGGACTCGCTGTCTGTTCGGGATTCGTATTCTACGGCACTCTAAAGCAAGTCACGTCTGCGCCGATCGCTGGCAGCCTCATTGGTCTGGGACTCGTCGGGTGGCTACTCGCCAGGCATGACGCGGCCATTGCAGCCGTCGTGCTTATTCCATTCGTTTTCGGCTTCCTAACCGCCGGGCGAGGTTTACAGGTCCTCAACGGCAGACGTCTACGTGACAAGGCGTAACGCTGTCCGATGCATCCAGAAGTGCCGATAGGGCGCTGCCGCAAACAAACGGCCCGGGTCTTGGGTTTGTTGGCACCCGCGGTCCGGCGGCTTTGAGCGGGAGTTTCTCCTGCGGAACATTAAAGTGCACATATCAGATGGGGCCGTATTCTTCAGGTGGCCTTACCGGCGCTTGGCTTAATGTCGATCTGTCGGGAGGTTTTGGTGATGGGCGGTGGGTGCAAACATGGGTCGACAGCAACGGCCAATCTGACTGTGACTGTTACAAAGGGACTCCTTTCTATCCCTTTTATGCCGCTAGCGGGGTGTATTTCTTCGACGATCCCGCGCGATTTGTTGGTCCCGAGACTTGGACGGGTCAGGCTTCTTATGTAGGACCCTATGGGAATGGCGCAGCATTTACGTTCCAATGGGGTTTCACTCTTTCAGATGGGACTGTCATTTATAATCCCCCTAACCTTGCAGTTCCTTGGTCATCTCAGCAGCAGCTGATATCGGCTGCGCAATGGTGGCTGCCATGATCCGGGCAATCCGTATGTATGGGGCGGTTCTCGCTACTTGCATTGCTACAAGTAGTGCGGCTCAGCACATAGAGCCAGAGGAGATCGTTTCGCTTGATCACCATCTTTATAAGATAAGGATAGTCAATGAAAGCGGACCTCTAAATGTAGATGTCGCTGATGGGCGTGCCTTGAAGCGTGCTACGAAATTTTGCGCGAAAAGGAAGATGTCGGTGGTAGTAAAGGATAAAACGTTTGACATGGGTGATGGCTACACGCTCACCTGGGAATGCGTGAAGGAGAAACATGCGCCAATTGCCAATTAACGTAAGCGTCCGCTCAGGCTTTCAATTACCCACATCTTTCCTCTGCTAATAAGAAGTTGCGGGATGTTCTTGCAGAAGGAACGGGATGTTCAGTTACGTGTCGCTGGAGTCGCGGGTGCCGCCTGTTCACCCGCTGCGAGGTATCAAGGCACTGTTGGATGAGGCGCTGAGCGGGATGAGCCGGACTCCGAGCGGGTCTATGCGGCCGAAGGGCGTCCCTCGATCCCGCCGGAGCGTCTGGTGCGAGCCTCGACGCTGCAGATCGATGAGGTCACGGTAACTGGGTTGTCCTGCCTCTCCCTAACCGGCCCGGCTTACCGTGGAACGGTGGCCCGACATCACGTGGAATCCTGGCCCAGCATGCTGTGGAATCTGCACGAAACACCGGTTTTCAGGATGTCGGTGGCCGCCCGTTCGATCTGCGCGTAGGTGACTTCCTCTCGCCTTTTGCGGACCTGGCCGTAGGAGGGCGCCTTTTCCACCCCTGGAAATCACAAGATACTGGTAGTAAAAAGGCGATAATAGGCATGATAATTATCGTGAGCGGGTCCCTTGGGTTCGTGCCGATGTCGAGAAGTGACCGCCGCTCGCTGTTAGGAATGGGAGGCCCTGGCAGGTCGCCTATCTCAAGAACACAATTCGCGCCGCGCTCCTGGAAGGTGCGCGGATTCGCCGGGATGCTGCCCCGAAATTGAGCGTCTTTACGATCCTGCAGACCGGACACTGCCGGGCAGACGCCTATGCGCTTCGAGGATGCCCGATTGGCGCGGCGCGCAATCAGTCACGCAAATGTCTCGCGAATATTCTCATTCAATCAATTTCATGCCATTACCGCTGGGCACAGTGAGTTGCTACTGTGACATGAAGGACGTTAGAGAGGATTTTTGGTGCCAGAGTCAACTGTCGTATCCGAGCTAGTAGGCTCCGAAAGTGAGTCTGAATCAGGTTCGCCAGCCGAAGCCTCACCCGCGCTTGATCCAACAGCTGCGGCGATTGCCGTCGACGCCGCAAAGATTGATCCGGTGTTAGCGCAGAAGGCGGCTGAGTATTTCGACAAGCAGACACACTTAGTCGAAATACAGACAGAACATTTGCATGAACAACGCGCCATCAATCTGAAGCTATTGAAGCTTAGGAATATTGCTGATCGAATCAGGATCACATTGCAGGTTGCGGTCCTACTTCTGGCGGTCGCGATCGTAATTCTTGCGGGAACCGTCCTGGCTGATGCAATCGGCTCTAGGAAGGTAGTGGTCGAAGCCTTTGATGCGCCGCCAGACCTCACGGCGCGCGGACTTACTGGGAAGGTTGTTGCTTCGGCGTTGCTGGACGAACTCACGGAATTACAGGCCGCCAGCCACATTAGCAACGATCAAAAGCGACAATTAAGCAGTGCCTGGTCTAACGAGGTTGAACTCGCACTGCCGGAGGCCGGAATCTCTCTGAACGGCGTTGCTCAATTTCTTCGAAACCGGTTTGGACACGATCTCAAGGTCGGCGGAGATCTGGTTGAAACTTCTAAAGGCGCACTTTGACTGACCGTTCGTGGCGATAGTGTCTCGCCGAAGACTGTAGAAGGCTCCGCTGATTCTTTGGATACCCTGGAAAGGCAAGCCGCGGACTATATTTATTCCCAAGCCCAGCCTGCGCAATGGGCGGTTTATCTCGCGTCGGCAGGGCGAAATGATGAAACTATCGAATTCGCCAAAACGGCCTACGCTCGGACACCAATATTGGATCGGCCGCGACTATTGGACGCCTGGGGTATTGCTCTTAGCCAGTCGAATAAATTCCGCGATGCAATCCCCCTGTTTTCTCAGTCCATCGCGATTGACCCCCAATACTTCCCTGCGTACACGAATCTTATGGATGCAGAGAACGCAATCGGACATGAAGAAATAGGATTTAGAGTCGGGCAGCAAATGGAGCAAGCCGCCGGCGGCCGCCCCGGGCGCGCTAAAGAAGCATACTACGTAAATGTTGACAGGTTGACATGGAATTTGGAGGCGGAGCGAGCGGCCCTAGTTGCGAACCGCGATGCTGCGAATGACGCGTTTTTTGATCAAGCCACCGCGGTTGCCGAGTTAGATGCGCTGCTCCATGACCCAGAGTCGGTTCATTTGGATTTGGCGACTGCCACGGCGAAAAATCGGAGCCCGGATTCCAAGGCGCTTGAGCACTACGCTCAAGGATTAGTAGCTCTTGATTTTGATGACCTTCCGGGTGCAGAAAATGAGATGTCAAAATTTCATGCCGACCTAGCAGGCTGTTGAAAAACGGGCCGACGAAACGATCATGAGCTGCCGGTGTGGCTTTTCTGCTCGGATCTCGTCGGCTGCCCTTGCCGTTCAGTTAGTACACTGCTTCTACGCAGGTGCCAGGTCGGGCCTCGCCAGCAGCTTCGTCAGCCGCAGCAACGTGTAGCAACCCACCGTAAGGGTGGTCAGGAAGGCCACCTTCTGCTTGCCCACGAGCTTCATCTTGCGCAGCGGGCGGCCATCCTTGCTCCAGCCGAAGCACTCCTCGATGCGCTTGCGCACCCTCTGGCTTGCCAGGTAGCCGCGATGGCGCGTGGTACGCCCGTCCAAGGCCGAGCCGCGATGTTCGGTGATGTTCATCGCCACGTGCGGGGTCACTCGGCGCTTGCGGCAACCGCCCACGAAGTCGGCAGTGTCGTAGGCCTTGTCCCCCGCCAGCGTGCGCTGCTGCTGGGACGGATGCCGATCCAGCATCGTGAAGGCTGCCTCGCGTTCGGCAAAATTGTTCGCCTCAGTGACCTCGACATCCACCGCAAGCCCCTGGCGGTGATCCATCAGCACATGCCCCATGTAGTACAGCTTGGTGGGCACATTATTGCCCTTGCGAAAGAGCTTCGCCTCCGGATCGCTCGCCGACACATGCGTCTGGTTGGTGCGCTTCTGCCCGTGCCAGTTCACCGTGGGGTTGCGTCCTGGCCCGGGCGGCTCATCCTTGCCGTCGCGCCTGCGCATGCTCTTGACCGCAGCCCAGGACTCAATGAGGGTACCGTCGACGCTGAAGTGCTCGTTCGAGAGCAGCCGGGCCTTGCTTGCCTTGCGCACCATGCGGTGCAGCAGCTTCCTGGCTACCTTCGCCTCTATCAGCCGGTCCCGGTTCTTGGTAAAGCTCGAGTGGTCCCAGAT
>Ga0207066_1175_pt1 | contig 12043 bp, 13 predicted proteins | sample Alteio_BWMinCont_24_FD_153490 | JGI IMG/M metagenome (GOLD analysis project Ga0207066, IMG submission 153490) | Enriched cells from forest soil in Barre Woods Harvard Forest LTER site, Petersham, Massachusetts, United States -... | ecosystem: Environmental > Terrestrial > Soil > Temperate forest >...
AAGCTGATTCCCGACCTGCTCTTGCGAAATGGATATCTTTGGGCCTCATCTGCGGGCTGGTACTATTTTTGTGCGGAATCTTCATCGGCAAGATGCAGTGAGGTGTGAATGCTCTCGATATTGCGTGTTCTGTTAATCCTACGATGTTAAACGGCGACGGCTGGGCGCTTCTGTTCGCGATTGCGGTCTTCTGCTTCTTGATCTACGCGCTTGTGCATTAGGCCGACCAACGGGCGTGGAGCCGAGCATTAGCGGCGCTACCGCCCGATACCAAATCGGCAGGGCTACTTCTGGTTAAGCGATGGTACAGGAGCAATCGAGAAATCGATTCCGACCCATTCCTAATGCGGGCTTTGTACGAGTGGCGGACGACTCGCTCGGGGACTATGAGAATGCTTTTTCCGGGCCGAGCGTCAGCCGTACGTGAGGTCGGTGCTCTGTCCGACTTCGATAATATATCCGTCAGGATCGCGGATGTAGCAGCGCGTCTCGCCGTATTTGGGGATCGGCTCCGTGATGAACTTCGCTCCTCGACTTTTCCATAATTCATAGCACGCTTGAATATCCGCAACGCGGAAATTCATAAAGCTGTTGATGTGATTCGGGTCGGGGACGCTGAGCGTTACCGTCGGCTTATCCGGGGTCGGCCCGCCTCCAACGTTCAGAATCATCCAGATATTCGCAAGCTGAAGGTACCCAGGCGCGTTGCCGTCACCCAAGCTCAGAATGCGAGCGCCGAAGACCTTTTCGTAGTAGCGAGCCGATCGCTCGATGTCGGCGACGGTGAGAAAATGTGCGATGCTGATCCCCTGTCTCGGGGGCATCTCATAGCTCTTCTGCTCGATCTGTACGCTGCTCATTTGACGACTCCAATTCCAATATCGTACATCTGGCACGCCAGCCCAGGGGCAGCCCGGCAGGGATGACGAGCAACTCATAGACAGCCCCACGGGAACGGTCCGCTCTCACCTTTGTCCAGTTCTCTGACAATCCGGAAGCTATCCGGGAAGTTCACGTCAACGGGTAGGTTTTGCGCTGGACTTGGCCACAACCCATTCGTGTAAGGCGCCGCCGAAGTTCACCCGAGCCGCTTTACTTACCAGCGAATTCGGAACGCTCATGGTTGCCGCGTTACTTGCCCTGGTAATGAACCCCGTCCCTTTCCTCGCAAACGAACTCCATCAGTTCGGTATCGGGCATCAGGCGGTGGTTCACGCGCACGGTAAACGGCTTGGTGTAAGCCTTAGGATCTTCAATCGTCAAATCGATTTGCATTAGGCCGAACTTGGGCCGCCGCCAGCGTTCGGTGATTTTGCCGGAACTGGTCAGTGGGCTGCCATCGACGTCCAACCAAACATCATCCCGAAAACCGGTCGTTTCAACTACCAGGGTCTCGCCATCCCAATGGCCGATCGAATAGCCGTACCACCACGGAGTGGCGTCTTTCGGCAGCGCGCGGCCGTCCAATAGGATCTGCCGCGTATTGCCATTGGCTTCGTACAAAAGCACGATTTCCCGCTCGGTCTGCACCACTTTCCTGGGCTGAATGTGCATATGCAGTTGGGTGAGTCCCATCGGCAGGCAGTGCGCGTCGGGGTTATCTTTGGCATTGTTGCCTTTGCGCTCGGCGCGCAGTGCCGCCGCCCAGGGGGTGAACGGAAGCCCGTCCTTGAATCCTCCACCAATGTTGAAAAATTGCGCAGTGGGAGGATCCCCTTCGGCGCGGGGAATCGCGAACGGCAGCGGTGGCAGCCCATTATAGGAAACCTCGCTCGGCTTGGGATTTTCGGGCGCTTGTTCCCACAGCCCCGAAAAATCGGGTTTGCCGGTATGCGTTTTTGGCGGCGGCCCCGCCAAGTCAATCTTGCCCTCCTGTCCGCGAGGACCTTGAGTTGGATAATTGGACCATTGTCCAAACGCCACCGCGGTGCCTGCGGCCACGACTAAAAAACTGCGCCTTAACATAGCCATCTGTGAATTCATCCAACTAAAGTTCTTCCCGTTTTTATAGCTGGGCGTCTATTCCCGCGACCGTGCCATAGCTCTCTTTTCTTCCGCCCGAGCGCCCGCGAGGATTCCACTCATACCCTCATTCCCTTCGTGACAGGCGTATTCGTACAGCGGACCTTCGGACTTCACGAAGATCACTTCACCGGTCCAGGGCTTGGTAAACGCAGTCGGGTCATCCACCGTGAACTGGTAGCGGATGGTACCGGGATCGATTCGGGTCAAGCGTTCGATCAGATGTAAATTCTCATCGGCTCCTCGAAAGGCCGTCTCGGCACGAAAGTTCGTGGTGTCGATCACCAGCGTGTCGCCCTCCCAACGACCGCGCGAATCGCCGGCCCAAAACCGTGCATTCCCTGCGATATGCGGGCTACCATCCACCGTGATGCGGCGCATCTGGTGTACCATCTCGACGTCGATGCCGATGAAATCCGGCGTCTGCACAATTTCATAGTTGTTGTTATATGCAGTCGAGATCATCGGTGCGACGTTGTTGAACCAAAGGCATCGCTCCATAAGCGGACGGTCTTCGGGTCCGTCGGCGGGCCCCAACTGACCGTTATTTTCCAGCCCGCAGCCCGGCTGTTCGCAGCGCTTTCGGCGTGCATCCGCAATCACTTGTAACTGGCGCCTTCTTTCCTCGGTTAGCGGCGGAATACGCCCGTCGACGGGGTCGATCACTACCGAGGTGCGGCGCGTCTTGAACAGCTTTGTGCCCGGATCCCACCAAGCGTTGTTGTACGCCAGGGTTACGTCGGCGTTGGTACCCTTGATGTCGTCGCGCTTATCAACGTCACGCTGATGGCCGCGCTCGTAGGCGGCTGCCTCCTGCTCACTATAAATCTCCTTGCTGCCCAATTCGCGGGGCCGCTCAAACGGTGTAATGCTCGCGTTGGTCCAGATTCCGGACAGATCCGGGTGACCATCGGCGCCGCGCGGCACTTTATTCTGAGCTGCCGCCGAAACTGCCGTAGCAGCCAGAACAATCAGTACACTTTTCCATCTCGCTATCACTTGGTCTCCCCCTTCCCATGCCGCAAATGTCCGTATAGGACATCTTCGGAGTATTCGATGCATTGAAACTCCAGCAAGTGCGCATTCTTTTCCACGTGACGGTACAACGGCATAATGATTTTCCAGGGCCGTGAAAACACTTCCGGATCTTGCATCGTGGCCTCATAATCAATCACGTCATTGCTGCGCGGAGTGTAGCGCTCTACCACGTGTAACTTATCGCTGTGGAAGTCCCCAACGCGGTCAAACCAGGTCTGGTCATTAAAACTGGTTACGTCCACTACCAGCGTATCGCCTTCCCAGTGCCCGACGGACCACCCCATCCAGCTATCGACTGGGGGCTTTTCCTTAGTGTTCATGCGGACGGTGCGCACGGCGCCGGCGTAGGAGTAGGTGAATAGAACCGTGTTGGCGCCCTGTACAATTTGGAATGGATATGGCATATAGTTAGCGCGCGGTACGCCTGGCATATAGCACTTGATTTCGGGGTCGTCGGTCCATCGGCGAGCAAAATTTTCCTTTTTCTTCGCCACCGCTGCTGGAAGGTATGGAATCACGCCACCTTCCACCACGCCTTCGCCGGGCGGAACGGCACCGATGGCGCCCAGCGAACTCACGGCCCCGGCCGCCGACCCGTGTGCCAGCAGATCCCAGTTGGCCATATTCATTGCCTGCCAAACACCGTTCAAGTCGGGGTTCCCATCGGCCGTGCGCTTTAGAGCCGGATCCGCCGGTTGAGCCCAACCTGCCAGCGCACTGCACACCAACACTACACTGAGAGCCGACATCCGGGCGTACCCACGATTGGTCATCCAAGTCTCCGGTCTTTCACTCTATGGAAGCGCCCCAGTTGTGTCAAGCCATGCCGTTTACGCCCGCTTCTCTCCTTGCTAGACTGTGCGCTGAGGAGACACCGAATGCAAAGACGCGAAGCGCTGGCTTTGACTGGTTTGGCGGCAGCATTGCGGTTGGGCGCGGCGCCCTCAGCCCGCGACCAACTGATTGGACTCTGGCAATTGGTCGGCCAGTTCAACATAGGAAAAAATGGGGAGCAAATTACTGTGGCCGAGAGACAACGCGGCCGGATTTCGTGGGACCGGTCCGGTCATGTTTGGGTCCTGCTGTACAACGACGGGCGAAAAGCAGCCGCGAATCCGTTAATGCCAACGCTGGAAGAGTATCGCGAAATGAATTCCGGCTTGATGACCTACTACGGCACCTACGAGATCGACGAGACCAAGCAGACCGTGACACATCATTTGCAAGCGGCCGCGAATCCGTCGCTGATTAGCACCGACCTGGTGCGACGTTATGAGTTCACCGGCAATCGGGTTGCTCTGATTTTCCCCGGTGAAGCCCAGCGTCACGTCGTGTTCGAACGCATCGGTGATTTGTAACCGCTTATCAGTCCGTTCCGGAGCGATCCGATAAATCACTTGAGATGTTTGAGAGACCGCTCGTTCTCCAGACAGATCTCGTCAATCAATTCGGTGTCGACCACGATGCGCTGTTTTAAGACGACCGTCCAGGGTTTGGTGTAAGCTTTGGGATCATCGACGGTGACGCGGATTTCGAGGTGCCCGAAGTCCGGGCGCCGCATTTCCTCCCGGGCTTTGGCTTGCTCGGTCACCACGCTTCCATTCCAATCAATCCACGTGTCGTCACGTAGTCCGATCGTGTCGATCACCAGGGTGTCGCCGGACCATTTCCCAGACGAATATCCTTGCCAAGAGGGGACCGGATCTTTTGGCAGCGGCCGTCCGTCCGTGAAGACTTGCCGATATCCCGCATTCATTTCATTCAGCAATACCAAAAGATTGGAAGTATGGACGAACTTCAGCGCGTGCGGGAGCTCATAGGCGCGAAGAAAGTTATCCGGCAGGCACCGTACGTGAGGATCGTCGATTGCCTTGTTGGCCGTCCGTTCTTTTACGACGGCCGCAAGCCACGGCTGATAGGGAAGCCCTCCTTGCAGGTCGATACCGATATCGGACATCTGCCGGCCTCCGTTAATCTCACCGGCGTCAACAGGTTTATTGTCTTTGGAACTTCGCGGCTCCCGGCGATTGGCCGCCTGCTCAGGCGTTAATTGGTGCTGGTCTGGCACATACGGTTCTCCCGCGGCCCAGATTCCGGAAAAGTCGGGTTTGCCGTTCGCCAACCGCGGCGCAGGCGCGGACATGTTCACGCCGCCATCGCGGTTCCGCGGCACACCGGCGGTCGGATACTTCACCCATTGAGCAGCTAAATCCGTGGTTGCGAAGAGCGCACCAACAACAACGAAAGCCGCGGTGACAAGTGCCGCGTAGCCCTGGGGCGTTCTAAGTTTTGGCTCGGAGCATCGAGAAGCGAGCCGCCAATTCATTGGCCAAGCATACACCAATCCCGCGTTCTGTGACGTACCAGGCGGAGCCTTCGTGACTCACAGCATAGAACGCCAGCACCATTCTCCCAGCCATCGTGGGGAGATTCTCTCATCTTTGTGCCGAGTCCGCTGCGACCAGCAAGATAGAGCATCGGCTGTTTCCCTTCCGTCACGATCCCAGGTTGGTGATACACTTTTGTTTCACGTTTTGACGCCTCCATGCTAAAAGCCACTAAAGATAAAATTCTTCCCGCCGCGATTATAGGCTCACTACCGCGGCCGTCTTGGTACACCGAAAACCTCGGTACGCGGTCGTTTCTCGATGCGATGGTGAACTCGCGCTTCCGCGAGCAGTATACCGACGCCCTATCGGTATACCTTCGCGACCAAGAACTCGCGGGCCTTGATATCTGCACGGACGGCGATTGCCGTTTCGATCAGGACGTCGGTGGCCAAAGCTGGACCAGCTATCCTCCGCATCACATGACGGGCTTCGAGCACACCCATCCAAAGCTCGCCCGCGCGGGTGCTGGGGGCATCGCGTTTCCGCGCGGACACATCCTGCACGACTATCTCGAAGCGCGAGTGATGCCCAAGATCGTCGGCCCGGTTGGCCGGGGCGAAATGCAATATGCGGAACTGTGGAAGGCCGCACAGCGCATGACTGCCAAGCCGGTGAAGTTTGGAACCGTGACGCCCGAGCTGGTCGCCTTCGCCGTCCAGGACGAGCATTACAAGGACCTGCCTTCTCGGATCATGGCGCTGAGCGACGCCTTCAACGAGGAATTGCACGATTTGGCCGATGCCTGCTGCCCCGTGATTCAGATGGAAGAGCCGCAGATTCACTTGCTGGCGGTGCGCGGGATCGTTGATAGTGTCATCAACCCGGAATTCATGCTGAAGGTGTTCAATAACACGGTGCGCGGTCTGCGCGCCAAGACCGAAGTATGGTGCCACACATGCTGGGGCAATCCTTCCCAGCAGCGCATGTTCGCCAAGGTGCAATCCTATGAACCCGCCCTGGAACTGCTGAACCAGGTGGACGCCGACGTGATTACATTCGAAACGAAAAGCTCCGGTGCGATCGACCTTCCTGCCATCGGGCGCGTGATCACGGAAAAAAAGATCGGCATCGGCGTGATCGATCATCATACCTTGCAGGTGGAATCCCCTGATGAAGTCGCCGAGCTGGCGCGCCTTGCGTTGAAGCATATTCCCTCGGAGAGGCTGATCCTGTGCTCGGATTGCGGCATGGGACGCGAGGGCATGAGCCGGCGGCACGCATTTTACAAGATGGTGTCGTTGGTGCGCGGAGCGAACCTTGTACGCCGCGAAGTTAGAGTCCCGGAGGCGGAATGCTTGGCGGCGGATCCGAAGTTCTCGCTGATACGGACGGCTTAGGTCCCTCTCCGGTCAAGATACTCATGGCACGATTCGTAGTTATCACCCGGGGCCTTACATTGATGAATTCAAGGAGCAGCGCCATCGTCAAAATATGACAAAGATCACAAATACTATTCTCCCCGCCACCATGGTGGGATCGTATCCGCGTCCACACTGGTACCGTCAGCAGTTGCTGGGCCGAGACCTTCGCGTAGCCTTCAAAGAAGCAGCTTACGAAGAGGCGTATCACGACGCAACCCAGGTTGCTATCCACGATCAGGAAGAGGCCGGGCTCGACATTGTCACCGATGGCCAGATGTACTTCGACGACTACGTGGGCGGGATCGGGGCGTTCTGTTGGTACATGTATGAGCGCATTCCAGGCTTTGGGCAGGCGAAAGAGCCGCATCCCGCCGAGCTCGGCGCGACGGTTCGAACCAAGGAGATCGAGTTGTTTGCAGACTGGGGTGGAGTGGTCAACAGCGGGCCGGTGGGGCGAGGACCGATCCGGCTTGCCGATCTCTATAAGATCGCGGCCCGTTACGCCACTAAGCCGGTCAAAGTCTCTGTGGGTGCGGGCCCGGTCAACCTTGCGTGGCATGTCTATTTCCAGCATTACAAGGACGCGCGCGACCTCAGTCTCGCCCTAGCTCCTATTTTCAATGCCGAGATGAAGGAATTGGTGGAAGCGGGAGCGAAATATTTGCAGATTGAAGACTTGGGCGCATGGCTGCCCATGTTTACGAATAACGAAGAGGACTACAAATGGGTGGCGGACGTAATCGCCAAATGCATCGACGGTGTGAAGGCGAAGATCGCCTGGCATTTTTGCTTCGGGAACGCTTGGGGCAATGCCTTGACCGCACTGTTCCCGAAGGGTTACGAGACTGTGCTTCCTTACTTTTCCCACCTGCCGATCGATCAGTTCGTACTTGATTTTGCAAATCGGGAAATGGCCGGCATAGAGTGCCTCAAGGCGTTGCCGAAGGACAAGGAAGTCCAAGTTGGCGTTATAGATGTCCGCACCAACATGATTGAGTCGCCGGAACAGGTTGCAACACGCATCCGGAAAGTTCTCCAGGTTGTGCCGCCCGAGCGCGTCTATGTGAGTACGGATTGCGGTATGAAGGCCCTTCACCGCATCGTCGCAAAACTCAAGCTAAGAGCCCTGGCGCAAGGCGCGGCCATCGTCCGGAAAGAACTTGCGTGAATTTGGGCGGTCTGCACGCCGCTTTGTTTTATTTGACACCGGGCCACTGAACATACGGCGGCTTCGGCTGTTTGTCGGGTGGCATGAATGCGGGAGCCTTCGTGCCCGACACGCCCAGCGATTTCACATATTGGTATAGGGCGCGCAGATCGGCGTCTGTCATCGCACGGATGTTAAACCACGGCATAGGCGGTCGCGTCATCAGGTTCTTGGCGTAGTTGAGCCACTGATCTTCAGTCATTTTCCCGATCGAAAGCCTGAGGTTCGTCGGGTAGGTCGTCCCCCAGGGCCCGCGATACCCGAGTATATCTCCCTTGAGCCTGTCACTCTCCGGCGTCTCCCCACCGGCTTCCGCGTATCCTGCGGTATGGCAATCATTACACCCACCTATCTTGACGATGTACCGACCGCGCTCTATCTGCTGAAGATCTCGACCGGATTGCTTGCCCGCTTGTCCGTTTCCCATCTGGAATCCCACCAGGACTGCTAAGCCAGCTCCGATAAGACTTGTGCGGTAGATATTCAACGTCTGTCTTCCTGACCTAATTTTCTAAAGATGCGAGTACTTCACCCGATGTTAGCGTACCGAGACTCCGCGATGCGGATTCCGCCCGAAAAGCAGGGTTATCGGAAACTGGTAACAATTCACTCGGCCCTTAGACTGGCGAGCCGCCGAACTGGCCCCGGGCTGAATCCGCTAGGCAGTCAACTCCTGGATGACGCGCAACTCGTGAATTACTTACGAGGGAGCTCCGCTATCAGGGCCGTGTGACGCTATTTCGGGACCGGCACTTTGCGCTGCAGCCCGTCAGCGAAGTTTTCGAGGAACACCACGTGGTTCTGCACCTGCTGCGCTTCTAGCGCCTCCACCGGCATCGGTGCGGCGATGCATTTGCCGCCCGGCGCGAGAGCGACGTTGCTGGTGTCGCCGCCCGCGACCTTCTTCCCGAGGGGCGTTCACACCTCCTGCGGGTTTTTCTCGATCTCTCGGCCCCGCCGACATTCCGTGCAAAGATCTGCCTGAATCTTGCCGCGTCTCAGCGGTTCTAAGACCGTCGAGCGACACAATCGACGATCCGTTCTCATCTAAATTGAACTCTTGACTCTTAGGAAGTTATTCCAAGCTTCGTTTTTTAATAGGCGCCAAATCAACGCGGATTCTAAAAAGCGTACTTCAACGCGAACTGGAAAACTCTCGAAGGAGCGGTGTTTGCCGATGGCTGCGTCGCGTCAGTGGTGATCAAGCCGAAACTGCTGGCGGCGGCTGTACTCACCCCCGGATTGCCCGGCCGGAAGCTATTGGTCACATTGAACGCCTCGAAGCGAATTTCCATTCTTTGCCGCTCGTGGATCTGGAATTGTCTGGAGATCGCCTGGTCCCATTCCCAGAATGACGGGCCGAACACGACGTATTCGCCGAGATTGCCGAAGGTACCCAACGCGGGCGCCGCGAAGGCAGCCGGATTTAGCCATTGCTCACAAAAGGCGATGGTCGTATTGCACGACGCGCGTTGTGAAGTCGAATAAGCATTCGGTAGCAACTGGTTGGGAAATTGCACAGGTCCGCCCCCGGTGTTGTTGCCGAATCCGGTTGCCGGGTCGGGGACATTGCCTGTCGTAATGTTAAGGGGCGCGCCAGTCCGTATAACGATGGTCGTCGATGATATCCAGCCGCTGCCGACCATTCGCATGATGCTGTTTGAAAACTTCGGCGTCTGGGCTACCAGCGTCACATTGCTGACTTGCCGCCGATCCTGGATGCAATTGCCGGTATCCAACTTCCGGTCAACGGGACCGACGTTCTGGTAGGGCTGATGTTCGGAGTTCTGGCCGGGATTGAGCAAAGACAGGCTACCAGCCAGGCTACCCACAACTGGTGAGCCAATACAGTGTGACCAAGTGTAATTGGCGTTCAGCGTTAAATTGCTACCGAGACGCCAATTCGTGTTCAGCAGAAGACCGTTATAGCCCTGAGTGCCTCCAGTATCGTACTGGGTTATATAACCGAGTTGCGTACCGGGAACCGCCAGATTCAGAATACGGCGCTGGTTGATATTGCTCGTCTGGGTGCATAGACCGGGTGCGGTTAGGCCGTATTGTCCCGTGACGCAGTTGCCGGGAATATACTGGGCGGGGTTATCTTCGATTGCGTCCCAAACGTGAATGAGGTGCGTTCCTAGATACGTTGCCGAAGCGAACCACCTAGGCGTGATCTGCCGCTGCACAGCGAGGTTCCAGGTATATTGAACCATCGAGTTCAGATCCGGCACGCTTGGGAGTTGACTCCCGTAAGGCGCAAACACGGGTTTATTCTTGTTGAAGTCGGATGGGAATGGGTCGCCACCAGGGTAAGTCGCCCAAGGGTTATCCAAATTAACGCCCGTTGCGACGACCGTCTGAACGAAGGGCGATACGGTCTCGGCATTGACCATTAAGCGGGTCCCAAAGTAGTCGCGAGCGATTCCCGCGCTGGCGCGGACGGCCGTTTTCCCATCGCCTTTCGGATCCCAGGCAATCCCAATGCGGGGATCGAAATTCTTCCATTGCGAATTGATACCCGAGTTTCCTCCGGGAAAACCGGGGTCTCCAGGAAAGGTGAAGCCGGGAGGGGCATTCGGAAAAACCGTGCTTTTCTGGCCGGCATAAAAAGCCGGCACACTGAAATCGGAGGTGTCTCCATGTGGATAATACGGCGCCACCCACGGCTCCCAACTGACACCATAGTTCAGGGTCAACTTCGGATTAATTTTCCAGGTGTCCTGCGCGTACAGGGAGACGAAGTTCTGCCGCATATTCGTAGGCGAAAGCCCAGCTTGCCGTAAAGAGGAGACGCGTCCCAGCAAGAAGTCACTCAAGCCCAGGCCGGTGGTAGTGGCGAATATAAACTGCCCCTCGCCAAACGGATTGTTCCGGAACCAGGTGATCTCACGACGCGCAGACCCGCCAAACTTAAACTGGTGCGATCCATGCACGAGGCTGAAATCGTCGTTGAGCCCGAAGGTGGTCAAATACTGGCGGACGCCGTTCGAGGTGTTGCCCAGTGTGAATCCCCCGGTAGTTTGCATGTAAAGTAAGTTCGGCGAATTGGTATACATATTGATGCCAACATCGTTAACCCCAGGCACAGCGGGATTCGGGTTTGAGTCAGCGATGCGGTTCAACGACGCACGCAGCGAGTTCACCATAGTCGGGCTGATTACGTAGGTGTAGCCGAAACTATACGCTTGAGCTTGACCGACGATACCCGCTCCAGCTTCATCCAACAAATTGTGGCTCAGATCGTAAGCGACTAACTGGCGGATATTGGTGATTTGGTAGCGCGCAAACAGACTCTGCTTGTCGTTGAGTTGATAATCGAGGCGCGCCGGTACCTGAAATTGGTTCTGATGAACGGGGGACCCGAAGTAGACCAACCCGCAATCATTCACTGGCGCAGGAAGCAGTTTAGAAATTTTGACCGCCGCCGGACTCAGTAAGTTGGGATTGATCGTATTGCCGGCGAACGGCGCAGCCAGCGTTCTATTCGTACCCTGGCAGGCCGCGGACGCATAAGCAATGAAGTTTCCCTGCAACATAGCGGGCGTGGGTACAAATGTGGTGTTGGTGATGGGCGACTGACGGACAAATGTGCCTTGATAGCCCATGAAAAAGAAGAGCTTGTCTCTCAGGATCGGCCCGCCGAAGGTTCCGCCAGGCTGGTTGCGCTTCAACCCGTCGGGTCCTCTTGCAAAGAAATCCCGGGCATTGACGTCGTAGTTGCGGAGGAACCAGAAGAGGTTACCGTGGAAACTGTTCGTGCCCGACTTGGTCACCGCATTCACCGCCGCTCCGGAATGTCCGCTGTTGGAGGCGTCCTGCGTGCCGGTGGTAAGCCTAAATTCCTGCAGGGCGTCCGGGAACGGCAAATTCATTCCCGTGCCATCTAATGGATTCGAATACGGGGCGCCGTCCAAATAATACTGGACGCCCTGGCTGCTCGCGCCGGCAACCGAAATGGTCTGGCCGCTGCCCGCATTCGGGGTAACACTTGACGCCGACGTCTGCACGGCCGCGCCGCTGAGGGT
>Ga0207066_1218_pt1 | contig 11984 bp, 10 predicted proteins | sample Alteio_BWMinCont_24_FD_153490 | JGI IMG/M metagenome (GOLD analysis project Ga0207066, IMG submission 153490) | Enriched cells from forest soil in Barre Woods Harvard Forest LTER site, Petersham, Massachusetts, United States -... | ecosystem: Environmental > Terrestrial > Soil > Temperate forest >...
ATCAGGGTGAAAATGGCCTCAACTGGGATTTCGAGGAAAACGCCCGGATATCCCGTTCCCGGGTTGTCCGGGCACTGGATCGACGGCGCGGTCTGCGCCAGAGGTGGCCATGGGAACGAATACGCAACCCGAAGCGCGATTCGAGTACGAGCTGGAGGTCTTCCGACGAGAAGCCGATGAAGCGGTCCAGCACCTCTACGCGTATCTCGCGATGCACGCGGTCGCCGGCGACCACAAAGAGGTTCGTCAACTCTACAACTCCGCGCCGCTTTTTTGGCTCACGACGCTTCGCTCTCTGCAAACGTCGGTCTTTATCGTGTTAGGGCGTATCTTTTCTCAAGACTCCGAGCACAACTTGGACGCTCTCCTGGGCATTGCCGAGCAGGATCGAGAGATCTTTTCGCGAGAGTCTCTGACACGGCGCAAGAGCGTGATCCCGGGGCTCGATGTGAATAAGTACGTCAGCGACGCCTATGTACCCACGGCCGATGACTTCCGCGGGTTTCGGCGTCAGGTAAGGGAATGGCGGCGCATTTATGACAACTATCGTGCGGTGCGCAATCAGATCTTCGCGCACGCGGAAGTGTCACAGCCGGATGACGTGCACGCACTCTTCGCCAAGACGAATATTCAGGAACTCGAGGTTCTCGTCACCGACCTGGTGACCTTTCACTCGAGACTGCAGAACCTTCTACAGAATGGATTTATGCCGACGGGAGACCGAGTGAACTCCTCGGTGCAGGAGCTTCGCAAAATGTCCGCTGCCCAATGCCGCAACACCCTCCATGGCCGAGTCACCTCCGACACTGAGCGCAGTCTGCTTGCCGCAGCGAGCAAATAGATGGACGGGGAGCGAAAAGCGCTCTTCGATCGGCTGGAAGCCAGTGGATATTTGCCGACGATGCGACAGCTCATCATGCGGATGGCGGCTCCCTTCTGGTGGCATGGCCGCGATGAGCACGGCCGGTACCGGGTGTTCCACAATGGCACGGTATGTGTGCTGCATACCGGCCAACGCCAGATTGGGGTTACCGCCGATCACGTCTATGAGCAGTATCTTGTCGATCGGGATCGGTTCGCCGCCTTCGGCTGTCAGTTCGGCGGCGTTACGGTGGAACCCGAGAGGTGGCTCATTGATCGGAATAAGGCGGCGGACCTTGCAACCTTCAATATCCCGGTCGTGATTCTCGCCCCGGCGAACCTGTACCCTCATCACCCGGCGCAATGGCCCACGGAGCCGGTGCGCGAGCGGGAGGTCGTGATCTACGGCGGCTATCCTGGCTCACTACGTGAGGAGCAACAGGCGACCGTGGAGTCGCCGTTTCAGACACTGGCCTCGGCGGTAACTTCGGTATCGAGAGATCAGATGGGCCTATACCTCGACTTGGAGAATTTGCATTGGCCCTTTCACGACGGTGAGCGGATCAACGCAAAGCTCGGCGGAATGAGTGGTGGTGGTGTCTACCGAGTAATCGAAGCGAAACCTGTGGACCGGGTAGAGTTGGTGGGGTTCATCTACGAGCACTCAGAGACCTTCGACCTGATGTTTGCGCGTCACGCCCACTTCATCGCCGCCGATGGCTCGATCCAGTTCGATGGTTGAACCGGAGCAGAAGGATTGCGCGAACTCCTGACCAAATTACCCAAACCCGAAAGACTGCTTGCCTGCGCGGCAACACAGCTCGACGGTTTGCTGCTCGCATCGATTGCGGAGCGCATCAAGCAATCGCAACAGGACCCGATCGCCCCGCGAAATATCTCACTGCAGGAGCTTCAGGGTATCTACGCGATCGGCGATGGGGTCACCTTTCTGCTGCGGTCGAAGTGCGACGCGGCCTTGACCGAGTCGTGGCAACGGCTGATGAATGGAGGCTACCTCATGGAGGCCGTCGGTCAGGCCCACGGCGTGATGACCCTCACCGGTAAGGGTCTTGAGGCCGCCGACGCGGTGCGCTTCGAAGAGATCACGATGCGCCAAAGTCTCACCCGAGAGATGCTGCATCCCGATTTGCGGGGATCGGTATACGACAGCTTTGCAGCCGGACACTACGATACTGCCGTGATGGACGCTTTCAAGCTGGTCGAAGATGCCGTGCGCAATGCGGCCTCACTGCCGGCGAGTCTCGTGGGCGTTTCACTGATGCGGCAGGCTTACGATCCAAAAAAGGGACCGCTTCGGGACCCGAGCCTGCCGCCCGGCGAGCGAGATCGGATGCCGGACCTTTTCGCGGGCGCCATCGGCGTATTCAAGAATCCACTCTCGCATCGCAAGGTGGGCAAGAGCGACCCAGCGCCAGTCATCGAGGAGCTGATGTTAGCCAGTCGCTTACTGAGGTTCGTCAGGCCCTAGGGCTTTAGGAAACGTTGATGAACTCAAGCCCATCGCCCACGGTGCTCACCCAGCAAGAGCTCGAAACACCACGCAGTGCCGCGGACATGCTCGCCTGGGTAGATGAGGCACATGCCCGATTCAATACGAGGGAGCTGAAGGCGCGGGCCCGCGAGGGCAAGCACTTTGCAAACGAACTGATCCACGAAGCGCGGCCGATGGCGCTCTTCGCACATCGCCATTATGGCGCGAGCCCACAGGTCATGATCACACACGTGATTGGAAGCCAGAACTATGATGGCATTGTGGATGACAAACGCGCTTCGCCCGAACCCATTCGCTATCTGGAAGCCACTACCACGCTGAAGACCTATGAGGATTCATTGCGCATGGAGCTACTTAGCAAGCAAGGTCATGTCGCCGCGTATGGGCTAGTCACAGCGGAAGGTCCCCGCCACAAGCGCGCATCGATCACGGCGGAGGGTATGGCGCGTGAACACCAAGCCATTCGAGCAGATCACCTCGCGCTTGTGCAGGAAGTCGTCGCACGTAAGGCCAAGAAACAGTACGAACCCAATTCGGCACTCATTGTTGCCGTGGATGATTCAGTACCGTTCAGCCAGAAGGAAGATGTAGCGGCTCTCGACAAGCTGGCAAGGGAGACCCTGGTCCCGATGCTGCAAGGATCGAACTTCAGCCTTCTTGCTCTAGAAGGGAGCAACGGCCTGCATATGCTGTACTCCATTACCTAGGCGTACGGGTTGGCGCCAATCGGCTACTCCATCAGCCTCCCAAATAATTCCTTGGGATCGGCTCCCAACACCCTGGCGATCTCGATGAATTCGATCACGTCGACCCGCCGTTCCCCGGCTTCCATCCTTCCCACGAAGGAATGGGGCCGCTTGATCCGCGCGGCTAGGTCTCGCTGGGTCAGACCCGCCTTCCCCCTGGCCTCGACCAGCACCTTGATTAGAGTCTCATGTCCCCGGCTGCGAAGCGTTTTGCGCAGCACCCCCGCTCTTGTTCCCCTTGCCATGGCGCTTTGCTCCGAAAAATGGAGCGCCATAGATAAAGCGCAGATCTACTTGCTCGCATAATGCGAGCAAGATATGATGTTTTGGGCCTATGAATCGCCGACTACATACCGGGAACTCGGCACCTTGACTGACCGAATTTCAGATGGCACGGTTTTCCACCATGGGCGCACACTCCCAAAGCGGCTCGGTCATCCGTGGCGGCCTTCGGCTCACCGGGGAGGCACTGCGTTTGCCGCTGCTGGCGGTCGTCTCACTGCTCGCTCCCGTGGTCCAGGTCGTCTGCGGCGGGCTCTTTCTCCTTGGCCTCTTCGTCTCGATCGCTTTCAAGGTCTCCGGGGCGGGAGCGACCTTCCCCTTCTGGCACATGATCGGGATTTCGCTCGGGATTGCTGTGTTCGCGATCCTCCACCACGCGCTCATTGGACTGCTGTCGCGGTAAGGGTGGCGAGGTCTGCGCCGGCTCCGCGGGTCGGCAATGCCCACAATTCGCGTAACGCCGGCGGGAGCCCTCGATGAGGAGGGCCCCGTGACAGTCCGAGCATTCCCCGAGTGTCACATCCTCCGCCTGGACCACCCCCGTGGCGAGCTGGACGGCGTGCTCAAAGTCGAGCTTCGACTCAGGCTCCCACTCCTGGAACGCCTCCAACGCCTCGCACAGGAGCTCGCCGTTCTCCAGGGTCGGCAGTCGCAGGGCGGCTTTCTTTCCGGTCCGCCCGGTCGTCGCGCCGACAATGCGACACAGGGACGCAAAAAGTGTCGCTTGACTGCGATGTCGCCGCGTTTTGAAGAACACATGAAAGGCGCTCGGGGCGGGGCCCCGGCGCCGTTCCTCGGGATCAAATCCCCATCGCCGGCGCTGCGTCGTCATCTGATCGGGAGTCAATCCGCTCCACCGACAGACGGTTTGCGTGCGTGCGCCGTGCGACATCATGCGGATGGCGAGCTGATAGCGTCTGAAGTACCCGCCCAACCGGTCGTCGGTGACATGAATTTCCATATGCCGGTCCTCCCCAGGCTATCGGCAGCCGTTTCTTCGCTCCTTACGGGGGTTTGCGGGGAATTTTCCCCGAAAGTCCCCCCGGTAATTTTGTGTTCTCCCTTCGACAATGCCGCTCCCTTTTTCCGGAGCCGGCATGTCGAAGTCGAAACGAAAAGCAAAAATCATCTACCACCCCCCGTCGCCACCGCGATGGAAGGGACGGGATTCGTTGGAACTCGTGTATCAGCTGAACGAGCGGGCGCTGACGCTTCTCGCCGATGCAGCCAGGAGCGGCACGTCCGAGTGGCTCGCAGAGACTCCCCGCCGCGTGCTCTGGTCGCAGCTCACGACCGAAGCCATTCAGCGCGCCGCTCGATTTCCGTTCGTGATCTTGGAGGCCCACTTCACGGACGACGAGTGGTGGCGAGCGGCTTCGGTAAACCCGCAGGACGTGAGCGAGCAGAGTCTGGGACCGACTTGCTGGCCGCACGAGGAGGCTCAGCAACTGATGAGCGAGGCGCTGGTCTTTGCCTGGCATACCGCCAAGTGGGATCGGAGGGTTGCGCGCTTGTCGTTGGGAATGTCGACCGGGGTGGTCGGTTTGATGGCGGCACTCACACCGCAGCAGCTCGCCGTGATCTCTGCGCGGCATTGGGGCGTACTGCGGCTGCGATGGCAGGAGGAGCCGGATTTCTGGGCTCGCCTGCTCGCGGCCGCACAGGACGGTGACGAGGAGGTCCTTTCCGAAAACCATCTGCACGCCAAACTCCTCCTGTCGGGCGCGCTGGTCGCGCGCTCGACTCCGACGTTGGGAACCTAAGCGCGGGGTGGCGTCCTACCGTTTAGACACCTGAGTTCGGCAAAGACCTCCGATTCACGTCTAGCTCGGAAGTCGTCGGTACTGGAATGCATTTGTCATTTTGACGGAATGAAATGAGTGGACTCCCGGCCCCGATTGACCGGAATGACCCGCAATTACCGAACTCCGCGGCCAATGGGTACGGAGCGTATCGGGCGGCGGAAAATGCATACCCCTGACCAGGATCACCGACCCCGCACTGGGCAGCGCGTGTCCTGATCAGCCTGAGCCGAGGGACACAATCCCGGTTCTACTACCTTTCATGACCGTTATTAGAATGAGATGCTCGAACCGCGAAAGTCCCCCAATCGAACCACACATATGTCTCTGGAGATCCGCCCAGTCCCCCACAAACGTCACCTGCGGCAGCAGAGTGCCGTGACCAGTGCCGTAAGCGTCAACGCGGTATCCGACGACCGGGTCACCAACACGACACCGGGCGTCGTGAGATTGTGCAATCGAGCCCGCCTTGCAGCGAGAGTTGCGCGTCACAAAATCTTCACTATGCTGCAGCGATGGACGACGCTGCCCGCTACCGGTGGATTGCCGCACACATCTTGCCGCACGAGCCGGAGCTGCGCGGCTGGCTGCGCCGCCGGCTCGGATCCTTTGGCGATAACGACATCGATGATCTGATCCAGGAAGCCTATTCCCGCATCTGGACCGCCGAATTTGCGACCATTCGCAATGGTCGCCCCTACCTCTATACGACCGTGCGCCACTTACTCGCAGAATATGCCCGTCGCAGCCGCATCGTTCCCATCGAGCTGTTGGGGGAAATCGACGCCCTGAACATCATCAGTGAGGAACCCGGGCCGGAACAGCAGGTGGGGGCACGCCAAGAATTGGCGCGATTACGCGCCGTCGTGGCGGAACTTCCTCCTCAATGTCGGCGGGTGTTTGAGCTTCGCAAGTTTGAGGGGCTTTCCCTCCGGGACATTGCACAGCAAATGGGTTTGAGTGAAAAAACCGTTGAGAACCATCTGACGCGGGCGCTCGCGCGCATCGCGTCCGAGCTGGCGGCCGCCACCACTCCGGCGGAGTCAGCGCATCTGGAATCGTCGGCAAAGAGCGTCGACGACACCGATTGTGGAACCGATTAGCGAACAAGCCGCTCGCTGGGCGGTGCGTGCCGATGCTGGGGCGCTCACTCCGGATGAGCAGCGAGAACTCAACACGTGGCTGGAGGCTGATCCGCGGCATCGCGGCGCTTACGTGCGCGCCCGCGCGCATTGGGTCGATCTCGATCGACTCGCGGCGCTGCACGGACCTGCCCCCGCCAATCTCGGCACGTCCGCTGACTTAAAGTCTGCGCCCAGATCCGATCCCGCTTCAGTCTTTTCTTCCGCTCCCACTCCCACTCCCCCTCCACCTGCCGTGGCCTTTCCGACTCTCTCCCGTCGCCACGTCCTGGCCGCGAGCATCGCCGCCATCACCGTCGTCGGCGGTGGCTTTTCCTGGATCGTTTTGAGAGGAGGCCGTGAGCGCTACATGAGCGATATCGGCGAAGTCCGCCGCATCGCCCTCGCCGATGGCTCAACGATGCTCCTCAACACCAACACGGAAGTCGCGGTTAACTTGACTCCGCAACAGCGCGACATCCAGCTCGTCCGTGGCGAGGCCCTGTTTGAAGTCGCGCACGACGAAGCGCGCCCGTTCATTGTCCGCGCAAATGGCACGTCCGTACGCGCCGTTGGTACCGCCTTTGCGGTAAGGCTCGAAGCCGCCCAAGTCGACGTCACCGTCACCGAGGGCGTGGTGGAAGTGGCAAGCACGGCAGCGGCTGATCCTTTCGCAGCTTCCACGTCAGCGTCGATTGTCCAGCGTGTATCCGCGAACGAACGACTGGTGGTTACCCACACCCATGCAGCCCCAATCCGGCCCATCGCTCCGACCGAAGCCGACCGCCAACTCGCCTGGCGCGAAGGCATGGTGTCCTTCGACGGCGAATCCTTAGCGACCGCCGTAGCCGAGATCAACCGCCACAACCGCCGCCAGATCGTTATCGACGATCCCGCGCTCGCCGACAAACCGGTGGTCGGTATTTTCCGCGCCACTGACTTGGATGGCTTTTCGGCCGCTGCCGCCGAGGCGCTCAAGGCGCGAGCTGTATCCGAGGGCGACGTTATCCTCCTGGAGTCCGTCGCCGAACCACGCCACTAACTCCATTGGGGGCAACGCCTCGCCCGTTCATCTCACCCTGAAGGCGCTCACGAGACTGTGTCAGCGCCGCAACAACAGGCGCGTCCACGCGTTTTAGGGGTGAGAAAATGGTGGCCTGGGGACTACGCGGTACCTTTCCGATGAGCGCATTCCTATTCGCCTCGATCCTCGCTCTCTCAGCGCCTTTGCCGGCCGCTGCGCAGGAGGTGCACGCGTTCAATGTGGTGGCCGCGGATCCCGCGAGTGCGATCCGCGCCTTCGGCGTCCAGGCGGGACTTCAGATTCTCGCCTCCGCCGATGACTTGAAGGGCAAGAAATTCAATTCCGTCAGCGGAAATATTTCCACCGAGCAGGCACTGACGAGCCTGCTCGCGGGAACCGGCCTAGATCATCGCTACGTGGGTGATCGGGCGGTAGCGCTGGTGAGTCAAAATGCAACTGGCGATACTCCGCCACCCGCACGCGTTAGCGGCAGCGTTGCACGATCTGCGGCAGATCCGTCCGGCGATAGCGTGCTAATTGCGCAGGTTGACGAGAAGCCCAAAGCGAAAGCATCGGACAAGGACCAGCAGACGGTCAAGAATGCTGAGAAAGCGGCGGAGAAACCCGCGCAACTGGAAGAAGTCGTAGTCACCGGCTCGCGCATTCCGCTTCTGGGTGGGCAGGGGCCGCAAGATGTCAAGATATACACAAGGGAACAAATAGATCAAAGCGGTCAAACAAGCATTGCGGATTTTGTAAATACACTGCCCGACGTCTCAATAGCATTCACCGAGAGCGGGCAGCAAATCGCCTACGGCATTACTACTGTCACGCTCCACGGGCTCCCGTTGGGAACCACTCTGGTGCTCATCAACGGTCGACGTGTCGAAACGTCGGGCGCTGCTGGGACGAACGCCGTGGACGCCTTCGATCTTAATAGCATTCCACTGGCCGCCGTCGAACGTATTGAAGTGCTGTCTGAGGGATCCTCAGCCGTGTATGGCTCTGACGCAATTGCCGGTGTAGTTAACATCGTTCTCAAGAGCAACTTCAGTGGCCTTGAAGTCAACGCGAAGTATGGCGGTGCCACAGGCACTGACGAATGGGACACAAGCCTCGCCTGGGGCGAGCGCTGGGGCGACGTTGCAGCAATCTCACTTCTGGGTACCTTCCAGGACCGAAGCGAATTGCTCGGACTCGATCGCTCTATCACCAGCAACAATAATTACACGCCCTTTGGAGGCCCGAACAGCCAGGCTACTTCGTGCAACCCCGGAAATATCTTTACTCTGGATGGGAGCAATCTTCCTGGAACGCAGTCCCCATTTGCCGGCGTCGCACCAAACGCGCAGGGCAATCCCGCTCAAACGGGGTTCAAAGGAACGCCCGGCGTTCTCAACCAATGCAGCACAGGAGGCTACAACTCCTACATACCAGCCACGCGTCGGGAAGGCATGTTGGCGCAAGCCAGTTATAGCGTATCGCCGAATGTAGAGCTGTTCACTGAGCTATTGTTTTCAGACGTCTTGGAAACTCTTCAGTCAGCTCCGCCTGCCCTTGTTGGTTTCCCGGCGTTTGACTTCTCGGAATTCACCGCACCTGCCTCGAATCCATATAATCCATTTGGCGAAACGGTAGGAATCTCACTCCTGCTTACTGAGCTTGGGGCCACCCAATCGACTCTGGAAACCCGCTTCTTCAGGCCCTTGGTGGGAGTAAGAGGCCATTTCCTCGAGAATTGGGAATGGGAAACGGCCGCTTGGGACTCAGAGGACTGGTCGGAGTTTAGGTCGACAAACACACCTAATAGTACCGCCATACAAAATGCGTTGAACTCTACGAACCCCGCCACCGCCCTGAATCCGTTTGTGGCTGGGGCTCACGGCTCACCGCAATTCCTACAGTCCCTGGTTTTCGAGGAAAACCAGAATTTCGTTGGTCAAACGCTTTCAGCAAATGCTTTCCTGCGCGGTCGCATTTTCAAATTACCTGCGGGACCAGTTCGGGTCGTACTGGGCGGCGAATATGAGCGTGATAGGTTGTATTGGAACAATCTTAATAACCTGACTTTCGGCGCCCCCGGTAGCGCAGACTTCCAGCGGCGGCATTATGCGTCCTTCGTCGAAGCTCAAATCCCAATTCTCGCAAGTGGCGCGCGTCCGGAAGGCGCTGACACATTATTAGCCGCGACGCTGGCGGGTCGATACGATCGGTACGACGAATTCGGCGGCAAGGCCACCCCGCAAGCGGGTATTGAATGGCGTCCAGTGGACTCGCTACTGATTCGCGGCACGTACGGTCGCTCATTCAAGGCGCCGTCTTTATACGACCTGTATTCACCCGTTGCCTCTTTTCAAACCTTTGTCGTCGATCCTCGACTGAACAATGCAACGGAGTTCATCACTGAAAACCTGGGGGGCAACCCGAATGTCAAGCCCGAGAACGGTGTTTCGCGCACGCTAGGATTCGTCTACTCAGGGAAGGCGATTCCCGATCTGCGCTTTTCGGTCACTTATTGGAGCTTGCTTTTGCACGATGCCATCAACCTGCTCACCGTACAGACAATTGTAGCCAACGAAAATCTATTCCCCAACTTAGTGGTGCGAGCGCCAGGTCAAAACGGCGAACCCGGTCCCATTACGGAAGTTAATCCGACTTACATCAATTTTGGCGACTACGACGTCCGCGGGCTCGACTATCAATTGTCATATCGCTACCGCACCGCAATCGGGGACTGGCTGCCCTCACTAAGCGCTACGCAGACTTATCACTATACGCAGGCCCTGACGCCTAACACTGCGCCGATCGAAGTGGTAGGCGAGGCTCAGGACACCGGAAACTTCTCACCGCGTTGGAAGGGTATGGCGGCAATCAGTTGGAGTTGGAAGGAATATTTGGCGAGCGTAAACGCTCGCTACATCGGTCAATACCTGGACTACCAGGACTTCCCGACTACGAGAATGCTGGGCAATGAGTGGTTCTTTGATTCGAGCTTTCGCTATCAGATCAGTGGTGCACAACATTCCCCGTACGCGCCGCGCAATTTCTACGTGCAGATTGGGGGGGTAAACGTGCTCAACAAATTGCCACGCTACTCAAATTTTGCCTTCGGTACGATCGGGTACGATCCGGCGGAATCAGATATCCGTGGCCGCTTTATCTACGCGCAGATTGGTGCAAGGTTTTGACTGTTGACGTACCCGGTGTCTTGTGCAGCGATGTTCAATGACCGTACGCTTTCTGCCCATGCTTCGTCCGCGACCGGTACGGGCGTTTTTGCTCCTCTAAATTGCGCACTGAGACAATATGGGGCTCGGCAATCCAGCGGAAATCTGTCACGGTCGAGTTAAGCGGTGGAGCTAAGACTCGTGATTAGTCTATGCATGATGTGGTTCGCCTCGTCATGCGCACTGATCCTCGCCGCCAGGCCGGTGTTGGGGTCCGATTGGCCTATAGCCTCAAGCTCGGACTCTATCGAGCGACCGGTGACCGTAGCCGATGCGATCGAGATGACCAAAGTAGGTGATCTGGATCTCTATTGGGGAAGCCCCTCATTGGATCAGCTAGCTCACTTCTCCCCAGACGGTACTAAGGTAGTTATCGTCGCTAGAAGGGGAAACCTCAAGTTCAACACGAAGGAGTACTCGTTGCTGCTTTGGCGGACGGATCAACTCCTAGAATCGCGAGCCCCCCAAATCATATTGACCGTTTCCTCCTCTTCGAATCGTCAAGGAATTAAAGACCTAGTGTGGCTTACTGATGGCGAAAGCGTAGCGTTTTTAGGGGAGCATCCCGGCGAATTGCAGCAGGTCTATACGTATAACACCCGCACGAGAGTGTTAGCTCAAATCACGCACCACGAGACGAATGTCCTTGCGTTCAGTCTGTCTCAAGTCGGCCAAGAGGTTGCCTTCATAGCTGAGGCGCCCGTCCACAATATCTGGGACGACCGGACTCGTCGTGACGGCATCATCATCTCCACGGAGCAAATAGGCGATCTCATCCGTGGTGCTACGATCGGAGAATCAAGTGATAATGATGAACTTTTTCTCGTTTCGAATAGGGAAGGTCCCCGTCGGTTGATGGTGTCAACCAAAGTCGACTCGTCACATCCGACTGTTTCTCTTTCTCCGGACGGCAGGTTCATCCTTGTGCCGACCCTCGTGCGAGAAGTCCCGGATCTTTGGAAAGAGTATTCAGCACAAGAAATGCAGAAGTTGACCTCGCAGAGGCTCCGCCGTGGACAGTATTCGGAGCTGAGGCAATGTGAATTGATTGATACGGCCACGGGAAAAAGCAGAATCCTTTTGGCGGCTCCGCTTGGAGCAGGCACTTTGACTTCTGCTTGGTCGCCGGCCAGCGACTCCGTTGTCATCAATAACACGTATTTGCCCTTGAAGAATTCTGATGCCGAGGAACGACAGACACTACGAACTTCAACATTTGCAATTGAAGTGCGATTGGTGGACGGAAAAATCTCAAGAGTTTCCGAGCAAGACTTGATGTTGCTAACGTGGGACCCAAAGACCGGCCTTCTGCACTTCGCAGATTGGAAGCTGGCACACAAAAACCAAGCTGGGTCCGAGATATTCTTTCGCAAGAACAAAGCGAGATGGGAACAAGTGGCGCCGCCAG
>Ga0207066_1217_pt2 | contig 11873 bp, 11 predicted proteins | sample Alteio_BWMinCont_24_FD_153490 | JGI IMG/M metagenome (GOLD analysis project Ga0207066, IMG submission 153490) | Enriched cells from forest soil in Barre Woods Harvard Forest LTER site, Petersham, Massachusetts, United States -... | ecosystem: Environmental > Terrestrial > Soil > Temperate forest >...
GGCACCAACGGCAGTGCCTCCCGCGAGGAAAGTGCGGCGAGCGGATCGGCTGGCAGTTGTCCAGCCTGACGATTCACTCCGTGCCTTACAGTCCTTGAGCACTTGCGGACCCCGAAGTGCTTCGAATCATGCTACCAAGACGGGCGTGTTGCACAGACAGATTCAAAGGGGTGAGCGTAGAGTTGATTGCCTCTTTCGTCGCTTCGCCGACATGCGGCAATTTGCGCAGCGTTTCGCTCAGACGCTTCGGTGTACCAAGATCACTCCATCCGCAACGATTGGCTACTATCAAACGTAGTTTTTCTTCGGCCCCTTGAAGGATCTGCGACGAAAAATCTATTTTCTGGAGATCCCGATAAATAATAGCGGTCGCGAGAGCGTTAGACGAAGAGTGCAAGTCTTCGGCAACCGCGGAGTGCATTTTGGCGACGACATTGGGCAGGCGCGTCATAAATAGGCCGAGTAGGGCCTGTGCACGGGTCGCGATAATGAGTGCATTCCACAATGCCCCCTGATCGACCAATTCCCTGGCGGCCGCTCCACTCGGCTTTTCGACAAAATGGTTAACTCTAAAAGTGTTCGGCCCTGTATGGTACCCCGGAACTATATATCCGAGATCGGGATCCGCGTGATCTGGATGTATTCCCAACAGCAGTACCAGATCGGGATGTTCTTCCAGAGCCCCGACAGCCGCTCGCAGAGTAGAGGCGAGTGCGAGTTCGTCGCGCACGTAATGATCTGAAGGTAAAACAACAATATTCGCGCTGGGATCTCGCGCTAGGATGTGAAGAAGCGGTAACAGAACTCCATTTCCCGTGCCGCGATTGCTCGGTTGCACGATGATGTTGGACTTCGGCATCTTGGAGCGAATCGGTTCCCACCATCGTCGGTGCTGTGCGGCTACGACCACACAAATGTGATCCGGCTCGACGACCGATGCCGCTCTCTGGAGAGTGTCGGTGAGCAGAGACTGCCCTCCCGTCAGTGAACAGAACTGCTTGGGTACGGCGACGCCCGAAGCATCCGTCGTTAGGCCGTGCAGACGACTTCCTTCACCGGCTGCAAGCACGATGGCCCAGGCGTTGCTGTTGATTGTCATGAATTGGCGCTCCGATAGTTTCGCATTCATGATGCTGGCGCAGTCGCCCGAGCGCGGCGCCACACGCCCGGACTTTCGCCAACAACCCTTCGGAACAGCTTGCTTAAGTGAGCCTGGTCGGTGAAGCCGCACTCCGCCGCGATCTGGCCGAGCGACGCGTTGGTTGTCAACATCAAACCCTGTGCGCGCTCCACTCGTCGACGCGTCACATAGCCGTGCGGGGATTCCTCGAAGCTGTCTCTGAATGCGCGGCAAAAGTGGAATAAACTGAGTCTAGCCAGCCTGGCAAGATCTTTCGTCGTGATTGTGGCATCGAGATTCGTCTCGATGTGCGTCGTCACCCGCCTGACCTGCCATGGCGCCAGGCCCCCTCGAATAGGCTTTGGCGGCGCGTCATTCGTGAGTGGAGCCGCAACGGCAGAAAGTGCCCCTGGAGGATCGAGCCGTAAAATCGCACTCACGCGCCGGATGCATTCCTCTGCCGATTCACGCTCATCTTGCAATGCGTTGCTCACTGCTTTGAAGAGTTCCGCGACGGCGATCTGCAGTCGCTCAAGTGACATGCGCTCCTCGTCGTCGGCCTCTTTCTTGATTGCAATTAAATTCATCGGTCGCACTCGCGGTCGGAGGCCCGCGCAAGCAGGGCCAGATGCATGGGTCGCCGCAGAACGAAACCCAGCTTGAGGTAGAGCTCGATGGCGGCACGGTTCGAGTTGAACACGTGCAGGAACGGAGTTTCCCCGCGTGACGCAATGGATCGCACGAGCGTACTTACGAGCTCGGCCGCGAGCCCCTGTCCTCGGCAGGACGGATGGACGCACACAGCGCTAATTTCGGTGAAGCCGTCGAGCCGCATGCGCTCCCCTGCCATGGCGAGCAACATCCCGTGCCGGCGAACGCCAATGTACTCCCCGAGTTCAATCGTGCGCGGACCGAACGGCCCAGGATGTGTGGCCTCTACAAGTGCCAGCATGTCGGGGACATCCCTGGCGTCTAGCCTAACGATCGGCGCGGCGCAGACATGACTGGGCATCTCGACCAGGACCATCTGATCGACGGCGCCACGCTCGATGACAGAAAAGGCCGAAGGAGGCATGATCTCTTCAAGGGTAAAGAGACCAATCCGATCACCCGCCGGAAGAAGGGCGAGTAGTGACTGGAAGCTTGCGGCGCTCACGTCAATCGTGGCCGCAAACGGCGCAACGGGAGCGAGATAGCGAAGCGCCAAGTGATTACCCTCCGCCACGTTACGATTGCGACTGGTGAGCGCCCTCCAGATCACGTGATCAAGTGGATGTGCTGCTGACCTGTGATCAGTCAGCTCCCCAATCGCCGGCATCTGCCCCCGCCCGTCTGTCGAACTCATGATGCCCTCGCTGCCCTCGTAGGCTCAGACAAACGCCATGCGATGGCTACTGACGAACGCTTCAACCTTCGGGTTTGACCGGTAGAACCGAATCGCGAAAAACCCATGCCCCTTCCTCGGTACCTTGTCATTCGTCTTGCAAGAAGCAGAAAAATTTCACATCTGCAGAAAAGTTTGTACATCTCGGGAGGATTCCGGTAGTGCTCGATTCGAAATTCAGTGTTTGTGTCGACGAACAATCGCGGCGCAAACAGACTGCGAAGTTGGAGGTGGTAGTGTGGTGTGCCGGGACAGGAGGCAACCGTGTGATTCGCAGGACGCTTGCTACCGGCGCGGCATGCTACAAGAGTGATGCAGAAATCAATGAGAGTTGATTGCACACCAACTTTTGCGGCGAAGACGCGAACGAGTATATTCAACCCCTTCCGCTTCTGCGGCGTGGTTACCGGAGTCAATTTTGCCGAACGATTTAAATGATTTGTATTATTTTGCGAAGATCGTCGAGCACGGTAGTCTGTCCGCCGCTGGAGCGGCGCTCGGCGTCGGAAAGTCTGTTCTCAGCCAGCATCTGACCAAACTGGAAGCCGAACTCGGCGTCCGCCTGATACAGCGAAGCACGCGCCGACTACAGATTACCGAGATTGGCCAGCGCTACTATGAACGCTGCCGTGCCGTGGTAGCAGAGTCCGAGAACGCGAAAAGAGTAATAGAAGACGCGCGTGGAACAGCGCGCGGACGCGTGCGGATGAGCTGCCCGATTAATTTTTCGCAAAATATCGTCGCAGGCGCAATTGTCGGTTTCATGGCCGACCACCCGGACGTCGAGGTCACGCTGGACGCAAGCAACCGAGAAATCGATGTTCTCGCGGACGGGTACGATCTTGTTTTTCGGGTCGGCACGAATATAAAGTCATCGAACCTGATTGTGCGTTCGCTTCCGGTCACGCGGCATTGGCTCATGGCAAGCCCTGCCTTGGTCGCGCGCCGCGGTGCGCCTCGGGAGCCGGATGATCTCAAAACACTCGCAAGCGTCGGCGGCATATTCCCGGTCGAGGATGGCGCCCGACATTTGTGGCATCTTGAGGGTCCGAGGGGCGAGAGACGGACAATTGCGTATCGTCCACGCTTGGTTAGCGAGGACTTTTTGGTATTGAAGGAAGCGGTTCTCGCTGGCTGCGGTGTCGCCGATCTGCCACCGACCATATTCGAAAATGAAATCGCGGATGGAAGACTGGTAAGGCTGCTACCAAAATGGCAACTGCCAGAGTTGTTTATCTATGCGATATATCCCTCGCGCCGGGGTCTGCCTCTTGCTGTACGAATGTTGGTGGACCACATGATGGCGTACCTGGACCAGTGGCACAGAGCGCACTTTGCAAACAGCCGCGCATTCAGTGGCGAAAAGCGCCGAAGGAGCGGCTAAGTTTCGCCTAGTACTTTGGTGCGTCCCAGCACTCCCTGACAGCAACCCAATTCTGCGGGTCGAATTAAATACTGGCAGACGGTGACAGGACCCGCTTGTAGTGAGGTCAATTGAGCACGCAGATCCAAGCGGCAGCAATCCCCACCACGAGTCTAGGTAATCCGGTCTGGCAGGATTTATGCGATGGAATGGCACCGGTAAAGCGTTGTCAAATTGCAATTCAATGGAGAGGTACTTCGAAAATGAAAAACACAGACACCGCACAGACGACGAGGACGAAGTTCGATGGAGTCCTCCTCACCATACGCTCGCGTAAGTCATTCTTCGAAGTTACTCAGGCGATCGAGAAGGCCTTGCCGCGCTTCCACATCCCCAAACTGATGGAATATGTGACGCACGGCAATCGAGCGGGTGTCGAAGCTTACGTCGACTCCACTTCCAAACCCTTCTCGATCTTCTGGGATTTCGAACAAGGCTCCACAATGCGCCTTGCGGGGATTCCCATAGAGTCGAAGTTCTACCTCGTCGGGAACGCTGTCATCGCGCGTGGGCTGTTCGAGTACAGCGGTGCAGCCGGGCTGGGCGCGCCGGTGCGCATCTGCGTTTCGCAGCGGGACGGCGAGCAGACACGAATCGACATGGACCATCAGTTGTCATTCTTCAGCAAATTCCCGGAGATGAAGCCGTCGTCCGTGCCCGCTCTTCTCGACGAAAAGCTGACGAAGTTCTTCGAGGAGGTCGCTGTCTAGGAAGGCGCGACGGGATCGCGTCGGTTCGTGGCTCTGCGCGCTTCGACCCGTTGAGGCCGCCGTCGGAGGGACCGACGGCGTTCAACTTTGCCGCGCGACGTTGTCGCGTCGCCGGCGCCATACCTACTTGTCAGGCACTACCGGTAGGATCAATGCCGAAGGATGCCTGTAGTCATGGTAAATGACGTTTGTCGCTGAGATGAATTGTTGTCCTGCCTCGGGTTGTTCTGCCGTGTTCAGATTTCGGTCGAATCGAGGGAAGTTGCTGCTCGAAATCTCCAGTCGCAGCGCGTGGCCTTTGAGAAAAACATTGCTGGTGGACCACAGGTCGATGGCGACTTTGTACACCTGGCCGGGTTTCAGCAGCTCGGCCTTCTCTCGAGAATCGCGATAGCGGGCACGGATGATTCCGTCTGTGAGATTGCGGGCGAAGCCATCCGGGGCAACGTCCACCAATTTAGCCGTGAAGTCGGTATCCACAGCGGAGGATTCCACGTAGAGCTCGACATTGACCGGACCGGTGACTTCGACGTCCTTTAGAAAGGGGCGAGTGGAGTACACCAAAACGTCTGCCCGTGTTTCGGCCGGCCGCTGGTCACGCGCACCCGGTTCCAAATGAGATCTCGCGCAGCACAATGGACCGCCAATCGTTGGTACGGGGTTCGCGGGATCATAGACGTAGTGATCCGGCGGCTCAGAATTTGGCGCCTTGGTCGATAAACTGCCGCTTCCTCCCGCTGAATTCGCAGGGCCGCGCGAGCGCAGAAAGTATTTGGTGTTCTTGGCGCGGGCTAACGGCCAGTCATCTTCCTGCCGCCACTGATTCAAGCCCATCACGAAAATCGTCACCGGTTTCTGTGCGAATTCATTTTGCGCGCCCTTGAACAGGTAGTCGTACCAATCGAGCGTGGCGTCGTCTGCGTCGAACTGCGCGGCCGCGCCAAAATCGACGTCGCCGACCTTACGCCCCATGCCGGAGTGACCGCCCAGTGCGACCAGCAAATGCTGTCCGCGGCGCGCCGCTTCGCTCCCCGCCTGCGTCTTGAGGCCTACAAAATTTTGCAGCGAGCCGCCCTGAAAAATATCATACCAAGCGGCGATGCTGAGCACAGGTACCGTAATGTCGGCGTAGTGCTCTTGAATGGACCAGCGCTTCCAATAGTCGTCGTAAGCCGGATGCGCCAGCCAATCGAGAAAATAAGGCGCCAAGAAAGCCATGCGCTCGGAGGTTCGAAAATCAGAGTTGAATAGTGGATAGCTCGCTAGAGGGAGCTGTGAGTCTCCGACACTGGCATCGGTCGCCCGAGTCAGCTGTCGGGCGAATGTGTCTTGAGCCAGCCCTGAAGTCCAGGATTCACTGAACCACTGCTCGAAGGCGCCGCCCTGATAGGTCCAGTTTTCATGATAGTTGCTCGCGGTCACGACGGCACAGAGTCCGGCGAGATGCGGCGGATGGGCGATCGCCGCCAGCATCTGCGTTGCGCCAACATAGGACCCGCCCCACATACCAACCTTGCCATTGGAGTAGGGAAGCGCTGCGGCCCACTCCACGGCGTCATAGCCGTCCTCCGATTCGTGCTTGAACACGTACCACTCCCCTTCGGACGTGTAGCGGCCACGCACGTCCTGGATGATCATTACGTAGCCGCGCGTAGCTCCTTGTAGACCAATACTGACTCCATTGTTCTTGTCATACGGCGTGCGCTGCAGGAGAACGGGAAACCGGCCATCAGTCTTGGGGCGGAAAATATCGGCGAAGAGTGTCACGCCGTCCCGCGTTTTCATCGCGACATTGCGTTCGAAGGTGACTGCATAGGGGTCGGCCGCACGGGCAGCGCCAATGAGCAGATTGGCGACAACCAGAAACAGCAACGAGAGCCCGATTGGCAGCATGAAACAAGGGAATGCGAGCTTGGGCATGATTTGTCGATCCCTCCTCTCAGCTAATTTCTTTAGTTTATCGTACGCGGCGAATGCCCGCATGGAGACCGTCATTTCCACACCGTCTTTGAACGCGTGGGCCGATCGGCGTCGCGCCATCAGTGAGTGAGTATCTCAATATCGTGGGCAAAGTCATCGATGCGGGTGCTCATCGAGCCGATAAGGCGGCGTCGGCCCAGCGTGTCGAACACATAGGTCGCCGTCGAATGGTCGATCGCTGCGTAGTCATTGGCTAGCTCGACCTTGGCGTGCGCAACGTAGAAGCTTGCCGCTGCCTCATCGATCTGAGCCTCAGTCCCGCTCAAGCCCACAAAGCGTGGGTCGAAGTCGGTCACATAGCTCTTCAAAATCGGCAGCGTATCTCGCTGCGGGTCGAGCGTGATGAGCAGCACCTGCACATGCGCACTTGCCGGCCCCAATCGCTGCATCGCTTGCGCGAGTTTGAAGAGCTCTGCCGGGCAAGCATCCGGGCAATGCACGTAACCGAAGAAGATCACAACCACTTGCCCTCGATAGTCGGCAAGGGAGCGGGGATGGCCGTCGAAGTCGACGAGATGGAAATCGGATGAAGCGGCACCCGGCGGCACGACGTCCAGCCGAAACTCCGACGGACGCAGCCAGTGCAATCCGAGCAATGCACCTGCGATCAATCCGGCGACTCCTAGCACGAGCAACAGCACCTTATTGCGCTTATCGGGCGCGGTCATTTGTCCGTATCCTTCCCGCCAGGTGCCGTCATTGTGCCGAGGTCCTGAACGATCGCTTCGACGCGCACCGGGGCCGAGTGTTGGAACGCGAGTGTCAGCTCGAAGCGGTCGCCTTTTTTAAGGGGCCGCACCAGGTCGATCAGCATCGCGTGCAGGCCGCTGGGTTCAAAGCGCACGCGGCCGTGGGCGGGCACGTCCACGGCCAGAAGCGGGCGCATCTGCATTAGGCCGCCGACGGTCGCCATTGAATGCATTTCCACCTGCCTTGCGGCCGCTGTTTCGATGTGTATCAGCGCATCTTGGCCTCCGGAATTGACGATCTCAAAGTAAGCGACGCCGACGGGCGCGCCCGGCGCGGTCGCGCGCGACCAGGCATTCACAACTACCAAAGAACCGGCCGCTGGCTCGACGGCCATTACCGACGCCGACAGGATGACGATCAACAGCCACGCGAACTGAGCGAGCTGAAAGCGCCTGACGGCGAACACTGTGGGGTCAAATCTCAATCTTGCGTTCCTTGTATTTGTCCGGAATGGCTGCGTCGGTGCCAAAGAAGGCATGCTTCGACATGTCCGGCGAGTAGCGGCTACCTGGCACGGTTCGGCCGAGTGCTTCTGCGACTGCACGGATGTGATGAGGAGCGCCGCCACAGCAAAGTCCAATGTAGCGGACCCCGATGTCGTGTGCCTCGCGGGCATACTCCGCGCATTCGTATCGATTGCAGGTGAACGGATCGAGCGCAGTCGGGAACGGGCGATTGCCGGGGATACAGGCACACGCAGCATCGGTGAGCGACTGAAACGTTGGCTCGGCGTCGGTGGTTCGATAGGGCACCGGCAGCGACGCCACGTAACAGGAGACAGCCTGTCGCACCTTTCTCACCACCGGCATCAGCGTCTTGGGGCCGCGCTGGCAGTTGAGGCCGACCACATTGGCACCTGCCGCCTCCAGTCGTTTGCAGGCATCAACCACGTCAATGCCATCAAACATTTTTTCGTCCCGATGCACCGAAAGGGTTACGACAGTGGGCAATCCGGATGCTTTCATGACGTCGAGCGCGATTGCCGCCTCACCATACCAATCGATCGTTTCCGCGATGAGAAAGTCAGCGCCTTCCTCGACAGCCCAACCGATCTGCTCCTCGAACATGGCCCGAACAGCCTTGTGTGTTTTAGGGTCGTCAGCCTCGTAGGCATTGGTGTTGCAAATATTGCCGGCCATCAAGCAGCCATGGCGATTGGCGACATCCTTTGCGATACGCAGCGCCTGACGATTGATCAACTCCAGAATATCTTCGCGGCCGATGACTTTCAGCTTCTGGCGGTGCGCATAGTAGGTGAAAGCCTCCACAACGTCGCTGCCAGCGTGGACAAAATCCTCGTGCAGGCGGGTAACGGCATCAGGGTGCTCGATCACGACTTCCGGGACAAAGGGGCCGGCCTGAAGGTACCCGCGGCGTTCGAGCTCGAAGAGATACCCCTCCGCGCAGATGACCGGACCGGTAGCAAGGCGTTCGAGCAATCCACGTTTCGATGTCGATTGAGTTTCAGGCATAAGAGTTCTCTCCCCTCATAGATTTGTGAATGGTTTGCGCCACGTGCAGTGGCCAGCCACTGCGGCGAGCAGCGTGCGCAAGAATTGAACGTCGGGATGACCTTCGGGCGCGCGCCGACTGTCCAATGATTGAGTGCGCTGGGTCATTTTTGCTCCCGTGGCCAAACGCGTCAGTGCGGACCGACGGACCGGGAGAGTGAACGGTGCGGGACCGGCACGCACGAATGCATAGTGCCGGAAGTTCCGCTGCCGATCGCCCGCCGCGACCCATCGGGATACATGCGTCAGGCTGGTTTCCGGACTCTGGAGCGATCCAAACCGAATTCGGATCGGCGCGGCACCTTCCCGGACGGGGATCCATCCAGTGGTTCAGGCCGGGCTTTGCGCTCCACTACCGTTGCGGGGGCAGTGCCGGTATCTCACCGACTTCCCAATTCTCCAACCCGAACACGGGTCAGCACCAAACGCAGCGCAATCCTAACAGAGCTTTCCTGATTGACGCAAAAGGGTCGCTGAAAAATTTGGTTCGATGGCGGCGCGGTCTCGTCCCTCCTCCACGATGAATGCACGCGCCGCGCATAGCGACCCAGCGCTTCTCCGTTAGTAGCGATCCAGGTTCATCACCTTGTGCCAAGCCGCTACAAAGTCGCGTACGAACGCCTGCGATGAGTCGCTGCACGCGTAGACTTCCGCGAGGGCTCGGAGCTGGGAGTTGGAACCGAAGACGAGATCGACGATGGTGGCCGTCCACTTGAGCTTGTCCGTCGCCCGATCGCGGCCCTCGAAAACGCCTTCCGACGTGGCGGACTTCTGCCACTTCGTGTTCATGTCGAGTAGATTCACGAAGAAATCATTGGTCAATGTTTCGGGCCGCGTGGTGAGAACACCATGTCGGGACTGTCCGAAATTTGCATTCAGGGCGCGCATGCCACCGACCAGAACCGTCATCTCGGGAGCCGTGAGAGTCAGCAGGTTCGCCCGATCCAGCAGCAGCTCAGCTGCGGATCCCTCGAGTCCCTTCTTAAGATAGTTGCGGAAACCGTCTGCGGCCGGCTCTAATGCGGCGAACGACTGGACATCAGTCCGATCCTGCGATGCGTCCATGCGCCCCGGTGCGAAGGGGACCTTCAGGGCGTGGCCGGTCTTCTTGGCAGCCTCCTCGATGGCTGCACAGCCGCCCAGAACGATCAGGTCAGCGAGCGAAACCCTCTTTCCGCCGGACTGTGCGACGTTGAAGTCCTTTTGGATCGTTTCCAGCTTCTGCAGGACTCTGGCCAGCTCAGCCGGCTGGTTGACGTTCCAATCTTTTTGCGGAGCCAGGCGAATACGCGCGCCGTTCGCGCCACCGCGTTTGTCGCTGCCGCGGAATGTTGCGGCAGACGCCCACGCGGTGGTTACCAATTGGGAGATGGAGAGTCCGGAAGCCAAGATTTTGGCCTTCAGTGCGGCAATGTCCTGTTCGTCGATCGACTTGTGATCCACAGCGGGAATGGGGTCTTGCCACAGCAGCTGCTCTTTGGGAACGAGCGGGCCAAGGTATCGCGACACGGGGCCCATGTCGCGATGCGTCAGCTTGAACCACGCACGCGCGAATGCATCAGCGAACTGATCCGGATTCTCGTAGAAGCGCCGGGAGATTTTTTCGTAAGAAGGATCCAATCGCAGCGCAAGGTCAGTAGTCAGCATGCTCGGCGCATGACGCTTCGACGCATCGTGTGCATCCGGCACGGAACCTTTGCCCGCGCCACCCTTCGGCTTCCACTGATGTGCACCGGCCGGACTCTTGGTCAGCTCCCATTCGTAGCCGAACAGGTTCGAGAAAAAATTGTTGCTCCACTTGGTCGGCGTACTGGTCCAGGTGACTTCCAGGCCGCTGCCGATCGCATCTCCGCCTTTGCCGGTGCCAAAGCGGCTCTTCCAGCCAAGGCCTTGTTCCTCGATACCGGCAGCTTCCGGCTCCGGTCCCACCAGTGCGGCATCGCCGGCACCGTGGGTTTTGCCGAAGGTATGCCCGCCGGCGATGAGCGCGACCGTCTCTTCGTCATCCATCGCCATGCGGGCGAAGGTCTCACGGATATCGCGCGCCGCGGCAATCGGATCCGGGTTGCCGTTCGGGCCTTCCGGATTGACGTAAATTAGGCCCATCTGCACGGCACCAAGTGGATTTTCGAGATTCCGGTCGCCGGAATAGCGTTTATCACCCAGCCAGGTGTTCTCAGACCCCCAGTAGATATCTTCTTCCGGTTCCCAAATGTCCGCACGCCCGCCGGCGAAACCGAATGTCTTGAATCCCATCGATTCCAGAGCAACGTTACCCGCGAGAATCATCAGGTCGGCCCAGGAAATTTTCCGGCCATACTTCTGCTTGATCGGCCATAGCAGCCGGCGCGCCTTGTCGAGATTGACGTTGTCCGGCCAACTGTTTAAGGGCGCAAAGCGCTGGCTGCCGCTCCCGGCGCCGCCGCGACCGTCGCCTATGCGGTAGGTGCCGGCGCTGTGCCATGCCATGCGAATGAACAAAGGTCCGTAGTGGCCGAAGTCTGCCGGCCACCAGTTCTGTGAGTGGGTCATCAAGGCATGCAGGTCCTTGACGACGGCATTCAGGTCGAGGCTCTTGAATTCCTCTGCATAGTTAAACTCCGCGCCCATTGGGTCGGCTTTCGAGGAGTGCTGGTGCAGGATCTTCAGGTTCAGTTGATTTGGCCACCAGTCTGCGTTCGATGGGGCTCCAGCTACCGTCTGCTTGCGAGCGTCGCCCGTAAAGGGGCATTTGCTTTCGCTTTCCATGTTCTCTCCGAGTGAGTTCTACAACTATTCATCTCTGCGAAGGCAAACTACCGTCTCGCAATGTATTAATCCAATCGATTTCAGTAGCTAGATCGATAGAGCATATCTATCGCAAGACAGCCGCCCGCTCGAGAGGAACTTCGGGGTAGGTTCCCAAAGCGAGCGCATTATGCTTCTACGCAAAGCGGTAGGCGTGCCCCCCGCCAGGCAACGGTCCGAATCCCGCTGGAGCCATAGAGCATCGACC
>Ga0207066_1219_pt2:2500-11716 | contig 11716 bp, 8 predicted proteins | sample Alteio_BWMinCont_24_FD_153490 | JGI IMG/M metagenome (GOLD analysis project Ga0207066, IMG submission 153490) | Enriched cells from forest soil in Barre Woods Harvard Forest LTER site, Petersham, Massachusetts, United States -... | ecosystem: Environmental > Terrestrial > Soil > Temperate...
ATCTGCTGGTGTACGCGGCGCGGATTTCTTTTTTGCTCTGGAGTGTTCTTCGTGGTTGCGTCAAAAGCGTTAACCACAAAGGGCACGAAGGTTCACAAAGGAAAACCTATGTTGCGTGCGATGAGCAGGATCTAGGCCCATAGAGTTTGCGCGGCGTGTGGTGGTTTGCTGAGGGTTCGGTTTTCCGCAAGGAGAGCAGGTCCCTCGACTTCGCTCGGGATGACAATTGACAACTGAAAAGTTGAAAGTTGCTCATCGCCGGCGAGAGCAAGCTGCCGTGTGTCGAGTAAATTTTATGGTCAAGCTACTAAGGGCGCATGGTGGATGCCTTGGCAGAAGCAGGCGATGAAAGACGTGGCAAGCTGCGATAAGCTTCGGGGAGCCGCAAGCAGGCATTGATCCGGAGATCTCTGAATGGGGAAACCCACACGGGTAAAACCCGTGTACGGCCCGATGAATCCATAGTCGGGTACGAGCGAACCCAGGGAAGTGAACCATCTCAGTACCTGGAGGAAAAGAAAGAAACCTCGATTGCGAAAGTAGTGGCGAGCGAAATCGCAACAGCCTAAACCAGTACCACCCTCGGGTGTTACTGGGGTTGTAGGGTCGACAATAGTAGAGTTACCAATCCAGTCGTTAGTCGAAGCCCTCTGGAAAGAGGGGCCATAGAGTGTGATAGCCACGTAGACGAAAACGAGCTGGACTCGAAGTCGATACCTGAGTACCGCGGGGCACGAGAAACCCTGTGGGAAGCTACGGAGACCATTCCGTAAGGCTAAATACTAGCTTCTGACCGATAGTGAACCAGTACCGTGAGGGAAAGGCGAAAAGAACCCCTGCGAGGGGAGTGAAATAGTACCTGAAACCGTGTGCCTACAAACGGTGGGAGGACTATGCGGCGTAAGCCGAAAGTCTGACCGCGTGCCTATTGCATAATGAGCCGGCTAGTTATTCTTGTCAGCAAGGTTAAGCGAAAGCGAGCCGTAGCGAAAGCGAGTCCTAATAGGGCGAATCAGTTGGCAGGAATAGACGCGAAGCGGGATGATCTACCCTTGGCCAGGCTGAAAGTAGGGTAAAACCTACTGGAGGGCCGAACGGGTGTTTGTTGAAAAAAGCTCCGATGAGCTGAGGGTAGGGGTGAAAGGCTAATCAAATTCCGTGATAGCTCGTTCTCTCCGAAATAGCTTTAGGGCTAGCCTCGGATGATTTGTCGTGGTGGTAAAGTACTCGATGGGCTATGGGGCTTTCCAGCTTACAGAACCCAACGAAACTCAGAATGCCATTGAACAACCAATCCGGGAGTCAGACGGCGGGGGCTAAGCTTCGTCGTCGAGAGGAAAACAGTCCAGATCGCCTGCTAAGGTCCCCAAATCCAAGCTAAGTGGGAAAGGAAGTCGGAACGCCCAGACAGCCAGGAGGTTGGCTTAGAAGCAGCCATCCTTTAAAGAAAGCGTAATAGCTCACTGGTCAAGCGGTCCGGTGCCGACAATATAACGGGGCTCAAGCTTGGTACCGAAGCAGCGAATGCATCGATTAACGTCGATGCGTGGTAGGAGAGCATTCTCAACAGTTTGAAGCTAGACTGAAAAGACTGGTGGACGGTTGAGAAGAGACCCTGCCGGCATAAGTAGCGATAACGGAGGTGGGAACCCTCCGCGCCGAAAGTCTAAGGTTTCCTGAGAAAGGTTAATCCGCTCAGGGTCAGGCGGTCCCTAAGGCGAGGCCGAAAGGCGTAGCTGATGGACATCCGGTTAATATTCCGGACCTCCCTTGTGTTCGTTATCACGATGGGGTGACGCAGGAGGATAAGCAGGCCGTCCTATGGCTATGACGGTCGATGCGTGTAAGGTGTTTCCGGTAGGCAAATCCGCCGGGAAGTTATCACTGAGACGCAAAGCAGTAACCCGTATGGGTGAAAGCTGCCGATTCCACGCTGCCAAGAAAAACCTCTAAGGAGAACGTAAGGGAACCGTACCTCAAACCGACACAGGTAGACGAGGAGAATATCCAAAGGCGCTCGTGAGAACACTTGTTAAGGAACTCGGCAAATTAACCCCGTAACTTCGGGAGAAGGGGTGCCTCACTAGGGTGTCAAAGCCCGAAGAGGCCGCAGAGAAATGCGCACTGCGACTGTTTAACAAAAACACAGGTCTCTGCAAAGTCGAAAACGACGTATAGGGGCTGACGCCTGCCCGGTGCTGGAAGGTTAAAGGGAGAGGTCAACCGCAAGGTGAAGCTTCGAACTGAAGCCCCAGTGAACGGCGGCCGTAACTATAACGGTCCTAAGGTAGCGAAATTCCTTGTCGGGTAAGTTCCGACCTGCACGAATGGCGTAACGAAAGTGCGACTGTCTTAATGAGTGACACGGCGAACTTGTAGTGCCGGTGAAGATGCCGGTTGCCCGCAACTAGACGGAAAGACCCCGTGCACCTTTACTACACTTTAACTATGAACTATGGCACTTGCTGCGCAGGATAGGTGGGAGGCTTTGATTCCAGGCTCTTGGGCTTGGAGGAGCCACCGGTGAGATACCACCCTGCGAGTTCTGTGGTTCTAACCTACTCCCGTTACCCGGGAGAGGAACACAGTTAGACGGGTAGTTTGACTGGGGCGGTCGCCTCCTAAACAGTAACGGAGGCGCGCGAAGCTACGCTCAGGCTGTTTGGAAATCAGCCGACGAGTGCAAACGCATAAGCGTGGTTGACTGCGAGACCTACAAGTCGAGCAGGTACGAAAGTAGGCGTTAGTGATCCGGTGGTTCTGCATGGAAGGGCCATCGCTCAACGGATAAAAGGTACGCCGGGGATAACAGGCTGATCGGAGCCAAGAGTTCATATCGACGCTCCGGTTTGGCACCTCGATGTCGGCTCATCGCATCCTGGAGCTGTAGAAGGTTCCAAGGGTTAGGCTGTTCGCCTATTAAAGCGGTACGTGAGCTGGGTTCAGAACGTCGCGAGACAGTTCGGTCCCTATCTGTTGTGGGCGCAGGAGATTTGAGAGGACCTGTCCTTAGTACGAGAGGACCGGGATGGACGAACCTCTTGTGTTCCAGCTGTCGTGCCAACGGCATAGCTGGGTAGCGAAGTTCGGTAGTGATAACCGCTGAATGCATATAAGCGGGAAGCACTCCTCGAGATGAGATCTCCCAACCCGTAAGGGATAAGAAGGGCCCAGGAAGACTACCTGGTTGATAGACGGGAAGTGAAAGCGCAGTAATGTGTGAAGCTTACCCGCACTAATCGCCCGTTCGGCTTGACCATAAAATTTACTCGGTGCAGAAAGAAGCTTATAGCTGCTGGCTTCTAGCTCCTAGCTAGAACCTGAGCACGCAGTTGGAAGTGCAGCTTTGAGCTTCGCGCCGACGAAAAGCCGAAGTAACATGACTGAAATCGGAAGTAAACAAATATGAGAGTAAGTCAACCCAATCTATTCAGTTGTGAGGTTTCGTCCTCACGATCTTTGAAAAATCGCTTCTGGCTCCTAGCTACCAGCTAGCCCCGAGTGGGAAGGCGATCCAGCTAGAAGCTAGTCGCTAGCAGCTTTCGCGCCGTTTTTGCGCGATCAAGTTGTCGGTGATCTTACCGCGGGGGCTCCACCCGTTCCCATCCCGAACACGGAAGTTAAGCCCCGCAGGGCCGATTGTACTGCTCGCGAAAGTGAGTGGGAGAGTAGGTCGTTGCCGGCATTAAATAAAGGCTATCAACAGAAATGTTGGTAGCCTTTTCCTTTCTGTCGGGAGGCATGGATGATGAGCTTCGACAAGAATAATCCGCTGCATATCTATATGCGCGAGATTGGCAGCATCAAACCGCTCACGAAGAGTGAAGAGGAAAGTTTGTCCCGACACGTGCTAGCTCACGATGACGAGGCGGAGTCATCGGGCCGGCGCTTGGTCGAAGCGCACCTCAAGTTAGTTGTTTCCATTGCGGAGCGGCATTTTTCGGCAGGCGTTGACGAACTCGATCTAATTCGGAAAGGAAATGACGGGCTGCAGCAAGCTCTCAGCACGTTCTCCGGCAATTCTCAAGGGAGCTTTTCGGGCTACGCTGCGATTTGCATCGAGGCCGCCATTGCAAAAGCGGCACTTGAGTCGGGATCTCGTTAAAAAAACAGTTCACGCAGATCCCTCACTTCGTTCGGGATTTCGGCTGCGGGCTCCCGCTTCGCTCACGCCCGCAAAGCGCCTCGAGTTAAGCCCCGCCGGGCCGATTGTACTGCACGCGAAAGTGTGTGGGAGAGTAGGTCGTTGCCGGCATTAAATAAAGGCCAGTCTGAGAAATCAGATTGGCCTTTTCCTTTGCGAGTCGGTAATGCTTTCACCGACTTCGGGTTTCTGCTAGCATTCGGATATGGCAACCGGGAAACAAACTCAGCGCAAGCGAACCGATGCGACCCATCCGGTTCGCGGCCGCAAGACGCAGAAATCGCCGAAGAAGGCTCTGCCAGAGCTTTACGCCCGCCTGCAAAAGACGCAGCCGGGTTCCGAAGAATCCAAGCGGATTTCCGAACAGATCGTCGACGCCATCGGCTAGGCCATGGCGGCTGTCAGGATCAGACCGCCTAGGGATGCCCGATGCCGTGCCTACCGCGAGCACTTGCGGGATCGAGTGGACAAGCGGCAGTTCCTAGCCCCGATGGCGATCGAACTCGACGAATGGCTCAAGCGCGTGCCTGAAGCGCCGGACCTTGAAGAAGCTCCTGAGGGCTGGCACAAATTTTTCGACTCTTTCACGATTTGCGGTGAAGGCGAGTGCATCAAAACGCTTTACACGATTTACGCTCCCGGCAAGCCCAGACGGGGCAGCGTTGACTTGGACAAATGGGGAAGGCAGCGGTAGGCCCGATTTATTGCGAGGTTGGAAGTCCTTTCCGCTTCACCTCAGGATAAAATCCGGTCGTTGCCGACATAAATAAAGGCCACGTTCAGAAATGAGCGTGGCCTTTTCCGCTTGTCGTGCCTCCTGAAATTAACTGCCTAGCGCAGATGCTTCCAGAGCCAGGCCATGGCGGCCACACGTCTTATCTGCGCCCACATGACGGGACCAACAGTGATTGCGACGTGCCACCAGTACCAACGCTGAGCTTTCTTCATCCCGTATTCCGGAAGCACAATCGTTGAGTATTCTTCTTCCAAATCGCCGATCAGGTGCCCGATGGCGGCGGGGGACCAGTAGAAGGATGAACTTTGCGGCCTTGGGTGGCGAGCCGGGACGCCTGGCGGAATACACCGCGGCCTCTAGCCTCTGCAGGAGGCTCCCTACCTTGGAAACCCTCGGGAATAACAGGACGATCAAGACGAAGACAATTTCAAAGACCAAGGATCCCGACTGAAGCAGAACATGGCCGGTGCGGAGAGCTATGTCCGCGATTAGACAAATGATCGAGAGGAATAGCGCCGTGGGCAGGAACACACACAGCCACTGGTACGTCGTATTTACGAATCCAAAGTGCACTCCCGAAGCGCTACAGACGCGTTGAAGGCTCCGCGACATCGATCTGAGACGGAGCATTACTCGCACCGCTGGGGCCCAGCGGATACCCAGAGCCGCTAATGTGATGAGAAGCCCGCAGTCCTGAAGCCAGTACCGATGTGACTTATAGAATGTTCCCAATAGCACTATCGCGAAGCCAAAAAAAGACGCGAGAATGTAGGAGTATCGCTGCGCTCTTACCAAGATGCGCCTCCGAACTGAGGCTCGATGCCCTCAGCCATCCGGCGCGTTGCCAGGTAGGATTGCCGCAGGGCGGCCCTGCCCAGGCCATCAATCCTAAAAAACTTTTTCGCTCGTCCTCCACGCTCGGGGGTCGGTTCTCCGACTGACGACGACACATAACCCTTCTGCTCAAGCCGTTCCAGCGTCGTGTATAGGGCACCGTAGGAGCATCGGCGTCGGGCTCGAGTTTCAATCTCTTGATGGATTCGCATTCCGTATGCGTCGCCCTCCAAGCGCAGGACGGCCATGAGCACGAGGGCCTCGAACTCGCCGAGGGGGTCTATTTTTTGATTTCTTCTACTTTGCATAGTCACAATGTAGAATAAATTAAAGTACGCGTCAAGCGGTTTTCGGTGCAGGGCTCAGTGGGCTAAAGCCGGATTCTAATGGTGCCGTTTACCGCAGCACTGAAGCACTGCACCACCCAAAGTCTGGGGGCGAGGGCAAGGCATCAACGTCAACGGCGGCGGACAGGAGCGTCCGCCCTACATGTTTTTGGTTGACTTAGCCTTGCGCTATTTTGTATTCTGATTATATAACCTTGATGGCTTTTATGGAGCCTCTTCGGACGGGATTGTCCGAGGGGGCTTTTTGTGTCTTGGGGAGTGTCGCAGGGAAAATGCAGATCCCTCGGCTTCGCTCGGGATGACAGATTACTGCTCGGGATGACAATGTTTCGCGGGGGAAACGCAAGGTCCCTCGACTTCGCATCAGGTTCGCTTCGCGAATCTGCTGCTGCGCTCGGGATGACAGAGTTTTGGACGGGATGACAAATCTGACTTGAGTGATGGAGTTCAAAAATTTAGGAGTGAATCGTTATGAGTTTGGGTGTGGTGGTTGGGGATTTGTTTGCTTCGGTGGAGCTTGGGGATTTGTTGGCCTCGGCGGATCGTCGAGATAAAGGGGGGATGGCTCGGTTTACCGGGAAGCGGCGCGGGGAGATGGCGGAGGCGGCGTTTGTGGCCAAGGCGGTCAGCCTGGGATTTGGGGTGGCTAAGCCTTGGGGCGATAGCGATCCGTTTGACTTTATTGTGCAGGCGGGTGGGAGGCTGTCGAAGGTGCAGGTGAAGTCGGCGCATTGCGTGGGCGAAGACGGCACTTACAGTATTCGGGCGCATGGGCATGACATGAAGGCGTATCGGGCGGATCAGATTGATGTGCTGGTGGCGTACGTGGTTCCGGAAAATGCGTGGTATGTGTTTCCGGTGCTGGCGCTGCGGGGGAAGCGGTTCTTGAAGTTGTTTTCTGGGAGCCGGAAGCTACGATCGAAGTTTGAGAAGTATCGCGAGGCTTGGGGACATTTGCGGGGATGAGGTTGGCAGTGAGCGGTAGCGCCTTAGACCAAAGGCGACGAATCGGGGCGTCTACCCTTTGCCTTTGAAGGTCAAAATCCCCACTCTAGCCGCACAGAACGCGGCTACGGTGGGGCACCCGGCGGGGAAAACGCAAGGTCCCTCGACTTCGCTCGGGATGACAGAGTTTCTACGGATTTGGAGGCGGGTTCAGTAACTCACAATGCTCGACGCACTTTACGGTGTTGGCCTCGACGGTGGCTTTCTTGTGGCCGGAAAATTCGATGTCGGGGAGGATGAGCAGGGTTTGGGTGCCGTTGGCGACGTTAAAAGTGCAGTTGAAGCTCATGGACTGGACGCCGCGTTCCTTGCAGCCGGTTTGGTCGAGGGCGTCGGTGAGGGTCACGGTCTTATCGTAGACTTGGTCGGCAAGATGCGATGGCAGCAGAGCGACGGTCAGGGGGATGGGCGACTTGATCTTCAGGCTGAGTTCCTGGCCGTCGTGGTCGGGAGTCATCAGGCTGTAGACCTTGGGGATCGCGGTGATCTGGTATTTTTCGTCGAGGATGCGGCGCCAGTGGAACTCGGGCTGAAGGCAATTGTAGTACTGGATGCGGAGATCGTTGGGGGAAAAGAATTGCCGCGCACCGGGTCCGAGGACGGCGCCAATGGTAGTGATGACGGGCCTCTCGGGCCTGCGCTCATCGCGAAAGGTGATGATCATGGGGCGTTCGGAGGGCAGTTGGCACTCGTAAATCGCGCTGGTGACATGCTCCTTCATGCAGAGGAAGTTGAAATTCGCAGGGGCGCCGGGGTGCTGCATGGCGGCGTTCCATTCGTCGGCCCAAGCCATGGCCACGGTGACCGGGTATCGGGAGTCGATCTGCACGTGCATGCCGCCGCCCCCAACAGCGGGATGGTAGATGCGGCCGGCGTGGAGGCTGGCGGGCTCGAGAGGGATGGTTTCGCTGTCGGCGGCGGTCCAGATAACGGGATTTTGCGCCTGCGAGTTCGCGGCCAAGGCGCAGACCAGCAGCGCGGCGAAAATGGAAAAGTTTCTCATACTGGAAGTTTTGCTGGGTTCAGGTTCGTACGCTAGCCAATTCGCGAGTGGAGGATTACGAAGGTACCGGGTGGACGCGATAACGAGAGGATATCGTCTGCGTCACGAAGTGCGGCCCGAGGTTTCGAGCTTCGTGTTGCTGGGTGTCGCCCTGGTCCCTTTAGGGTTGGGATGCAAGGGGAGAGTCGCGTAAACCGTGGTGCCGGAATCGTTGGATTCGATCACCAAATCGCCGTGAAAATGGCGCACACGTTCGCGCATTCCTCTGAGTCCCACTCCGGTGCCGCGGGACTGAATCTCGGCTAGTCGTTCCGGGGACATTCCCTTTCCTTGGTCTTCAATCCTCACGTGGACAGCGTTTTCGTCGCCCTCAATTCGAATCTGCGCGGTTTTGCTCTCCGAGTGACGATGAATGTTGGTCAAGCTTTCCTGAACCAGCCGGAATATGAGGAATTCCATTTCTGGGGAAAGTCTTCCAAAGTCCTCGGGAACCATGAGGTCGATCTGTAAGCTGCTGCGCTCTGCGAGACCTTGCACGTACCAGCTCAGTGCGGATGAAATACCGAGTTCATCCAGCATCGGGGGATGGAGAAGGTAGGAGGTGGTGCGTATCTCCTGGGTGAGATGCTGAACCAAGTCCTGGGCATCCTGGATGCCTTTGGCGAGTTGATGAGGATTACTTTTAGCGTCTTGAGCGAGCCGCGAAAGGCTCATGCCCAACGCAGCCAGAGTCTGTCCCGCACTGTCGTGCAGTTCGCGGGCAATGTGCCGGCGCTCCACGTCCTGAGACTCGAGGAGTCGGCCTGAAAGCTCAATTAGTTCGGAGTTTCTTCTTTCCAGTTCCTGGGTACGGAACTGCACCTGGGTGTCGAGAGCGTCGGCCAAGGTTCGATAACGGTCTTCGCTCTCGCGCAACTCCCGCTCAATTCGTTTGCGTTGGGTGATATCGCGAGCAATTTTCGAGGCTCCGATAATCTTGCCGCTGGCGTCGCGGACAGGGGAAATTGTCAGCGAAATATCGATCTGTGTCTTGTCCTTCCGGATACGAACGGTGTCGAAGTGTTCGAGTCGTTCGCCTTTCTTGATTCGGTCGATGATGATGGTTTCTTCGTTCCTGCGGTCGAGCGGGATGATCAAAGAAATGTGC
>Ga0207066_1225_pt1 | contig 11710 bp, 7 predicted proteins | sample Alteio_BWMinCont_24_FD_153490 | JGI IMG/M metagenome (GOLD analysis project Ga0207066, IMG submission 153490) | Enriched cells from forest soil in Barre Woods Harvard Forest LTER site, Petersham, Massachusetts, United States -... | ecosystem: Environmental > Terrestrial > Soil > Temperate forest >...
GCCGTTGGTGCCTGCGGCTCCCTGTGCTCCTGTTGAACCTTGTGCTCCAGTATCGCCTTGGAGGCCCTGCGCACCTTGAGGCCCGATGGCCCCGGGGAGTCCTTGGATTCCTTGTGAACCCTGGGGTCCCATCGCTCCGGTAAGACCTTGCAACCCTGCTGGACCGGTTGCGCCTTGTTGCGCCAGCACAATCCACGCGCTTGTGTTCGCGTCTGGCGTGAGTGTGTTGGGGCCGTTGGCCACATTCGCCAGGTACGTCGAGCCACCGTAAGTCACAACATCATTGATCGCGTAGGTCGCGGTGGGATCGAATGCGTTACGGAAGTTGAAGCCCGTGCCGTTCGCGCCCGCTGGTCCTTGAGGGCCCGCTGCTCCAGTCGCGCCTTGCGCACCCGTCGACCCGATTGGCCCCTGTGCTCCGGTTGCTCCGGTCGCTCCCGTCAGTCCAATCGGGCCCTGTGGACCGATTGCGCCGGTTGCACCTTGGCTTCCGGTCGCTCCCGTGAAACCCTGTGGCCCTTGTGGCCCGACCGCACCGTAAGTCACATAAAATGTGGCCGAGCCTCCGCTGGTGTTGGCAACTATCAGCCGGTAAGAGCCTGCCGCCTGCACCGGCAGACTAGCCACGACCACGGAAGACGAGCACGCAGATGTCACCTTAAGTCGGGTCGTGTCGAAAGTGACTGCGGGTACCGCTCCTGTACAGAAGCCAGACCCGGCAACGGTGACCTTGTGGGTCGTGTAATTGATGGACGCGCTGTTAATGGTGACCGGAGTGAGCGCGAAAGATAGCGAGGAAACAAACAAGAGCAAGGTACACACGTAGCGTTTCATCTTAATTCTCCAGTCCCAGTGCTCGGCTCGCGCCTCTATCCGAGGCTCGTTACCGGTGCTCGCGCTGCGCCCAATTTTTCCTTAGCTCCTCTGCAAAGTGCGGAAGGGTTGCAGAGTTTTCATGGGTGAGTGTTCCGGGGGGAACCGTATGAATCCGTCTCGCCTTTGGTGAAAGCCATCTTAGCTTTTGCAACAGGTGGGGAAAGATACCGTCTGGGTCATTACGGTGCCATTACTAAGGTGCCGCGTGGAAACGTTGCATGAAATGGGGTTAGCGCACACGGTGCCTCAACACAGGAATGCAGCATGGATGTTGCCTAACACCAGCAATTTCGAAACGGCTCCTCTTCCCAGAGGAGGCTGGGCGATGTAGGCTAACGGCCAAAGAGGACTCGTCAATCATGGATCGAATGCGGCGGGCAAGCTTAATCTGGATATCCGTAATCCTTGCGATTTCTCTGCCTGCGTTCCAGTCCTTCTCGGGGACAGTGCCCGCCTCACAGGCGGACGGCGGCCTGAGTCGCGTGCTGCAGTACATCCATTCGGACTGGGACCTCCTGACACGTTCCATGACACGTTGCGAAAGCATCGTCGATCCCAAAGTGCCGGAGGCCGCGTTGCTTTATCTGCCGGCGAATTTCCCCGAACCGGACTCGGTAAAGCAACTCGAACGATCCTGCAAGGTACGAGTTGCGCACTTACCCCTGGTCATCGAGCATGCGGGCGAACCCGGAGTGGAAGCGATCTCGCCGCAGGGTTTGCTATTCCTGCCAAACAGTTACGTCGTGCCGGGCGGCCGTTTCAACGAAATGTATGGATGGGATAGTTACTTCATTATTCTGGGACTGGTGCGCGACCGGCGAATCGATCTGGCGCGCGGTATGGTTGAGAATTTTTTCTTTGAACTCGAGCACTACGGAACCGTATTGAATGCCAATCGCACTTATTACCTCACTCGCTCCCAGCCCCCATTTCTTACTTCCATGATCATGGCGATATATAGCGCAGGCAGGGCCGAGGGGAAGGAAGACAGGCAGTGGCTGGCTCGCGCCTACAGTTTCGCGTCCCATGATTACGAGATGTGGATGCGTGATCCCCACCTGGCCGGTCCGACGGGCCTTTCGCGCTACTACGATTTCGGCAACGGTCCCGCTCCCGAAAGTCTGCAGGATGAAAGTGGACTTCGCCGTAAAGTTATCGCATATTTTCTTCTTCATCCTGAACTGGATCGAACTTATGTGGTTGCCAAAGGCAGCGCATCCGCCGAGGAAGCGATCGGCCCCGCTTACACAGTCGAGGTTTGCGATGTGGCCGGGACGATGGCGGCGCGTCCGGGATGCGACACTCCCGGCACGGTGCAGTTGAGCGCGGACTATTACCGGGGAGATCGCAGCATGCGCGAGTCCGGATTCGACATTTCTTTTCGCTTCGAACCGTATGGCGCAGCCACGCATCATTTCGCTCCCGTCTGCCTGAACAGTCTTCTTTACAAGACGGAAAAAGACCTGGAAGAGATCAGTCGATTACTGGGTAAGAACGCGGAATCTGCTCAGTGGAAGCAGCGGGCGGAGGAGCGCAAACAAAGGATCAACAAGTATCTTTGGGACGATGAGCGCGGATTGTTCGTCGACTACGACTTGCGCACAGGGACAAAATCGACTTACCGGTATGTCACCACCTTTTATCCGCTGTGGGCGGGACTGGCAAGCCCACAGCAGGCACAAGCCGTAGCACGAAATGTAAAACTTTTCGATGAACCGGGCGGGCTGGTCACGAGCGGCACAAACAGTGGCGCGCAGTGGGATTATCCCTATGGGTGGGCGCCTCTTGAATCGCTGGCCGTCGATGGGCTGCGACGCTACGGCTACGCAGTTGACGCGGACAGGATTTCGTATAACTTTCTTTCTACAGTGGCCGAGAACTTCCGGCGCGAGGGAACCATCCGCGAAAAATATGATGTGGTGACACGTTCTTCGGAAGCACACGTCAGCGCCGGATATCAGGCCAACGTGGTCGGTTTTGGCTGGACCAACGGAGTTTTCCTCGAACTATTGCAGCAACTCCCTAAGGAAATGGTTGACCGGCTGGCGAGGGAACAGGACGCCGCTCCTGCCCATCAGTAAATTGAGTGATCGACAACGCTGTTGTTGCCAAAACAAGGTTGTTCAGCCCGAGCAACGCGTGCTCACTCATCCGCTTCTCGGTCGGAACAACAACCAGGACGGAACTGGTATAGGTATCGACTGCGCCGGCAGGGGCCACATCACGAACATCGCCAGCTTGAGTTCGCGCTGAACTTGATTTTTCCGGTTCTAGCCGTTCGGCACCAATAGGGTCAACGCGTCGGGGATGACGGATATTTCCGCGGGCAATGTGCCTAGTAGCTCTCCATCGGCGTCGACGAAAATGCGAGGGCTCCCGCCTGAAGCCGTGGGCGGAGGCAGTTCGCGGCAGATCGCGTCTTTGCTGTGAACCAATTCGATTCCGGGCACCTGCCAGTTGGTCGCGAAGAGTCCGCGAAGCACGTAACGTAGATAGGCCAGGCGGCTGCGGGTGCGGAAGAGCACCAGGCGAAGATCGTCGCGTTCGAGTGATGCGCCGGGGGCAAGCTGGCGCAGAACTCCGCCAAAATTGGCGATGCGGACGGCCAGTAACTGAGACACTTCGGCCTGTTCTCCCGTAATCTCAACTGAGAAATATTCCATCTTGTGGGTGAGCCACAGACGAGTTGCTTTGAGGCAATACGCAGCCATCCCCAAGTGTCGTTTCACCAGTGGATCGAGCGTGTAGAACAGATGCGCATCGACGCCAATGCCAACCATCACGGTGAAATATCGCTGGCTTTCGTTTCCCGTCAAATCCCGGTAACGGACCTGGCCGACGGCTATGCGTCGAGGCTTCGCCGTCAGCGCAGCCCGCGCCGCGCTGGCTGGAGCAAGCGGCAGCTTCAGATCATGCGCCAGCGAATTGGCGGTACCAAGAGGAATGATGCCCAGCGCAGCCCGGCTGCCCACCAGTCCCTGCAACACGTCGTGAACGGTGCCGTCTCCGCCAGCGGCGAATACAGTGTCGCAGCCTTCGGCGATGGCGCGTTTAGTCTGGTCGGTCGCATCCGATGCTGCGCGAGTGGGAGCGGCCGTAGCTTCAATGCCCGCACTTTTCAGGACTGCCAGCGCTTCCTCCACGTCGGCCTGACGGCGCTTGCGGCGGCGGCCGGAGAGCGGGTTGTAGAGGAGCAGTGCTTTGCGCATGGAGGAGTCTGAATTGCTCCTGCACGGGCGAGGACGCCCGCGCCTACACGCCTGATTGCGTAGACGTAATGTAGCAGATTCACTCTGGTGACTTCTTTCCCTATCGTTATCCCCCGGAGCGATCAGCGCTGGCTTTGCAGGATCTGCATGGGAAGAGTTTAGTCCTCGGACATTTCTTGGGAATGCATTTCGTGGGCGAGAGCGCCCGCGCCACACAATTCCGGCCTCGCCTATAATCTTTTTCTGTGGCTACCCTGACCAAAGATCTCGGGAAAAAGGTCGAGGCGCTGCGCGATCAGATCCGGGAGCACGAGTATCGATATTTTGTGCTCGATGATCCGGAGATCAGCGACGCCGAGTTCGATCAACTGATGATCCAGTTAAAGAAGTTGGAAGCTGAGCATCCCGAACTGATCACGCCCGATTCTCCGACGCAACGGGTTGCCGGGAAACCGCGCGAGGGCGTGGTCAAGGCACGCCATTCGTCGCCCATGCTTTCGCTCGATAACACTTATAGTGTGGACGAGTTGCGCAGCTGGGAGCGCCGGGTTCACGAACTGAGCGGACGGAAGGATATCGATTACGTTTGCGAACTGAAACTGGATGGCATGTCATTGGCCTTGCAGTATGAGGATGGGCGGTTGGTGCGGGGCATTACCCGCGGCGACGGCATCGTCGGCGAAGATGTCACCCTGAATGTGCGCACCGTGCGTTCGATTCCGCTTTCGATCCCCAAAGAAAAACTCAAGTCGGTGGGCATTCCCCCAGACTTCGAGGTGCGTGGAGAAATGCTCATGCCCCTGGCGGCGTTCAGGAAAATGAACCAGCAGCGCGAGGAGCAGGGGCTGTCCTTGTTTGCCAACCCGCGAAACGCCACTGCCGGAACTGTTCGTCAACTTGAGCCCAGCGTCACAGCACAACGGCGGCTCGATTATTTTGCCTACATGCTGCTGAAGGACGGACGCACGATTTTCGACCGGCACTGGAAGACTTTGGATGCTCTCGACGCCGCGGGCTTCAAGGTTAATCCCAGTCGCAAACTGGCCAAGAACTTTGAGGACGTGTGGGCGTTCATCGAAGAGGAGGAAACCAAACGCGAAAAACTTCCCTACGAAATTGATGGCATCGTGGTCAAGGTGGACCGAACCGCGTTGCAAGACGAACTGGGTTATACGGGCAAAGCCCCGCGCTGGGCGATTGCCTACAAATTCGCGGCCCGGGCTGGCATCACGCAGATTGAAGGCGTTCAATGGCAAGTCGGAAGGACGGGAAAATTAACTCCCGTGGCGATGCTGAAGCCGGTACCGATTGGTGGCACCACCGTCAGCCGCGCTACGCTGCATAACCCGGATGAAATCGAACGGTTGGGCGTAAGGGTTGACGACTGGGTAGAGGTCGAGCGCGGCGGCGATGTGATCCCCAAAGTTACGCGTGTCGTAGATGACAAGGATCATCCTCGCGGCAACAAGTTGGTCAATGTACCGGAGAAATGTCCGGTGTGCGGTACCAAGGTGGTTCGAACGGAGGGCGAGGTCGATTATTTCTGCGTGAACGCCAACTGCCCCGCCAAGCTGCGCGAGACTATTCTGCACTTCGCATCGCGCGGCGTGATGAATATCGATGGCATGGGTGAAGCGCTGGTGAACCAGCTAACCGACCGCGGTCTGGTGAAAAATGTCGCGGATATTTACAAGCTGACTAAGCAGGATTTGTTATCGCTTGATCGCATGGGCGAAAAATCGGCACAGAACATTCTGCGGGAAATCGAAGCTTCGAAAAAGCTTCCGCTGGAACGCGTGATCTATGGCCTCGGCATCCGCTTCGTGGGCGAGCGTACGGCGCAATTTTTGGCCGATGAACTTGGGTCTATGGACGCGCTGATGGGCGCCAGCCAGGAAGAACTGCAACAGGTCGATGAGGTGGGGCCGCGAATCGCGGAAAGTGTAGCGGAATTTTTTCAGGAACCACGAAACCGCGAACTGGTAGAGCGGCTGCGCCAGGCGGGTTTGACCTTCACCGGAACCAGGAAAGAACGCGGCACAAAATTCGCCGGCAAAACTTTTGTACTGACCGGTACGCTCAGCCTCCCGCGAGACCAGGTAAAGAAGACGATTGAAGCTGCCGGCGGCCGCGTAGCGGGCTCGGTCAGCAAGAAAACAGACTACGTGATCGCCGGAAGCGATGCGGGCTCCAAGCTCGACAAAGCGAACGAGCTGGGAGTAACCGTGATTGGGGAAAAAGACCTGGCCAATTTGCTCGAAGACTGATTCGGAGACACCCCCTGCGGCATTTCTCTTTGTATTCTTTTACTCTTTTGCAAAAACTTACAAAGTCTTGACATCCTTGTGACAACCGAAGCGGTGGATCGTCTAACCTGTGGCTCACAGTTGGCGTTCATCCTGGCGGTGAGACGACAAAGCCTTTTCGCCCGAGAAACTGTGGAGATGCGCATGGGCGCATAGGGAGCATCGCGGCATCTGAGGTGTCGCGATTGTGCGCTCCTCGCGTTGCCGGCGATCATCCTGAGCCAGGGTTTCTTGCCCTTCGAAGCCTTGCTCAGGATGGTACCGGCGATTCGAGCGCCAATTTAATCCTTTTGTAGGTGACGTCGAGGCTCTCTGGCAGTATTCGTGTCTCCCCAACCACCGAAATAAAATTTGCGTCAGCTACCCAGCGTGGCAGTACGTGCATGTGGATGTGATGGGCAACTCCCGCCCCAGCGGCCTGGCCGATATTCATCCCAAGGTTCACGCCATCGGGAGTGTACAAGTGCCGGAGCACGCGCTCGATTTTCTGCGACAAATCCATCATTTCGTGCGCGGTTTCTGGTGGCAGCTTCTGCAATTCGTCTAAATGCGAAAAAGGCACGACCATGACATGTCCAGGGGTGTAGGGAAAAGTGTTAAGGATGATGAAGCAGTTTTCGCCGCGATACACGATGCGCGACTTCTCATCATCACCGAGCTTTGGAAGATCGCAGAAAATGCAGCCGGAGGTCTTGGGGCCGGCGACAAACGCGTAACGCCATGGGGTCCAGAGATAATCCATCGCAGGGCAGAGTAGCAGATAGCGGGGAGTTTCGGACGGGAAAGATGACGGCTGCGTGCCCGGTTCCACCGCAAGTCCCGTCATAGGTGTACGGCTCTTCCAGCAAAATGTGACCCCAGCATACGCCTGCGATCCCACGCTTAAGCCACTCTCGCTTTTAGCGGCATTTCCATGAATTCTAATTATTCTCAGTTTGGGGTTTGACACTGTTTGCAAGCGGTTGCTATAGTCGAGAGGTTCCCTTTTGGACGCGGGTTCGCTTTTTTGGAAACGTCCGACCGCTGGGATTGTTCAGGTCCGTCCGCCAGGACGGGCTCCACACAACCTAAGACTCACGCCAGCTGTCCTGAAGCATTCCCGCATCCTTCGCGCACGCGCGAGTACAGCAGAGAGGCGATAAACCTTGTTCGACGACAACACTCCCCACAACCCAAACTCATCTACCTCAACTATGACTGAAAATCCCGAGTCCTCATTGGAAGTGTCAACGCCAGAGGCTTCCGTTCCCGAGCCCCAGCACCAAGCCGAGGCTGCAACCGACTCACAAGAAGAAAAGCCCAGCGCTGCCGCTGCCGAGGACTTCGCGTCGGCCCTGGAAAATTTCACCACGGAAAGCGAAGAAGCCGTCCGCGAGGACAAGGTTCTTAAAGGCACGGTGCTCAAGCTCACCGGCACGCACGTGGTGGTAGACATCGGCGCCAAGTCCGAAGGCATGTTGCCTTTGTCCGAAGTGCTGGATTTCGAGGGCAAACCCAGGTTCCAGCCCGGCGACGAAATCGACGTCATGCGCGATAAGGGCGAGACGGAGGAAGGCTACATCAACCTCTCCCACCAGAAAGCGCAAAAGCTACGCGCCTGGGATGAGATTGAAAAGGCCTACAACGAAAAGAGACCGATTCAAGCGACCGTGGTGGAGCGCATCAAGGGCGGCCTCACCGTCGATATTATGGGCGCCAGTGCATTTCTTCCCGGCTCGCAGGCCGACCTGCGCCCGGCGCGCAATCTGGACGCGGTGAAGGGCAAGACGCTCGAAGTTGCCATCATCAAGCTGAACAAGAAGCGCGGCAACATCGTGGTCTCGCGAAAGCAGGTGCTGGAAGGCGAGCAGAGTGAAAAGCGATCCAAGACTCTGGAGCATCTTGAAGAAGGCTCGATCTTAACCGGCGTGGTCAAGAATCTGACCGACTACGGGGCTTTTGTCGATCTAGGCGGCATCGATGGTCTGCTGCACATTACCGACATGTCCTGGGGACGCCTCACTCATCCTCGCGACCTGGTCAACGTGGGCGATCAGATTCAAGTGAAGGTGCTGAAATTCGACAAAGACAAGCAGCGCGTCTCGCTCGGCTTCAAGCAGTTGACGCCTGATCCCTGGCTCGACGCCGAACATCGCTATCCCGTGGGCGCACACGTTGGCGGACGCGTCATCAGCGTAACTGATTATGGCGCGTTCGTTGAACTGGAGCAGGGCATCGAAGGGTTGGTGCACGTCAGCGAAATGACGTGGTCGAAGCGCATGAAACATCCTTCCAAGCTGGTGAACGTCGGCGATCACGTGGACTGTGTGGTGTTGAACGTGCATCCACAAGAACGCCGGATTTCGCTGGGTATGCGGCAGCTCGCAGCTAACCCGTGGGACGCTCTGCACGAGAAATATCCGGTGGGCGCGACGGTCGAGGGCCGGGTGCGAAACCTGACCGACTTCGGCGCGTTTATCGAAATCGAAGATGGCATCGACGGCCTGGTCCACGTCAGCAATCTTAGCTGGACGAAGCGCGTCAAGCATCCGTCCGAGATTTTGAAGAAGGGCGATCGGCTGAAAGCGGTCGTATTAGCCATCGAACCCGACAAACGGCGATTGTCGTTGGGAGTGAAGCAGCTTCAGCCCGATGTCTGGGAAAGCTTCTTCAGTCAGCACAAAGTTGGCGATGTGCTGCACGGGAAAGTCCTGCGCGTGGCCAGTTTCGGCGCGTTCGTGGAAATTGCGGAGGGCGTCGAGGGTCTTTGCCACAATTCCGAAGCCGTGGATGCCAATGGCCAGCCCTTGACTCTCGAGCCTGGACAGGAGCACGACTTCAAAATCATCAAAATGAATCAGGAAGAAAAGAAAGTCGGGCTCAGCATCAAAGCCGTCGGCGAAGAAGCTTCGCGTACCGAAGTGGAAGCCTATAAGCATCCGGTCTCGAGCACGGGTGGTTCCACGATCGGCGAATTGATGTCGTGGAAGCGCGCCGGGAACGAGAATAATTAATTAACCCGGTGTGGAGCGGACACTCCTGTCCATTTTTCTTGGCCCTGAATCGTGCCAAAGGTGGCGGGCAGGAATGTCCGCCTTACACGGCGTCTCTACTGCAGCAGCCCAAACACCCCCACGCCATTCGTCGTTCCCACGTACACTTTGCCGTTCGTGATCATGGGCGTGATGAACTTATTCCCCGTGCCGAATTGATCTCTTCCTCCTGATGCCTGATTGCTGTTGTACAACTCCCGCGAAAGCTCGGTCGGGTCGTAAGCGTGCAGAACCGCTGTGCTGCCATTCTCAGCGGCCCACAAGATTGCATCGCTTGTTCCATTGGCGGAGATGCTCGGGGTTGCGCCGGGATAGCCGAAAGCATTGCCCGTTCGCGAAGTCGGCGTGACAGAAAGCTGCGCGTTGCTGACGGCAAAAGCCTTTATGTTGTCCCCTACCGCTCCGTAATAAACCGTATTGTTGAAATATGCGGGCATGGAAAATATCGAACCTGACAACGCGCCTCGGATCTCCTGGTAGATGTTGTTCGTGTTCGGATTAAATCTTCCCATGGCATCCCGATCGACTACATAAATATTTGAGTCCTTGCCCGCGCCGACCGCGAGGTGGTGCGTGTGACCCAAGCCGTCGCTGACATCGGGCAGCACCAGCGCTCCGCCCGACCCGAGGTCCTCATCTGAATCGTTTTCAGTGCCTTGATTGGACATTTCAAAGTAATCTGCCACCGCCAGTTGACTGTTGGCGGTCGAGATTTTCAGAAAAGCATTTCCGAAATCGCCCTGATTTGGAAAACCATTCGCATTAAGCGCGGAGTCAAAGGTACCGTTAGCGTCGAGCAGGAAAATATTTCCCGAAGTGTCGGCTGCAAGCCCGGCGCCGCTCATCCAGATGGAACCTTCATTGCCGTTCGGCGTGAGGTTCAGAACGCTAACCTGCGCCAGCGTTGTTTGATTGAATCCTATGATCCAGCCGGTGTATGGGCGAATGTCACAATGCGACGTCCATCCCGTGTACACGACGCCGTTCAGCAAGAGCAGGCCCGCTCGTTCTGCATACTGCCCGGGTGCAAACACGACGCTCCCTCCAGAACTGTTGTCGCCGGTTCCCGGAAACGAAGCCTGAACATTTTGCGGGCCGCTAAACTCTTCTGCGCCGGTAGTTACGTCCAACGCGTGCAATCGCTGGTGATAATTTCCGGCTCCGTCCTTCGACATCGCGACCATATAAATCGTCCCGTTTGTCCCGGCTTTTGGGTCGATGACAGGAGTTGAAGTTACGCCGATTTCTGGCGTTATTTGGCCGCAGCCGTGATCATCGCTGGGTGTTTCGCCCGCGGCAAGCATCGAGACTTGCCAGAGCATCGAACCGCTATCGGCATCGAAACCGTATACGCTGCCATGCTCGGTCGCGACATACAGAACATTGTGCGTCCCCTTGTTAGGGATGCTTACCTGCGCGAGATAAAGCGGCTGGGCGTCCACTTTTCCATCGACCGTAATGACAAACAGTTTTCCGAAACTGGCAGAGTTGACATTGGCAGGAGTGAGAATCGTTTCGGTGAGATTCTGTCCGCTGCGGCCATTGTCGTTGTGATACGTGCTCACATTGGTTCCGGATGTGCTGGGCGGCGGCACGGGTGGAGGCTGCGATGTCCTTTGCGAGTTATTGTTGCATTTGGCCAGGAGCAAACAAATAAACGCGATCGAGAGAACTGGGCCGAGATACCGAAACAAATGCAATTTCATCCTTCGAACTTCTTAACGACTACATTACCGCTGAAAGCGACGATCTTTACGCAAATTAAATCACAGCCCCAGAGCGGCGTTGTCAAGCACTCAGGGGGTTGTGAGACTGAGCGTAGGATTCATCACTTCACATCGATCCGCAAGATGATGTTCACTGTCTTTCGGTCGTCGAATTGGCTGACTGTTTTGGTTTCGCTCTTTTGCCCTTTGAACTGAGCGTATACCTCGTAGTCGAGGTTCGGAGAGAGTTCTGGAAAGTGGTAGGCGCCGTCGCTTCCGATAATGTAACTTTTTACCGCTCTAGTGCGAGTATTGGCGAGGTAGACGACAGCATCGGGCAGGGGATTATCGTGATGATCGAGTACCTTGCCGGTCAGCATACGGCCGGCATTTTCCTTGTCCTTATCTTTATCCTTCGCGTGGGCAGTCCCGACCGCAACCCCGCCGAGAAGCACCAGCAGGACTAGAACTTGGTATCTTCTCATGGGTTCCTCACTCTCAGCTTTCGGGTAACTATTCTTTTACTTCAGATGCAGGCCTGTGTCCACGCGCTCATCGGCGTCTATGTGCAATTTCACCGC
>Ga0207066_1226_pt1 | contig 11638 bp, 10 predicted proteins | sample Alteio_BWMinCont_24_FD_153490 | JGI IMG/M metagenome (GOLD analysis project Ga0207066, IMG submission 153490) | Enriched cells from forest soil in Barre Woods Harvard Forest LTER site, Petersham, Massachusetts, United States -... | ecosystem: Environmental > Terrestrial > Soil > Temperate forest >...
ACGCGCCGCGTCGCTCGACGAGGTTTTTGCCGCAAGCGATTACCTTTCGCTGCACACGAACCTCACCCCGGAAACACGCGACATGATCAATGCCAAATCCATCGCCAGGATGAAGAAGGGCGTGCTCATTTTGAACTGCGCGCGCGGCGAAATTGTGAATACAAACGACATGGTGGCCGCGCTGAAATCCGGGCAGGTTGGCGGTTACGGCACGGACGTGCTGGATCAAGAGCCGCCGGCGGCCGATCATCCGCTGCTCAAATTGCCGAACGTCGTCGTCACGCCGCACGTCGCGTCGCGCACTTACGAAAGTGTGGTGCGTCAGGCCACGACCGCCGTGAAAAATCTCATTTTCGCGATGAACGGCGAAAAACCCATCGCGCAGGTGAATCCTGAAGTGCTGGTGAAGAAAGTGGTTTAATCTATTTGGTGGGCACAAAATTTATGAAACGCAAAAAAATCGTAATTGCTCTAATTGTTATATGCGCAGTCTTACTCATTGTGATTTTTGGATTGGGAGTGGTTCGTGCGACGTCTGAAATAGCAAGAGAAGTTCAGGTCAATAGTATCACGCGAGACCTTTCGATTGAGATAGAGGGTTTTCGGATGGAAAAAGGCCATTATCCTCATTCGCTATCTGAATTACTGTCCGTTGATTATGACGACGAAAGTGGCAAAAAAGCAACCCAAGAGTTAATTGGCGTCACTCAACGCAACGAGTGGCATGACACCTACGATTATGTTCCATCCACAAATGGATTCACAATTATTGTGACCGGACCCGAATCGCTTCCAGCCGGCTGGTTTGGCAAGCAACGTAAGATAGAGAAGCATTATGAACTTGGAAAGGCGTTGGATAATGTGATTGTGACTACCAACGTCATAAAATCGAAACCGTAATTATTTTTCTCGCAGAATTTAATTTCATTTCTGAAAATTTTTATGCCCGAAACCTACTACATCATTCCCAAAGAAAAACACGATTCACTCGTCACGAAGGCGTATCTCAAACGCGGTTACGACGCTGCGGAAGCCGCCGCCGGCTCGCGGTTTTGCGCCAGCGCCGCGTATTATGGCATCCGCACGCACAACGCCATCAAGGCGCTGCACCTCGACGAGTTGTTCGGCAGCAAGGTTGGCCGCTGGACGCCCGGCGCGAAGATCGAGAAACTGCCGTCGCGCTTCGCCGCCGCCGAAATCTGGAACGGCCACAACAAGCTCGGCCAGGCCGTCGCCTATGAGGCGATGGACACCTGCATGAAGCTCGCCGACAAATTCGGCGTGGGCATGGTGAGCGTGGACAATGCGACGCATTATCTCTGGGGCGGCGGCTACGTCATGGACGCCGCGCTCAAGGGCTATCTCGCCTACACGAACTGCACTTCGGCCACGTCGGAAGTCGTGCCGTTCGGCGGCAGGACGCCGACGATGGGCACCAACCCGCATTCGTGGGCGTTCCCGACGCAGGACGCGATCGGTTTTCCCATCGTGATTGACTGGGCAACTTCAACCATCGCAATGGGTCGGGTGCAAGTGATGAAACGCGAAGGTAAACAACTTCCGCCCGGTTGCGCCGTGGATGCGGAAGGCAATCCGACGACCGATCCGAACAAGGCGGTCGCGTTGCTGCCGTTCGGCGCGCACAAAGGCTACGGTCTCGGTTTGATTGACGAACTTTACGCGGCTTACATCGGTGGCGGCCTGCCGCAAATTCGCGGCACGAAACTCGGACACGAAAATGAAAAACGCGGTTCAACTTTTTTCTTTCAAGCCATTCATCCCGATGCCATCAATGGAAATGGTTTTGCGAACAACCGCACGCAAACGAAAAACGTGAAGGCAATCATCGAAGACATTTTAGGTCATGGAAATGAAAAGTGCTTGTTGCCCGGCCAGCCCGAAGCGAACTCCGGCAAACTTTCAAAACAACACGACGGTTTGTTGTTCACGAAAGCAGAGATTGAAGAATTAAATCATCTCGCGCACGAAGTCGGCGAACCGGCATGGAATTTAACTGAATTTAAATCGGTGCAGGTGTAAACTTTTTTTCACCAAAGACGAAAACTTTATGGCAATTCAACTTCGAGACAAATCCACTTGTAAATACGATCAAATCTCGCTCGGCGAAGTCATGCTGCGGCTTGACCCCGGCGAAGGACGCGTCCGCACCGCGCGGCATTTCACCGCGTGGGAAGGCGGCGGCGAATACAACACCTCGCGCGGCCTGCGCAAATGTTTCGGCTACAAAACCGCCGTTGCCACCGCGTTCGTGGATAACGAAGTCGGCCATCTCATCGAGGACTTCATCATGCAGGGCGGCGTGGACACGGATTTTATTTTGTGGCGTCCCGACGATGGCATTGGCCGCAGTATCCGCAACGGTCTGAATTTCACCGAACGCGGCTTCGGCATTCGCGGTGCGGTCGGCGTGCCGGATCGCGGCAATTCCGCCGCATCGCAGCTCAAGCCGGGCGATTTCGATTGGGATTACATCTTCGGAAAAATCGGCACGCGCTGGCTCCACACCGGCGGGATTTTCGCCGCGTTGTCCGAAACGACAGCGGCGTTGGCAATTGAAGCAGTGAAGGCGGCAAAAAAACACGGCGTCATCGTCAGCTACGATTTGAATTATCGTCCGTCGCTCTGGAAATCCATCGGCGGCCTCAAGAAGGCGCAGGAGGTCAACAAGGAGATCGCCAAATACGTGGATGTGATGATCGGCAACGAGGAGGATTTCACTGCGTCGCTCGGCTTTGAAGTAAAAGGCGCCGACCACAGCTTGAGCCGCATCGAGACCGACGCGTTCAAGGCGATGATTGAGACGGCGGTGAAGGCGTATCCGAATTTCAAAGTGGCGGCGACGACATTGCGCCGCGTCATCACCGCGACGAAGAACGATTGGAGCGCGATTCTCTGGCACGACGGAAAATTTTTCGAGAGCCGAAAATATCCTGAACTGGAAATTTTGGATCGCGTCGGCGGCGGCGACAGTTTTGCCAGCGGCTTGCAATTCGGTTTCCTCGAATTTAACGACGCGCAAAAGGCCGTCGAATACGGCGCGGCACATGGCGCGCTGGCCTCAACCACACCCGGCGACACGAGCATGGCCACGCGCAAGGAAGTGGAAAAAACTTTCGGCGGCGGTAGCGCCCGCGTGCAGCGTTGAAACCGTAAGTAGTTGAATTGTTGAGTCGTTTGAGGCACGCTGCAGGTGCTCCATTTTTTTATGAAAACACCAGCGGAACTTTTTTCACTCAAAGGTAAAGTTGCGGTCGTCATTGGCGGCACGGGTGAATTGTGCGGCGCGATGGCGGAAGGTTTTGCTGCGGCGGGCGCGGCGGTTGCAATTGTCGGACGTGATGAAGCAAAAGCAAAAGCGCGTCTCGACAAAATCGCCAAAGTCGGCGGCACGGCGGATTTTTTTTCTTGCGACACAACTTCCAAGGCCGGCCTAAAAAAACTTTTGGCTGACGTCCTGGCAAAATTTGAGGGCGTGGATATTTTGGTCAACGGCGCGGGTGTGAATTCGCCGACGCCATTTTTTGATATCACCGAAGAAGAATTCGATAAAATTATCACGGTGAATTTGAAAGGCCTCGTTCTCGCGTGTCAGATTTTTGGCAAACACATGGTCGAACAAAAGTCGGGCAGCATCATCAATCTTGGCTCGGTGTCGGGGTTGAACCCATTGTCGCGCGTTTTCACTTACTCAACATCGAAGGCGGCGGTTCACAACCTTTCAAAAAATCTTGCGCGCGAGTGGGCGACGGCGGGTGTGCGCGTGAACATTTTGGTTCCCGGATTTTTCCCGGCGGAACAAAACCGCAAAATTCTCAATCCCGAACGCGTCGCTTCCATCATGGCCAAAACGCCGATGGCGCGTTTCGGCGAGGCGCACGAACTTGTTGGTGCGGCATTGTTGCTAGCGTCGGACATGGGAAGTTTTATCACTGGCGCAGAAATCGTCGTGGACGGCGGTTTCGGCGCGATGTCTATTTGAGCCGGAATTTGTTGACCGCGAAATACTCAAACCGCGCGAAATACTCAAACCGCGCGAAATACTCAAACCGCGCGAAATACTCAAACCGCGCGAAATACTCAAACCGCGCGAAATACTCAAACCGCGCGAAAAATTCAGCCCGTTGAAGTCTTGGCTTCAACGGGCTCTTTTGTTTGCGATTTTTTACGCTGACTGCGGTACGTCAACTTTGGCCGGTTCGAGTTTTGGCGCGAGCAATTGGATGATTACCAAGGCCAGAAGATAGGCCACGCTGGCAGCGATGAAAACGGGGACGTAGCTGATGTGTCTGTCTTTCAAATATCCAACAACGAGAAAAAGCGTGATGCCACCAATGGAACCCGCCATGCCTCCAAGGCCGGTGACCGAGGCAACGACGCGGCGCGGAAACATATCGGAGGCGAGGCTGAAAAGATTGGCTGACCACGCCTGATGCGCCGCTCCGGCAAGCGCGATTAGTGACGCTGAAATCCAGATGTCGTCGCTGACGGTGGCGAAAGCCACCGGGAACACGCACGCGGCGCAAATCAGCATCGTGACTTTGCGGGATTTGTTGGTCGTCCAGCCGAGTTTCATAAAAAAGCCGGAAAGCCAGCCGCCGCCGATGCTGCCGAAGGAGGCGAGAACATAAATGGTTGCGAGCGGCCCCATCCGGCCTTTCAAATCGGTGCCGAAACGCTCGGCGAAAAAAACCGGTGCGCCAAACAAATAAAACCACCAAAAGCAATCGGTCATGAATTTGCCGATGACATAGCTCCAAGCCTGGCGGAATTGGAACAGCCGGCCCCACGGAATTTTGACCGAGGCTTCGGGCGGCTCGCTGTTGATGAGCGCCAGTTCAGCCGGCGAGACACGCGGGTGCTGGGCGGGTCTTTTATAAATTTTCAGCCAGGCGATGATCCACAATATGTCAAACAAGCCAGTGACGAGAAAAGCCCCGCGCCAACCGATTTTGTGACTGCCGATATAGACGTTGTTCAACCAGGTAATGAACAACGGCAACAGTAGTGGAACGAGCAGTCCACCGACATTGGAACCGGAATTGAAAATGCCCGTGGCCAGTGCACGTTCGCGTTTCGGAAACCATTCCGCCGTGGTTTTGATGGCGGCAGGGAAATTGCCGCCTTCGCCCAAGGCCAGAAGAATCCGGCAAATGAAAAATCCGGTCACGGTGCTGGCCAGTGAATGGCTCATGGAAGCTAATCCCCAGAAACTGCACGCCAGAGCAAATCCCAAGCGCAATCCGACGACATCAATCAACCGCCCCACCACCAGCAGGCTGACGGCATAAGCAGCGTTGAACGCCACTTGCATATACCAGTATTGTCCTGAGGTCCAACCAATCTCCTTTTGCAATTCAGGCGCAAGATTGCCAAACACGCCGCGGTCAATATAGTTCGCCGTGGTGACCCAGAAAAGCAAACCGCAGATGACCCAACGATAACGGCTCGAAGCCGGCGTGGTTTGACTCGGGGGACTCATCGAATGATGTAGCAATATCTGAAAATGAATGGCGCTTCAAGCGTTGAAATCCAACTTTACAAATCGTCCGCGCTTTGCGAAGCTTCCACATTATGTGGAAAAAAATTCTGCCGCTTTTGCCGGTGTTGTTGTTGACAGGTTGCGCCGCGACGTTCACAGGGGTGACGCCGCTGGAGCAGCTGCGCAATCCCAACAACCTTTATCCCGTCGAAGTCATCTTCAATTCGCAGCAGCAATCGCTGCGTTGGGAGACGATCCATCCTTATGTGTTCGTGAACGGCCAGCTTTATGATATGCGCCCGGTGCCGATGATCACCAATCGTTGGGAAGGCTTTGTGCCGGTGCCGCCGAATGCAAACGGTGTCAGTTATCGTTTCAAGTTCGACTACCAATACAATGATTTCGGCACACCACCGAAGCCCGACAGTGCTTACTCGCCGTCGTATAATTTAAAGATAACCGACCAGTGAGTTGCGGATTAATGGCGCGGCTTGAGCAGAAGCGCCTTTTTGTCCGTGCCGTCCACTTCGACACTGTGGGTTTGCACGTCGGGATCGTCTTTTAGCGCTTGATGCACAACCCGCCGGTCAAAGGCGTTCATAGGTTCCAGTTCCACCACGTCGCCCCAGCGGCGGACTTTGTCGGCGGCATCCTTCGCCTTTTTCACGAGCGCCTCGCGCGCTTGTGCGCGATAACCACCGACATCCACCATGACTTTCGGTGAGCTGGCTTCCTGCTGGAACAACAAACGGTTTGTGATGTATTGCAAATCGGCAAGCGTCTGTCCCTGGCGGCCAATCAATCGTCCGGCCTCATCCGTTTTCACGTCAAGCAAAACGCCGTCGTCCATTTTATGTTCCTCGACCGTTGCCGGAAATCCGAGCGACGTCAGGATTTTTTCAAGGGTTTCTTTCGGTTGCGTGGGCATAAAAACAAGAATCGAAAATGTACGCCATCATTTTTTCTTTTTTGACAGCGGCGTCAATGGCGAAACCACAACATCAGCCGTCGCCGAAACTTGGTTCGTTTTTGTAAGTTTGGTCTGTAGCACGCTCGACAGGGTGCTCACCGTCATGTAAAGCGCCATTCCCGACGAATAATTATAGAGAATTACCAGCAACATTAACGGCATAAAGCGCATGATTTTTTGCTGCGCTGGATCCATGCCGGGTGATGGTGGCTGAAGATGCGCCTGCCAAACCATCACTGAAACCATCAATAACGGCAGCAGGTTGAACGGCAATCCGTCCGGCGTGCTGATTAACGGAATGAACGTCAAACCCGGAATCATGAATAACGTGTCCGGCTTCGACAAATCCGCAGCCCACAGAAAATGCGCGCCGCGCAGCTCAATCGCGCTGCGGATCATCGTGAAAAAACCGATGAACACGGGTGTTTGAATCAACATCGGCAGGCAGCCGCCCATCGGACTGACTTTGTTTTTCTTCCAAAGCTCCATCTGCTTTTGCGTGAATTTTTGCGGGTCGTCCTTGTATTTTTCCTTGAGCGCCTTTACTTCCGGCGCGAGCGCCTGCATTCGCTTCATCGAACGCGTGCCCGCCGCCGTCAACGGCCAGAAAACAGCGCGCAAAATGATCGTGATGACAACAATCGCCAAGCCGTAACCCATGTTCGTCACGTCGTGCAGCCAGTTCATCGCCGACAACAACGCCTTCGCAAAAAATCCGAAAAATCCAAACTGCATCACGAGATCGGCGCGGTTCTGGAACTTCTCACCGATGATCGCCAGCGTCCGATATTCCTTCGGCCCGGCGTAAAAAACAATTTGCCGCTCGGATATTGAATTCGCCGCGAGCGTTTGCGCCGGATAAACCAATGTGGTTTGGATTCCAACCGTCGGCGCAGTCGGAATCTGATTGTCAATGGTCAACGACGGCAGCGCCACCGGCTGTGCGACAATTTGCTGTGCCGGCTGATTCGTATTCGACATCGCAATGATCGCAAAGAACTGATTGTGTGACGCCGCCCAAACGACGTTGCCCGCACCCGCCTGATATTCCGTGCTCGGAGTCCTGTGAAAAAATCCCAGAATTGTTGTGTTCGTGCTGAAATAAGAAGCGACGTGATCCTGTATCTTCGCACCGTCGAACCACATCACGCCCCCATAAGCCAAAAAGTTATTATCGTCCGGCCCCATCGGCGTCGCCGTGCCCACAACCCAATCCTGCGCCGGTAACGCGAGGGGTTTGTCCGAACTGTTTTTCAAACTTACGCTCGCGTTGATGAGATAATTTGAACTGACATGAAACTCTTTTGTGAGAATCAGACCGTCCGCGAAGGACTTTTCCGCGCGAACGCCGTCGGTAGTTTTCGTCAAAGTAAAATTGCCGTCGCCGACAAAACTTGGGTCGCCCAAAATCGCCAGAATTGGAACCGGCGCATGAGTGTTCAGCGTGGCCACGGCGTTCGCCGCGATTTCTTTTTTCCAGCGCGGCGAAACGGTTTCAGGATATTTGAGAAGTTCGACCGATTTCAATCCGCCGCTGCGGGAAGTGAACGTGTAGCGCGCGTCCGCATTTGTGATTGCAATTAAATCTTCCGGCGCGTTCGTGTCGAATGCCGGAGTCAAAACCGTGCCCGGCGCGGACACGACCGGACTGGAATTTGCCGTCGCCGCTTGCACGCTGGCAACGACGTTCGTGTTCAGCGGCGTTTGCGGCAAATGCGAATAATACTTTTGCTGTTCGACAAACCAGAAGCCGAGCAGAATGACGCAGATCGAAACAACAATGATGCCAGTGCGATCCATGAAAATTTAATTGGCGTTTCCCAAAACAATTTTGCCTGCCGTTTGCCGCCTTCTCGTTTCAATCTTCGGGATTGGATCGTGCCCGCAATCGCCCCATGGATGACAGCGGCAAATACGTTTCGCCGCGAGCCGGCCGCCGACAATTGCGCCGTGCGAACGAATCGCCTCGATCGCGTATTGCGAACAGGTCGGCGTGAAGCGGCAGCCGCCACCGAAGAAAAAAAATTGCGCTGGCGAAAGTGTCCAGCGATAAACGCGAATGGCAAAAATAAAAATGTTCTGGACGAGATTCACAATTAATTTTGTTCCCCTAATTTTTCAGCAAACCCGCGCGGCGCAACGTCGTTAGAAAATCCTTTTCAACCTCGGCAAACCCGCGTCCGGCAATCGAAGGTCGCGCGACGAGGACAAGCTCGACGGGCTGTGACAATTCATTTTGGTGCTGGCGGAAACTTTCGCGGAGCAAACGCCGGGCGCGGCTGCGTTCTACTGCGCCGCCGATGCGTTTGCTCGTGACGACGCCCAATTTCGGTTTCGCGCCATCGGGCAATTGATGCCAGTTGGCGATAAGACAGCCGAGCGCGAGGCGCTGACCTTGCTGCCGCACGCGCGCAAATTCACGGCTCTGTTGAAGCCGCGAGGCGCGACCCAGTCGCAGGTGTTTCGGCGATTCGGCGGGCATGAGCGCGAAATTAAACCGGCGTCAGGCGTCTGCGACCCACGCGCCGGCGGTTGGCCAGCGTGGCCTTGCCGCTCTTGCTCGAATTGCGGTTAAGAAATCCGTGCTGCCGTTTGCGGCGGATTTTCGACGGTTGATACTGGCGTTTCATAATTCAAATTAAATTGCGCTTCCGGCACGGAAAACTCCGCTTGACGGAGCGCGAGAGGTTAGCAGTGAACTGCGTCGTGTCAAGGCGCGGTTCGTTGTCACAGTCCCAATTTCTTGAACCGGTTTTTGACTTCTTTGAAATGGAAATCGAGCGAACAGAGTTTTTTTAATTCGCCTTTCTTGAAATGTTTTGCGACTTCGGGATCGGATTTTAATTGCTCGACAAAATCCGCGTCATCGCGCCCGGCGTGTTTGACTTCCCATGTTTTCATCGCGTTGCGCTGGACGAGGTTGTAAGCCTCTTCGCGCGTCAGGCCTTTTTTTATGAGCGCGAGCAGAACGGTCTGCGAATTCCACATGCCAAGCGAGAGGCCGAGATTTTTTTTCATATTCGCGGGATGAACGACAAGGCCGTCCATCAGATACGTGAGCAGGCCGAACATATAATCGAGGAGAGTGCAGGAATCGGGAAAAATAATCCGCTCGACTGAACTGTGGCTGATGTCGCGTTCGTGCCAGAGCGCGACGTTTTCCAATGCCGCAATCGCGTTTCCGCGCAGCACGCGCGCAAGGCCGGTCAATCTTTCCCAAGTGATTGGATTGCGCTTGTGCGGCATCGCGCTCGAACCTTTTTGTCCTTTTGTGAACGGTTCCTCGGCTTCCAAAACTTCCGTGCGCTGCAAATGGCGGAACTCAACGGCCCAACGTTCAATGCTCGCGCCGACGAGCGCGAGCGTGTTCATAAACTCGGCATGGATATCGCGCTGCACAACTTGCGTCGCAATCGGCGCGGGCCTTAATCCAAGTTGTCTGCAGACAAATTCCTCAACGCGAGGCGAAAGGTGTGCGCTCGTCCCGACTGCGCCGCTCAATTTGCCGATGGCCACAACATTGCGGGCGCGTTCAAGACGTTCAAGTGCGCGACCAAATTCGTCGTGCATGAGCGCCATTTTCAAACCGAACGTGGTCGGTTCGCCGTGAATGCCGTGGCTTCGGCCAATACATGGCGTGAATTTATGTTCCTTCGCGCGCCGGGCGATGACGGGCAGAAGTTTTTTCACGGCGGCAACTAAAATATCCGCGCTCTGTGTCATCTGAACGGCGAATGCGGTGTCGCCGATGTCGCTGCTCGTCAGACCGAAATGTAACCAACGGCTGGCGCGGTCATTTATTTTTTCGGCGACGGCCGTCGTAAATCCGATGACATCGTGGTTGAGTGTTTTCTCCAATTCTTTGGCGCGCTCAGTCAGGGCTTTAATGTCAGCGAAACATTTTTCCGCGCCGCGCTTCATCTTGGCGAAGTCGGCGTGCGGGACGATGCCTTGCTTGACGAGCGCTTCGCTGGCGAGCAGTTCGATTTGCAGCCAGATGCGGAGTTTGTTTTCGTCCGTCCAAATGGCCCGCATTTCCGGGCGGGAATAGCGCATAATCATGGTGCGAGATTAAAGCGGCGGCTGGCGCGAGTCGAGAACACGTTCAAGCTCCAAAATTTAACGCTTCGCCATTTTCGCGCGGGCTTTTTCGAGAATCTCGCGTTCGTGTGTAGTCAGACTTTGGATGCCGTGCGCTGAAATTTTTTCGAGAATCGGGTCAACTTCCTTTTGCAGGAACTCGTCGGTAGAAAAATCTTCGTCGGGTTTGCCCGCAGCGGAACGCCAGAATCCACTTTTGTTTTTGGCTGATCCGGCGGCGACAAATTCGCGTGGCGCAGCGCGGCGCCCTGGAAATTTCCATTGCGGCCAATGCCGGTCAACATTCCGCCCAAATGCGCGGCGTTGGCGATGTTGTCGCCATGAACAACAAGGCCGAACACCGCCAGCGCCGCTGCGAACAACAACAAGGTTTTTGCGCGCAACCGCAACGGCAAAACAAAAAACAAGAGCAACATCAGTTCGCGTTCTGGAAACAAAACCGCGAACGCCGCCACCAATCCGAATGCGCCCGCCGAGGCACCGACCACTGGGCCGCCGAAATAATCCGGCCAAATCCACCCGGCCAGCGCTTGGAAAATTCCGCCGATGACGCCGCTGGTCAGAAACAGAATCAGGAAATTTTTGCTTCCGAGCGTTTCTTCGATTGCGCGACCAAAAATGTAAATCGCCCAACCATTGAGCAAAATGTGCATCAATCCGGCGTGCATGAATTGATACGTCAGCAATTGCCAGACATAACCGTGCTTCAATCCATCAACGCTCAAGGCGAAATAGTTGCCTCCGGAAAAATTCGGCGGGTAGCCACATGCAATGCACTCGATGACAAATACGATGGCGCATAGAATCAGGAGCGCCACCGTGAACGACATACGCGGCTCGTGATAAGCCGGTTGGCGCATATAGTCGCGATCTTCAAGCATGACAAGTGAAGCTAAACGCAGGGGAGAAAATTTTCAAGCAACGCGTCCGTCGGCCAGTTCGACAACCCGCTGCGCGTGCGCGGCGACTTTCGCGTCATGCGTGGCAATAATCAGCGTCATTTGTCTTTCGACACGCAGACCTTTAAGCAGTTCAATAATTTCACCGCCGGTGTGCGAATCAAGATT
>Ga0207066_1227_pt1 | contig 11597 bp, 6 predicted proteins | sample Alteio_BWMinCont_24_FD_153490 | JGI IMG/M metagenome (GOLD analysis project Ga0207066, IMG submission 153490) | Enriched cells from forest soil in Barre Woods Harvard Forest LTER site, Petersham, Massachusetts, United States -... | ecosystem: Environmental > Terrestrial > Soil > Temperate forest >...
AAAATAAGGCGATAGCTACGTATATAATTACGAACCAGGAAAACAATGCGGAACATCAACGGGTACAAAATGAAAAGTTAGATACGTTACTGAAAAATCCAAATCAAGATCCGAAAGTTAAAGCACTTGGAGAAGCCGCCGATAAAATATTGAATGACGCTGCAAATGGTAAGTATCCGGGGGAAAGCAAACAGAAAGCTATCGAAGATCTGGCTAAAATCATTGGAGACGCCACTAACAAAGCGCCCACTACCGATAAGGAACAAGTTGCAAAAGAACATGCGGAAAATATGGCGCTGGCGACAAATCTCGTTAACCGGAACATAGCGCTAGGGGCTGATAAGACGGCACGGGATGATATCGGAAAAAAACTTGATCATCCTGCTAATGAAGATCTTAAATTGCTACTTAAGGATGTTGAGGATAATGCAAAACAGCGCGGATCTGCTGAACCAAAAAATGACACAGAGAGAAAGTTACATAAAGATGAGAGAGAGTTGAATATCAATGACTTAACTGCGGAGTTAAGTAAAGTTCTGGGTGATAAGTATAAACCAGAGCTAGTTAAGGAAATTGTTACGGAGCGCGTTGCGCAAATAGAACAACAGGCGAGAGGGGAAACCAAGTTAGGTAAATTAAATAAGGATGTAGATGAAGCCGTTGCTTCAAGGCGCGATACCCTTAAGGGCCTTATAAAGCAGGGTGCCTTCAAAACAGATGATCAAAAAAAGGCGGCCATTACGCAATTAGCTGAATTAATAGGTCTGGCTAATGATCGCCCCAAAAATGCCGACCCGGCAATAGCTGCTCAAGAAGCTACTAAAGAACATGCAGAAAATATGGCACTGGCTCAGAGGGAGTTTGCGAAGCTTGAAAACGAAGGAAAAATAGCTCGTCAGCCGGCTGAAGCTGCACATACAGAGGAAGCTGGTAAGATACATGCCGCGATGCATCGGGTTATAGAAAACCAAGCTGTAGGCAAACAGCAGAAAGTAATTAAGACGAAAATTACGACAGCACTTACTCAAATAGAGGCGCATGCTGGAACGATAAAAGTGGATGATGCGGGTAAAATAACAGACGATAACCAGAAAAATATTGATAGAGATCGTGCCAAACTGAAGGAATTAGTTCATGTACATTCGCCAAAATTGAAGGGACAAGAATTGCAGGATGTAGCTGACAAGCTATATGTGCAAATCTTAGAAGAAAAACATAATCCAGATTTAGCAAGATTTGTAGAAGCAAAGATAGAACAAGAGCGTTTAGCAAAAGTAGTCGGTAAGCCGGAACTAGCAACAACGAGTGGCACCAGGATACCGGTAGCGCCAGAAACACAGGGTCAGCAAGAGCCGAGACCTGAGAGAGTAACAGAGGTCGGGATCAATCCGGTAGCTAAGAAAATAGCCGCCGATATGGTAAAAGACTTCGTACAAAATATTAAAGATCAAAAACTGAATGGCAATGTGACGCCAGAACAGCAAGAGGCATTAAGAAGAGGTCTGGAAGCGGCAATCAAAAATGTATCAAGCAATCCTCCAAAACAAGGAGAAAAGAAATTCTCTGACATGGATACGCAGGAAAAAACAAAGGCCGTAATGACAGAAATGGCGGCGCATCCAGACAAATATAAAAATGCAAATGATGCCATCAGAGCCATAGCCAGCGAATTAAAGAGAGAAAATCCCAGCCAGTTAAAAGAACAGAGCATTGATCAAATTAAAACAAGTTTATTGGAACAGACTGCAATTATACTTGAAGGGCAGATGGCTAAAAAGAGAACTGCATTGGATGCGGCGTTTGTCCCCCCTGCCCCTGCTAACGATGGTGTAGATCAAGTTCTCCTCGCCGCAGCGCGGATGATTGGGGGTATGGTTGGTATGGGAGGCAGAGATGCACTGGTATCTGGTGTGGTCACGTCTAGCGGCTTGCCCAACATAGATGTGATCACTGCAAGAAATCCAGATCATAAGAAATTATTCCAGGCTGTGGGAGATGCCCTGGAAGCAGGCTTGAAAAATACTGATCAGGAGAAATTAGTCGCGCTTGTGGACGAAACCCTGAAGGCTGGTGCAAAATTGGTTCAGGAGGGCAAGTTATCCCTTGGTGAGTTGGCAGCTGCAATGAATCCGGACAAACTGGCTGCGGCGGCAGCTAATGGAACCGAGCCCAAAGCGGTAAGTACTGACCCAGTTCAAAAGGTTCTTGAGCAGACGCAGCAGATGGCAGCGGCTGCAAGAATTGGGGCTGAGTTGGAAAAATTCAAGAAGAACCCCGCTGCAGTACTGGATAATCCAGATCAGGCTATCAAACTTGCTAAAATGATCAATCAGAATAAGGATAATCCATTCCTGAAAGCAGCAGCCAAAGTTGCAGCGAAGTCCTTGGTCGAAGTCGTAGCGAAGACCGTGACAGACAAACTTCCTATCCCAGAGCCAGCGAAAGAAGCGTTACAATCAGCTGTTAAGACTCTTAACGATCTAGCTTCAACAGATGGAGATTCGAAGACAAAGGCTGAGCAAGCTGCGAAGTTGGATAGTGCTGCGCATCTCTTCGAAAAGATTAGCAAAACCGCCCTGATATTTTCTAGGTCGCCGGAGGTACAAATGATCGTTGGTGCTTCAACACCGGCTGTCGCACAGGCCGTTGCCAAAGGGAGTGAGGCGATAGCAACGGCACTCCATGCACAGTCCGATAAGCTAAAACCGACGACAATGCCAGTAGAGAGAGCCAACGCCGATACGAAGACTGCTGTTCTGCCAACCGCTGCACCAGCAATACAGCAAACCGCTGCTTCAGTAAGATAATCCGTTATGGCTTTTCGGTTTGATTCATCAGGCAATCTCACGACACCCACCGCTGCAGAACTGGCACAAGCCGATGCAGATTCTTATGCTATAGTGCTGAACCGTGACGTGCTGCCAGATGGTACATCCTTCTGGGTTTATGCGGCCATCAAGCCGAGTAAATACCAGCAATATTTATGGGAGTGTGCCATGCAGCACCCGATCATTTTGAATGATTATGGCAACATTCTCAAATGTGGCTTTGGTGAGGATGTGCCTGCCGATGTCAAAGTGGAAATGAAAACCCAATATGGCATCGATGAGAACTTTATGGCCAAGTTAAAGGCGGATGTTTTGAAAGCACACGAAATGTTCCTCAGATCAAAGGAAGAACAACGTATTGGCGATATCGTGGCCATGCTGAAGAAAAAAAACCCGCAGCCTTCATAATTTATCAAAGCCTTCACAGGTTTTGCTCCTTGTTCAAATCACAAAAATCCAGTGCCTACCTCATGATAAATTAATAGCGCTCAGTGGGGATACACTTTTGGCGTAATCGGGCAAGCAATACCTGAAGCGTTTCCCGGTTGGCGAGGTCATCAGCCAGATTGACCAATTCATCCGGGTCATGAACACGGTCGAAAAGCAGCACGGGACGGCCTTGGGTATCAACCACGATTTTCCATGAGCTGTCTGCCAACATGATTTCTCCTTTGAATTCGCTGATTATCGACGTTCTTGGTATGTAGGAACGGCCTTCCATAAGCGGTCTGAGCGATTGTCCCCCGAAGGAAGTGGGCACAACGGCCCCGGCATAATCCATCAGCGTCGCTCCAACATCGATGATCTCCGTCAGGCTGGCCGAATGGTGGTCTCCCATACCGCTTGGAAAGCCGCGCGGTGGACGCACGATAAACGGAATCCTAACGGCCGGATCAAGAAAATTGCTCTTGAGCAGCAATCCGTGATCGCCATTCATTTCGCCATGGTCAGAAGTAAACACCACCAGCGTGTCATCGAGTGCGCCCCGTGTTCTCAGTACATCGAGAATCATGCCGATCTGATCGTCGATCAGCGTAACGTTGCCTGCATAATTGGCACGAAGCCGGGCCACATGCTCCGGCGTCATATGCGGTCTGTGCTGGCCGGGACGCTCCAACAAATCCTTGAGCACGCAATCAGATTCTATATCGGGTTTTCCTGCGGGTATTGGCAGCGGCATGTTAGCCGGGTCATACATCGTATCGTACGGCGGCGGAGCATCCCATGGATCATGCGGTCCGGGGAAGCTCACCCAGCACATCCATGGCTCTGGCCTGTCATACGCCTTTAGGTACTCCGCAGATTTCCGCCCGACATACACGTCGTAATAGAGATCAAGCGGTAGAACGGACGGGCGCACTTCCGACCTGTTCTGCTTCCGCCGTTGGATGTCATCCTTATAGGCGGAATAAACAGCATGCTCCTCCCAGAGATCCGTCATGTAAGACTGTACGGAGGCGTTTGAGTGCGGTCCTGCAACTTCATGCACGTCGTCCAGTCCGTAGGCGTGCAACAGGGGTTCCCGCTCTCGCAAATCCCCACGCTGCGGATGCAGATGAGTTTTGCCAAATACGCTGGTACGGTAGCCCGCGTTGCGTACAGCCCGCATCCACGTAGGCGCGTCGGGAGAAAGCGTAAAGTTGATATTATCCCATACGCCCGTCTGGTGAGGATAGTGCCCAAGAGCCAGACTTATCCGTGCCGGGATGCATTTGGGAGAGGTTGTAAAACAGTGATTGAACAGGACACCCTCGCTGGCGATGGCATCGAGGTGCGGCGTGTTCGCAAAACCGCCGTTGGCGCTCAGGGCATCATGGCGGAACTGGTCCGCCATGATGAAGAGAATGTTAGGCTTGTCCCGGTGCATGCTCAACCAAGATTGGAAATGTTTTCTGCCGATGAATAACCGAAAGATGCCCGCGCCGCGCCGCAGAACCGTTCCAGCTTGGCTATCACTGCCGGATCCTGCTGACGCCATCTCCCCAGGGATTGAGGTCTTTTCACCAGGGAACACAGGGCACTCATATTTTGAACCGGCAAACCAGCCCATTCGAGGAGGCGTCCTATCGATTTTTCCGGTTGGTCGCACATATCTTCCAGTCGTACTATCAGGCAGCGATTGCCAAGTTCTCGCCGTGTCCAGCGCAATACATCGGTGTTGACCCGCGCCCAGAACTGGGCGAAATCCTCGCAGGTCATGTCAGCCCGGGCCTCGTCAAAAAGGGCTCGGAAATATCTCTGCGGCTGACGCTGGTTCGACGAAAATGCCATATCGTAGCCGTCCCTCACTACATGGATGAAACGCATCTGTGGATAAATCTCATGCAGCAAGGGCAGTACGAACATGCAGCGGGGATTCTTCCATCCCCATTGAATTGCAGATGGCGGACACAGAATTGCGTGATGCCGGGCAGCCTTACTAAAATCGCTTAAGAGCGTTTCGCGAAAATCCTGTGAAAGTTGAGAGAGAGTATAATCTAATGCATGGGTATGCATCAGTATAGGATTGATGCTACGTTGTAGCACCAGACTGAAAACAAGGGTGTCACCCGCCTCATTATCGTCCGTACCCATGAACACGCCGGATTCGGAAAGCAGCGAACGAATAAGCCGTGTGCCTGATCCCCCGCTTCCGCCTACGATGATGGGAGATGGCCCGCCGCCAACGGTCAGATTCGCGCTATTATCGTCCATTGGATCATGTTTCTTCGTCATCTATAATAGCTTCTTTGTCATTGATGTTTTCGTAAAGGCCGCCGTAGAAACGCCAGCCGTAAATTATAATTTATATTAGTACTTTTAAATCTTACTGCTCTACCTTCGCCAGTGCCTTCTTATTTCTTGTAGCAATGCCGTCTTTGTTCTCTTGAGGGAGTAACCAATCCATTTTTTAAACTTAAGATATGACAATAAAACAGAAGGTTAGAACTACCATGAGAAAAAGCAATAACAAATATTAAATCTAACGCTCGAAGCAATTGATATCCGCGCCTAGACTTGTTTTACGCAGGAAAAATAATGCTTTTTCTAAATTGATTCACGTGGCAGGATAATATTCGAACCAAGCATTTTCAAGATAGAATTTTATATTTAGCGGAGTAACCGCCCAAGTGCTTCCGGGTTTTGCGATTTAAGAATCTCGTCCGGCTTTGGCACTATGCCCAGTGTCATTTTGCAATTAACAGCAGCCAGCTCTGTTTTACCGCCATCGAAATCAACCTCCCCCTCGCAAAGGGTATTGGAATGGTATCGCATGTTCATAGCGGTTCCCATGTAATATTCCTTACCATCGGCCCATTCTTTCGAGGCAAACGTCACCGAAGCAGATTTTTTGTCGGCGGCGAGATTGAATTTTTGCAACGCCACTTCGTAATGATAATCATCAAGTGAATACAGAGTATTATCAATGAATGTTATGAAGGTAGGTTTATCGAAATCCTGTATTGTCGGTTTACCCTCTGGCTGGCTGAGCGAAAAGAGTGTTACCTCAAGATGTGGCTTCGCCTCTTCGGCCAGATATTTTCCCAATACCTCGCTGATTTTTGCTCGATCTTTGGCCTCAACCGCCTTGCTGAATTCCTCTAATGCCTGCTCCGTACGATGCTTGAGTACCATCGGCGGATAGAAAAAATAATAGCCTCCTCCAACAAGGGCCAGAATGACTATGAGTATAATGGATTTCATAGGGTGCCAAAATTTTGCCCGCTACAAAGCGGGCGCTCGAAATTTTATGAAAGGGAAACCGTCTTTTTGGTGGTTAGCCAAGCGATCACATACAGACCTGCTGCGAGCAGGTAAAGAAAAGCAAACCCGAAATACATAGAATTATATTCCAACAGCCCACCCACCAGCGCCCCTAGCAGATTGTAGGACATGGCGGGCGAAATAGCCGTCTGGCTGCGGTTAAGCAGGGTGGAAAAAACCAATCCCGAGAAAAACATGGGAGAGATAAGCAGTAGCACAACGATGGCATAGGCTGCGGGTGTACTTGCATCCATCTTGCCATGAGTGGCAACCCAGTAGCCGATTGCAAGCATACTAAGCAGTAGAATAAAATTATACCCGACAGAAGGCAGTTTATAAGCTTCTACCACGCGATTGGCGAGATAAGCCATCGCAAGTAGTCCAATGATCACAATCCCCACCACAATCCAGGTATTGCCAAAATAAAGCCCGAGTTCCGTAATCGCTTTGGTTTCTACCAGCATGAAGCCAGCACCAAGAAAAAAGAAAGGGAGGTACTCTCGCTGTAACTTCTGAAACCCGACTTGCGTCCGAATAAAAGAGACGGATAGCGCTAGTATCAGGCACAGCGCCACCAGATAAGTAGTCGGGTACACTCGCTTAGCCATATAAAAGAAGGGCCAATCATCGGTAGGCAGATCAACCTCTGGTCGTGATGGAATATATTGATTGGAAATATCCTCAAACTTTGTCTCGGAAAGCAGCTTTGGAGGAAGACTTAACGTCCCTCCTTTTTTTACCAGAAACGTGGTCGTATAATCGCTATCGTAGCCCACGCGGATGGCCATGGGTTTGCTTGCCCCGGGCAGGTCCTTAAATATCTGATATATTTTATACCCTAATGCATCAACTGGCAGTGCAAATGAAAGAGAAATGACGCCACCATCGTTTAGCAGGCGGTATGAATCCTCTATGCCTTCTTTTGTATACACGAAAGAATCAACGCGCACGTTGGAGGCATGGCTCAGCAAGGTATGGGAATCAAGTACGCCGTACACAATCAGATCATAGCCTGGTACTGCCTGACGGAAGAACGTGCGCGCATCGTTCACGATTAAATTTGCATTCGGATTGCTGTAGGGCTTTTCAGGGTGATAATATTTTCCTAAATAGGCAATAACGGGGTCAATCTCAATCGCATCTACCTGCTTAGCACTGAACCGCAGTGCAGCGGCAACGTCATTACCGCTCCCTGCCCCTACGATAGCCACTCGCTGTAATGATGACACGACCTTAAAAGGCAATTCGTAATAAGCAGCTACTTTTCGAAGCGCTGGGTCGCTATCACGATTTTTATTCTCGAAGGAGAGATCATATACTTTCTGATAATATTTCCCTGCGGATAAGATCTGCATGAGGCCGTCTGGTTTTGCCGTGCGCTCAATAAGCTGATAGGGCGAATGAATTTGTTGTATATACGGCTGTACCGGCCATAGAACGACTGTCATCAGCACTGCAGAACATATAACGCTCACCACCATTGCAACTCGATCATATTGTATAAAAATAAGAATGACTGCGATTACTCCAGCAAGCCAAATTGCGGGAGGAGTCCACAGATAGCTGGCAACCAACATAATCACCACACCCAGCACGCTTCCTAGCAGATTAAAGCCATAGGCCTTCAGCCTTGCTTCTTTCTCCATCACGCGACCACATGCCTGTCCGATGGGATAGAATATAAAGGCGGTAAACAGAAACACACTACTGATCACCATATAAATTGTCGCAAGCGCCATCAGCGGCTTTATTATGCCGCTATAGGCCAAAATACTTATACCGCCAATACTGCTTTCTTCGGGCATGGGGACAGTAAAAAATATGTCATAATATGAACCGCTCCCATAACGCAGAGCGGTAAGCAGAAGAAAAAGAATAGCCGTAACAGGCAGCACCGTGAGCAGAGGGATGTGTTTACGCTCAGCCGCCGCATACCCCGCACCAAGGCCTAAAAAACAGGCAAGGAGAGTGAAATTCTTATAGTAGGCAAATACGGGAAATAAGCTGCTCTGCCAACGAATCATGGTTAATTCAAAAAAGAGGCTCATTCCCGCCAGTGCTATGATCGCCCAGCCTCGCCATTTTGGCTGAATGGAGTCCAAAAAATTGGCCTGCCGCTCTGCATCCTGTTCAAAGAACGTAAGGGAAGATAATTTTTTATTACAGAAATGTAAGCCAATTAACCCAGCTAAAACTAAGAAAGCGACGAAAAGGAATTGAATAATTTCTCCGGGGTTTTGCTGGAGCTGGCTTACCGCCATTAATAAAATAACGTAGATAAGTGATAATTCAGAAAGTCGCAATATGCGGTGAGTGTATGACTGCATTACGTTTTCTATAAGTATGGGTTTTTCTTAACGATCCAATAAGGTAAAATACATACCTTATGAAGGCTTTCTAAATCGTTAAGTTTTTAGATTGTTATCACGCCCATATTATGGGGGGGGGGTGCCAGTGTGAATCCTAAATTTTACCGATTATCGTGTAGCGTGTTGCAGCTGCGCAACTTCGCTGCGTTGCATAGAGGCATCGAGATGGGGAAAAAATTCTGTGCGTAACCGTTCGACTAAAGGCAGTAACCGGCTATGCGTCAAATATGACCCCATATCCATGTCGGCTAACTGGCGTAGATGTTTATTTTGACGTTCTTCCTTGTCATTGGGAATCTGGACTTTTTCGGCAAGCAGATACCCCTGCCCGCTAACCTGAAATCCTTTGAACATTTTAAATGCGCGTTCAAAATTCTCCCAGTTGAGTGCATAACCGATATGCTGCTCAAGCTTACTGGCAGAAGCCCGTAATGCGATGCTTTGTTTGGTTTCACCATACGGTTCATCTGTCAAATGGAGTGCTGAGTTACTGATCTCACCCTTAAAGGCTTCAAGCGCTGCCATACCTAGTGGAGATATATGTTGATTGTCTATACTCGTCTGGGCATCGATCATTAATTGTTTGTCATTGGGCAAGTGAATAATATTCTCTGGATAACTTTGGCAGTAAAAGGGATTCAGTTCGGTAGGTGAAGCAACCCGTAGGGCCGCTAGAGGTTCGTTGGTATCGTCTCGATAGATAGCAAAACAATGGCTTCTACCACCAATGCAGTTAGTATAAGGCGTGGCTTTTTTCCAACAGTGATCAAATTTTCCTTCGCTACCTGCATCCACTATTTCTTCGATAGTGGTAAGGCATTCCGCTCGGCACTGAACAGGCGGATTATCTGGGATAGATACATTAAAATGATGCGTCTTTTCTTCAAATAAAGGCTTCCATTCATTCCCTCCGCTAAGGGTGCGTAGAACGGCATGTGGCAGCTTATGCCTATAACTGTCTACAAATGGATCAAGAGCAATATGGTGCGTTTTTGGCCCATCCTGTTGTGCTGTCAGGAATTCCAGCGAAGCAGCATTAAGCACTTGTTGCTGTTCATCACTAGGGGTCCAGTTCATTAATATCTCAGGTTTTTCGGCAGACAATGCCATTAAAGGCAAGAGTACCGTATCCGAGAAATTATTAATTAAAGCAGTGTCTATTTGTTTCATGACATTCAAAGTAAAATTAAATACCCATTTCATTATACCAAAATCAATATTCTCCGCCAGATAGTAGCCATTACGTGTACCCGCATGAGCCGTACATTCACCCCAAGCCACTGTCGATAGCGCGTATCTTCTCACGATCTATTCGCATTCTTTCCCGATACGATTCTTGCTTTTTTTTACGCTCCTCACGACGCTCGTGCGCGGGTGGTGCCGGATGAGTGAGCCTGTATTCATCAGCATCTATCTTCGGCAGCTCACCATGTTTTACAAAATACTCTCCATCAGGAAATACCACATCATTCACGAACGCCGTGAGGTGGGGATAAGTTTCGGCAAGAGATTCTCCTGTGTCAGGCTTCTTGTACCATTCGCCCTTGGCCATCTTTTCAATGATATGCGCCATGGTTTCCTGCCCTGCCTTTCCTTTGGAGTATGTGGCAGTATTTCCAAAACCTATATCGTCTCGCAGACTGTCTAACGCAAAATCGACAAATTTGTCCCTCTTCAAATCCGCCTCAATCGCCTCTTTCCATAATTTCTGTCTTGGATCATGTCTATTGCTCCATGGCCGCTGGTTTCGATTCCCATAAAGCTTATAAATGAAGGCATGTGCTATTTCGTGTGCAAGGTCTCCAAACTGTTCAGCGGCATCGCGACTAGCAGGGAGTCTTATCGTGCCGTCAAAAGCTGCGTCTGCAACAACGTCCACATGTTCTTTTGCATCAAAGTCACGAAATGCTGAGATGTCATGACCAGGCACGATCACAAAACGAACGTCTGATTTATTGAATCCCTGTCGAACAAAGTTAACAGCGCGCGCCGTATGTTCAGATACAGTTGTCTCAAACAGGGTGGCAATATATCGCTTCGCTACACTTTTTGCTGCCTTGCGCTTAAGCGGGCCACTGTAACGCACGTTATCCGGCACGCATTGCCTGTCGTAGTGCGCACCCAAAACTTTGCGTACATCTTCAGCACAACCCCGTAACCGGTCCATAAATCGTTGGTTAGCTTCAGGAGCAATCGTTTCCAACGTCGTTTTCCATTGGCCTGATTTTTTTAAAGTCGCTACTTCATCGCCGGTCAGCCCATACTCTGATTCCATCGATTCGCAGGCTGAGGTGTACCATTGTTTTACGTTTTCCTGAGCCCCTTTGGAATGCATGATAATTTCTGTATAAAACTTGGCATTGCCGCCTTTCCCCACAAATGGCGGCTGGTTGATGGCTTTATTCAGAAACCTATTGGCAACGGGTGAAAATTCATCCGGTTTATCCGCGGGCTTTTTCCATAACTCTGACTTCGTATATTTCGTGAATGTATCATTCTCAGGATAAGCCTCATGAAATTTTGTGGCTATTTCCAAACCGTTGGAATTTACTGCGTGCAGCATCAGAAGCTCTGCCATCCGTTCTTTAAGCTGATCGCCCGGATTTTTATCCCAGACATCTTCAGTATCGTTTATTTTCCGTGTAAGCTCTGCGGA
>Ga0207066_1207_pt2 | contig 11518 bp, 10 predicted proteins | sample Alteio_BWMinCont_24_FD_153490 | JGI IMG/M metagenome (GOLD analysis project Ga0207066, IMG submission 153490) | Enriched cells from forest soil in Barre Woods Harvard Forest LTER site, Petersham, Massachusetts, United States -... | ecosystem: Environmental > Terrestrial > Soil > Temperate forest >...
CCTTCTATGCGCCCGGTGCTGGGGAAGCGGTCGCGAATGTGGCCGAGCAGGGTGGCGCCGTCCATGCCGGGCATGCACGTGTCGGAAATGACCACGTCGAAGCTGCCCGCCTCACAGGCTCGCAGGGCGGCTTCGCCGCCGAGCGCGAATTGCAAATCCCAGCGCTGCCGATCGGCGTGCAGTACCCGGCGTATGCCATCGAGAATCCTGTTGTCGTCATCGACGAACAGGATGCGTTTCACGCGGACACCGCCCGGGCGGCCAATTCGGAGCCATCCTTGGGAAGACGAATGACAAAGGTTGTGCCTTTTCCCTCTTCGGTTTCGAAGTGAATCGTTCCCTGGTGTTTGTCGACGACGACGGAGCGGGCGATGGCCAAGCCTTGGCCCGTTCCTTTACCGATTTCCTTGGTGGTGAAGAAGGGATCGAAGATGCGGGAGCGGACCTTTTCCGGAATTCCGGAGCCGGTATCCTGCACTCTGATTTCGACCCACTCCTGGCAATTCTGGGTTTGTATTTTAATTTTCCCCAAGACGCCACCGTTCTTTCCGACAACGTCGGAGATTGCATGCGCGGCATTGACGATCAGATTCAGGATCACCTGGTTGAATTCTCCGGGATGACAAGAAACCACGGACAGCGACGGGTCGAAGTCAGTTTCCATTTCAGCCACGTATTTCCACTCGTGCCGGGCGACGGTGATGGTACTTTCAATGGCATGGTTGAGGTCCAGCGGAGTTTTTTCTTTGCTGCCGGGATGGGAGAATTCTTTCATCGCGGCCACTAATTTGGAGACTCGGGTCACGCCTTCGAGGGTTTGTTCGATGGCTTTGGGAATTTCTTCCAGCAGATAGGCAGCGTCGACGCCTTCGGCGGCAGAGGCGGCTTCGCGCGACATTTCGCCGGGCAGGGAAGCGCCACTGGCGGCCGGGGAAAGGCTTTGGTAGTTTGCGAGCAGGCTCTTCAATTCCTGGAATGCATCTTTCAGGAAGCGCACGTTATCTCCGATGTACTGGGTCGGAGTATTGATTTCGTGGGCGATGCCGGCTGCGAGTTGCCCCACCGATTCCAGTTTCTGCGCCTGGCGGAGCTGTTCTTCCAAAGCGCTGCGGGAGGTGATGTCGGAGCCGATGACCAGTACTTTGGTCAAGGCTTCGTTGGACATTTGTACGGGTTTGATCGTAAGTCCGAGCAGGCGGGTTTCCCCGTTGATTTCGAAGGGGATCTGATCGCATCGCCGGGACTTGGGTTCAGCGCACCAGGATCGGATCTCGTTCTGCATGTCAGGCCGCAGCCAGCGGATACCGCATTCATTCAGTGGTTTTCCCGTCACCTTGGCGCTGGGTATTCCGAACGCAGCGGCGGCCCCTGAGTTCCAGCGTGTAATACGCGCGGCGTCGTCCATGCCGACCAGAATCGATGGTACGGCGTTGATGAAAATCTCCGCGTCCTGATGGGCGGTTTGCATCGCTTCCTTGTCGACCCGCAGGCGGCCGGTCATCTCGTGGACAATGCGTTTGATGACGAACAGCGCGACCACACTGACCACCACCACGGCGAGTACGATGGTGAACCAGGCAAGGCGACGAGCCTCGGTGTAGCGTGCCCGGCTGCGCTGCATTGCCAGCTCCAGTTGATCTCCCTCAAAGTCTACAAACTGATCCCACGCGGCGGCGTACTTGAGCAAGGCTGGGGTGGCTTGTTCAGCCATGACGGCGACAGCGGGATCGTGTTTCTTTTCCGCGACCAGGAGGTCCAAGGCTCGCCGGTAGCTGTCGATGTATACAGTCCTGGTGCTTTTAATGGCCGCGAGCAAACGCTTTTCCTCCCCGGATTGGCAAAGGGCATCGAGCTGGGCAATCAAAGTCGAGATTCGCTCGGTGTTATCTGCCCGCAACGCCAGTAGCGAGTTGATTTGCTCTCCGTCATTAAGCAGGAATACCTGCATGGTGATGCGACTGTTACGATTCGAGTAGGTGACCGCCTGTCGTGACTGGCGCAGTTTGGACCACTGCTTGCTCATGAGGTCTTGCAGGTCGGCGTTGATTTGGTCTACCCGGCGCAGCTCCAGATCGCCAACCACCATGAAGAGCGCAACCAGGAGGCTGAATGCCAGCCCCAAGCGAACCGCGACCTGTCCCGAGGCTAGCGGGGGGCGTAGCGAGTGGGAGCGGCTGGCGGGCTGCGCATTCTGGGAGTGAATATGTTCCTCGCTTTGAGTGGTGTCATTCGTCATAGGTTGGAGTCTTTCGAGAGCCTTAATTTTTTAGCGCGCTTGTCAGCTGGCACTTGTTCTCAAGGTCATCGGCACGATTTGCGATTTGCTTCACCCCATCGAAAGATCGACTGACAACCTCGGCTCCCCGCGCCCGACAGGGCGCTGCCGCAAGTAACTGCGTGGTAATCCATGGCATGCCGATGAAACCACCAGGCCGTTACTGGCTGTTTTCAGGGCTTGCGATGCCAGGCAAAAGCGAAACATGGGCCCACGACTGAGTCGAGATACGGTCAGAGACTAACCATGGCTGACAAAATACTTTTTGTAGACGATGAACCGGCGGTACTCGATGGCTACAAGCGAATCCTGCACAAGGATTTCGACCTCAACACGGCCACCGGTGGGGAACAAGCTCTGGCTGAGATTCATGAACACGGTCCGTACTCCGTAGTGATCTCGGACATGCGCATGCCGGGCATGAACGGCGCCCAGTTCCTGGCACGGGTACGGCAAACCGCGCCCGACACTATAAGGATGTTGCTCACGGGTCACGCCGACCTGAACGCAGCCATGGATGCGGTGAACGAAGGGAACATATTCCGTTTTCTCACCAAGCCATGCGAAAAAGAGGTTCTCGGCAAAGCCATCACCACTGGGTTAGTCCAGTACCGCCTGGTGACGGCGGAAAAGGAACTGCTCGAAAACACGCTGATGGGAAGCATCAAGGTGCTGACGGATGTATTGGCGGCCGCCAGCCCCGAGGCATTTGGAAGATCCAAGCGGATTGCGCGCTACGTCCGCCATTTGGTTACCAAGTTTGGTCTAGGTTCTCCCTGGCGTTTCGAGGCAGCGGCCATGCTTTCGCAGTTAGGCTGCGTCACCCTGGATCCCGACGTCGTGCAAGCCGGTTACATGGGCAAAAGCGCCTCGCCTGAGGATGCGGCCCGATTCGCCGCTCATCCTGAGGTGGCGAGAAATCTGCTGGTTAATATTCCGCGGCTGGAGCCTATCGCCTGGATGATCAGCCAACAATTAATCAAAGAAGTTGCCCAAAAGCCTGACGCTCCGGCGTGGACCGGGGATATCCTGCCCGGAGCGCGGATGCTCAAACTCGCGGTCGCGTTTGATAGCCTCAGAACCCGAGGCAAGTCGGATAAGGACGCGATTGCCGAACTTCACTGCCGACATGATGAGTTCGAGAAGGAGCTGATTAACGCGCTCGAGAACATGAAACCCGATGGAATAGAGATGGAAGTTCGCAAGCTGGCCGTCTCGAAATTGACTACGGGCATGATCTTGCATCAGGAGATCAGAAATCGAAATGGCATGTTGGTGGTCCCGAACGGGCAGGAAATCACTTACGCGCTGCTGACTAAACTGGAGAATTTCGCGGAAGCGGGCAAAATCGATAAAGAAGTTATGGCCCTGGTTCCCGTGTAACTCCGATCTGCTCCGAGTTTCTCCCCGCGCTAGTTGCACGTGGCCTGAGGCTGTGCCAGCGGTAGGTATGCCTGATTCGCTTCCAATTGCACTCGAATGCGTTGCCGGAGCGAGGGCGCTGCCGCCTACCCATGCGCGCGCCTACGCTGGGTAACTGGCGGGTGAGGACGCTGCCTGCTAACATTTGAACACATGGCACTTCGCCGGGTGGCGGGAAAGAATAAAGAGCGCGGGCGCAAGGCGCGCGGCGGGGCGGTGGCTCGCGATCGCGGACGGCGGGCCGAACTGGTCATCATCACCGGGATGAGCGGGTCGGGGAAAGCCTCGGTGCTCAAGGCTTTCGAGGATCTCGGTTATTACTGCGTGGACAATCTGCCGGTGGGGTTGATTCCGCAATTCGCGGAACTGGCGGGCCAGTCTTCTGAAATCGAGCGTACGGCGCTGGTGGTGGATGTTCGCGAAGGCGCGCAACTCGAAAATCTCCCCAAGATTGTGAAGTCGGTACGCCGGATCCTTCCCACCAAAATGATTTTTCTGGAGGCGGCGGACTCGGTTTTGTTGCGCCGTTACAGCGAGACCCGGCGGCCGCATCCGTTAGGCACCAAGACAACGGTGAAGGCGTCGCTGGCGGCGGAGCGCCAGCATTTGCGGCCGATCCGGGCGATGGCGGATCTGGTCATCGATACCTCGAAGTTCAACGTTCACGAGTTGCGCTCGCACATCACGGAAGGTTTTCAGAAGCAGGAGGCGGGCAACAACATTCTGGTTTCATGCGTGAGTTTCGGGTTCCGGCATGGGGTTCCGGAGGATGCGGATTTAGTGTTCGATGTTCGCTTTTTGCCCAATCCGCATTTTGTGCCGGAGTTTCGTCCGCTCACCGGGCGCGATCCCAAGGTTGCAAAATACATTCGCTCATTTCCGCAGACCAAGGAATTTATCAATCGGATTTCGAAGCTGCTGGTTTATCTGTTGCCGCACTACATCAGGGAAGGGAAAAGTTATCTGACGATTTCGTTCGGCTGTACGGGCGGGCAGCACCGCTCGGTGATGATTGCGGAGGATGTATCCAGGCATCTGGGGAAGGCCGGGTATCGGGTGAAGGTGGTGCATCGGGACAGTCCGGGGTAGAGGGTCGGCGGTCGTTGGTGTTTGGCCGTTGGCCAAGATCAAGAAAAACTATCACCTCGAGCGGAGTCGAGCGACTTTTGGCGATGAGTCGGGAGATCCGCCGGCAGAGCGGAAAACGCAAGATCCCTCGCCTTCGCTCGGGATGACAGTGTGCGAAAATTGCCAACGACCGACGACGAACGGCCAGCCGACCAACGACGAACGACCAACTACTGAAGTAGAATGAGGGCTTGCAACGCATGCTCATGTCATTCGTAGCGTGGCAGATTTGGCCGCTCAGGGGGAGCCCCGAATGCGGCAACTGACGCGCCTTATCCGCTACGTGGCGCCCTATTGGTGGCCGGTTGGGGCTTCAGTGCTGTTGATGGCGGCGGTGGGCTTGCTGGATGCCTTTCGTTTGTTGCTGATCGGACCTATCTTTGATCGGGTGCTGAATCCGGGTTCGCAATCTCGCGAAATGCAGTTGTTCACGGTTCCGGGCAGCGGACATCCTGTTTATCTGCAACAGTTCGTTCCTTCACACTTTCAGAATCCGTGGACGGTGGTGGCCTTTGCCCTGGTAGCGGCGACGGTGTTAAAGGGGGTTTGCGATTACGCGGGCACTTATCTGGTGAACTACGCAGGCTTCGGAATGATTACGGACTTGCGGAACGATTTATACGATTCGATCCTGCAGCGCTCGGCGGCATTTTTCCATAAGCACACGACGGGGACATTGGTTTCGACAATTGTGAACGATGTGGAGCGGGTGCAGTACGCGATGTCGAGTGTGCTGGCGGAATTTCTGCAGCAATTCTTCACTTTCATTTTTACCGCGCTGGTGGTGGTGGCGCTGGGGCGAAAGTTTGCCTGGATTCTGGTGTTGTTTGTGCCGGTGATTATTTTTTCCGCGGGACGGATCGGGCGGCGGGTGCGGCATACCACGCGGCGGGGTCAGGATAAGCTGGCCGACATCCAGAATATTCTGCATGAGACCATTACCGGCAACCGCATTGTGAAAGCCTTCAGCATGGAGCGCTGGGAGATTGCGCGCTTTCGCAAAGCTGCGCAGAGGCTGTTCCGGGCGAATCTTCGGTCGGTGGCGGCGGTGGCGATCAGTTCGCCGCTGATGGATATTTTTGGCGCGATTGCGATTGCGCTGCTGCTTTTACTGGGGCGCGAACAGATCAACCATCACGTGTTTTCCTCGGGTACGTTCCTGGCGTTTATCGTCGCCGTGTTCAAACTTTACGATCCGGTGCGCAAGTTCGCACTGTTCAACAACAATTTTCAGCAGGCGCTGGGCGCGTCATCCGAGATATTCAAGTTCATGGATACGGAGGACGATGTAAAAGAAAAGCCCGGAGCCAAGCCGCTGGTGCCGTTTTCCCGCAGCATCCAGTTTGAGAAGGTTTGTTTTTCGTACCAGTCGAGCAGTGGCTCCGAAGAGGAAGAAGGGCGAGAGATTCTACGAGACATCAATTTTGAAGTTCGGGCCGGCGAAGTTCTCGCGGTGGTGGGGTCGAGCGGGGCGGGGAAGAGCACGCTGGTGCATTTGATTCCGCGATTCTTCGATGTCACCGCTGGCAAATTGATGATCGACGGCGTCGACGTGCGCGATACTACGCTGGCTTCGCTGCGGTCCCAGATCGGCGTGGTGGCGCAGGATACGGTGCTGTTTAATGACACGGTGCGGAATAATATTGCTTATGGGCAGCCCGGCGTGGCGCAAAAATCAGTGGAGGCGGCGGCGAGGGCGGCGTTGGCGCATGACTTTATTATGGATTTGCCCGGGGGCTACGAGACGGTGATTGGGGAGCGCGGGGTAAGGCTCTCAGGCGGGGAACGGCAACGTATCGCGATTGCGCGGGCGCTGCTGAAGAATGCGCCGATTTTGATTCTCGACGAAGCTACTTCGGCGCTGGATAGCGAGTCGGAGGCGCTGGTGCAGTCGGCGCTGCAGAATTTAATGACCGGACGTACCGTGGTGGTGATTGCCCATCGCTTGTCGACGGTCCGGCGCGCGGACCGGATTGTGGTGCTGGAAAATGGGACGACGGCGGACATTGGGCCGCATGAAGAGCTGATGAAGAAGCTGGGGACTTATCGGCGGCTGTACGAGTTGCAGTTTGCGGAAGCCGACCCGCCGAAAGTGCATGCGGAGTGAGGATTTCTGCGGATCGGGTAATTTGAGTTTTGGTTTGCGCCAGCGAGAACGCCCGCGCCTACACTAATATGTCTATCCGCTCCATGACCGGGTTCGCGCAGGTGAAAGGGCAGGTGAACGGGCAGTTTGGTTTCACTTTGTCGCTTAAGTCTGTTAATCATCGTTTTCTCGATATACATTTCCGCATGCCTTCGGAGAGCGACGACCTGGAGATGAAGCTGCGGCGGCGGCTGAAAGAGAAGATGGCTCGCGGACATGTGGAGCTCACTCTGAATGTGGAGCGGAATGTGAGCGAAGGTTTCTCCGTCAATCGCACTTTGGTGGGCGGATACATTCAAGCATTCCGCGCGGCGGCAGCGGAGTTTAAGCTGGCGGCCGATCCTGATTTGAATGCCATTCTGCGCATTCCGGGCGCACTGGAATCGGAAACGTTGCCGGCGGGCGATGGTCTGGAATCGGCCGTTCTTGCCAAGATGGAAGAGGCGCTGCTCCGGCTCAATCAAATGCGCGAGGAAGAAGGACGCGGCACGGAGCGCGAATTGCGGCAGCGCATGGGACACGTACAGCAGGCACGAGAAGGCGTGGAGAAACATCGGCAGGCTGCGCTGCACGTTTATGCGGACCGGTTGAGGAGCCGTTTGCAGGAATTGATTGGTTCACAGATTGAGCCGGAACGAATTTTGCAGGAAGCGGCGCTGCTGGTGGATCGCAGCGACATTCAGGAAGAGCTGGTACGGCTGGATCAGCATGTGAAACATCTTCTCGGCCTGCTCGATCAGGGCGGGGAAGTGGGGAAGAAGTTGGATTTTCTGCTGCAGGAGATGAATCGCGAGGCCAATACATTGTTGTCGAAAACTTCAGGATTGTCTGGCGAGGCGATGAAAATTACGGAGCTGGGATTGTCCATGAAAGCCGATATCGAAAAAGCGCGGGAGCAGGTGCAGAACCTCGAATGACTACCGTCTACATAATTTCGGCGCCGTCGGGTTCGGGCAAATCGACGCTGGTGGATAAAGCCCGGAAGATTGTTCCTGACCTGGACTTTTCAATCTCGTATACCACGCGTCCGCCGCGAGGGACGGAGAAGAATGGGCAGGAATATTTTTTTGTTCCACGTTCCGAGTTCGACGAGATGGTGCGCAAAGATGAATTTCTGGAGCATGCGGATGTGTTTGGCCATTGCTACGGTACCGCCCGGCGGGTTCTGCGGCAGGCCGAACAGGGCGGGCATGATTTGCTGCTCGACATCGATGTGCAAGGGGCGGAGCAGATCAAGCGCAAGCTTCCGCAAGCGGTGAGTATTTTTATTATGCCGCCGGACCGGAAGATTTTAGAGGCGCGTCTGCGAAAACGCAGCCTGGATGCGGAAGCGGTAATTCAGCGCCGGTTGGTCACGGCCAGCCGGGAGATTGAGAATTACGAGAAATACGACTATATTCTGGTTAACGACCGTCTGGATGAATCCATAGAAGCGCTAACGGCGATCCTGCTGGCGGAACGGCTAAAGCGCTCGGGAATTCAAGGATCCACTGTCGATGCAGAGAAGCTGGCCAAGGCCGAGAGTTGCCGATTGAGCAATATTCGGGAACGGTTGCAACCGATCCTGGCTTCGTTTTCGACAGCCGCGACAACCGGCGGGCGTTAGAGTGACAGGGGAGAACACAATGAAGTTGATTGAAGGGTTCGACAGCAACTATCGATATATTCTGGTAGCCGCTCGCCGCGCACGACAGTTGCAAGGCGGTGCGCCCCCGGTAATCGAAACGCACTCCCGCAAACCCTGCCGCATCGCGCAGGATGAAATCAAGGCGGGCAAAGTGAAGTGGGTGATTCCGGAAACGCCCAAAACTCCCGTCGAAGTGGTGAGCGAAATGCTCGACAAGGCGCTGGGGCAAGAGTAAGCGATTCCAATTTGCTGTGGCCCGCTGCCGAGCTGAGATGATCGGCGAAGTGCAGATTGACAAACGGCAATTATGAAAATCGCTCTTGGCGTCAGCGGCGGAATTGCGGCTTATAAAGCGGCGGAGATTGTCCGCCTGCTGCAGGACCGCGGCGTGCGCGTGCAGGTCGTGATGACTCACGCCGCGCAGGAATTTATCCGGCCTCTTACCTTCGCCGCACTCTCCGGCGAAAAAGTTATTACCGATATGTTTGGCGAGGGTGCGGGCGAGCATCCGAATATCGATTCCGCCGTCGAACATATTGCGGTGGCGCAATCCATCGACGCGCTCCTGGTGGTTCCGGCGACGGCCGACGTTCTTGCAAAATTTGCTCAAGGCATCGCCAGCGATTTTCTCACCACTCTTTATCTCGCGACCACGGCGCCGGTCATAGTTGCGCCGGCGATGAATGTGAACATGTGGGAGCATCCGGCGACGCGGGGCAATCTTGAGATTTTGAAAAAGCGCGGAGTGACGATTGTGGCGCCGGGCACCGGATATCTGGCTTGCGGCATGACTGGTGCTGGGCGTTTGGCCGAGAATGAAGCCGTCGTCGCGGCCACGCTGGAAGCTTTGGGCGCGTCGCAGGAACTTGCGGGCGAAACTTTATTGATCACCGCTGGACCTACGCGGGAAAAAATCGATCCGGTTCGCTACCTTACCAACCGTTCGAGTGGCAGGATGGGATACGCATTGGCGGAGGCCGCGTTGCGACGCGGGGCGCGCGTGCTTCTGGTTACCGGACCAACGGCGTTGACGCCGCCGGGTGCGGCTGAAGTTACGCCTGTGGAATCTGCCGAAGAAATGCGGCAGGCAGTTTTAAAGCTGTTGCCGCAGGCCACAATCGTGATCAAGACGGCGGCCGTTTCCGACTACCGGACGAAGTCTGCAGCCCCTCAGAAGCTCAAGCGCAGTGGTCCCATGACGCTCGAACTTGAACCAACGGCGGACATTCTCAGCGAGATTGCGCGTCACAAACAATCGCAACTAATCGTTGGTTTCGCCGCTGAAACTGAAAACGCGTTGGAGAACGCGCGCAAGAAGCTTGCCTCGAAATCGCTTGATGCCATCGTGGTGAATGATGTTTCGCGCGAAGGGGTGGGCTTTGATTCTGATCGCAACGCGGTCACCATTATTACGCAGCACGAGGTCGTGGAAGTCCCCGAGACCACGAAGTGGGAAGTCGCGCAACGCGTGCTTGATCAAATCGTCCGCCTGAAAAATCCGCGAAACGCTCCCGCGAAGATTGGTAAATAGCGAATGGCTGTCGTGCTCGATCCGCAACTCAAGCGCGCCCTGGCTGAGCGTATCCGCTTCTACAACGAATTAGGCATCTACGATTTTTACCGCCGCGGTCCCGCAGAATCTAACCTCATCACGCCAGACGCGGAAACACAACTAGAACAGCGAGAGGAAATGACACCCAGAGCTAACGCCGCAGTAGAAGAAGATTCGTCTAGATTAGCGAAGCCAGAATTGAATGTGACTGATCCGGTGCAGGCGCTGCGCCTGATTCGTGAAGATCTCGGCGATTGCACGCGTTGCGTGCTGCATAAACAAGGCCGCAAGCAGATCGTGTTTGGTGTGGGCAACGCTAAGGCTGATCTCATGTTTATCGGCGAAGCTCCGGGCGCGGATGAAGACATGCAGGGCGAGCCGTTCGTCGGCCGCGCCGGTCAGTTGCTCAACAACATGATCAAAGCCATGGGCCTGCGGCGGGAAGATGTTTACATTGCGAATATTATCAAGTGCCGTCCGCCGGGAAATCGGACGCCGGAGCGCGAAGAGTGCGAGACCTGCTCTCCATTCTTAATGCGACAGATTGCAGCCATCAAGCCGAAAGCACTTGTCGCGCTGGGCGCGGTTGCGGCAAGAACACTGTTGGCAATCAACGCCCCGATGACCGAATTTCGCGGACGCTGGTTCGATTTCCGCGGCACCAAGCTGGCTGTGACTTATCATCCGGCATTTCTGCTGCGCGATCCACGGCAAAAGAAAGAAACCTGGAAGGATTTGCAGATGGTGATGAAGGAACTAGGACTGGCAATCCCCGCGAAGGGTGTGGAGTAAGTCTCGCTAAAAAGCACTGGCGAAGACGCCCGCGCCTACACTCGCAGCCGGAATGGCGCGGTCAGAAGTCTTGCCGGCAACATCACAGCCGCCCACACCAACTCCAACACTCCATGCACGGCGATGCCAACGATCCGAAATGGCAGAAGCAGCAGCCATACGAACGGATAGATCGCAAGCGCGAATAGCGCCAACGGCCAGCACAACACGAACAACAGGCACCAGAGCAGGAAAGTGAACATGGCAACACCTCTAATATGTTCTGCAGTTAATTTACGGAGAATACGCGAGGAAAGTTCCACGAAATCCGTGAATAGGAGTCGCGTGGGCTTTTAAGTAAGTTTTTTGCCCCAACAAGGCTGTTCTTTTGTCAGGAAGGAAGATGGTTCAGAACCTTTGCCCACTACTTTGAAAGATCCGAAATCCTTGCACCATTCCTCATCCGGAACTTCGGGGTTACTGGCAATCCACTCCTGCAAGCGTCGAATGTCGGCAGCAGAAATCTCCCGCGTTCACACCCGATCTTCCAGTTTCCTTCTCTTCCACGCAGGCAGACTCGTCCAATTAATCCTTGCC
>Ga0207066_1228_pt1 | contig 11497 bp, 16 predicted proteins | sample Alteio_BWMinCont_24_FD_153490 | JGI IMG/M metagenome (GOLD analysis project Ga0207066, IMG submission 153490) | Enriched cells from forest soil in Barre Woods Harvard Forest LTER site, Petersham, Massachusetts, United States -... | ecosystem: Environmental > Terrestrial > Soil > Temperate forest >...
GAATTTGCGTCGGCTAACGGCGCGCCAAAGTGGGAGAGCCTAGCGTCTGAAAATACTCGATCGTGTCCCGAAGCCCTTCTTCCAGGCTGACCTGCGGTTCCCAACCTAAAACCTGCTTGGCTTTGGAAATATCCGGCTGCCGGCGCTTGGGATCGTCCTGCGGAAGCGGTTTGAATTCCAATGCCGCGCTGGTTCCCGTGAGACGCCGGATGCGCTCGGCGACTCCAGAATAGTCAGCTCTTGCGGGTTCCCTAGATTCACCGGGAAACGCTCGTCCGACAGCGTCAACCGGTATAAGCCTTCCACCATATCCGCCACGTAGCAGAAGCTGCGGGTCTGAGAACCATCGCCGAACACGGTCAGCGTCTCGCCCCGTAGTGCCTGGTCGATAAACGCGGGGACTACACGGCCGTCGTCCAGCTGCATCCGCGGTCCGTAGGTGTTGAAGATGCGCGCGATATTGGTGCGGAGCTGGTGCACCCGATGGTACGCCATGGTCAGCGCTTCGGCGTAGCGCTTGCTCTCGTCATAGCACGACCGTAGGCCGACGGGATTCACGTTTCCCCAGTATGTTTCCACCTGAGGATGCACCAGCGGATCGCCATAACACTCCGAGGTGGACGTGAGCATGAAGCGCGTTTGATGCTGGAGAGCGATCTCGAGGAGGTTGCGCGTCCCCGCCGACCCGACGTCCAAGGTCTCGAGGGGATTTTCCAAATAGTCCACGGGACTGGCCAGAGAGGCCAAGTGCAGAACTCCGTCCAGGGGACCGTCTACGTCAAAAGGCCGGCAAACATCCCACTCCCGGAATTGAAATAACCGGTTGCCTTTCAGACGCTCAATATTGCGAGCGTCGCCAGTAATGAAGTTGTCGACGCCGACTACCTGGTGGCCTTCGGCGATCAGCCGGTCACATAGATGAGAGCCTATGAATCCAGCCGCTCCAGACATTATGAATCGCAGACAGTTGCTCCAATGCTTCTATCGTAGCCAACAATATACTGCTCTATAGGCGGATCCTCCATATTGGCTCCCGGTCCCCGGTTAGTATACTCCCGTCCGCCATCTTTTGATCCTTTGCGGATTGCGCGCCTTAGCTGATATGATCCAGAACTACGCCGACTGAATCAGTACTATAAGCCTTTTGTCAGGTAGAGCTTCCTTTGTTAGTTTATTGAAGAGAGAGTGAGAGGAATGAACGTATCGATTATTGGCACGGGATATGTGGGTTTGACCACAGGTGTATGTCTGGCGCACCTGGGACATAAAGTAACCTGTATTGATTCCGATGAAAAGAAGATCGGTTTGCTGCGAGCGGGCAAGACGCCCATTTATGAGCCCTATTTGGCGGAACTTATGGCCGAGGCTCAGCCCAATCTCCGTTTTTGCTGCAATTATGCGGGCGCAGTAAATAACGCCGAAGTGGTTTTTATTGCAGTAGGAACGCCTCCATCCCCGGACGGGAGTCCCGATTTGCGCTATCTCTCTCAGGCGGCGTGCAGCATCGGAGAGCATTTTAATGGGGACTTCGTCGTAGTAGTGAACAAATCGACAGTCCCAATTGGAAGCGGGAACTGGGTGGACTCCTTAATGCGCGAGTCCTACGAGCAGCACCACGGCCGGAAGGCGAACGGCCATTTCTGCGTGGCCTCGAATCCGGAGTTCTTACGCGAAGGTACGGCCCTGCACGACAGCTTATACGCGGACCGCGTGGTGATCGGCTCCGACGATGCCCGGGCGCTGGAGGTTCTGTACTCGCTATACCGCCCGATACTCGACCAGACATTTACGCCTCCCACCTACCTGCCGCGACCGGAAAGAGTCGAAGCGGTGCCGTTGATTTCGACCGACCTGGCCTCGGCCGAGCTCATTAAGTACGCGGCCAACGCTTTTCTCGCTTTGAAAATCTCTTACATCAACGAAATTTCGCAGTTGGCCGAGAAAGTGGGCGCTGACATCACGCAAGCGGCCAAGGGGATCGGCCTGGATGCCCGCATCGGAACGCGCTTCTTGCAGGCAGGCATCGGATGGGGCGGATCGTGCTTTGGAAAGGATACTTCCGCGCTCGTCTCCACGGCAAAGGAGTACAACCTGACCATGCCCATCGTCGAGGCGGCGCGGGAGATCAACCGCCGCCAGCGCGAGCGCGTTGTCGAAAAGCTGCTGGGCGAACTGAAGACTCTCAAAGGCAGGACGATCGGGTTGCTCGGCTTGGCTTTTAAGCCGAATACCGACGATCTTCGAGAGGCGCCGGCGATCGACATTGCCCGCAAGCTCATCGAGCGAGGCTGCAAGGTGAGGGTTCACGATCCAGTCGCCATGGAGCGCTTCCAGCAGGAATACAGCGACCTGGGAGCGATATGTTGCGGATCGGCCGAAGAAGTAGCCGACGAGGTGGATGCATTGGTGCTGGTCACCGAATGGCCGCAATACCGCGAGTTGGACTGGGAAGCACTGGCCGGTCGCATGCATTCGCGGATCATCCTGGATGGACGCAATGCACTCGACCGGACGCGCTTAGCGCGCTTCGGATTCCGCTTCGTAGGCATCGCCGGTTAAGCGGACGTTGTTCTGCAATCTGCCCGCGAGTGCGAGTTGCGCCCGCGGGAGGAGCGGGCTGTAATCTTATTCTCTATTCTACCTAAACAACGGAGTCCTTAACAGGCGGTAGTGTCTGAAATCTACGTTGATGCGCTAAGTAAAGTATTCGCGCTATTCGGACCATCGCAGTTCGACGCGCAAGCACGCCCAAGAGCAAACATCCCGCAGCCAAGCCTTCTCTGGATGAGACAAAGCGCCAGAGCGCTTCTACGCTTCTAATGGTCCGCCCCAATCCTCCATGAATGCGCCCAGGTCTTCTCGTGGCACCTCGCGCGGCTCCAAATATTCTACCTTGGCAACATCGAAAACATCCCAAAGAATCAGGATTCCTTTCCAGCCGCCTGCTGGATCGAGCGTAAGCTTGGATTCGGAAACGCTGGAAACGAAGCCCTTTGTACTGAAGAAGACACCGGCTGCGGAGACAGAAAACCAAACCGGAGCCTGCTCCTCCTCGTACTTGTGCAACATCGCAATAGATTCGTCCAATGATGAAATCACCGTTATCCTTTTGGCCGATAGTTTTGGATTGACATATGCAGAGTCGCTAGCCACTCAGTTTAACTGGAAGCTGGGTCCCAAGATTCGCCGCATACTCTATGGCAATTAGGGGTAGCGTGGTTTATGGTTCAAAATCGGGAACAAGATTGGCAATAACTACGTTGACTAAGTCGTGCGAAGGGAGAACGGCGGTATGCTCAAAACTGGAACGATTAATACTGTGTCGGGGATTTACAGGTCTGACTGTTTTGGTAACGGTTCTAGCGCTCCGCTCAACCCTTCCCGTTGTCCGTGAACGGAGGCTGCGAAGGTCCCCTTACTTCGCTTTTTTATTTCGGCAACAAGAAAAACGGCTTCTCTGACCGAAGCATGCTGTCCTCGCGAGCAAAGAGCACATCTACTTGGAATGCGGCATCGTCGCTCTGCCGACGGAATAAGTGACAAAAGTCGTACACCAGGAATTGACGCTCTGCCATGAAGCGCACCACATCGGCGAACAGAGGCGATCCGACATTGTATGGGAGCAACGAGACCTCCAGGAGGATCACCTCTGCGTTTTGCAGCGTTTCGCTTGCGCCGCGTAACACCTCTAGTTCGTAGCCCTGAACATCAGCCTTCAGCAAGATCGGTCCAGCCAGTTCCCGCTTGGTGACGATGCTATCCAGGGTGTTCATTGGCAGAGACTCTGTGAGCAGGTTTTTTGCTATGACGTGCTCAAATACAGATGAACTCCCGAGATCGTCCATATGAAACGGCACTGCATCCGATTGAATGCTGCCGAGCACAACCGATTCAAGGGCAACTGAGTCGTTACACATTGCACGTAGCCGCTCCTGTTTGTTGGGCTGTGGTTCGACCATGAGATATTTGGCCTCAGGCCAAATCGTCCGCGCCCGCTCGGTCCATTCTCCGACGAATGCACCTGCGTCGATCACGCTGGCCGGCCGGAATCCACATCGGCGGAGGTTCTCCAAGGACCACCACATCGATAGCCCAGAGGCGTAGCGGTGCTTGAGATCCTCGTTAACCCGCGCGGAGGATAGCCGGAAGAGATCGTTGTGCATCCTTTGCGGAATTAAACTGCGAAGTGCATTTCCAAGGCTCATGGCAATTAGCTCTCATGCTATCGCTTCTTTGCACCCTTTGCTTTCTTTCGGCGTGAGCGCTGCATGTTGAGCAGTATTCCTACCCGAACTCCTCAGGCTCCAATGTGTCTCCACATAGTTGGCACAATTCATTCAACTTTGTAGCCACAGCCATCCGTCGTGCTTCCCGATCTCGCTCTTCTTGTTCTTCAAAATGGCGTTTTGCAAAACTCATTTCGTCACCTCGGAATAATTGCTAGACTAAGGTCCAGAGACAGCGAAAGCCCGCTGGCGGGCGGGCCTTCTCAAAACTCTCAGGCGCAATCCCAAAGTAGCGCGGAGTGTGCCAAATGGCAAGTCCCCAAGCTTTGCACTTTATCGAGATCGATACCGTAGAGCAGCGTCTTTCTGATCCCAGCACACCAAGTGCTACGGTTGCCGGGTGGCCCGCAATGGCGGAGGGTTCTTCCGCGATGCGCAGGACGGGCTGATTCGCTGCGCGCAGGCCACCGATTCCGATTACGGCGAAGAACCGCTGCGGGAAGTTGGAAAGCGCTTGCGAGCACGTGATCCCTCAGTCCCAGCGAACATCCAACAACCCGGCCGTGCGGGTCACAGAAGTGCGCGCGCGCCCCATGGAATGCATTTGAAAGGCTGAATTTGCCGGTTTTGGTTCCTGCCCGCAGGTTTAAAGCGGCGCTCGCTAGAGCCGAAGACAGCTTCAGGAAGGAAAATGTTACCCCGGAATCAAAGGATTGCGGTCGGCCCTATCCTAAATAATAAGATTCAGGAGGCCAACATGGGAATTCAGTTTGAGTGCATATGAGTGGGGACTGGAATGCAAAAGGCAGCATGACGTACGCACACCTGGAAGGCTGGTGGACAGATGCCGGGACATTTGATTCTCTTCTGCGCGCGGGGAATCTAGTAGCGGGAAGCCGGCAGCGCAGCGGTTCGACTGAAGGCGACCTTTCGCCAGTGTCCGCTTCCGGGAGCGCGGAAAGCTTATGAGTACAGCGGCTCCCGAAAAATCTTCCCTGGAACTGGTGACGCCCACGTGTGAAAAGGGCATCGGCAAGGTAATTCTCGCGCCCATTCGAAAGAACTGATCGCTGGCGCGCAGATCTATCCTTATCCGGCCTGGCACGTGACCATTTCGCGGACGCGGCGGTTGATCGACGAGGCATCGCACCAGGGAGTGTTCGGGTGGGTGCTGAAACGATTGGCGCGCGGCGGTCTGATCAAAGGCAATGCAATTGGGATTGACCTGGAAGCCAACGCGGCCATGAAGTCCATTGTGAGGCGCGACACGCAGGAGAGCTACACGGAGCATCTGAAGCGATTGGCGTAAGCCGAAGGCGTGGAGGCGGAAGACGCGGCCGCGGTGCGGCGCATGGACCGGAAGCGCGTCAAGAAGATGTCGAATCAAGAATGGGTGAACCCCAACGACCCGGAAGCCGAGATCGCGCGTCTGAAAGATGGGCGCACGGCCCTGGCCTACAAGGCTGAGCAGGCGGCCGATATGGAGAGCGGGGCGATTGTGGCTGTCACCACGCATGGCGGAGCAACGGGTGACACAGAGTCGATTGGCTTGGCATTGCAGCCGGCGGCTTGGCAGCAGCCTTCCTCTCGCGCGCTGCACCTCCGGGCGTCGCTGGTGCGCGCATTGATCGAAGCGCAGGATGAGATAGAATGGCCTGCGACGCTAAGCCAGCACGGTAGCGACAAACGCAAAACAACTTTGTTTTTCAATACGATCACCAACTTCAATTCCACTACCTGTATTTACAGCTTGCCTGAGTACCGGTAGAAGTAGGAACGTTGGAGCGGCATCCTAAGAGAAGCGGAGCTGCGAAATATGGTTTGGTACTACTAGTACCGGAGGCACTGTCATTGTATGTAAACCAGATTGACACGTATCAGCAATACCAGAGATACTCCAGGTACCCATTTGCGACGAAGTTAGTCGCACCGCAGGATTTGATGATGAACGGGGCCGAGGATAGCACAGTTACAGGCTGGCTTTCCCCCAAAACTCAAGCTATACCTCAGCGGCCAAGCGAGGGCGGCGGACAGCGACTAGCGGCCAGGATCGACTGGGCAACCTTTGAGCTATTGCTTTTGATCTGGGCTCCTGTGGCAGCGGCAGGCATTTACGCCAAATGGGCGATGCTACGATGGGAATCCTATAGCAAGATCGCGATTTCGGTCGGTCGGCCGGGGTTGATGTGGAACGCGAACGGTGCGAGCCTGTTTACGTTTGGAGAGAAACTTTCTTTCTTTCGACTCGACTTGCTGCTAAGCATCGTCGTCGTACCGCTAGCCTTGGCGTTACTGTCGATGCTGCCTCGCAAAAGGCTCTTGCCGTGGCCCCTGTCGCTTATTTGTATAGCTTGGATTGTCGCGATCAATGTCCAACTGGAGGCCTTCCGGATGATCGGGAGTTTTCAGTCGTGGAACCTACTGCAGGATGGTCTGCGATGGGGATTCGAAAACGCGCGGCAGGCCATGGCTTATGTTTTGGGGATGGCGGTCTTTCGCACGCTGACTCTATCAGCGGTGGTCGCCATGGCGGCGATGATGGCACCGATTCGCAATGTATTGCCCGGCGCTTGGGTCCGGAGGAGCCGGGCGGCAGTTCTTGTAACGTGGGCGGTGTTGGTCTTAATTACGGGATTATCTTGGCTGCCCTGGATGCCGCGCACGTCTGGACATTCTAGCGTTCTCCTGGCAAGCATTGCAGCGCTGCCTGATCCGGCGCTAGTCTCCAGCTTGGGTTCGCTTTCGCAGGCCGAACTCGGCCACCAGTACCGGCTACTATCGCAAGCTCCTCAGCGTAAAAGCACGCCATCCTATTGGGGGGCGGCGCGAGACTACGACGTTTTGTTTTTTGTTCTGGAGACCACGCCGGAGCGTTGCGTCGCTTTTGACGGCCCAATCGATGACCTGCCCAATGTGCGCAGACTACGCGAGCAGGCGTGGGTAGGCGCGCGCCACTACACCACATATCCAAACACGGCGCGAGCGCTATTTTCGCTCCTGACGTCAATGTATCCTCCCGATAACTCGAAGGATCCTTCACGTTTTCGGGATCATGTCAATAGCGGCATGATTCGCAAGTTGACAGACGCCGGCTATGAGACAGCGGTGTATGGTTCCAGCGCATCCATACTTCCTTGGGCGAGAGACGTGTTTGAAAACCTCGGCTTCACGCGCATTCGCGCGGCTGACGGAGGTCCAGGAAGCAGCGTTTGGGCCAGGCTCGGTATCCTCCCGGGTCTCTCCCCCAACGTTGACACGCAGGCCTACGTCATGCATCAGCAAAAACTAGATCTGCTTGCTCTCGATCAGCTGAAGGCTGACCTGCAGCATTGGACTGAGAGCAACCAGCGGTTCGCTGCCGTATATCTTCCGCAAATCAGTCACGGGCCTTGGGGAGATATCCGTTCCCACGGACAGGAAAAGAATCTGCTTGCGCGATGTCGTGCTCTCGCGGAGTTGCAGGACGGCTGGTTAGGCCAGATCCTCAGCCTTCTAGAACAACGCGGACGGCTCTCGCGAACACTGATTGTCGTTACGGGGGATCATGGCGTTCGAAGTTCCGTGGAGGACCCCGCGTTCCGGATGGGAGTTACTGACAATTACAGTTTTCAGGTCCCCTTTCTACTTTACGCTCCGGGCCTACTTCATTCGAGCAACATCCTTCACTGGATCACCTCACATATCGATGTGGCTCCTTCGATCCTGGACCTGCTCGGCGTTTCAAGAAACACGGATTACGAGCAGGGCACCGCGCTTTGGGACGAACGGATTGCGCAGCGAACGACATACTTCTTGGCGAATGTCTTTCTGGGCGTTGACGGTTACTACTCCAATGGTAAGTTCTATTCGTGGAATCGAACACTGGACACGGCCTACGAAAACGACAACTTACGATTTGATGGCAAAGACATAGTTCCTAACAGGTCTGCGCTTCACGATAAGATCAGCGAGAATTTACAGACGCTGGATCAGTTGAGATCGGCGTGGTTGAGAGTTCCAGAAAAGTCCTTACAGGACGATGCCCGCAAACGGGCAGAAGGCACTGGCACTAGGTGATCCTCGGCGACTTCGCCCCACAGGTTTCGTCAGAAGACTCATAAAAGCCCCATCGATTCGGTTGCGCGAATGACCTGTTTGGTGGGTCGGACGAGCCCGTTACAACCCGCCCGGAGACGCCGCCATCCTGGTTTATTTGACGGATTGATTCTACGATCCCAAGGATCAGGGCGGCATACCCTACAACGATCCGCTGATTCGGTACGACGGGGAGACGAAGCACAAGTGATCCCGCTGCGCCCCCAGATCCTAGCGGCCCAGCCGAGACTCCGCTGACGCTAGCGTATTATTCCAGTTCCAGGCTTTCTGGACGATATCGGCCAGCGCGGAATACCGCGGATACCAATCCATTACGCGCCCCGCCTTGGTGGCATCGGCCACGAGGCACGTCGGGTCTCCGTGTCGTCGGCTGACCTCCCTCACGGCTACACTCCGCCCGGAGATGCGTTCGACCATGGCGATGACTTCCCGAACGGAGTAGCCGCGGCCCCTTCCCAAATTGAAAGCAGTGGTCGGTCCACCCCCGCCGAGGTAACGGAGTGCAGCCAGGTGCGCCTCCGCAAGATCGGTTAGTGAAGATAATCGCGAATAGCGGTTCCATCCGGCGTGTCGTAATCGGTGCCAAAGATCTCAAGAGCGCCGATGGCCCCGGCGGCTGCCGAAATTGCCAGCGGAATCAGGTGCGTTTCCGGCTCGTGATTCTCGCCTATCCGTCCATCCGGATCCGCGCCAGCCGCGTTGAAATAGCGCAGCGCTGCCCAGCGCAAACCGTATAGGTCGCCGTACCAGTGGAGTAGCCCCTCCACCATTAGCTTGGATTCTCCGTAGGGATTTACTGGCGCCTGAATGTGGTCCTCGGCAATCGGGATTTGCCGGGGATCGCCGCATGTCGCACAAGTGCAAGAGAACACGATGGTCCGTACACCTCGAGCGCGCATGGTATCGAGCAAGTTCAACGTGTTCACTACGTTGTTGCGGAAGTACAGGTCTGAGCCTTCATGGACTCACCGACATAAGCAAAGGCGGAAAAATGAAGTACGGCTTCGATGGAATATTGCTCGAACACCCCTTCAAGCGCTGCCGGGGCGCCCACATCGGCTTCGATCAGGGGCCCCCATTGCAAGCTCTCCCTGTGTCCTCTCTTCAGGTTGTCCACTACGATCGGCTGTATGTTGGTCGTGGCAAGATGCTTCGCAGTGTGGCTACCGATGTAACCAGCGCCGCCCGTGACTAGTACATTCATTCTAAGTTCGATTTTGCGGTTTATCCAAACGAAACGTCGACTTAATCGATCATCCCTCGCGGTTTCTCTCAGTCTGTGAGAACAGCGTCATAGCTATCTACAAAGGAGGGTCCCTGCGGTAAGCGCCGCGTTCCATAGCATGTTCGGCTACCCGATCCAAAACTTTGGTGGATTCGGCTAGCTAGGTTAGCATGTGCCCGACATCCGTTGCATGGAACCCGGATTTAGCGGGACTCGTCTGCCAGTCCACATGGAAAGAAACCCAGACGTGTCGCAAGCTACAATTGATAAGAGCCGATTAGCCAAGAGGATAAGCTCGCATCCTTAAGCTTTCGTCACGCCGATGCTTGAATTCACAAATACTGCCGACATGTCATGTCTTTCGGAAGACTCCGTTGTTCCCTTCGTGCCCTTAGACCACCAATGATGGCCCCAGATGCACCAATCTGCTACGCTGCTAACGCAGTCGCGGGCTACGGCGGTCAAGGCGAATTTCTCCGGCAGATGGTGTATGCCTTGGATCAGCTTCCGCAGGCACGCATTCTCAGCCGGGGCGCGAAAGCCACTCGGGCGGAATGTCGTGATGTACCTTTTGATGGCTTGCGTCGCTTTACATTTCGCACGATTTCTCGCCTTCCAGCAGTCCGCCGCCGACACGACCTTCTCACGTTGATTAGTGACATTGATTTCGATTCACGCCTCAGTACACATACAGCTGACGTCAAGCTCTTCAATAGCGTCATGGGACAATGCTGTAGGACCTTTGAACTGCTGAGCAAAAAACGTATGCCACTCGTTCTAACAGCCTTAAACACGCACATTGACAACGTTGTGGAGGCTCTAGCAGAGGAATACCAGCGTTTGAACATCCCCGGACGTAGCTTCATCCATCCCAGTATGCAGCAGCGCGTGCGGCGTGAGATCGAGTGCGCTTCGTGTGTACACGCTGTATCAGAAGCGGTCAAGTTGTCGTTCATCCAAAGGGGTGTTAAGCCGGAAAAGATTCAGGTAGTGTTGCCGGCGGTAGACCTCAACTACTTTCATCCCGTGGCTAAAAAAGATCATATCTTTCGTGTGCTTGCAGTGCTCACGATCGACCCGCGCAAAGGCATTTATTACCTCTTGAAGGCCTTTGAGCAGGCTGCGATTCCCAATTCAGAGCTAGTCATCATCGGTGCTACCGGAGATCGGTGGTCAAAGCAGCTCTTGCAACAATACCGAGGGAAGCTCAAGAACCTTCGGATCCAATCTGCGGACGTCCTACACGATCCCATCGAGAACACCTACGGCCAGGCAAGCGTGTTTGTTCACCCAGCTATCGAAGATGGATTCGCGCTGGCTGTCAGTCAAGCTCTTGCCTGTGGCAGGCCGGTAATCACAACTCGCCAGACAGGTGCCGCACAATTGATACGTGATGGACAGAATGGTTGTGTCTTGGAATGCCGCGACGTCGACGGGTTAATCGAATGTCTTCGAATGCTAGCGCGGGACCAGTCATTACTGGAACGGTTAGGCGCCGCGGCACCCACCGCTGTCGCCCACCTGGGTTATCGCTCATTTGCTCAAAACATGGCGCAACTCTACAACCGAGTGCTGGCCAGCTAACGTGACTCAAGCAGGCCCCATCTTCATCACCGGTTGTTCCGGCTTCGTCGGGCGGCACATCGTACGAGTGCTGAAGGAACACAACCACAGAATTCGTGCACTTGTACGTCGAATGCCCGTGCGAGGACTGGACGCTTCGGTTGAATCGATTGTCGGAGACCTGACCGATCCTGAGACGTACGTCTCAGCTTTAAACGGTGCTTCGACGGTTGTACATGCGGCTCTCATGGACGACCCTTCTCAAGATGTTGCCTCCACGGCAATTCTTCAGAAACTAAGCGCGCAAGCTGGGGTCCCGAAATTCATACATCTCAGCAGCATTGCGGTGTATGGCAATCCTTTGGACGGCACGATCACTGAGGATACA
>Ga0207066_1229_pt1 | contig 11491 bp, 8 predicted proteins | sample Alteio_BWMinCont_24_FD_153490 | JGI IMG/M metagenome (GOLD analysis project Ga0207066, IMG submission 153490) | Enriched cells from forest soil in Barre Woods Harvard Forest LTER site, Petersham, Massachusetts, United States -... | ecosystem: Environmental > Terrestrial > Soil > Temperate forest >...
ATGCTGCTGTCTGGTCCAGTACCCAGAGTGATGGAATTTCTTTTCGGCGGGGGAGCACAGTGAGGTCCCAGGGCGGCGTAGAAGCCAATGGAAACCGTCCTGTCCTGGGAAACGGTGAACTCATCAATGTACCGGCAGTTACGCTGGACGGATTCGTCGCTACCGGAGGACCTCCGCCACAACTGCTCAAGATTGATGTGGAGGGTGGCGAGTACCAGGTCCTGCTTGGCGGCGCAAGCCTTTTTGCGAATCAAAGGCCACTGATCATCGCCGAAGTTCACCATCAGCTGGCAGCGGAGCAAATTTCTGTTTGGTTGGACGAATATCAGTACTGCTCACAATGGAACATACCGCAAGAAGGTTTCCCGCAATGCTTATTTGCTTGGCCGACAGAATATGACGGCGCGGCTTGGATGCAGCGCACGGCGCAGGAAAGGGATCTTAGTGGACATCCTACTGCCACGAAATGGATGCGCCAACATCTTTGCTCCAACAACCACACCCAGAAACCTAAGGCCGCTAGATACGAAGCCGGAAAATCCCAGCCTTGCAGCCGATGTCTATGACTTTTTAGTGCAACCTTTCCCAGAGTTCATCGTCGCTTTGAAAGCGCATGGTCAAGCGATAGTTCTGCAACAGATAAGCTCGCAGAGGATCCAAGTGATCTGCGGCGGACACGGCGACAAACTGTTCGTACATTTGCCGGTTCAGCATCAACATAGGTACACGATATCTCTCCAGTGCTTGGATGGTTGCGTCGACCTGCTCTGGTCGGGTGTACTCGGCAGGTACGAAAAACATCGATGGGGGCAGGGTTTTGCAAGCCAAAGGCAAACAAGACCGGCGGTGTTCCGAAAAGCAACTGGCCAGGGTGGGTTCGCCCAAGGACGTAGCCGTACTCTTCATGGCGCCCGGAATCATCGAATGCTGTTCGACCAACGGGGAGATTAAGGTAAGCATGCCAGCGGGTCTGAGTCCTGACCGCCGTTCCGAATGCCAAGATGACGGCTACTGTCCCCAGTCCTATTCGGCAGGCGGTTAATATTTTGCCGGGCCGGCTCAGGAACCAAACGATGAGGATCAGCGCCGGCGGACTGACCGTTGATAGTCTCTTCCATGAGGGGGAGGGCGCGATTGCAAGGAACATCGCCATGCCGGTTAGACTGATCAGCAAAAGCTGGTCCCAAGGTTGACTTGGTTCTTTCCTACGTTCACGGTATATGGCAACCAGAGAAATGATGTACACGAGAGGGACCGTGGCGTGAACAAAAAGGAACGGGAGCATCCCGAAGTGGAGAGTCCGTAAACCCTCACCATAGACGCGCCAGCTATTGAGAGGAACCGACGGGTAATAACGAAGAGGAAACACGAGCATGCAATATAGCCATCGCTGCAAGCCGGAGGCTTTAATGAAGTATGCATTCACAGCGATGAATACGGCAGCTGATAGGCTAAGCAGAACCAAACACTTACGCCACCAGCAGCCGTTCGGAGTGACTTGGGGCTTTGTCCAGGCAAGATAGGCGATGAATCCGATGACAGCCAACGCCCCTTTGTTCGGCGTATAGCAGGCTGCGATTCCACACAATGTTCCAACGGCGACGATACGCGGCCATGTGCTGCCGTCCAGCAAAATCAGGCAAGCGACCAATACCGCAATTGTGCTGAACCAATGGTGAGTGGCATCCATGGCGCCGGGTAAGACAAAGCCAGCTAAAAGCAATGACGGCAAGACGATGGTTCGCCCACGCATCACTTGTCCTGCCATAAGGGTCAGCAGCAGCGCTGTGATGGCTGCCAAACAGACCATCACTACGCTCGGAATCCAGGCACGCGCGCCAAACTCTCTAATCAGGAACGCATAGGTGAGTTCCGTCCCAGGCGGCACAAACGCAAAATAATCCCGATAAGGCAGCCTGCCGGCGACGATCCGCGTACCGTTGTTCAAAAAACCAACAGCATCGGACCAAGGCAGGAATGGAGTATTGGGAAAAACAAATTCCCGAAAATAGCAGGCAATGAAGGTGAACGCCGCGCTCCCAAGAGCCAGCGAAAAAACCGGCGTAGTCGGGGCAGACTGGGTGCTGTGCAGTCCGGGCTTCGCAGCAATCATGGTTCTAGACATGCTCAGGTTTTTGACAGCCACCATCGTCCTGACCGGCGCCCCCAGATCGAATGTCACGTGCTATCGAGCGACCGGCGCAAACGCGACAACTCAATCCGGCAGAGCGATCCGAGCGATGGCGGTGAGGCCAAGGTCTCTCCCGCAATCGGTTGCATACAACAATGTGTTGCCGCCTTCCCATGATGGTAAAGTCGCGTTGCATGCTGCCGTGTGCGTCAGTTGCCGTTCGATTCCGGTTTCCAACTCGCGAACCACAAGCTGCCATGAACCCCACTGCCGCCGGCTGAATGCGAGTCGTTTCCCGTCGTGAGAGATCGCCGGGTATCTCACTGGACCAGCAATTCCATTCAGTGGCTCCATCACACCAGTTGAACGTCTGACTAGACTCAGATGCGGCTCGCTCACCGCGCCAACAGCGGCGATCACATCGCCTTCCGAAGTGACGCTGATATCCAAGATATTAGGTATGCCGTTTATGATCAATCGCGAGGTTCGTTGAGACTGTGTTTCAAATAGCCACAGTGTGCTTTTTCCATGTTCGTCGCGGATGAAGGCAAGCCATCGGCCGTCCGCTGACACCCTAGGCTGCATACCTTCCGCGAGATATTCGGGAACTGGATGTAAAGATGCGAGGGGGAGTCGCACGATGGATGATCGTCGGGTTACCTGCTCAAAATAGGCGACAGGGTTCTGTTCGTTTCCGGACGCTGAGAGTGCGTCACCCGGAAGGGATAGATCCTGCGCTTCACCCTTCTGCAAAAACATAGCGGCGTACTTCTCAGTGAGCAACTCGGTGAAAATGATTTGGCCTTTTATCGCGACGGGATTGCTGGCGCTATAGCCTATGGAAAGATTGGCGAGACGGCGGCGGAAATCTTCGCTTCGGTTCTTGAAAGAGCTCAAATTAGAAGCGGTAAGCACCGCGCTCACCGTCACCGCGGCCGCCAGCCACCTCCTTCCGATGCGGAAGTCCTTACCGGCGGCAACCGTCTGCAGTAGCACGGCGTAGAGAGCTAGGGTCCCGCACAATCGGGTCAGAAACAGCCTTGCAATGCGACCCGGCGGAGCACAGGCAATCGAAAACAGCAGTATGAAAACAAGCGCTCTGCGCCTTTCCTTAATCTTCAGCAATTCGTCGATTCCAACCACACCAGTAAACACGAGAACACAATAATGATGGGGAGACGGCATTGAAGAAAGCAGAAGAGACAGAACTACGATGGCGGCCCACTCCAATGGATTGGCGGGCTTGACACTATCATCCCTCGTTGAGAACAGAAAGGCGAATAGCAACGCTGTGCCGGTTATTGCTTGAGCTAGAGCATAGATTAGCGGCGAATTTACCAGGGGCGAGGAATTCAACTCGGGCTCGAAAAGAAACAGGTGATGCCACAGCGTCATGAATGAATTCGACTGAAGGTTGTAGGTTCCAACCAGCTCGCCGCGAAGCGCCCTGGGGAGCACCTCGATCAACAGTATCCGGTGAACTTCCCAACCAAACATGGCGATGGAGATCGCAGCCAGCGCCGCCATCCCCAGAACGAGTCCCACCGCTGCTCGCCAATTTCGTTTCCATATAAAGAGGATAAGGAAGAGAGCAGGAAAGATCTTAAGAGATGCAGCCGCCCCCAGCAGCAGGCCGGAGGTGAATTGGTGGTTCAAACATGAGCAGTAATATGCGGCACAGATCAACACCAAAATGAGAACGTAATATTGGCCGAGTAAGAAATTCACCTGGAGCGGCCACATGCACAGCAGCAAGATAAGCGCAGTCTGGCGCCAAGCCAGCTTTGTCACCCTATGCAGCAACCACAAAGCCAGCAGAAGGAAGCCAAGGTTCAAGACGAGCCAGGCACGCTTCGCAACTAATGGGGGCAGATGACTAAGCGGCAAAACCGGCAGTGCACACAGCGGCGGATTGGGAACAAAGATCACTAGCGATTTTTGAATACCCAGGTAGTCCTGCTGTCGTTGCAACCAGATCCACTCATACACGCGGTCGAGAGGAATACCTCGGTGGTAAAGAGACGCCACGAGGTAATAGTTGGGAAAGTCGCTGTCGATGAGTGTCCGCCATGCTGGCAGGAAGCCGCGCTCAGCAAAAAGTACCAATAAGAGAGCCAGCAAAGTCCATTCCGCGATATGAATCAATCGCCGATGTCGCGTTTCGAACCGTGGTCGGTTGCGCCCAGCAAGCGTAAGGTTGGCTTCGCCCGACATCGCATTTCCTTTCGAACTTGCTGAGCTGCGTCTAAAGGACATTCGCCCCGCGCCTATATCCGCCGCCCATGTCAAGAATTGGCGCCACGAATGAAACCAGCCTCGCCTTGCATAAGAGCACCGGACGTCAAAGTGGTCCCATGCCACAAAGCGATTGGCGTGAACAGAAATCTTTTAATCCCGAATGTCGACCCGAGCGATGGCACTGAGGCCAAGCCCTCTCCCACAATCGGTTGCGTACAACAATGTGTTGGCGCCTTCCCACAATGGCAAGGTTGCGTTACATGCCGCGTGCGTCAATTGCTGCTCGGCTCCGGTGGCCAGATCGCGGACGACGAGCTGCCATGACCCCCATTTCCGCCGGCTAAACGCGAGTCGTTTCCCGTCATGAGAGATCGCCGGGTATCTCGCTGGACTGGCAATCTCAGTCAGGGGTTCAACCGTACCAGTCGAACGTCTTACCAGAGCCAAATGCGGCTGGCTCACCGGACCGACGGCAGCGATCAAATCACCTTCCGAAGTAACGCTAATATCCAAGATATTCGGCGCGGCGTTCCCGATCAATTGCGCAGTCCGTTGAGACTCTGGGTCCATAAGCCAAACCGCGGCCCTGCCATGTTCTTCCCGAATGAAGGCAAGCCATCTGCCATCCGATGAGACCGTGGGCCGCTGGCCTGCGGACAGATACTCCGGAACCGGATTTGATGACGCAAGCGAAAGTCGCACGATGGACGATTGTCCGGTCACCTGTTCGAAGTATCCAACGGGACTGTGTTCGTTGCCTCCAATTGAAAGTACATCAGTCGAAAGCGGTATCTCTCGCAGTTCAGCATTTTGTAAAGACAACGCCGCGTACTTGTCGTCTAACATTTCGGTGAAAACGACTCGATCTCCTATTGCGACGGGATTGCTGGCACTGTAGCCCGTCGAGACATTTAATAGACGACGGCCAAAGTCTTCAGTTCGGTTCTTCACGGAGCTCAGATTAGAAATGGTAAGCACTGCGCTCGCCAAAACGGCAGTTGCCAGCCATTTTCCTCGAATACGAAAGCTCCTAGCGGAAGAGAGGGCATGTAAGAGCAAGGCGTAGAGAGCAAGGTTTCCGCACAATCGGGGCAGAAGCAGCCTTGCGATGCGACCCGGCACCGGGGCGCAGGCAAACGTAAAGAGCAGGAGGAAGATGAGCACCTTGCGCTTATCCTCATTTTTCAACAGCTCATCAACTCCAATCACAGCGGTAAAAATCAGCACACAATAGTGATACGACGAGGGCATCGAAGAGAGCAGGAGAAGCAACGAAACCAGGGTCGCCCACTCCAATGCCACGGGGCGTTCTGTATGATTACGCGAAGTTGCCGGCAGAAAACTGAATAAGAGTATCGTGGCGGTTGTCGCCTGGGCGAATGCGTACAGTGCCGGCGAGTTCAGAAGAGGCGAGGGATTTAACTCGGGTTCGAAAAGAAACAAGTGATGCCAGAGGGCGCTGAACGAATTCCACTGAAGGCTGTAAGGTCCAACCATATCGCCATGGAGCGCTCTGGGGAGCACCTCGATTAGAAATACCCAATGAACCGGCGCTCCAAACAAAGCGACCGAAATCGCGGCGAATCCAGCAACTCCAAGAATTAGACCTGCCGCAGAACGCCAATCCCGCCTCCACACAAACAGAACCAAGAAGAGAGCCGGAAAGAGCTTGAGCGATGCGCCAACTGCCAGGAACATCCCCGATGTGAGGCGATGCCCCAGGCATGAAGCGTAGTATGCGGCGCAGATCAACAACAGAATTAGAATGTAATATTGGCCGACCAAGAAATTGGCACGAAGCGGAACGACGCACAGCAGAGAGATGAGTGCAACCCGGCGCCAGGGCAGTTTGGTCACACGACGCAGGAGCTCCAGAATGAGAGCGAAGAAGCCGAGGTTAAGGACGAGCCAGACCCGCTTCGCAGCCAATGGTAACAAGCCGCTGAGCGGCAAAATCGGCAGTGCACACAGCGGAGGATTGGGGACAAAGCCCACCAGTGGCTGCGAGATATTGAGGTAATCCTTCTGCCGTTGAAACCAGATCCACTCGTAGGCGCGGTCGAGCGGAATACCTCGATGGTAGAGAGAGGCGGCGAGGTAGTAGTTGGGGAAATCAGTGTTCAGAGTCCGCCATGCAGGTAGGAAGCCGCCGCCCGCAAAGATTGCCAGGAGAATGGCCAGCAGGGTCCACTCAGCGATCGCTATGTACTGAGAGTATCGCGGCCCGAGTTGTGACCGACCATAGCCTAGAGTTGCCGCCTTAATTTGCGCCGGAATCGCATTCACAACGAAGCCTCGATGGATTGGTTCAGCAACGACATCAGCGCTGGCAGGAAGCACCGGCTAAACATCATATCGTTCCTCGCGAGGTTCTCAGAGACGAATGAGATCCCTTGGCGGGCCTGCCCATCGTATGCCAAAAAGCTTCTGTTCCCAACCCTGACGAAGGCGAGTCCGCCGTGGCTCATACGATGTACGCTTGGAGACTCATCGCAAGCGTCGCGTTCTGGCTCCACGACAATTCTCCAAGACGACCCAGCCTTGCACTGACCTTCCGCCTTAGTCGATGGCAGAAACATACGCAGTCGATCTCTCATCACCTCGCTGTTGGTTGCCAAGAGGATCGTTGTGCCTGAAAGCTCGAAGGCAACTTCGAACGGCGTTCGAGTAAACCTCTTAAGCAAGTCGATCGGAATTGCAACTTCCTCCGACGGCGACAGGCTCTCCCGCACATCAGCCTCTTGTTTCACAGAACTCCTGTAGCCGATCGGCCGCCGCCGCAGGTGTTACCCCATGACGAAGGACCCAACATTCTCGATCCACGACGGCGTTGATCGTCGCTAACTGATGGTCACGTTGCCCAGAAATGCAGGGCGGTAACGTTTCCAGGCCTGAAATAAACCGCGAAGCGGCTTCCTGGGAAGTGATCTGGTTAAGCGTTATACCGGACTCGTCAGTCCTTTCAATAAAAACCAGCCAACGAGGTTCGCAGGACGGGGACCGGCTGACTCCGATGGTTTCGGGATCCAGGTGGATAGCCACTTCGCCATTCAACGACGGAACCGGCTCCATCGCCGATAGCTGAGGGAAGTGTTTGACGGAATCGGGAAGCAACTTCATGGGAACGGGCAAGCCCCAGGCATGCAGACGCGAGCCCGAACGCGAGAAATAGGTGCAATCGTCCGAGAGATATGCAAACCCATTCAATGACAAGCGTAGGGCCAAGGTTGACTTCCCAACCCCGGAAGCGCCGGCCAGAAGCAGTCCATGACCGTTCTTGACCAAACAACCGCAGTGCAGCGGTGTCACCGATATCGCATGACCGACCACACCTAACAAAACCGGCAGCAGAACTCGCCTCCAGTAGCTCGAGTCTTCCGCCATGGCGGGAGAAAACAGACCGATTACGCGAGGCGTCAGCAGGTCGATCAGCATGGAACTGGTGGGACCGTAGGCAGCGTAAACCATATGCTCGAGACCCCGGAAATAGGGCTGTGGCCAAGGCGGCGCCTCGCGAAGCGCGGGGTCAACGCGGAAGGTGACATCAAGATCAACGTGAGAGCTGCCGGGATCAAGCGGCTGAAAAGCTTCCCCCATAACTTGCAGGATTTCGCGCGAACTACAGGACACGCGCCAGACCGAGCCTGCGGCCAGGTATTGCGCCGATGGGGGAAAATTCAATTCATCCGGCTGCTGAACCACCCTCACAGAATCGTAAGTTTTCATCTCAGAGTGACCAATAACTGGATCGAGGGAAGCGTATCGAAAACCCGCTCGCGACGTTTCTGCGACCCCTCAAATTCCTGCAAATTCTTCGGGCGCTGCCTTGTTTCGGGCACCGCGATCTCCGGCCCGGGCCCAGCGTCTATCTTTCGGCACTGGGTTTGAAAGCCGTTACGACGACGAGCGGAGACCTCTTGTGCGCTTGAATCTGGACGAAGCCCGCTCGCAACGCGTAGGTGGTTAACTCCGCGGCTGTCGATGGGGTTGGGATGTAGGGGGGACGTTCCAATTCCTGCGACGACTCGGCCCCACGGGCGAATGCTGCCCATCCTTCATCGGATTCGAGATCAACATTGTCGATGCACAGCCGTCCGCCGGGACGAAGCACGCGGAAAGCATCTTTCACATAGCGCCAGCGATCCATCTCATCCAGATGGGCCAACATGTTGGTCGAATAGACCAGATCAAACGAGTTGCTCGCCATCTGATCCAGTCCAGCGTGCCGCAATTTGACCAGCCGGACATTGTTCACGCCCTGGAGACGTTCTGCAGCAGTGGCCAACATGTTCAGCGAACGATCTGCGCCAGTCCAGGAGCGGCAGCGGGGCGTGAGCTCCAGTCCGATGCGCGCTACGCCGCAGCCAAATTCAAGAACATCGTCTTCCTTCCGGACTCCGGCCAACTCGATCAGATTCTTCAGCGGAGTCTGCGCCGAACGGCGAACCGCACTCTCATCCTCGTGACCGCAAGCGGCAGCCCTCGCTAACTCCGGGGTGGAAGCGAGAGCATCCCAGACCTCATCATAGCGCCGTCGCGGCAGGTGCAGTAACGAAGGATAGTTAATCACTGCGAGCGCCCTTCCCGCATATCCGCAAACGTAAGAGGCGAATACGAGCGCTGCACAATCTCCCAGTGCCCAATAAAAATGTGGGCCTTGGATTGCGACAGCCCAAAATGCGGCCGCGCACAACGCGACGGTTGTCGGGGGAACCCAAGGATGTTTGCGAATCAGCGACGACGCGGCCGAGCGTAAGGTCGAGGTTGCTTGCATCAGTCAGATTTCCCTCCGGCCTGATGATTACCTCAAAGCCGGCCAACGGCAGCGACCGTCCTGGACGGGTCTCAAGATCATTCCATCGCATGCCCAATTTGATGGAATTACTATCCTCCTACTTGCTGGCCATTCGAGCGCATGAGCGCGAACTGGCATGAGAGCACTGCCGGCACCCGAAATAGTTCAAATGAATCCCGTTTACCCGCTTCGATGAAGATGCGCTTCTCGGCCTCACCAAGACAGAGAGCGATGCGCGTCAGGCACTCGAAACCGCCCGAATAGAATGCCCGGACAATCTGCTCAGCGGCGGCGGGTACCGTCTCGATCTGGCAGGCGCCGCGACCATCGCGGAAACCGGTCCGCCAGCCTCTGGCGTGGGCTTCGGGGTGCAAATCGCTGACGAAAACAATGGCATTCGGCTTCATCACGCGCGCTAATTCGCGCGCCATTTGCCGCAAATCCTGGATATGACTCAAGGCGAAGGAGCATACGGCCAAATCAAAGACTGCAGCGCGAAAAGGAAGTTGAAGACAATCGGCACATGCCAGCTGACCGGGGATTGCGGCCTTGCGATTAGCGACTCGTAACATGGCAGTTGAGTAATCGATACCAACTCCTGATCGGGCTCCACGCTGCAGGAGTTTTTGCAACCATCTCCCTGTGCCGCAGGCGAGATCGAGAACATCTTTCCCAGTCAGATCAGGAAGCAAAGGCATGATATAGCGCTCTTCGCGAGCGAGAAGAGGATTGGGAAATTGATCGTAGGTTGCGGCCCAACGTTTGTAACCTTCTCTGGGGCCAACCAGCGCAGGTTCTTGCGAAGCCGCGGACTGTGGCTGTTGTCTGAGGGCATCTGGCGAATTTGGGCTGGCGCTGTTTGATGCGCTCACAAGCTCTCCTCCTTGGGCTTGCGAAGGGAGATGAATTGCTGCGTCCACTTCAGTTCGAGCGGCGAGGTATAAATCCCCAAGCGGTAGCGCCAACTACTTAAAATCTTGAGAGCCCACCGCCCCCAATTGGGCAATCGTAGATCCTGAACCGTAGGCCAGCGAGAGGACACCACTAACTCGAAATTATCGATCAATTGCTTGGTGCGAGGCCTGATCCAAGGCGAACTAGGATCTTTCTGTGTGGCGAATCGCTGCCAGCGTTCCGTGGCCCACTCATCCGGGGTAGTGGGAAACTCAATCTGATCCTCAACGCCGCCATACATTCGTGCGCGTTGCGGCACTGGCGTGTAGTGTTCAACTATGATTTCGGCAGCCGGATTCAGCCGCTTCAAGCGGCGGATGAATTGGATGCAGTCGCGCGTGTCGCCCTCCGGATCCTTGGGATTGCCGAAGATGATGGAAAATTCGGGAATAATGTCAAAGCGGCGAATCCGCGAGGCCAGGGCCAGCGTATCTTCCGCGCAAAGATCTTTCTGCATTTCTTTCAGAACTTCGTTGGAGCCGGATTCGGCGCCAAAAAAAATCATGGCGCATCCAGCCCGGCGAATGGCTTCGAAGGTAGCGTCCGAGTAGCCCATCATGATGTCGGTTCGACCTTCGCACCACCAGCGCAGATTGAGCGGCGCAATGCGGTCCGCCAGCTCGCGGGTATGATCTTCGCGCAGGAAAAAATTGTTGTCGTAGAACTGGACTGCGTCCACCCCGTAAGTGTGGGCGAGGTGACGCAGCATATCCGACGTTCTGGCCGGCGATTCCATTTTTTCGCGGCTGCCGGAAAAATTCACCACGCCGCAAAAGTTGCAACGGAAGGGACAGCCGATGCTGGCCTGGTGGACTGCGGTGCGGCGGCCGAGAAAAGTGGGCAGCAGGTATTTTTCAATCGGAACACGATGGTACGGATACCACGCAAAGTCGTCCGGACTCCGCATCGGACGTTCGGGATTGTGCCGCGCAGCCCCGTCGGCGCCCTTGTATGAGAGTCCGGCGATGCTGTTCAGTTCGCGGTGTCCGCGAATCGCCTCCAGCAATTCCAGCAGGGTTAGTTCTCCCTGACCACGGACCGCATAATCCACATATCCGGCGTTGAGAGCGGCTCGGGTGTAGTTCGTGGCGAAGTACCCTCCCCAAACGATGGGAAGCTGCGGAAAGCGGGCGCGAATTTCACGACAGCTCGCCACCGCGCCCACCGTCTGCGGTCCGGGCATAACCGTGACGGCCAACAATTCCACGTTGTGGTTCTGAATTAACGCGACCAGGCTTTCGGTGGGATGGGGATCGAGATTGCCATCGACGATGGCGTACTCTTCCTTTCCTTCCACAACTGCCGCAATGGCAAGGATCGACAGGGGTAGACGACGGTTGCGGAACCTGGTTGCTTTCGGGTTGTAAAACAAA
>Ga0207066_1230_pt1 | contig 11428 bp, 6 predicted proteins | sample Alteio_BWMinCont_24_FD_153490 | JGI IMG/M metagenome (GOLD analysis project Ga0207066, IMG submission 153490) | Enriched cells from forest soil in Barre Woods Harvard Forest LTER site, Petersham, Massachusetts, United States -... | ecosystem: Environmental > Terrestrial > Soil > Temperate forest >...
AAAATGCGTGTCGTAACCATACCCAGCCAGGCGAAGTCCTAGCTCAATACCACCCAACAAGAGCAACGGGACGAAAATCATCGCAAAAAGACGCATCAGCCACAAACGACCTCTTGAGACAGAAACTTGGGAAATCATAACCGTAACCTAAAACCTGTTATTGTTTGCCGACTCTTTCTGAAAGGATGGCGTTCATTTTCTGTGCCAGTCTGATGATCTGGTTCTTAAAAACAGATGTAAGTTTAGTTTGTGGTTCTGGGTTTGTCCATCCTTAACAGAGAGGAAGGACATGCCCGACATTAGCCGAAGATAATTGCGTTGTCTATGAATCGTACAGGATTAGATTGCTCACATTGCTGTATGGTGGTATAACAAATAAAAGTCGGCGAATTAATTCGCCGACTTTTATTCTTTTATTGTTCCCACTCAACAACTACTAAACAACTTCGCCTGGTTATCCCAGTTATTGTACTAATATCCGAAGGAAGCCTTTCGTTCCGGCTGGCATCGTAACTGTAGTAGTTGTAGTACTGCCTCCAGATACGATATTAGTTTGTAAAGAACTCCAAGCGGTTGGATTCAAACTTGGCGTCTCCTGTACGGTGTACATGGCTCCAGTCACCGATGTCCATGTGAGCGTGAACTGTAAAGTAGCCGGATTATAGTGGGATGACGTGATGATTGGACGAGCAGCAGCGCCAGCGACTGAAATTGATCCATTCGTAAGTAAATTAGTAACCCAGCTTAAACCACCGGTAAGGCTCGGAAGAGTAATGGAAGCATATCCACCGCTATAATTCGTATTCCCCAAATTATTAAAAAGTTGATAAGTGTTGCCGGAGACGGGCGCAGCACCAGAGTTGACGACATCCAATGTTCCGTTTGTGCTATACCAAAACCAATTCGTCCCGGCATTAAGAGTAATCTGAAGTGGGTCGAACTTATTAGATAACACGTCAAATGCCAAATTGGTGTTGCCAATGTCAAACACCACAGTCCCATTGACCGTCGGGTAGTTTGTTAAAAGATTTATCGTGTCGGCAATAGTGTAGGTTCCGTCGATTGTCATGGTTGGCATATAAAGCGCATTGCTACCGGTGATGACACCTGTGCCGAAACTAGTTGAGCCATAATTTGTGCCGGTGCCGCTAAAAATAATTGAACCATAATTGGTACCAAATCCTACGTATCCATTATTCGTAAGATTTCCGCCAACAGTCCACTCTGAAGCGTCCGTCAAATACCAAGAACCCATAAATATATTCGAATGAGCCGGGTTCCATACCCCGTTGATACTCAAAGTCTCTCCGTTGGTAAATCTTTGTACCAGAACATCAAGGTGATTAGTGAGCACCAAATTGTTGGTACTGGGAAGTATTGTCAAACCGCCACCAAAGTAGTTGGTGCCAAAACCAGCGGCCTGGTCCCACAGAAGACCACCGTCAATAATAGTGGGACCCATTACCACGATGGTAGAAGTAGAACAATTCCAGGAACTACCTTGTCCAACATAAAGTTCGCCGAGGATGTTAAAACCGGCTCCGCACTCCACATAACAACCAGTATAACCATTAGTTTGATCAGACGGAACATTTGTTCCGTTCACATAAAAATTCCCGAGGATGTTCATCAACGTAGCAGGATAACTATTCTGAGGCCCGTTGTAAAAGTCGCCCCAGCCGCTAAACACGAGATTCCAGTAATCGGTGCGCTTGGCCCAGAAAGAATTACCTCCGTAAATGACGGTGCAGTTGGTGGCGGTGGCAATCAGATTTCCCAGCGGTTGAGTTCCATAGCCTTCAAGTTGGCCGCGCACAAGCAGCGTGGAACCCGGTGCCATGACTACCGTTCCGTTCTGGTTCGTGCCGAATGAGCTGTCAAGAGCCATACATGCCGCATTCGTGATATCGTTAGTAATAACTACATTATCATATACTTCAATAAAGCTGTTTGTTGTCGGCAAAACTCCACCCGGCCATGGCGCATTCGGGACGGTGGAAGACCAGTTACCGCTGTTGTAAACATCAACTTCAGTAATTTGCGCATGGCTAATCGAAGTGAAAAGCAACATGGACAGGATGGTTAAAGCCCTAAAGATTTGTTTTATTTTCATGGTCAGTTTTTGTGGGGTTGTTTATTTAAATTTGCCCGTTCAAGCAATATTGCTCGGAACCAAGCGCTAAAATGTTTGTTGTGAATTTACGTTAAAATACTGTGAATCACTTATCAAGGATAGTCGCATAAAATGGTGACATGACAAAAAGGCCTAATGAGGCCTTGACAAAACTCGATCATAACGAAGGATGGCACATTGAATGCACGGTTGTTTTGGAACAGTTGTTTGCACCTTATATCCACTCTTTGGTACCGAACGCTGCCGTGTCAAGGTTTCACGATGTGCTTGAATTCGCTTGTTGGAATTTATCAGGTCAGAAATTAAAAACTCCGCAACGGTCGCAGCCGCTGTGGAATGGCTGACGAAAGTACAAACGGACGCCGCCAACGATGCCAACCGTTCTACGGAAGAATATAAATAAAAGGCCGCCCCGAAGGGCGGCTTATAATCTAAACAACTAAAAACTCGTGTTATTTACTTACGACGGCGCATGGCCAAGAGACCAGCGGCACCCAACCCAATCAACGCCAGCGTACCCGGTTCAGGAGCCGACTGTGACAGATAGATAGTGTCAAATGTTACATCAAACCCTTGCGGCAAACTTTCTTGAGCATCTAAACTAAGTTGGAAGGCAGTTACCGTCCCTCCCTGCTGAAGACCTGCATAAGTAGTTGCATTAAGCGGCGCGGTTATCGTGACCTGGCCATTGGCAGCATTATATGAATACCCTTTATCCTGGTTCGCTATGTTCTGTCCATTGATAGGGCTATAAGAGAGATTGTAGCCATCATATCCAAAATATCTCTGCATGCTGCCCCCATTGATACTGATCAAAGGTTGAAACGAACTCCAACTCCAGGCACCGCCATTCATACCAGCATAAGCTGAATTTGACGTACCCGCAGCCGGGCTATTAATCGTATAAACCTCCGTAATTGTGTTGTCGTTCGGATTGAAGGTGTTCTGATTGCCCACCGGGAGATCAATTTGACCCCAATAATAACCAGCTCCGCCTGCCATTTCAAGCCCGCTCGCCTGAAGCGTAGGACTAGGCAAAATTCCCCCATCTGGAAGTACATTACCCAAGTTATTTTGTGCCCCTAATTCTATGATTTGCCCCTGCGCCGAGTTGGCAATTATCAGCCCACCCGCCACTGCCAGCACGGACATGAACCATTTTGTATGTTGTTTCATAAGTCTATTTCTCTTTTGATTTAGTTAATGTTTAAGGTTCCGCCGATGAAATCAAGATTTGCCTGCTTTTAAAACATGATTTTCATTTGCGATGCGCTAAATCTAGCCGTAATGAGTCTTTCATGATAGTCGCATGAAGTGGTGACATGGCAATTAAATGTGATTCCAGCAGGTGGACAATCATAATTGTCTCACTTTCAATGCGTTAGATTTATATGTCAATTGGCGTCAACCGGCGGTTTGGCAAAAAATAAATTTAGAGGATGTTATTTAGCTTGTGACGTAAGAAGTGGCAACCATTTGCCCTGTCACCGCTTTATGCGACTATTAGTTTGGGGCAAAGGTGTTAGTTTGTGAATGTCACCAGTTGCTGTACGCGCAAGTGTTGAATCGTGTGAAAGTCAATCCATCGGCTAGAAACGGTTTTGTAAAGAAAAAACATTATGTTATGAATTGTAAAATGACCATCAAGATGAAACAATTTGAAGGAGAAGAATTATCAAGCCAGCCATTTCAGCTTGCCCAAAGCGGTATCAAAGCCAAACCCTTGAAATCTGCTTTTACTTTGATTGAGTTGCTGGTTGTTATCGCGATTATTGCCATTCTGGCGGCCATGCTGCTTCCAGCTTTGGGCAAGGCCAAGCAGCGCGCGCAGGCCATAGCCTGCTTGAGCAATACCAAACAGATGGCGCTTGCCTTTACCATGTATGCGGGTGACAACGGAGATTATTTCCCATCTCCGTCAATTTGGTGGTTACCGCCGCCTTACCGAAATCCATTTAATGTGTCGTGTGGAGGAGAATGGTTTTCAAACAAAAGAGTTAACGGAGTCCTGCAACCAAATGATCCAGCTCCCATGATGGCTGCTTATATGCCAAATAACTTGGCATGGGTATGCCCCGCCCGGCACCGCGGTTTAACTTATATGTCCAACGGTGTTATGTCCGCAAGTTCGGATCCAAGCATAACCGGTTTTCTTTCCTATGGATTCAATGACTTGAAGGTTTTTGGCTCTATAGATTCCAGTGGCAATATGATCACTAGCAAACCATTCAAATCTTCTTTTGTTACGAGGCCATCGGACGTGGTAGCCATCACTGATACCAGCGGTTCAAATGACCCCAACAACAGCCTTAGCAGCGGATCTGCCTGGTTAGATGCCGTTTGGGTGGCACACTCTGGACCCGGCGGCCCTATATCTGATGGTACTATCGGAAATGGGCGCCTTCAGACCGCGTATGCTAAACACAATAACCGCGTCAATGTCCTCTATGTGGATGGTCACTCTGCGGCCTCGTTGCCAAGCGATCTCTATTGGGGACAGTTCTTTGGAAATTTAACTCCCGGTGTCCCTATCTCGGTACAGGGCGGCGGTATAAGCAGTGTGCAATCGGATGCTCCCATCAGCAGTAAGGCTTATGATAGCGTGCAGTGGTCTACCGCGCCAGAATAACTCCCCTTGCGCTGGCGGTAATAAATATGCCACGCTAAATACTTTTAATAAGCTGGCATTGTATCTATGAAAAACCGTTTATCTCTTTTAGTCGCTGTTATCGTAGTCTTTTTTTGGGGTGGTATCGCTTGGCTATCAGCAGCGCCAGCTGGAGAAAAAGCGCCTGTCAAGAAAGTTGTTACTTCGCCCAATCATAAAATTTCATTGGTTTTTAGTCTGACGGACGGAACACCTTCCTATGCGGTAAATTTCAAGAAACGACCGGTCATTCTTCCGTCGGCGCTTGGTTTCGAATTGAAGGATGGCTCGATGAAGACGGATTTTGCGTTGCTTGACACCGGGAAGTCGTCCAAGAACGAAACCTGGACGCAACCGTATGGTGAACTACAAGAGCTACGCAATCACTATAATGAACTGGCGGTCAGCTTGCAACAGGCTGGCGATCAGGGGCGTAAATTGCGGATTATCTTTCGCGTGTTCGATGACGCCGTTGCTTTCCGTTACGAATGGCCGGAACAGGTTGCGCTCAAGGATTTTGACATCATGGATGAACTGACGGAATTTGTCCTTCCATCTGATCCCATGACTTTGTGGCAGCCCGCTTTTCGCCCGCAAGCTGCCGAAGAACTTTATGCCAAAACACGATTGAGCGAATTGCTACGGCAGACGAGGCTTGAACACGGCGATGAAGTAGCGGGCTACAACCCAAAAAAAGACCCCGTGAAGGTGGTATCCACCCCGCTGATTATGCAGACCGACGACGGTATGTTTCTGGTCATTCATGAAGCCGACCTGACTGATTATGCAGCCATGGAACTTCAACCGCGGGATAACAACACATTGAAATGTTATCTGGCGCCGTGGTCGGACGGAGTCAGGGTCAAAACCTCCGCGCCCTCGCTTTCTCCCTGGCGATATGTGATGATCAGCGACAAGCTGTCGGACATCGTTGAAAATACATCGGCGACTTCTCTTAATTTAAATCCACCTTCACGCATTGCCGATACTTCATGGATCAAACCCGGTAAATTTGTAGGCATCTGGTGGGGAATGCACCTGGGCGAATATACCTGGAATCCCAGCAAGCCGGGCGAGGAAAGTTCCGATGGCCTTGGGGCCACGACCAAAAACACCCGTGATTATATTGATTTTGCCAGCCAGTATGGTTTCAGCGGTGTTTTGGTGGAAGGTTGGAACAAAGGTTGGGCCAAGGATTGGGTGGCCCATGCGGCGGAATTTAGCTTTACCGAACCGAATCCTGAGTTTGATTTGCCGGGGCTTGTCACTTATGCCCACGAAAAAGGAGTGGATCTCATTTCCCATCACGAAACCGGGGCGGTTATTACTAATTATGAGGCGCAGGCAGAAGCGGCCTTTGCCCAGTGCGAGCGCCTGGGCATCCATCATGTAAAGACCGGTTACGTTGGCATGGAGCCTCGCGTGAATCGCTATGATACAAATGGCCAGTTCATTGGCGCGGAATATCTGGACGGACAATACATGGTGCGTCATTATCGCAAAATCGCGATTTTGGCCGCCAAGTATCACATCATGCTTGATGCGCATGAACCCATTAAAGATACCGGCGAACAGCGCACCTGGCCGAATTTTATGTCCCGCGAAGGTGCCCGTGGCCAGGAATACAACGCTTGGTCTCCCGACGGCGGAAATCCGCCCAACCATGATGTCAATCTTGTATTTACCCGCTTCTTGAGCGGACCATTTGACTTTACGCCGGGTGTAATCCAAGTCACCTATCCGCAATATCGAAAGAACGACCGGGTGCATACAACGTCGGTGAAACAACTCGCCATGTATGTCACCTTCTACAGCCCGCTCCAGATGGCAGCCGACCTGCCGGAAAATTATAAGAAGTATCGTGATTTGTTTCAGTTTATCATTGATGTGCCGACCGATTGGGAAAAAACACTCATGCTCAATGGCGAGATTGGTGAATATGTCACCATTGCAAGAAAGGAACGCGGTGGCGAGGATTGGTTCATTGGCAGTATGACAAACGAAAAGAGACGCGACTTTGATTTGCCGCTCAATTTTTTGGAAAAAAACAAGGCATATATTGCCGAAATTTATCGTGATGCTGATGACGCGGATTGGAAGACCAATCCTATTGCCTATAAAATAGAAAAACGGCTGGTTACCCGTGATTCAATCTTTTCCTTTCATCTGGCGCCCGGAGGAGGTGAGGCGATACGTCTGAAATCAGCAACGCCGGAAGAACAAGAAATACTTAAGGCAAAAAGTTGAAAGTCTGAACGACCTTGGCACATTCTAAAATCCAGGTGGCAAACAGAATCAATGGCTCAAATACTTGGCAACCGCCTCGGTGCGCGACTGGACGTGCAGTTTTTCGTAAATGCGCCGGAGATAAGTGCGGACCGTATCAATACTAATGCCCAGCTGGTCAGCCGTTTGTTTGTAGGTCAGTCCCTTGGCCAAGCAGTCCAATACCATTTGTTCCCGCGAGGAAAGATGGGTTTTCTCCTCATCAGCCTTTCCCGCCTTTTGAAGCGAAGCCACCACTTTGCGCGCAATCGAACTGGACATTGGCGAGCCGCCCTCATGCACTTCACGAATCGCCTCCAGCAGCTTTCCCGGCGTCAGCCGTTTCAACATATAACCGCTGGCACCTGCCGAAAGTGCCTTGAATATCTGCTCGGTGTCCTCATATACCGTCAGCATCACAATCTGTAAGTCCGGCAGTATCGCTTTCAACCGTCGAACGCATTCAATCCCGCTCATGCCCGTCATGTGAATATCCATCAACACCACGTCGGGACGCTCTTGCGGCAGGTGTTTCAAGGCCGCCTCACCACTGTTGTAGGCACTGACACAGCGAAATCCTGGCGAATTGTTCACAAATGTGGCGATGGATTCACGCAACTCTTTTTCGTCATCCACTATTGAAATCAGTATCATGTTGCTGCCTTTCTAAAATGTGATTGTCCCAAAGGAAGAATAAAAAGAACAGTTGTTTCCCGCCCGGATTCGGATTTTATCAGACAGTCTCCGCCAATGTCAGCCAAACGCCGGCGCATATTGCGCAGGCCGTTGCCAATCACGGCTGTTGATTCGGCATTCTTTGATTCTATTGCAGACAGATCAAAACCATGGCCGTTATCGGATACAGTGACTTTCAAGACTGCGGAGCCGCTGTAGTCAATCGCAATCCGGCACCGGGTTGCGCCCGAATGTTTTAGCACGTTTGTGAAAGCCTCATGCACTGCCAACAATAAATGATGACGCATTTGCGAGGAGACGGGATGCGGAGGTAATTGCGTTGGCATATCCACTTCGCAATCAATGCCGGTATCCTGAAAGTATTCATGAGCATAGTGCCCGATGTAGGACACCACATGTTCCAGTATGTCGTTTTGTGGATTGACCGCCCACACAATTTCATCCAGGGAATGCAGCATCTCGCGGGACGCGTCGGAAATGAAAACGATTTGACGTTTCAATTCAGATGGCATGTTCTCGCTTCGGCGAGTGTGCTCGCTCAAAAATGAAATCCGGCATAATTTGGCACCCATCTCATCATGCAAATCCTGGGCGATGCGGGCGCGCTCCCGTTCCAACGCCCGCTCCTGTTCCAAGTATCTTAAACGATGTTGCAGCCTGCGCTTTTCTATAATGCGGGCGACGCCGCCAACGAAAGCCAGTAGACTTAAAGTCATTAATCCGATAAACCACCAAGACTGCCAAAATCGCGGTGGCACATTCAGCGCCAGATCCGCGCCAGCCTCGTTCCAAATCCCATTTGCGTTGCAGGCGAGAACGCGAAATTGATATTTTCCGGGCGGCACATAATTGTAAAATGCAGTTCGCCGGGTTCCGGCGTCAACCCAATCGGAATCCAATCCTTCAAGGCGGTAGCGAAAGCGCATTTGTTCCGGCGCGTCAAAACTCAAGCCGGTATAACGCAGTTCAATGCGGTGTTTGCCCGGCGCAAGCCGCAGGGTTTCGACTTCGGACGCCGAGTTTTTGATTTTTTCATTTCGCGCGGCAGACGCTGAGTTGGTGACTTGAAAATCCGTGTCCAAAGTCCCGTCCACCCAAACTTCTTCCAACAGCACCACAGGCGCGGATGATTTTACCAGATGCAAACGCGGATCCACCACGACAATGCCTTTCAAGGTTGAAAACCATAGCAAGCCGGATCTGCTTTTCGAGCCTGCCGGATAAAAACCGCCCGTGCATTCTTCCGACAACATTCCTTCCGCGCGACCATAAAGCTGCGGATAAACCGTGGAGATTTTTCCTGTGGCCAAGTCTTCCAAATCGTGTTTGCTCACACAGGCAATGCCACGATTGCTTCCCAACCAAAGACGGCCTGTGTCATCTTCGAGGATTTGCGAAATAGTATTGTCCGGCAATCCTTCCCGCGTGGTAAACGATGCGATGTGTCCCTGATAATAACGGGTCAAGCCGCCACCCGCCGTGCCAATCCAAAGTACGCCTTGGTTGTCCAAATAGAGTGTGCGAATCAAGTTACTCAACAATCCGTTGTCCGCGCCCAGATGAGCATTAATTCCATTCTTCAGGCGATAGACTCCACTGCCTCCAGTGCCAATCCACATTCCGCCGTCCGCGTCCGGCACAATGGCCGTGATTGGATGAGTTTGATATAGGTTGGCTTGGGCCAGCCAGTTTCCATTTTGAAGCCTCCAAATTTTTCCTTCGCGCGTTCCAACCCAGATTGAACCGTCCCAATCTTCGGCCAGTGAAATGATGTTCAAACCGGCGAGCGTGAATAACTCCGCTTTGTCTGCGGTCAATTTCGGATTTTTGAAATGCAATAAACCATACGAGCCAGCCACCCAACAACTGCCGTCACGGGACATTAACAACGAGTTAATTTGCGGCCCGTCAATGGACAAATTTGCGGACATTAAACGGCTGAACCCTCTTCCATCCCAGCGATACAAGCCATCACCCGGCCTAGCCACCCACGCCACGCCCGGTGCAATTTCCGCCATGCCCTCCACCGCACCGTATCCAAGTCCTTCAGCCTGGCCGAAAGCGAAAAGATTTTTCTGTCGCAACAAATTCAAGCCCGCATCAGTGCCCACCCACAAGTTGCCATCGCGATCCACTAACACCGATTCAACGGAATTGTCTGAAAGTCCGCTGCTGGCGTTGACAGTTATAAGTTTACCATTGCTACATTCGAACAAACCTTCGCTCACCGAGCCCGCCCAGATGGTTCCGTCCGGTTCCTCAACTAATGCGCTCACGAATGATCTGGCTAAATGGCGCGGGATTCTGTAAGGCCGCCATTGGCCACCATCACGGCACAATACAAAATCATCGCCCGCGCCGATCCAAATCCGTCCTTTTTTGTCCACCAACAAACAGTGAGGGTCTTGGAGCAATCCTTCTGTTGCCGTGTCCTCCAATTGAATAAGTTTGCCGGTTTGAAACTTGAAAACGCCCGCATCAGCGACTCCAATCCACATTGTTCCTTCGTGGTCTTTGAATAAAGCCGTGATGTTCTTGCCTTTGAATTTTTCCGCCGCAGGCATTGGCGTCGGGTGATTATTTTCCCACACTGCCAGTCCCGCATCGGTGCCGATCCAGAGTTGTCCCGCATTATCTTCAGCCAGCGCGGTGATGGAATCGGATGGAAGCCCGTCCCGAATCGTGAATGTTGTAAAACGGCCATCCTGCCGGTGAATCAAGCCGGCACCGACACTGCCAATCCATAGTGTGCCCTGACCGTCTCCAAACAAGGTTCGTACCGGCCCGCTGTGCAATCCTTCCGGCAAACCAAAAGAGACAAATTTCACACCATCAAATCGCGCCACTCCGTCGTCAGTCCCGATCCAAAGATAGCCGTCGCGCGTTTGTGCGATGGCGCGGACTAAATCCTGCGGCAATCCCTGCTCCCGTTGCCAGGAGCGGAAAGTGAATGGCAATGCCCCAACACCGAGTTGACTCTCGCCGGATTCGTTGCCACTTACCGCAACAAAATCACTGAAAGAAGTCGCAATCGCCATGTCACTAAAAATCCAGCCGCCGCCACCACCACCGTGTCGAAGATGGATTTCATTGAAAGAAGCATTGGCCTTAAATTTTGTGATTAGATTCGGCGGTTGGGCTGTTTCCGTGGCACCCGGGCCAAGGTCCGGGTTCAGCCAGACCGTTACGAGATCATCACCGTCGGCAACGTATTGCACCTTGAAAACAATGGTGCATTCGATGCCTCGATGCGGATTTTCATAATTAAGAAAAGTTCCCGGGCTGGACGGTTCAGGTTTGGAAGAATTCAAGTCAATGTAATCGGAACCTTCATCGGATTCGCCGGTCGCGTCCGCCTTGAAAGAGCTGTAAGCCCAGGCCTTCAAGGCATTACCCACGCCCAATCGTTCTTTGTCTCCTTCGTATAATTCAAAAGCGGCAAAATACTCTTCGGTGCTCGCGTCCGAAAGCGGGTCCACATGAAATTTGAAGTAAAGTGTGTTAGTGGAAGAATCATCTTCCTTCGCAGCGCCGCCCAAAATATCGCTGCCATCTCCCGTCTCATGGACTAATGTAGCGCCCAAATCACTCCACAAAATTGCCGCATAAGTTGGATTTGCCCAAGTTAGTATCATCCATGCCAGTGCAAATCCCGCAAGCTGACGACCTGTCCGCAGCGCGACAAA
>Ga0207066_1231_pt1 | contig 11375 bp, 4 predicted proteins | sample Alteio_BWMinCont_24_FD_153490 | JGI IMG/M metagenome (GOLD analysis project Ga0207066, IMG submission 153490) | Enriched cells from forest soil in Barre Woods Harvard Forest LTER site, Petersham, Massachusetts, United States -... | ecosystem: Environmental > Terrestrial > Soil > Temperate forest >...
GATTGCCCTGGACCGGTCCGGTGGGTGTGCTGAATGCCGCCTTGTTGATTCTCTTTCCGCCGGCGACGTTCGGATCGGAAATCCAGAGCGGTACTCCGGAAATCAGATCCGGACGCTGAACGCTGGATCCGCCCGACAAGAAACCACCGAAGGGATCCTGTCCGGTCACCACATTCACCGGCGGCGCGGTGCGGGCGTAAACGATTGAATCCGTCGACCAGTTTCCAAAAATCGACTTCCAGATTCCGCTGCCCGGCGCAGGAATGTTGTATGAAACCGCGCCGGAGAACGTGTGCCGGATGTCGTAGTCGGAGGAACCTCGCTCCGAAGTCGAATCGCCCGTGGGCACATTCAAGGGATTGGAATCGGAGGAAGCATCGTCGATCGAGTGCGCCCAAGTGTAAGAGAACAGCGTCTGGAGACCGTGCGCTAGGCGATGGCGAAACTGGGCTTGCAGGGCCTGATAGCTGGAGTCCGCGTCATTCCTCAACAACTCAAACTCGCCGGCGAAGTTGGCATTCGGCGTGTTGTAATCATCCTTCCGCATCAGCTTTCGGCCTGCAGCGCCGAGATAGGTGACCGTGAGAACATCGGCTTTTCCCAGAGTCCTTTCCACTGTCGCGTTCCACTCATACGTTCTGGGCAATACGTGATTCGGGTCTACCACCGCAAGGTACGAAACAGGAGGAGCCGTGCTAAAAGGAGGCGGCGCGGCAGCGACCAGCGGAAATGAGGTATTGAGAATGATCTTTTCCTGAACAAATGGGAATGCGCTCGTCCCATCCGCCACAGCGGAGTAACCGAGGTCGTAAAAGATGCCTACACCCGCCCTCAGGACCAGATTCGGAAGCGGCTGCCACGCGATTCCGAGCCGCGGAGCGAAATCGTCTTTTTGTGGATGCCACAAAGGCGTGCCTGGCGGAGCCAGTGTCGTAGTCGCGAAATTATTCACTTGCGTGACGGTAAACGGAAGAGTGCCATTGGGTGATGATGGCGCGGCATTATACTCCCATCGCAGACCATAAGTGACGGTCAAAGTGCGCGTGGCCTTCCATGTGTCCTGGGCGAACAGGCTCCAATTTGAGAAGATCAGCGTATCGGGGGTCCTCGAAACTATGGCTGCCTCAGGCACCTTGTTGGCCAGAACGTTCGACAAAGAGGAGAAGACGTACTCCACCTCGTAGGGCACAGCTCCGTATTCCGGACGGAGACGGCGATAATCCAGCCCGAACTTCATCTGGTGTGCACCAATGATACGCGAGAGGTTGTCGGTAACGTTGATCTGCTGCTGAAGGTTGTTTGCCAATTCGCCCGCGAGGAATTGAAGTCCCGAGCCGGCAAAAAGATTAAAAACGGAGTTTTCTGGAGAAGCGCCCGATGGATATAGCACCGAGTCGGCGGGGGGCATTGCGCCCCCGAAGTCGTCGAGAGTATAGGAATTCTCCACCCGGTTCCAGTTGTAGTTGAAGCGGAACTCATTGGTCAACCGGGAGCTAAGCGCCTGATTGATCCCTAGGGTCAGACTTCGTGTCCGGTACTTTATATCCTGAACGCTGCTGTAGTTGAGGCCGCTCGGGGCACGCTGATCGAGCTCCGACGGAGCGTCACTGTACCTTCCGAAAAGAGTCACTCTTTCCCATGGCAGATAATCGATCCTGATGCCGGAAGAATTCAGCGTGGACGGATTGGAGTAGCTGGCTGAAAATGCGGCCGCTCCGTTGGCGAGGTTCGGCCCGTTTGGTAATGGGAAGGCGTTGAGCAGCGGCTGGACGACGGCGGGCGCATTCTGGCGCGAAGCGAGCGACGGTACGAAAGTCTCCGCGACCAGAGGTTGGCGCACTCTCAACCCCTCGTAAGAGCCGAAGAAGAACAGCTTGTCTTTCCTGATCGGACCGCCCAGCACGCCGCCGAAATCGTTCTGCCTCAGTTCAGGCCTCGCCAGAGCGTTGCGGTTGGCGAACCAATCATTGGCATCCAGCTTGTCATTGCGGAAGTACTCGAACGCAGTCCCGTGAAACGTATTCGCGCCGGACTTGGTGACCACCGATATTTGAGCGCCGGGCGTACGCCCATATTCCGGCGCAAAGCTCGAAGTCTGAATCCGGAACTCTTCCAGCGCATCGAGCGACACTAGGTTGCTGGTCCCTCCAAATGCGCTGGTTGCCGGAAGCTGGCCCGCCCCGGCCTGACTCAAAACAGAGCTCCTGTTACTCACATTCGCGCTCACTCCATCCACCAGGAAATAATTCGCATCTGGCCGCTGGCCATTCACACTGAACTGGCCCGCCTCGTAAGTGTTGGTCGGCGTCAGCACGACTCCCGGCGTCAGATCGATGAGGGAGCTGAAGCTCCGCCCGTTCAAGGGCAGGTTTTCGACAAACCGGTTGCCGATCACAGTACTCACCGATGCATCCGAGGTGTTGAGCAGTGGCGCGCTCCCCTCCACCGTGATCGTTTCCGTGTTGCTGCCGATGGTCAGCTCGAAATCCAGTTGGGCCCGCTGGTCCACTTCCACCACGATGCGGTTCTGGTGGACGGTTCTAAAGCCTTTGGCTTCGACTGTGATGTTGTAAGGGCCCGGCTGGAGGGCCGGTACGCTGAACTCGCCCTGTTGATTTGAGGAAACGGCGCGTGCTGCGCCGGTGGCTTGACTCCGCGCAACCACGCGTGCGCCCGGCACCGCGAGACCGGCCGGATCGCTGATTCGGCCGGATAGTTCGGCGTTCTGCGCGAGCAACGGAACCGTTAGCCACAGATAAACGCAGATGAACGCCGATAACACCCATTTGGATTTCATGGTCGCCTCGATGCGCGTCCTCCGAGCGTAACGCCATTGGAACGTCGGGGATAGACCCAAAAGTGGGAAAAATTCTTCACACGATCGGGGTATGCCGCGCATGCTGGATCGGGCGCAAACTGTGCAGGTACGAGATAATTGTGCCTGAGTGGAGCGAGCGGAGCGAAATCGACGAGCCGTGATCGGAACAAAGGCTACCCGGAACGGGTCCACAAACCGGAAAGCCTGTGCCACCATGATCCTGCTGGCGTGCTGCCCTTGTGCTTTCGCCCTAAACCCGTCTCTCGACATGAATCAATATGAGCACAAAGCGTGGACGCTCCGCGAGGGCTTTTTCAAGGGCACCATCATCTCGATTGGTCAGACGCCCGACGGTTATCTCTGGCTCGGCACGGAATTCGGCCTGCTTCACTTCGATGGCGTCCGGAGCGTGCCATGGCAGCCGCCGGCGGGTGAGCATCTCCCCGACAGCTTTATTCGCAGCCTGCTCGCCGCGCGCGATGGGCGTCTTTGGATTGGTACGAATAAAGGTCTTGCAAGCTGGAAGGACGGCAAGCTGACGCACTACCCGGAATTGGCGGGATGGAGCGTTCAAGACCTCCTTGAGGATCGTGAAGGAACGGTGTGGGCCGGCGTGTATGGGAATCCCAACGGTAGGCTGTGCGCGATTGAGAGTGGCCGCGTCAAGTGCTACGGAGAGGACGGCAGTCTCGGCCACGGTGTGAGCTCCTTGTATGAGGGCAGCCGGGGCGATCTCTGGGCGGGAGCGACCACCGGGCTGTGGCGATGGAAGCCCGGTCCTCCGAAACTCTATCCGATGGAGGACCCAGTGCAAGCCCTAACAGAAGGTGACAACGGCGGATCCCTCATCGCCACGCATCTCGGAATCACACAACTCGTTGACGGGAAAGCCAAGGCGTTTCCGCTTCCAGGCCCAGGGCGGCAAGTCAATCCAAGAGCTCTGCTCCGGGATCGCGATGGCGGTCTGTGGATCGGAACTCAGAATGGTGGTCTCGTGCATGTGCATCATGGAAGGACGGATGCGTTCGCCCGGTCCGATGGACTTTCGGGAGATCTCGCTAGAACGCTCTTTGAAGATCGTGAGGGCAATATTTGGGTAGTCACCAGTGACGGACTCGACCGTTTCCGCGACTTCGCCATCTCCACGATTTCTGTGAAACAAGGTTTGTCTAATGGCACAGTTGTGTCCGTCCTGGCGGCCAGCGATGGCAGCGTTTGGCTTGGCACAGTTGACGGTCTGAACAGATGGAACGGCGGGCAAGTCAAGATTTATCGCAGGCGGAGCAGCGGATTGCCGGATGATAACGTGGAGTCCCTCTTCCAGGACGGTGGCGGGCGAATTTGGGTCTCCATGCGTCGCGGCATTGCCTACTTCCGGAGCGGGCGGTTTATTCCCATGAGCGGTGTGCCCGCCGGGCAGGTCTTTTCTAAAGCCGGGGACGGCGCGGGGAATCTGTGGATCAGCAGCCAGGAATCGGGTCTTTTTCATTTGCTAGAAGGGAATGTGGTCGAACAGATTCCCTGGACGAGGCTCGGACGTGTGTTCTGGGCAGATGCAATACTCTATGATCCTTTGCAGGGCGGTCTATGGCTTGGATTTCACGACGGCGGCGTCGCGTATTTCAAGGACGGTCAGGTGCGCGCATCCTACGCAACCGCGGATGGGTTGGGCGAGGGGCGTGTCAGTGACCTTCAGCTCGATCGGGACGGTACGCTCTGGGCCGCAACCGAGGGCGGGCTAAGCCGTGTGAAAAACGGCCGTGTTGCTACGCTTAGCAGCAAGAACGGATTGCCGTGCGATACCGTTCACTGGGTGATGGAAGACGACGACCATTCGTTCTGGCTGTACACGGTCTGCGGCTTGGTGCGCATTGCCCGGACAGAGTTGGAGGCGTGGGCCTCCACTTCTAAGCATACGATCCAAGTCGTGGTTTTCGACAATTCCGAGGGAGTCAGGAGCCGTTCGATCACCAGTGGCTACAGTCCGAGTGTCGCCAAGTCCGCGGATGGGAAATTGTGGTTCTTGCCTAACGACGGCGTCAGCGTCGTCGATCCGCGTCACCTTCCCTTCAACAAACTCCCGCCGCCGGTCCACATCGAGCAGATCACCGCCGACCGCAAGACCTACGATGCCTCGTCGAAACTGCGCCTGCCCCCGCTGGTTCGCGATCTGGAGATTGACTATACGGCCCTCAGCCTGGTCGCCCCGGAGAAGAACCGTTTCAAATACAAGCTGGAGGGCTACGATCGCGACTGGCAAGAAGCTGCCAATCGCCGCCAAGCGTTCTATACGAATCTTTCACCTCGCAATTACCGCTTCCGCGTCATCGCATCGAACAACAGTGGCGTCTGGAACGAGGCCGGCGCATCATTCGATTTCTCCGTCGCCCCGGCGTACTACCAGAACACCTGGTTCCGCTTGTCGTGCGGGGCCGCCTTTCTAGCATTGCTCGGCGGGCTCTATCAACTGCGGCTGCGGTACCTGAAGCATGAATTCAACGTCCGGCTGGAAGCGCGCGTCGGCGAGCGGACGCGCATCGCGCGGGATTTCCACGATACCCTGCTGCAGAGTTTTCACGGGGTGTTGCTGATGCTTTCCGTAGTGGCACACAGAATCAAGGATTCGCCGGAAGCCAAGGAACAACTGGAGTCCATCGTCCAGCAGGCGCGGAAGGCGGTCACCGAAGGACGGGACGCCGTGCAGGGACTGCGCTCCTCCACCCTCGTAGCCAACGACCTGGCACAGGCCATCACCACGTTCGGAGAAGGGCTCGCTACCGATCAAAACGCCGGGACATCTCCCGACTTTCATGTGCGTGTGGAAGGCGCATCGCGGGACCTCCCTCCGCTGATTCGGGACGAAGTCTACCGGATTGCAGGCGAGGCGCTACGCAATGCGTTCCGGCACGCACAAGCCAAGCGGGTCGAGATGGACCTCCACTACGACCGACGGCAGCTTCGGTTGCGGATCAGGGATGACGGAAAGGGCATTGACCCGCAGGTTCTCGGCGCAGGCGGCCGCCCCGGACACCACGGACTGCCGGGCATGCGCGAACGCGCGGAGCTGGTTGGGGGCCAACTGGCCGTCTGGAGTGAACCCGATACCGGCACTGAGATCGAGCTGACCATTCCCGCCGCCATCGCATACGCAAAAGCGTCTGTGGCGCGTCATTCGACAGCTTCGGGACAAGCATCGGATTGAAGCGTGAGCGCCGCTCCCGATTTAATCCGGATTCTAAGCGTAGCCGCACGAATCACCACGCAGCCGGACATGAGGCTCGTTGCTGAGGCTACTCGGGGTTGCCGGAAATGCGGGTCGCATTCCCGCCGAGGCATTCGGTCCGGTAATGGCCAGTCCGCACGCAGTGGCAGAGCCAATGGTGCTTGCCAGGTGCAGACCGCCGGCTTTCGAACTATCGGACAATAGGAAACGGTTCGAGCGAAGAACTAAAGCACATCATGGCTAACGGCGGTGTTCTGTTTGACCGGGTCGGCGATGCCACAGCTCATGATGGTACGCGCCTGGTGGGGCCCGTTCCGGCAAACCTTCCGGTCGGGATTATGTTTTTTGGAAGGCCGTTTTCCGAGCCGAGGCTCTTTCGGATTGCTTCGGCGTACGGGGCAGCAACAAAACACCGCACTCCGCCGCCGGACTTCGGACCACTTCCAGAGCCGTAGTCAGAATGGTCAACAAGGGTCACCTAACAATCGAGTGGAACCAAGCCTTGCATTTTCGAACTTGGACGTTGCGCCGGGCGGCAAGCGCTTCGCGGTGATTCCCAGACCAGAGGCATCAGGCGAGCAAAAAGGCTCGGTTCACGTGACAGTGCTGCTCAGCTTCTTCGACGAACTGCGCCGGCGCGTGCCCGATCCGAAGTAATCTCAGAAATTTATCTCTAATCAGTGGGGCCGGGCATTCCGAGGGTCACTGGCTGTGAAGTCCGCAAACCGGAAACTGACCTGAAATACTCCTGATAAGCGTCCGGGCTGTACCTGCTGAACGGTCTTTCAAACCAGGAACGATCCTTCGCTTGATGTCCCCGACGCCGAGAGGTAATGTCCAAATGGCTACCGATAATGCCCATTAAAAGGACCCAAAATGAACGATTTGGTTGTGGTGGAAAAGATCGCGGGATGGGAGAAACTGAAGGCGCTGGTGCTCGATAGCGTCTCGTCCCCGATTACGAAACGGGTTTACAACATGGCGCTGGAGGAGTTTCTGGTATGGTTCCAGCAGGCGCCGCGGCCCGGCTTCACTAAGGCTACCGTGAGCACTTGGCGCGTATCCCTGGAGGCCCGCGGCCTCGGGTCGTCATCGATCATCATTCGGATGTCGGCGATTCGCAAGCTGGCCGCTGAAGCGGCCGACAACGGGCTGCTCGCGCCGGAGTTGGCGGCCGGCATCAGTCGCGTGAAAAGCGCGAAATCGGTCGGCATAAGAACGGGAAACTGGCTGTCGGCCCGTCAAGCACAGTCGCTTCTCAACGCGCCTGACATAACCACTCTGCGTGGGCTGCGCGACCGCGCAATTCTTGCCGTTCTACTCGGCTGCGGACTCCGGCGGTCTGAAGTCGCAGCACTAACATTCGAGCACATCCAACAGCGCGACGGCCGTTGGTGTATTGTCGATCTCGTCGGCAAGCACGGGCGCATCCGCACGGCGCCGATGCCGACTTGGGTGAAGGTCGCGATCGATGCCTGGACCACGCCCGCCCTCGTCGCGGATGACCATGTCTTCAGACCCGTGAACCGTGCCGGCCAGGTCGGAGGTAAGGGCTTGGGCGAAAAGGTCGTTTGGCATCTCATCAAACCGTATGCCGAGGAGGCCGGCGTTCCCGGAATCGCACCCCACGACCTGCGTCGCACGTGCGCGAAACTGTGCCGGGGCGCTGGCGGCGAGCTTGAACAGATCCAACTGCTCCTGGGCCACGCGTCCGTCCAGACCACCGAACGGTATCTGGGCACAAAGCAGGATCTCGTCCATGCGCCAAACGACTCTATTAAACTCAGAATCGCGGTTTAGAAGCGCGAGCCCGAGACACTGAAGAAGGTTGCCGGGTTTTCCTCTTTCTGGACGGCTCGTAGTTCGGATGTCAATCACGCGGACCTACGCGGCCCGGCGTGTGGCGGGTTCAGGGAATCCGCGCAACGCGGCGTACCGACTCTTCAAGAGGACTTGGTTTTTCGTGGTGTTCACACCAGGGTCCTTTGCCTCACGGGCAGAGTGCCGGGAAATCGTATCACATCGGAAACTCGCCTCCTACCCTACGGAGAAACCAAAAACGTGAGGTAGTGCGAGGAGACACTTTTTCGAGCAACTTGGAGTTACAGATGCGGCATGAGAGGTGGTCCCAAGAGTGCAGCCCGGCCCGCTTTTGTATTCTGATCGAGGACGGGTCAAGATCGACGCTCACCGCTCATCGCCTCCTCCAGCGCGGAAACAAACTGCTTCAAGCTCACGCCGAAGGCCTGACAGAAGGTTCGTAGCTCTATCACGTCGATGCGTCGCTCGCCACGCTCACACTTGCTCACGAACGTCTGTGTCTCGCCGATCCTCTTGGCAAGTTGTTCCTGGGTGAGGCTAGCACGCCGCCGTGTGCCGCGCAGCACTTTAAGAAATACGGCGTAACGCGCGGAATGGATGGACTTTCGCATTGCGTTCGAGCGAACGCAACCAATTCAGCCTATAAGCCTGAAATGGAATAGTCCAAATTCGACTACACTGTTTTTAATACGGAAAAGCAGAGTAACAGGAATATCAGCATTGAATTCGCGGAACGATCGGTGTCGGGTCGGAAGCGCTACTGGCCCTTGCACCCTCTCCGCGACAATCAGCCCACGCGTCAGCTAGGCATCATTCTAGGTTTTATCGCTTTAGCAGCCGGGGCTTCGTTCGCCCAAACACAGCTAACCATTTCGAACGCGAGCTCTTTCCCGTCAACTGGCCGCGTTGGTACGCCGTATAGTTTTCAATTTATGGCTACCGGGGGCAGCAATAACCCAGCTAATTATCAGTGGAACATCTTTGGCAATTCGGACCAGGGTCAGACCGGTTTGCCCCCCGGCCTCACGCCAACCGCTGGCGGTCTGATTTCAGGAACCCCGAGTACAGTCAGCTCAGCTCCATACACCTTTACGGTGTCAGTTTTCGATACCTCGAACTCAGGCCCCCTCTATCAGGCTACTGGCAACTTTTCGATCTTGGTCTCGCCATGCGCGCCAAGTCTCAGCCCAGCCTCCGTGCTGCCCTCTGGAGAAGTTGGCCAGCCTTACGCGCAGCCTATCCGAGCCACAGGCTGCGGCGGCCCATACACGTTCGACGGCGTCGACTTTCCCCCGGGGCTAACCATAGACCCGACAGGAATCGTGAACGGCACCCCGACCAAAGCCGGAACATATAATATATCCGTCTTTCTCACGGAAACTATGACCGGAGTGCTTGCGGCGAACCCAACATACTCCCTCACGATTCTCACGATTGCGTCATGCACACCTACCATTACCCCAAGCTCCGTGCCTATTGGGCAAGTTGGCGTCGCTTATTCGCAGTCCTTTCAAGCCACGGGTTGCGGTTTGCAACGATACACCTTCGTCGCATCGGGCAATCTCCCACCAGGTCTCACGCTGGCCTCCAGCGGGATTTTGAGCGGGCTACCCACAACTGCCGGATCATACGGCTTCATTCTTACCGTCGCGGAGGCCAGTGGAAGCATTGTCGCGTCGGGCTCATTCTCACTGAAGATTACTCCTCCATCCGTTCCGCCACCGGTAATAAGCACAACCTCGCCGCTTCCAGGTGCCCTCGCGGGGGTGGCTTACGGCCCCTTGCAGATCGCGGTCACGGGAGGAACTCCGCCGTACCGTTTCACCGTCCAGGGGCTGCCGCAAGGGTTTTTGCTAAATGTAAACGGCGTTCTGAACGGCACTCCAACGACAGCCGGAACATTCACATTCGTTTTGATGGTAACTGATAGTGTTGGTGTCTCGACGCCACAAACCCCACTTCAAATCACAGTCAGTTTGCCTACCCCGACAATCAGCGGCGAAAGCCCGAACGTAGCAACTGCAGGCGGTCCAACGTTCACGTTGACCCTTAGCGGCACCGGGTTCCTCGTGGGATCGACGGTGCTATGGAATGGGTCGCCGCTTTCGACCAGCTATCTCAATAGCAACCAGTTGAACGCTACCGTACCAGCCAGCCTGATCGCGACTCCAGGGAGCGCTAGCGTCACGGCCCTCAACCCAGGCGGTGCTACTTCCAATGCGCTCACCTTCAGCATCTCCGCGCCCGCGCCTTCGCTCTCCGGCCTCACTCCCAACTCGGCGATTGCGGGCGGCCAGGCTTTTACTCTGATCGTCAGCGGCTCTGGATTCCTCGTTGGATCGACAGTTCAGTGGAACGGTTCGTCGCTGTCCACGAGCTTTAGCACCGGCAATCAGCTAATGGCGTCAGTGTCGGCTGCTCTGATTGCGAACGCAGGCAACGCGAACGTGGCGGTTCTAAACCCAGGCGCGGTTCTCTCCAACACTCTGGCGTTTACCATCACCCAGGCAACAGGCCGCTTATCTGTTCTCACGGCTTCGCCGCTCCCGACCGGTACGGTTGGAGTCCCGTATTCACAGGGTTTGGCTGCCGTGGGGGGAACCACACCATATAAAGGTTGGGTGGTAACGGCCGGGAGTCTGCCGCCTGGCATCTCGTTAACAAGTCTCGGAGGAGTTCTCACGGGGCTGCTGACGGGTGTTCCAACTGCTCCCGGCACGTTCACCTTCCTAGTGCAGGTGATCGACAACGTGAACGCAACCGCAACTAAGCAGCTCAGCCTGACGATTAATCCCACCGCCGTTTCAATTTCAGCAAACGCAATCGTCAATGCGGCAAGCTACGCCGGCGGGAGCGTCGCACCGGGAGAACTCATCACCATCTTTGGTTCGGATTTAGGCCCGAGCACTCTCGTTGGAACACAACTCGACAGCCGCGGATATGTGTCCACGATTCTTGCCGGGACGCAGGTTCTTTTCGATGGTGTGGGGGCGGCTCTTATCTACACGCAGGCCGGCCAAGTAAGCGCCGTGGTTCCATATGAGGTCAGCGGAAAGATCTCTACCCAAGTGCAGGTTGTGTATCAGGGGCAGAGTTCCAACGTAGTGTCCATGCCAGTCGCTGCTGTAATGCCCGGCATCTTCACGATCGACGCTTCGGCCCACGGTCAAGGTGCGATTGTGAATGAGGATGGCACAGTCAATTCGGCTAGCAACCCCGCAACGGCGGGTTCCATTGTGCTTGTGTACGGCACCGGAGAAGGTCAAACGAATCCAGCGGGCGTGGACGGCCAACCCGACAGTTCACCGGCGCCGATGCCTCTCGCCCAGCCGGTAACCGCGACAATCGGAGGAGTCAATGCCGAGGTGCCATATGCGGGAGGCGTTTCCGGATTGGTCGCTGGCGTTCTTCAGATCAACATACGAATCCCACAAGGGGTTGCGGCTGGTAGTTCAGTTCCTATTGTGGTGAACATTGGTGGTCAAAACAGCCAAGCAAACGTGACGTTGGCGA
>Ga0207066_1232_pt1 | contig 11373 bp, 11 predicted proteins | sample Alteio_BWMinCont_24_FD_153490 | JGI IMG/M metagenome (GOLD analysis project Ga0207066, IMG submission 153490) | Enriched cells from forest soil in Barre Woods Harvard Forest LTER site, Petersham, Massachusetts, United States -... | ecosystem: Environmental > Terrestrial > Soil > Temperate forest >...
AAAACACCCTCTATTGTCTGTATCTGCGGCTCACTTTACCTTGCAGGGAAAGTGCTGGCTGGGAATGAATGAAGGAAAACATTATGAATCTGCAATCCATTATTGAAAATGCCTGGGAAAACCGCCAAAGCCTGAGCTCTGCCACAACGGGGGAGATTCGTGATGCGGTGGAATCCGCTCTGCTCCAGTTGGATAGCGGGCAATTGCGGGTAGCGCAAAAACAGGGTAGTGAATGGTTGGTCAATCAATGGGTCAAGAAGGCAGTATTGCTCTCATTTCGCCTGTACGATAACCAGCCAATGGATGGTGGGTATGACAAGGTTCCGCTTAAATTTGCTGGTTGGGACGCGGTGCGTTTTAAAGAGGCAGGCTTCCGGGCTGTCCCAGGCAGCGTGGTGCGTCGTTCAGCATTTATTGCCAAGGATGTTGTCCTGATGCCGAGCTTTATAAATGTGGGAGCGTATGTGGGCGAAGGAACAATGGTCGATACATGGTCGACGATTGGAAGTTGTGCACAAATCGGCAAACACTGCCATATTTCCGGTGGTGTGGGTATTGGCGGCGTACTGGAACCATTGCAGGCTAATCCGGTAATTATTGAAGATAACTGCTTTATTGGCGCACGCAGCGAGGTCGCGGAAGGCGTTATTGTGGAAGAAGGTTCGGTGATTTCCATGGGCGTATTTCTGGGTGCTTCCACCAAAATTATTGACCGCGAAAGCGGGGAAGTATTTTACGGAAAAGTTCCTTCGTATTCGGTTGTTGTGCCGGGTTCAATGCCGGGTAAAACTCCAACGTCACCGTCACTCTATTGTGCGGTGATCGTTAAGCGCGTGGATGAAAAAACCCGTTCCAAGACCAGTATCAACGAGTTATTACGCGCCTAGTGATAATGCGCTATCGCTTCGCTACTTGAGCGCTAGTAATCTACCCGGGTGAGGTATAAGCCATCCGGCGGAGCCGTAGGGCCAGCCTGAGTTCGGTCGCGGGCTTCCAATGCTTTTTTGACATCGTGCAGCTGCCATTTGCCTTTTCCGACCAGTGCGAGCGTACCCGCCATATTGCGGACCTGATGGTGCAGGAACGAACGTGCCGAGGCAATAATACATATTTCTTCCCCTATGCGGCTAATATCCAGCTGGTCGAGTGTTTTGACAGGCGATTTTGCTTGGCACTGAGTATCGCGGAAACTGGTAAAATCATGATGGCCAACCAGCAGTTGTGCAGCGGCGTGCATGGCTTTTTCATCCAAAGGCTCAATCACGTGCCAGGCGCGGTGCGCCTCAAGCCCCAGGCGGGAACGGCGATTAATGATCCGGTACAGATAGTGGCGTTTTGTAGCAGAAAACCGTGCGCTGAAATCATCGCCTACGCGCTCTGCATCGATAATGGCGATGCGGTTGCGCAGGGATTCTTCGGCGCTTGCCGCATTAAATAAATAAAAATTGATAGCCTGCATTACCTGAAAAGGTTCAAAGTCTTTCGGCAGATCAATATGGGCGACTTGCGCGGTGGCATGGACCCCTGAATCCGTTCGGCCAGCGCCAACCACCTCGATATATTCACCACAAAACTGCTGACAAGCAGCCGCGATGCTGCCTTGTATGGTGGGGGTGTTATCCTGTTTTTGCCAGCCACAATACGGTGTGCCGTCATACTCAATAGTGAGTTTGTAACGTGGCATAGTTATTCAAACTTTGTTCCGGCAGGGATGGGATGGCCGTTGAGGAATTCATCCACCATCATGCGCTTTTTATTCGGGCGTTGTAAAATAGTGGGAAAAAGAGTGCCGGGCTCGCAGGCGATACTGAGATAGGCGTCCGTGGTGGTGCCAGCGGGTACGGTAGGAAGTGCCATGTCATACGTTGCATCAAACACTTTAATGATTTCATCGCCGAAGTGAATATATGCCCCCGGAGTTGGGCTGAGACCCTTTATCTGATGGTAAATTTTCTCGGCGGATTGTTTCCAGTGGATACGGCACTCATCTTTGGTAATTTTTTTGGCATACGTCACCCCGGTATCTGGCTGTCTGGCGGATTTGACTGTGCCATTCTGGAGTTTAACAAGGACGGATTCCAGCAGTGGTGCAGCCAGACCAGCAAGGGTATCATGCAGTGTTCCGGTATTGGTGCCATCGGGGATGGTATAAGGCTGTACCGCCAGTACATTCCCGGTATCTAACCCTTCGTCCATTTGCATGATGCAGATGCCTGTATTTGTATCGCCAGCCATAAGGGTGCGATGGATGGGAGCCGCGCCGCGCCAGCGTGGCAGCAGGCTTGGATGGATGTTAATGCAGCCAAACGGATAGGCCTCCAGAATGGGTTTAGGAAGCAAAAGCCCATAGGAAGCCACGATGGCGACATCGGCTTTGTGAGCGGCAAACTCCGCCTGAACTTCCGGTGTTTTTAACGTGGTGGGGGTATGCACAGGAATATGATATTCCTGTGCATATTGATGAATAACCGAAGGTTTTTCCTTCTGTCCGCGTCCGGCTGGGCGCGGTGGCTGTGAGTATACGGCGACAATTTGATGAGTGTCACCACCACCAGCCTGATGCAGTGCGGTCAGCGTTGGCAGCGCAAAACCCGGGGTTCCCATGAAAACGATGCGCATAAACGCCCAGTGCCAGGTATCTAGTGATTACAGTTTTCGCCGTGAACGTGATCGTGATCATGGTCGTGATCGTGCCCATGGTCATGCCCGTGGTCGTGTGAGTGATCATGCCCGCATTTGCTGTGATCGTGTGGTTCAAAAAAGCCGAGTTTCTTCTGCTTTTTGAGTTTACGCAGGATCATATCGCGTTTGAGTGATGAAATATGATCGACAAAGGTAATGCCGTTCAGGTGGTCAATTTCATGTTGAATACAGGTGGCCAGTAATCCGGTGTATTCCTCTTCTTTGGCAGCGCCGGTCAGGTCCTGATAGCGCACACGTACGCTTTTAGGGCGAGTGACTTCCGAGTATTGCTCCGGGAACGACAGGCAACCTTCTTTATATACATTCATATCCTGTGAATTGGTGACGATCTCTGGGTTAATGAGCATAAATTGCTCGCCACTATGACCATCATCTTCCCTCCATGTTACATCGGCGACGAGAACGCGTTTCATCACACCAACCTGAACGGCAGCCAACCCAATGCCGCGCTGCGTATACATGGTGTCGAACATGTCAGAAACAAGCTTGCGAATTTCATCGTCAATCGCCGCCACCGGTGGGGCTTTGGTTTTGAGGCGGGGGTCTGGTGCAATAATAATAGGTAATATGGCCATAGTTCTATCTGTTAGTTGGGTGAATCATGATGTTAGCATACGTCATTCAGGCGGCCAAGACTTTCCTCTTTACCGAGGATTTCCATGACTTCGAATACGCCGGGAGATACCGTTTTCCCCGATAATGCAGCACGTAGCGGTTGGGCAACGGCACCCAGCTTAAGGCCGCTGGCTTCCGTATATTCCTTACAGAGCTGTTGTAAATCGTCGTGCGTCCAGCCGGTTTCTGCTTCAAACTTGGGCAAAAGTGCACGGATGGTATCGCGTCCGCCTTTATCCAAAATATCACGCGCACTTTCATCCAGATCAATTGGACGATTAATAATATAAAGTTTAGCACTATCAGCGAGTTCGATCATATTCTTTGCACGTTTCTTCAGTCCAGGCATTCCATGCAATAATTGTTTTTTATGGGTTTCTGATAAACTTGTCGGAGAAAATATATTTTGTGCTGTAGCCCAACGGCTTGCATAGTTTTCTATGAGTAATTTTACCAACCTTTCATCGCCTGCTTCGCGTAAATAATGGCCGTTCAAATTGTCGAGTTTGGCATAATCAAAGCGCGAGGGGGATTTGCCAACGCCATCGAGATCAAACCATTCGATGGCTTGCTGGGTGGAAATCATTTCATCGTCGCCATGCGCCCAGCCGAGGCGGAGCAGGTAATTGCGGATCGCTTCCGGCAGATAGCCCATGTCGCGGTAAACCTCAACGCCAATCGCGCCGTGGCGCTTGGAGAGTTTAGCGCCGTCGGCACCGTGAATAAGCGGGATATGCGCGAAATCCGGGGCTTCCCACCCCATGGCGTTATAAATCATCAACTGGCGGAAGGTGTTGGTTAAATGGTCATCGCCACGGATTACCTGTGTTACGCCCATATCATGATCGTCGACCACCACGGCAAGCAAGTAGGTCGGGGTGCCGTCGGAGCGCAGTAGTACCAGATCATCCAGTTCGGTATTTTTTACGGTGACGGTGCCTTGCACCTTGTCATTCACGATCGTTTCGCCTTCCAGCGGCGCTTTAAGACGGACCACATACGGCGTATCAGCGGGCGCAACGCCACCGTCCCTCCATGGGCTGCGGAATTTGGCATTCGGGTGCTCCTTGCGGAAGGCGTCTAATTCTGCCTGTGAAGTATAACAATAGAAGGCTTTACCGTTCTTTACCATTTCATGGGCTACTTCCGCGTGTCGCCCGGCGCGGGAAAACTGGTAGACCACGTCACCGTCCCAGTCCAACCCCAACCATTTCATGCTGTCCAGAATAGCATCAATGGCGGCCTGGGTTGAGCGCGCGCGGTCGGTATCTTCAATACGCAGCAGGAATTTGCCGTTGTGATGGCGGGCATAGAGCCAGTTAAACAGCGCGGTGCGCGCACCACCAATGTGCAAAAATCCGGTAGGAGAAGGGGCAAAGCGGGTTACGACGGTCATATGCTACAAAGGTTGCTATTTTATGGAGTCAGGAATATGTCAAAAACCTTATGGTCACGCCACTGTTTTGTTGCGTTATCCTGACGCGTCCTTATATAACCATGGCAGAGTTTTAATCCTAACGTGTGAATCCTGAATTATGTCCGTTCCTAAACTACTGAAAGCCCGCCAGTTACACAGCCGTATTTTCGCGGTATTGGCGGTGGCGCTTGTATTAGTAAGCCAACCCATGATGCATCCCGGCTGGCAAATTCGCCATCTCATGACATGGAGCGGTTATTTTCTGGTGATGATCGGCGCGTTTGGGAGGGTGTATTGCTCTGCGTTTATCGGCGGGCGGAAGAATGGTGAAGTCGTGCGTCTGGGGCCGTTTTCGGTCGTGCGCAACCCACTTTACGTATTTTCCTTTCTGGCGGTGGTGGGGATTGGGTTGGAATCAGGCATGTTTACGCTGCTGGGATTACTGGCCGGGGCGTTTGTACTGTATTATCCTCTGGTTGTGGCGCGTGAAGAAGCCTTCCTTAGCGAGCGTTTTGGCGAGGCCTATGCGGTGTATAAACGTGAGGTACCGCGCTGGATTCCGAAGCTCAAGTTGTGGAATGAGCCTGAGCAGTATGATGCCAAGCCACGCTTTATCCGTCGAACAGCGCTCGATGCTATCTTCTTTTTTGTGCCGTTGCCGTGTTTTGTTTTCGTTAATATGGCGCATGCATTTCAAACCCTTCCCATATGGTTTACACTGCCGTGAATCAGGTTGTACACGCGATGGATGATACCTTGTTAGCGTCGCTGAATCCTGAGCAGCGGGTTGCGGTGGAAGCGACACAGGGGCCGGTGCTGGTACTGGCGGGTGCGGGTACGGGCAAAACCCGGGTACTCACTACGCGTGTTGCGTATATTATCCTCAATAAACTGGCCTGGCCGAGCGAGATTCTGGCGGTGACGTTCACCAATAAAGCCGCGCGGGAAATGGCCGAGCGGGTCAACAATCTCACCGGTGCAGCGCAATCGCTCTGGCAGGGGACATTTCACTCCATTGGCGCAAAAATTATCCGCCGTCATGCCGAGCGGCTGGGGCTGACATCGAGCTTTACGATATTGGATACGGATGATCAGCTACGCTTGATTAAAACTATTTTGATTGAACAAACTATTGATGAAAAATCAACGCCGCCGAAATTATTTTTGAGCGTTCTTCAGAGTTGGAAAGATCAGGGATTAACGCCTGGCAACATTACCCACGCGCAGGATACGGGGCAGGCAGGCGGGCATGCACTTAAGGTGTACCGGCTGTATCAGGAGCGCCTGCGAAGCCTGAACGCGGTCGATTTTGGCGATTTGATCCTGCACATGATTACACTCTTTACCCAGCATCAGGATATCCTCGAAGAATACGCCAAGCGGTTCAAATACATTCTGGTCGATGAGTATCAGGATACGAACGTGGCGCAGTATCTCTGGCTGCGGCTGCTGGCCAGCTTCCACAAAAATATCTGCTGCGTGGGTGACGATGACCAATCCATTTACAGCTGGCGGGGCGCGGAAGTGGGTAATATCCTTCGCTTTGAGCGCGATTATCCGAATGCAACCGTTGTGCGTCTGGAATGTAATTACCGTTCGACACCGCATATTCTGGCGGCGGCCAGCGCTGTGATTGCCAACAACAAAGGACGGCTGGGAAAAACGCTGTGGACACCCACCAAAGACGGTGAAAAAATTCGCCTCAAATCCTTGTGGGACGAGGGGGAAGAAGCACGATTCATCGGTGAAGAAGTAGAGACGTTACAGCATCGTGGTTCTCCTTTAAAAGACATGGCGATTTTGGTGCGAGCGGGCTTCCAGACGCGTGCGTTTGAAGAACGCTTCCTCACACTGGGGATTCATTACCGCGTCATTGGCGGCTTACGCTTTTATGAACGTGCGGAAATTCGCGATGCCGTGGCGTATCTGCGCTTACTCGCTGTTCCGCAGGATGATCTGGCATTTGAGCGCATTATCAATACACCCAAGCGGGGTATTGGGCAGGCGACGATGCAGCAATTGCATACGACAGCACGTAGCCTCAATACCTCACTGTATCATGCGACGATCCACTTGCTTAAATCCGGGGACATCAAAGGCAAACTGGGTACAGCACTGGATAAGTTCATTGTGGGCTGTGATCGTTGGCGGGCGCAGCTGGAGATTTTGTCGCTGGCCGAAGTGGTTGAACTGGTGCTGGAGGAAAGTGGTTACCGGCAGATGTGGGTGCAGGAAAAATCACCTGAAGCGGCTGGCAGGCTCGAAAACTTAAAAGAATTGTGCCGTGCGATGGGCGAGTTTGAAAGCCTTCAGGCGTTTCTGGAACATGTGAGCCTGGTCACGGAAGCCGCGAATAACGACAGCAATACCGATATGGTTAGCCTGATGACACTGCATGCGGCGAAAGGCCTTGAGTTCAATGTAGTGTTCCTTCCCGGATGGGAAGAAGGTGTATTTCCACACCAGCGAGCGATTGATGAGTCGGGCATGAAGGGGTTGGAAGAAGAGCGCCGCCTTGCTTATGTGGGTATTACGCGGGCACGTAAGCACCTTTATATCTCCCATGCGGCCAACCGGCGGATTTATAACCAGTGGCAAAGCAGCATTCCGTCACGCTTTATTGGCGAAATTCCGGCAGAGCATGTGGAAAAATTGTCGGGCGGAACATACACTGCGCCGAGAACATCGGGGGCAAACTGGAAAGATGAGGTAGCGGCGATTTTAGGGCGGGTAGCGGCTACCCAGCCAGCTCCGGTGTCAGAATCAAAATTTTCTACCGGTAAACGGGTATTCCACCAGAAATTCGGTTATGGCCGGATTCAGTCCGTCAGTGGCAAGCACCTGGACATTGCCTTTGAAAAAGCTGGTAATAAAAAGGTGTTAGCCGATTACGTCGAACCGGCCTAAACTTTATAAATAACTAGTATTAAGCCTGTTTAGCCTTATAGCGTGGGTTTTTCTTGTTGATAACGTACACAACACCCTTGCGGCGAACGACGCGACAATCCTTGTCACGTTTCTTGGCGGATTTCAAAGAACTCAGTACTTTCATAGCGATAACCTATCCATTAAATGAGGGTGCCTTTTAACCCATAATATCTACTGATGTCAACAGGATTTCTTGGTGTAGTTTACTTGAAAATCCTTCGGTTCAGGGCTAACGTGCTCTCTCTCGACAGAAAAACCCCCTACGGAGTGTCCATCCGACATGACGTCATGTAGCGTGATTATTGCAGGCTACTCTGCTGGCCCGACCGTGTTTGCGGCCATCAAAAGCGCACTTTGCCAGGATAATTTGGTAGAGGTAATCCTCGTTGATCAGGGGAATTCGCCGGATATCGTAGCGCGTTTGCAGCAAATGGCACTGGCGGAGCCACGCCTTCGCATCCTTACCGGATCGGGCGATATCGGATTGGCAAAGGCCTATAACCTAGGCGCCAAGCAGGTCAGCAGCGAATTTTACGCATTCTTGCGGCCGGACTGCCTTCTGTCGCCTGAGGCGCTGACTGCGTGCATAACGGCGCTGGCAGGTATCCCAAGTGCCATGCTCGCTGGGTGTGCTGTCATGAACCCGGATGGCAGTTTGCAGGCCCCGAATAATGAAAAATCTGCCGAAACCACATCTGGCATGCGGGAAGTCGAGTCCTTGTCACAAGCATTTCTCGTTATAAAAGCTGGGGACTTTAAATTTTTTGGCGGATTTGATGAAGGATTTATTTATTACGATGTGGTCAAAGATTTCTGCAAAAGCGCACGTACCGCGGGGAAGAAGCTATTGTACTTACCTGCTGTCACAGTCACGCACATACATGTGCTGACGCGGGATGCACTGGCACCCAAGGAGGCATGGTGCCGCACGAAAGACGCAATGCGCTATTGCGCCAAACATAAAAGAGGGCGCTATTTCCCCGGTGATATGCTGTTTATGCGGATAGGGCTGCTGCTGCGCCACGTGTTGATTGGCCTGTTTACAAAAAAAGAATCAGCAGAGGGTGATCCCCATCGAAGCTTGCCTTACCGCCGTTTAATCATTCTGGCATCGGGGTTGGCGACATTGCAGGAAACGAAGCAATTTTATGGAAAAACCGTCTTTGTGACTGGGGCAACCAGCGAACTGGGGTTATGTGTGGTACGCCGTTTGATGGCGGCGGGTGCGTCGGTGTTGGCGTTGAGCCGTGGCGATCCGATCCCGTTTGAACATACGCAATTACGCTGGATTCAGGATGATTTTGCCAATCCCGAAATCGGCCTGCAGGGTTATTACGCGGATATGGCAGTGCATTGTGCGCCTTTGTCTTTTTTACCATTGATTATGCCCGTACTGAAAGAGGCGGGAGTGACGCAGATTGTGGCGTTCAGCTCGTCGCTTGTTTCAGCAAAATTGCTGACGAATGACGCGCAGGAAAAAGAATTTTTGGAAAATCTGGGTAAGGCAGAAAAAACCGTTGAAGAGACCGCGAAAGAAATAGGCATATCGTCGACGATCTTGCGTTACTGCATGAGCTACGGTGTGGGGTTGGATCAGGGGATCACTCTGGTGTATCGCCTGATTCGTCGTTTTGGTTGTGTTGCAATTTATCCGCCGGCGCTTGGGCGCTGCCATCCTGTGCATGTTGATGATCTGGGGCTGGCGGCGGTACAGGCGCTCGATAAACCGGTTACCTTTGGTAAAAATTATAACCTCAGTGGTGGTGAAATCCTTACCTACCGCGAGATGCTGGAGCGGATGTTTGCCCTATGTGGCAAACGGGTGCGCATGTTTGACTGGTCGCTGTTGCCCTATTTTCTTGATCTGGCAGGGCGTGTGCTGCGCAATCGGCGGATCAACCGTGAACTGGCATTTCGTATGAATGAACATGTGTTGTTTTTTCATGATGCTGCCAAGCAGGATTTTGGATTTCAGCCACGCGCGTTTCTCTCTGGCGGCATTCGCGACATGGAAGGTATATAGGGGATGTCGCGCGTTAGCTATGTGAACGGAGCGTATGTGCATCATTGTGAAGCGATGGTGCATATTGAAGATCGTGGCTACCAGTTTTCGGATGGGATTTACGAATATTTTGCTTTTTATAATCGCACATTGGTGGACGCAGGTTTGCATTTCAAGCGTCTGGAGCGCAGCCTTGCCGAACTTCAGATTGCGCTGCCGATGTCTACGCGTGCGATGGCGATTGTTATCCGTGAACTGATTGAGCGCAATGGTCGTGAAGACGGTGGTGTCTACCTGCAGATTTCCCGCGGGGTGGCACGTCGCGATCACGCATTTCCTAAACAGGTGAAGCCCTCTTTGGTCATTACGGTGTGTGGCTCCAAGCTTCCTTCAGAGGATCAGTTGAAAAACGGCGTAAAGGTGATAACCCAGCCAGATATTCGCTGGGATCGCTGCGACATCAAATCCCTGTCGTTGCTGGGCAATATATTAGCCAAGCAGACCGCCGCCGAAGTAAAAGCACGCGAAGCATGGCTGGTTGATGGGAAGACGGTGACGGAAGGTTCCGCATCCAATGCCTACATTGTGACGAAGAAGGGTGAGTTAATCACGCACCCTGCTAATCATGCAATCCTGGGCGGCATTACTCGGGACGTTGTACTAAAATTGGCGCGTAAACATAAAATCACTGTGCGTGAGCGGTCGTTTACTCTGGCGGAAGCGAAGTCCGCTGCCGAGGCGTTTATGACGTCGACCAGCGCTAACGTGCTGCCGGTGGTGATGGTAGATAATCAACGTATTGGTAGTGGCAAGCCGGGGCCTATTACCATGCAATTACAGGAACTCTATGCAAAGCATATCTTTAAGCAGACGGGAAAGCGAATATAGCGTGACGCTACCTAGCCCTAAGGCCGTAATTTTTGATTGGGACAATACACTGGTCAACACCTGGCCGGTGATTCACGAGGCGATGACGGCGACGTTTGAGGCCATGGGGCATACGCCGTGGACGTTGGATGAAACCAAAGCACGGGTGCGTAAATCCATGCGCGATGCTTTTCCGGAGTTATTCGGGGCAGACTGGCAGAAGGCCGGAGAAATTTACCAGACTTATTACATCGACCATTCGCTTACCAAGTTGAAGCCGTTGCCGGGAGCAGCGGAGGTACTACAGCGTATCGCTGACAAAGGGCTTTACAATGTGGTGGTGAGTAACAAAAAAGGGCCGACCTTGCGCCGCGAGGTAGAGCATATGGGATGGGTGCCTTTTTTCCAGAATATCGTCGGTGCCGATGATGCCGCGCGCGATAAACCGCATGCCGATCCCGTACATATGGCGTTTGATAAGAGCGGCATTATACCAGCGCGTGACGTCTGGTTTATTGGCGATAGCGATGTTGATCTGGAGTGTGCATTGAATACAGGATGCACGGCTATTTTATATGGCGAATTGGCCAAAGTTCACCCGGAATACACCGATACGCATTTTCAGGGCCAACCCTACCACGCGCATGTGCATAACCACAAAGAGGTGCTGGCGCTATTGGGCTATAAATAGCGATGCTATGGACCGGCCCCCTCCCTGCCGGATTTCTCATTCGTAAGCTGGCTGACAGTCAGTATCAATATGTCCAAAGCGCCGTAATCAGAACCATTTAATTGGTTTTTCACCACCGTAAGCGCTTCAATGCAAGTGGGTATATCCGCT
>Ga0207066_1233_pt1 | contig 11295 bp, 6 predicted proteins | sample Alteio_BWMinCont_24_FD_153490 | JGI IMG/M metagenome (GOLD analysis project Ga0207066, IMG submission 153490) | Enriched cells from forest soil in Barre Woods Harvard Forest LTER site, Petersham, Massachusetts, United States -... | ecosystem: Environmental > Terrestrial > Soil > Temperate forest >...
CGCGATCCAGCTTGCTGGAACCTTACGAAGAGCTTCGCCACCAGTATGTGGCGCAATGGGAGCGCTGGCACGAGAGTCTGATGAGTTTAGATGAAACGGGCCCGCCCCGGGATCATGATCTTTACCGCGCCAGTGTCGCAGCGCTACGCACTCACGAATCAAAAGATTTTTTGGGCGGAGTGATCGCGAGTCTTTCAATTCCGTGGGGCTTCAATAAAGGCGATGAAGATCTCGGTGGATATCACCTGGTCTGGCCGCGTGATCTGGTGGAAACCGCATTCGGTTTCTTGGCGGCAGGCGCGCAACAGGACGCGGTCCGGGTGCTTCGCTATCTCGAATCCACGCAGGAGGCCGACGGACACTGGGCGCAAAACATGTGGCTGGATGGCCGTCCGTACTGGAACGGGCTGCAAATGGATGAAGCCGCATTTCCCATTCTGCTGGTCGACTGCCTGCGCCGGGATTGTCCGTCTGTGTTGGGCAAACTGACGCGGTGGTGGTCCCTGGTTCATCGTGCGGCCGGGTTTCTCGTCTGCAATGGCCCGGTCACGCAGCAGGATCGCTGGGAAGAAGATGCTGGGTATTCGCCGTTCACACTGGCGGTGGAAGTTTCCGGACTGTTGGCTGCCGCCGATATCGCGGATGCGGTGGGAGAAAAAGCGACTGCGGAATATTTACGCGAAACGGCGGACAATTGGAATGACAACATCGAACGCTGGACTTATGCCACCGGCACGGACCTCGCGCGTCAAATCGGAGTGGAAGGATATTACGTTCGAATAGCGCCGCCGGAGACAGATTGCGCTCGATCTCCAGGGGAAGGCTTTGTCCCTATAAAGAATCGCCCACCAGGACAGAGCACGGAGCCAGCCACTCACATTATTAGCCCAGACGCGCTCGCCCTGGTGCGTTTTGGCTTGCGTGCACCGGACGATCCTCGAATGTTGAACACGGTCAAGGTAATTGACGCGCTGTTGCGGGTGAAATTGCCGCAGGGTCCGTGCTGGTACCGCTACAACGGCGACGGCTACGGAGAGCATGAAGATGGATCGCCATTCGATGGCAGCGGAATCGGGCGGCCATGGCCGTTGCTGGCGGGCGAGCGCGCGCATTATGAACTGGCGGCGGGACGTCCCCAGGTGGCGGAAGAACTCTTGCAGGTAATGGAACGTTCCACCGAGGGAGGGCGACTGCTGCCGGAACAAGTTTGGGATGCGGCTGACCTGCCAGCGAGGGAACTGTTCGCGGGCAAACCGACCGGGTCGGCTTGTCCCCTGGTGTGGGCCCACTCCGAATACATCAAGCTGCGACGTTCTTTGCGCGAGGGAAGAATTTTCGATCAGCCGCCGCAAACGGTGCAGCGTTATTTGGTGGAGAAAAAGAAGTCGGAACACTTCGCCTGGCGCTACAACAACAAGTGCCGATCACTTCCGCAAAACAAAAAACTGCGTATCACGCTGCTGGATCCCGCCATGGTGCATTGGAGTGCGGATCATTGGCAGACGGCGCAGGACATTAGTACCCGCGATACGGGCCTAGGCATCCACGTGGCCGACCTTCCCAGCGAACGATTGTCAGCTGGAAGTGAAATCGTTTTCACATTTTATTGGCCGCAGGAACAACGTTGGGAAGGCAGGGATTTTTCCGTAGTAGTGGAAGGATAGGCTGCAGACCAGCGGGTGGAGACGGCGTGTTGGTTCTAGCCCGTGTACAGGAGCTCTACCACGGTACAGTCGTCGTTCAAGGGAGTGCCGCCGCAGAAAGTGGAGATTGCGGTAAAAATGTGTTCAAGCGTCCCAGTTTTCGCGGCCTGTTCCAGTCGCGAGTCTTCGAAGAAATCTCCGTGGGCATTTTCGGCTTCGGTAACGCCGTCTGTAACCAGCACCAGGCGGTCGCCTGGTTTTAACTGGCAGTGATCGCTCTTATATTTCGCATCGGGCAGCAACCCCACGGGCAGGTTGCCGAACGCGGGCCGCTGAATTTCTCCATTGGAAACCACCAGCGGCAAAATGTGTCCGCAATTGACGTACTCCACATTGCCATCGTGCTGAACTCGCGCAATGATGACCGTCGCGTATTTCTCCCCGATATTTTTGTCGGTGAAAAAGCGATTCACAGCGGTCACGATATCAGTCAGTGGCATGCCGGCAGTGAGCTGCGAATAAATCATGCCTTGCAAAGTGGATGCCAGCAGGGCGGCTGAGACTCCTTTGCCGCTGACATCAGCCAGCACAATGGTCAGGCCTTCATTGGTGTTGACCGCATCGAAAAAATCGCCGCCAATTTCCTTGCAGGAAAGATTTCGTCCCGCCAGCCTGGCGAACGGAACTTCGGGAATCGTAACTGCCATCAACCGTTGCTGAATGGACGCCGCAATCGACAGCTCTTGCTGATAACGGCGGCCTGCCTCTTCCGCTTGCACCAGTCGCGCATTCTCGATGAGCGAGGCCGCTTCGGTCGCAATGGCGTGCAGAATATCGTTGCTGACTCCCGAGATATCTCGGGATGCAAACCGCGAATCCACGTACAGAGCACCCATAACTTCCGCCGAAACTGCACCGGCGGGCGCCTCGGCGTCGCGAGTGGCCTGCACCTGCGGCTTGCGCAACGGTACGCAAATCACGGTCCGCAGATCATAGGCAACGATGCTCTTGCGTCCGGTGAGGTCGGCGGACCGGCTCGTATCGGTCAGTACAAATTCGGAGTTGGACTTCAACGCGTCTTCTAGAATGGAATGTGAGATCGTCTTATCGTCCAGCAGGGGTTCGCCCTTCGCATTGCGGCCAGCGGCCAGTCGCAGTTCTCCTATGGCATTCTTCATGTAGACGTAGGCTCGCTCTGCCCGAGTGAGTTTGAGAGTTACGTCCAGCAGCGTCATCAGAATCTCATCGAGCACGCCGATCGTATTCAGCTTGCGGGCAGCTTCGAGAAACAAAACTAGTTTTTCCAGATCGGTGGTTTCATCCGAGATGTGCATCCCGGAAATCTGACTGAGAAATTCGCGCGCGGAGTTGGTGGTCCCATGCTGAGGATTGAAAATTACGTACGCGACTTCACGGACGCCAAACTCGAGACGATCATTGCGTTCGAGAGTCTTGCGTTCGACGCGTTCGCCGTTGACGAACGTCCCGTGCTTGCTGCCCTGGTCGACGACGCTGAACACTCCGTTTTCGGAGACGATCAACGCGTGGTCGCGGGAGACGCGCGGGTCGGCGATCACCAGATCCTTGTCGACCTTTCGTCCGACACCGAAAGGGCTGTGATCCAGGTTAATGACGCGTTGCTCATTTCCCTGGACAAAGACAAGGGTGGGAAATACTCCGGAACCGGTTCCTGAAGACGGGCCGATGATGGTTTGAAACGCCATGTAGCGCTGCAGTGCTCCTTAAAACCAGTCAGGAGAATAATATGACAGTACCAAGCGCGAGTGGGAAGAGGGTAAAACTTTTCACTCGAAGGCTTGGTTCAGGCGGCCCCACGATGGAATGTGGCAACAGCCTCCTGCTCGCTGTCGTAGACCTCGAAAACCGTGGCCAATTTTGTGATTTGCAGAACGTCGCGCAGGCGCTGACCGAGTCCGGTCAACTTTATATCCGCGCCACCGGCGCGAGCCGATGAATACACTCCCACCAACGTGCCGAGACCGCCGCTGTCGATATAGGAAACTCCCGCGAGATTAAGCACGACCTGCCGCGTGGATTCCAAAGTTCGCTTGAGATTCTCACGCAATGCGGCAGCTTCTTCGCCAAACACGATGCGGCCCTGCGGCGAAATAATCGTCACTCCCTCAGATTTCCGAGTATCAATTTTCAGGGACATTCTGATCCCTCCGCACCGCAACGGTGCCCGAGAAGCCTAACCCGGCGGTGGCCTGAATGCAAGCAGGCCCGTAGATCAACGCGATTCTTGATTCGCAAGCACCGGCGCAGGGCGTGCGCCCGGGCCGGGTTGCATCCGGAGAAATTCCACCAGCAGCACCACAAAAAAGAGTAAAAGCATGCCCCCAATCAACTCCGAGTGCTTGTAGCGAACAGTCAGCAGCATGTACACGGGACTGCAAAATAGGACTCCTATGCAGCCGTAAAGCGCTCGCTTGCTCCAAACCTGGATACTCTGGCCCGAGAGCAAAAACTCGAGCACGATAAGCGCTGCCAAAAAAAGGATGCTCAGATCGTGCACGTAGAAGTGGTAGCTCGCCAAAGCGGTTGCGATCAGGTTCAGAGCGAAAACCAATTCTGGATGGACTGCGGAAATTAGAAACGCTTTCCCCGCGGCGAAGGTGAGACTGGCAAGAAGCGCCATCGAAATAACCGCGATCAAACCGAACCCCAGGTGAGGGGCCACCCGGGGCAATAAGCTTTCAACCATACCTCTCACATTCGCGGGGTGTCCTACCGAAGAAATCCAGGAATAGCCAAGATTGTTTTCCGCGGCGACAACGTAAGTAGGGTAACGCAAGGAACCTCTCCATCCCACCGTGACCAACCCTAAAACCGCCAAGAAAATGGAAACAGGAAAAAACCCTGCCAGAAACTTCTTGCGACGCAACAATACCAGCGGAAAAACAAACGGAAGCACGAGATTAAATTTGCATAAGCCCAATCCCACGCACGCGCCTACGCGCGATTCCGATCCGCGACGAAACGCCGCAAATGCCAAGGCGTAGCAGAACACTACAAGAATGGAATCCTGACCTTGTATTAATGCGATGAACAGCGGGTAAAAGCCGAAACCTGCAAGCGCCCAGAGGTGGAAGGGCGCGCTGCCCAAAATAACAAAATTTCTACGTAACAAAACCAGCACTGCCATCGTTAGACCGAGATTAATTCCCAACCAGACAAGGTAGGCACCTGTGTAAGGGAGGCGAGCAAGCGGAATAAAAAGTAAAGCTTCAAAGGGAGGATGATAGAAGGGAAGAATAGAGCCTCTCCTTTGCATAGCGATAGGGAAAAAAGTACGCTGGACGACTTCTTGAACTCGGTCGTCATACAATTCATAGCCATGCCCTTCGTGCAGAATTGCGCCTGCGGCATAAAAACTGCTGAAGTCCGGCATGCCGATACCGATGCCGCGCCATGAATGCCAGGCAAGGAACACGTGCAGAAACAACATCGCTGCCAGATACAGGACGAGTTTCTTCTGCGTCGATTGGGTCAGCATAGAGTTAAGACAGGGCATTATAAGCGAGCATTGCTGTTGCCAACGGGACAGCGCAAGCTCATTGCTTATAATCAGACTGCATGCCAAATTTCGCTCCGGTTGACGAGCAGTTAGCCTACATAAAAAAAGGCAGCGCGGAAATAATTCGCGAAGCCGAGTTACGAGCCAAGCTGGAGAAATCCCGCGCCACTGGCAAGCCTCTGCGCGTAAAACTGGGCATGGATCCGACCGCCCCCGACCTGCATCTTGGGCACACTGTAGTTCTGCGCAAGCTCAAACATTTTCAGGATCTCGGACACACTGTCATTTTTTTAATCGGCGACTTTACCGGAATGATTGGCGATCCCACTGGCCGCTCAGCCACCCGCCCGCCGCTTTCCCGCGAGCAAATCGAGCAGAATGCGGAAACTTACAAGGCTCAGGTTTTCAAGATTCTCGATGCGCAGAAGACTGTGGTTGATTTCAACCGCCGCTGGTTTGCGAAATTCACCGCCGATGACTTCATCCGTCTCGCCGCCAAATACACGGTTTCGCAGATGCTCGAGCGCGAGGACTTTCACAAACGTTTTCTCGAAGAAAAACCCATTGCGGTGCATGAATTGCTGTATCCGCTGGCTCAGGGTTACGACTCGGTCGCTCTAGAAGCTGACGTCGAACTTGGGGGCACCGATCAGAGATTCAACCTGCTGGTAGGCCGCGAACTGCAGCGCGCCTACGGCCAGGAGCCGCAGGTGGTGCTCACCACACCAATTCTCGAGGGCCTTGATGGCGTGCAGAAAATGTCGAAATCTCTGGGTAACGCAATCGGTATTCACGAGCCGCCGCTCGAAATGTATGGAAAGATCATGTCCATCTCCGACGAAATAATGTGGAGGTACTACGAACTGCTGACCGATGTATCGGTGAACGAGATCGAAAAAATGAAGCGCGATTCGCATCCCATGCAGGCCAAGAAAGAATTGGCTTGGCGTATCGTTGCCGATTTCCATGCGAAAGAGGCTGCCACTAAAGCCAGCGAGGATTGGGCGAAACAGTTCCAGAAAAACCAGGCGCCTGAGGATGTGGATTCCGTCGATATCAATATCGCCGATGTGGCAGTCGATTCAGACGGCAAGCATCATGGTGCAGTGATCAAAATCGCCCAAGATTGTGCCAACCGGCGCATCGTTCGCCTTGACAAGCTGATTCGGCACGCGGGGCTGGCCGAGTCGAACAGAGAAGCAGGTGCAAAACTCAAGGGCGGCGCGGTTAGCATAGACGGCGAGACGATTGGGGAAAGCAATTTCATTGCGGATATGCCTGTTGACCGCCAAGTAGTGCTACGGGTCGGCCGTCGGTTGAAAAAGGTACGGTTAATCGACCCTACCCTCATCAACTAGTCCGACCGGACAAATCATGTGCTACCGACAAATAATCGCCTCCCACTTGACGGAATAAACAAGAGAGCGCAACATGGGCATCGCGTTTGCGCGGTCGCGTGGGGTGATTCCGTAAAAGAATAGGACAGAAATCCAAAAACCGGGGGCTCGCATGAGGCAGAATGTTGCAGGCAGCCGTTTGTGGAAACAAGTGAGCAGGCTAAGTTTGTGTTGTGGGCTTGTAGCAGCCGTTAGCATAAGTCCCGCGGTTGCGCAGACTGTCAATGTAACCATCCAGGGCGGGGTGTACGACTCTACGGGCGCCGGGATCCCGCAGGCGAGCGTAACCGCCGTGAATACGGCCACCGGGCTGAGTCGTTCCGGCACCGCAACGGCGACGGGCGAGTACCAGATTGCCTTGCTGCCGCCGGGCGATTACACCGTCACCGTTGAGCGGCAGGGTTTTCAGAAATCGGCGAAGAAGATTCACTTGGATGTGGGCGAGGCGGGTGATCTGAACTTCTCGCTATCGCCCGGCCAGGTCCAGACAGTAGTCGAGGTGCAGGATGTCGGCGCAGTGGCGGAGCCCACGCGAAGCATGGTCAGCGAGGTAATCTCCACGCAGCAGATCGAGAACCTGCCGGTGAATGGACGCCAGTTTATTGACTTCGCGCTGCTCGCGCCCGGCGTCACCATCGGAGATACAACCTCGGGTAGTACCGACGTGATTGTAGAGCCGGTTACCAAGCTTTCCTTTGCCGGGCAGAATATCCATTTCAACTTCATCGGGGTGGATGGTGCCGACGATATTTCTACCGCCTCGGGCATTCAGCGCGGAACGCCGCCCCAGGAATCGGTCGAGGAATTCCGCGTGATCAATACCGACTACGGCACGGAATTTGGCCGCGCCACCGCCGGCATCGTCAACATCATAACGAAGAGCGGCAGCAACCAATGGCATGGCTCCGGATACGAGTATTTTCGCAACGACGCGCTGGATGCGATCAGCGAACTCTCGGCTCCGAACTTCCACGTGCTGCGGCAGAATCAATTTGGCGCTTCCCTTGGCGGTCCGCTGCGAAAAGACAAGACCTTCCTCTTCGCCAACTACGAAGGGCAGCGGCGGGCGGAATCACCTACCTACAATTCCGCGGTACTGGACAACATCGCGGCCATCAATGCGGTGAAAGCGAATGTCTTTCACTTGCCGCCCGAAAATCTGTTGGTGTTGCGCGACGGCAACACCGATAACGGGTTCATCCGGCTGGATGAGAACTTCAACGAGAAGAACACTCTTTACCTGCGCTATTTCATCAATGACGATCGCCTGACTAACCAATCGCCGCTGAATAACGGTTTCGATCTGCCGTCCGCATTCAAGAACAACTATATTCGCGATCAATCGCTTGCCGGCGGCCTGACCACCGTGTTTTCGCCTTCGTGGGTGAATGAGTTGAGAATGCAGTACGCGCACCGCACCTTCGATTTTCCGGTGGTTTCCACGCAGCCGCATCTCGAGGTTGCCAACACCTTTGCGGTGGGAGTGAACCGCGGCAATCCTGATATCTACCGCGAGTCGCGCTTCGAACTGGTGGAGAATGTGATCCACAACGTGTCCAAGCACACCATCACTTTTGGCGGAAATTTCGACCGGGTCGGCACTTATGAATCGTTTCCGCTGTTTTATCCGTTTGAAGCGGACTTCGCCGATCTTTCCGCGTTTCTCGGCACCGATGGCGCGGCAGGCTGTCCCACGGGCGTTGCCTGTCCTGATCCTTTCGTGATTTTCTTCGAGCGATTCAATGCCAGCACCAACCCGCCATTCAACGAGACTTCCCTGGCCGGCGGGACGGCCGTTTATCAGGGCGGCCCGATTCCCCAGAACATCCGGCAACAAGCCTCGGCGACTCTCGATCACACCTACGAAGGCTTTTACATCGAGGACAAGTGGCGCGTCTCACAGCAACTTACTTTGAATGGAGGGGTGCGCTGGGAATTTGAGACTTGGCCCGCGGGTGTGCTCAACACGCAATGGAAGAACGTCGACCCGCGCGTAGGGTTGGCATACAACATCGGTGGTTCGCATGAAGTTGTGCTGCGCGCTGGTTTCGGATTGTTCCACGGCATTATTCCGTCGCCGTTGCTGATGTGCCAGGCGCCTTCCTGCGGCGGCCTTTCCCAATATCCGGGACGGCCGTTTGAAAACAACCTGAACTCCACCACTGGGCTCTTCAGTTTCGCCAGTTCGCCATTCATCAATTTTCTTGGGCTGAATGCGCTGCTCACCAATGCGACTTATCCCAATGGAACGCCGGAACCGTTTTGTCCGGATGGGACGCTGGCCAGTTGCGGCTTTCTGCAGGACGCGACCATCGTCCGCTTCGACCAGAACAGCAAGAATCCTTATGGAATTCAGGCCAGCGCCTCGCTGGAATTTCGTCCCTTCAAGGACTCGGTATTAAGCATCTCCGGGCTTCACGTGCGCGGCGTGCATCTGGGCAGCTTTTACAACGTGAACCAGCCCGACCCGAGTGGAACCGTGCTGGTGCATGATGCCGGCGGGCAAACCATTTGCAAAGATGTTTACTTCGACTTTGCCTCGCCGCTGAATTCTCCGGGACCGCTGCCGCCCACGAACTGCACACCTTATCCGGCCCAGATGGTGATTCCCGGGGTGCCCCACATCAATGGGGTGCCGGGATTCCGCGATCCGCAATACAGCGTCTTTTTCGAGGCCACTTCGCGCTGGGATTCGGTATACGACGGGCTGCTTGTGCACATGAATAAGCGGCTCTCCCACAATTTCTCATACGCCATCAGCTACACCTACTCGCACTCGATCGACGACGGACCGAATCCGAGCTTCGTTCTGATTCCGCAGGATAGCGCGAACTTTGCGGAAGAGCGCGCGAGTTCAGCCGACGACGCCCGTCATCGCTTCGTGGGCAATGCAATTTTCACCAGCCCGTCAAGTTGGAATATGTTTTTGCGGGATTTCAGTTTCAGCACGATCGTCACTTTGCAATCTCCCCAGTATTTCACCAAGTACGCAGGCTTTGACGCCAACGGTGATGTGTTTGGAAATAACGATCGCGTAGGAGGAGAGCCGCGTAATACGTTCCGGGGAGATACTTTGCAGACCGTGGATGTTCGTCTGGAACGAACCTTTCCCATTCACGAGAACCTCAGGCTGCAACTCATGGCGGAGGCCTACAACCTGATGAACACAGTGAATGTCCGCTATTTCAATACCAGCTATGGCGCGGCGGACTTCTGCGGACCTGATCCCGGAGCGCCCGGATGTTTTGGGGCGCCGGCATTTTACCGAGAGGGCTCGCCGAATCCACTTTACGGAACCCCGAGTTCGGTGTTCAACCCGCGCCAGTTGCAGTTGGTGGCGCGTTTGACCTGGTAACCAAGCATGAAGCGCGCAGCCCTCGGCGTTCGAATGCACTCCGGTTGGGGAGTCTTGGTTGCTGTTTCCGGGGACGCTGAGTCAATCGAAATCATCGGCCGCAGGCGCATGGTCACCATCGATAGGAGCATTCCCGGGGCCAGGCAGCCCTATCACTATGCAGTCAGCCTGGGACTCGGAGAGTCTGAGAAATATCTTGGCAACTGTGCCGAGAACTCGGAGCGGCTGGCTTCAGCGGCTGTGTCCAACGTGATCAAAGAGTTGCACGGTCGCGACTATCGCGTGGTGGGTTGTGCCATCCTTCTAGCCTCAGGCCGCCCTCTGCCGTCTCTTGCGAATATTCTCGCGTCGCACCCACTGATACACACTGCGGAAGGCGAATTTTTTCGCGATGGTGTCAGGAGAGCTTGCCATCGATTGGAAATTTCTGTCACGGGAATTCGCGAGCGCGACCTCGATGAGCAAGCTAAGGCGACATTAGGAAATGCGGCTAACCGTATGCAGCGCACAATCTCAAGCCTTGGCAGGTCGATCGGCCCGCCCTGGACCAAGGATCACAAAGCTGCGGCGCTTGCCGCGTTCATCATTCTGGCAGGAGAGCAGAATCTGCTTCCCAAGGCGCTCAGAACCGCGGACCGCTGGGCAGAACAGGGAAAGGTAAAGCATGCGATTCGGCATCTATAGTGAGATTCAGACCCCGCCGGGGAAGCCCCACTACGAAATGATCTGGGAGATCATGCGGCAGATTGAGCATGCTGATCAATCGGGATTCGACGTCTACTCGGTCATTGATCATCATTTTTTTCAGAAGTTTTCCATCTCAGCCAATCCGCTGGCGATGTTCGCGGCAGCGGCACAGCGCACCGAGCGTATCCGATTTCGTACCGCGCTCCACACTTTGCCGCTGGAAAATCCCATGCGCCTGGCGGGAATGATCGCCGAAACTGACATCCTGACCAATGGGCGTCTTGAGTGTGGACTGGGCCGCGGTCATGCCTGGCTTTTCGGACCCTCCGCCCTGCCGCTCGAAGAAAGCCGTCCCCGCTATAACGAAGCTATCGACATTCTCGAACTGGCGTTCGCCCATGAGAGATTTTCTTACGACGGCCAATATTACAAAGTGAAAGATGTCTCGGTAGTTCCGCGGCCACTGCAGAAGCCGCATCCCAAGTTCTATACCGGCGGCACCAGCGACATTACTTACCAGATGGCTGGAGAAAAGGGGTGGGGCATCTTTGTTCCTCCACTGCTGCCCTGGAAAGTGCTGGAAGCCCCGCTGAACATTTATAAGCAGGCTTGCGCTGAACACGGGCATGAGCCGGACATCGTTTACATTCGTCCGGTTTACATCGATGAGGATGA
>Ga0207066_1237_pt1 | contig 11190 bp, 7 predicted proteins | sample Alteio_BWMinCont_24_FD_153490 | JGI IMG/M metagenome (GOLD analysis project Ga0207066, IMG submission 153490) | Enriched cells from forest soil in Barre Woods Harvard Forest LTER site, Petersham, Massachusetts, United States -... | ecosystem: Environmental > Terrestrial > Soil > Temperate forest >...
CTTGGTTCGGGGCGGTGCGCAGTCGATCGAAATCTTTGCCGCGCGCCAGCATCTCGATTACGCCAACCGCAAGCAGCACGTGCGCGAAATTGCGGATTGGTTTCGTAGCACGGCCATCCCGCTGAATTCAGTTCACGCGCCGCTTTACTCCGACTACGAGTGGGGACGCGCCGGATCGCCACCCCTCAATGTCGCGTCCATCGACCGGGCGGCCCGGGTCGAGGCCATGGACGAAATCAAGCGCGCTCTGGAGTTGGCCGAGCAGATTCCCTTCCGCTTTCTGGTGCAGCACATCGGAGTTGCCGGAGAATCGTTTGACGACCGCAAATTCGACGCTGCCATGACCTCGATCGAGCACCTGCGCGCCTTCGCCAAGCCGTTGGGTGTGAACATCCTTATCGAGAATATTCCTAACGAACTCAGCACACCGGAGAAGCTGGTGGAGTTCATTCGTTCGGCGCACTTTGAGGACGTGGGCATCTGTTTTGACTGCGGCCACGCTCATCTAATGAGCGATGTGCCCCAGGCCTTCGAAACTCTGAAGAATCACATTCGCTCGACCCATGTTCACGACAACGCCCGCGACCGCGACTCGCATCTGTGGCCGGGCGACGGATCAATCGATTGGAAACAGACCATGGAACTGCTGCGAACTTCGCCGCACCAGCCTCCCCTGCTATTGGAGATCGAAGGCGAAGAGAAAATTAACCCGGTAGAGAAGACAGAACGGGCATTCAAGAAGTTAGAGGAAATCTAACCGTCGAAGACGCAGAGAACGCCGAGATCCTTAATTCTCGGGTTCTCGACGCTCGCTGCGACCTCGGCGGTTGAAGGTTTGTTTGGAATTTCGAAAGTCTATGGCATCTCCGATAACCACCATCGCTGAAATCGGCAAGCACGAAGGTGAGACAGTCACCATCCGTGGTTGGCTCTACAACCTGCGCGAAAGCGGCAAGCTGCTCTTCCCGCAATTCCGCGACGGCTCCGGTGTGATTCAGGGAGTTGTCCCTAAGAACGCAGTTCCTCCCGAAGTATTCGAAGCGGTGAAGGGCTTGACGCAGGAATCGAGCGTCATTGTCGAAGGCAAGCCCCGCGCCGACAAACGCGCCCCTGGCGGATTCGAACTCGACGTCTTGAACGTGCACGTAGTCCAGCGAGTTTCCGAAACTGATCCCTATCCCATTTCTTTGAAAGAGCACGGCGTCGATTTTCTGATGGAGCATCGCCATCTCTGGGTGCGCACCCCGCGCCAGGCAGCCATCTTGCGTGTACGTGCGGAAATCATCAAAGCTGCCCGCGACTTTTTCGACGACCAGGGCTTCACTCTCACCGATCCGCCAATTCTGACTCCGGCCGCCTGCGAAGGCACCAGCACGCTGTTCCCGGTCGATTACTTCGAGGAGCAGGCATTCCTAACCCAGTCCGGCCAGCTCTACATAGAAGCGACAGCAGCGGCCCTGGGCAAGGTCTATTCTTTCGGGCCGACCTTTCGCGCGGAGAAATCCAAGACCCGCCGTCACCTCACTGAGTTTTGGATGGTCGAGCCCGAGGTCGCCTTCGCCGAACTCAATGACATCATGGATCTGGCCGAGCGGCTGCTCAGTTTTCTGGCGAAGCGCTGCCTGGAGAAACGCCGCGCCGACCTGGCGATCATCGGTCGCGATATTTCCAAACTTGAGAAAATAGAGGTTCCGTTCCCGCGCATCACCTACGATGAAGCAGTCAAGATGCTGCAGGAAGCCCATGCCAAGGGCGCTCTGGAAAACGAATTCGAATGGGGCGGAGACCTGGGTTCACCCGACGAAACCTACCTCTCGTCGCAATTCGATCGTCCCGTGATGGTGCATCGCTATCCCGCGAAAGTGAAGGCGTTTTACATGGAGCCTGATCCGCAGCGGCCAGAACTAGCCCTGTGCGTGGACGTGCTAGCTCCGGAAGGCTACGGCGAAATTATCGGCGGTTCTCAGCGTATGGCGTCGTACGATTTACTGGTGAAGCGGATTCGCGAGCACGGCCTGCCGGAAGAAGCTTTCAAGTGGTACCTGGATTTGCGTAAGTACGGCAGTGTGCCGCACTCCGGTTTCGGCATGGGAATTGAGCGCGCCGTGGCCTGGATCTGTGGCCTTGAGCACGTGAGAGAAACCATTCCGTTCCCGCGTATGCTGCATAGACTTTATCCGTAATCGTTAACCACAGGAGGCACAGCGGAACACAGAGCAATTGCAGTCAAATAGGCAGTCAACCTCTGTGTTCCCCTGTGTCCTCTGTGGTTAAGCCTAAACTTATGACCACTCATACATCTTCCTCCAACATCACCGCCAAGAAAATCCGTGTCATCGGCGTCCCCCTGGACCTTGGCCAATCCCGCCGTGGCGTCGATATGGGCCCATCCGCTGTTCGTGTGGCCGGTCTCGAAGCGCGTTTGGAGGCTCTTGGCCACGTCGTGGAAGATGGCGGTAACGTAGCCGTTGCCATCCCTGAGCAGAAGAAAGAAGGGGACCCCCACGCCAAGTATCTCAAGGAAATCACCGCGACATGCACCAAGCACGCCGAGCTGATCATGAAGACGCTCGAAGCCGGCAAGGTTCCGCTCTCGCTCGGCGGCGATCATTCCATGGCCGTCGGCAGCGTGGCCGGAGTGGCGGAGTTCTATCGCAAACAAAACCAGAAAATAGGCCTCATCTGGATCGATGCCCACACTGACATCAACACGCCTGACAGCTCTCCCAGCGGCAACGTTCACGGCATGCCGCTGGCCGCCATCATGGGCCTCGGACCTCCCGAACTTGTCAACATTTTCGGTTTTTCACCTAAGGTGAAGCCAGAAAACTGCGTGCTGGTAGGAGTGCGCGACATTGACGCCGTTGAAAAAGAGAATGTCCGCCGTGCCGGCATCGGAGTTTTTACCATGCGCGATATTGACGAGCGTGGCATGCGCACGGTCATCGAAGAAGCATTGCGCATGGCCGGCCGGGGAACCGCCGGCTATCACGTCTCTCTCGACATGGATTGGATCGATCCCGAAGACGCGCCCGGCGTGGGAACTCCGGTCCGTGGCGGCGCCACCTACCGCGAAGCTCACCTGGCCATGGAGATCATCGCCGACCACGGCCGCATGCTGAGTTTCGAGATCGTGGAAGTGAATCCCGTGATCGACGAGCACAACCGCACTGCCGACCTGGCAGTGGAGTTGACCCTGTCCGCCTTCGGCAAGAAGATTCTGTGACCCTGTCGGACGAACACTCGTCGCGCAGATCGGTAAGACCCACTGCATCCACCCAAATGCGCTACCCTTTCTGGCATGCAACTCAGCGCGCTGACCGACTACCTGCCCCACTTCCTCGGCCGAGCGCAGGAGACTGCCTACGTTCAGCCTCGCGGATACCGCGCACAGCACTGGTCCTACCAGCGGGTCGCTGAAGCCGCCTTCCGTTTCGCCCGTGAACTGGAGGCGCGCGGCATCGGCAAGGGTGACCGCGTTTTCCTTTGGGGCCCGAATTCCGCTGAGTGGGTCGCAGTTTTCTGGGGTTGTGCGCTTCGCGGCGTCGTTGTTGTTCCACTCGACGACATCGCCACACCCGATTTCTTCCTCCGCGTTCACCAGCAGGTCAGCGCGAAACTGCTGGTTGCTTCGCATGCCCATCTACAGGGCTCGATTCCCACGCTCGCACTCGAAGGTTTGTCGGAAGCTCTCTCCCCACGATCATCTTCTCCATTCGCACCGGCCGAACTAGCTCCCACAGACATTCTGGAAATAGTCTTCACCTCCGGCACCACAGCCGACCCCAAGGGCGTCGTCATCTCCCACGCCAACGTGCTCGCCAATCTCGCGCCGCTCGAGGCCGAGATTCGCAACTACCTCAAGTACGAACGCTTCGTCCATCCCGTGCGCTTCTTAAACCTGCTGCCGCTGAGCCACGTCTTCGGACAATTTTTGGGAATGTTCCTTCCTCCGCTGTTGGGAGGAACCGTCGTGTTTCAGGAAACCCTTAAGCCCTCCGACGTGATTCGCACCATTCGTCGTGAACGGATTTCAGTCCTGGTAACCGTGCCCCGCGTGCTGCAATCGCTGAAAGAGAAAATCGAGCGTGATCTTTCCAACAATCACCGCCTCGGACAGTTTCAAGCGGCATTTCGCGCGTCCCAAAGCAAACACTTTTTGCGCCGCTGGTGGATCTTTCGCCACCTCCGCCGCCAATTCGGCTGGAAGTTCTGGGCTTTCATTTCCGGGGGCGCTGCGCTTGACCGCACTACCGAAGAGTTCTGGGACCGACTGGGGTATGCCGTGATTCAGGGCTATGGCCTGACCGAAACTACTTCGCTCATCAGTGTCAATCACCCTTTCCGGCTGGGAAAAGGATCCATAGGCAAAGTGCTGAATGGACGCGAAGTCAAACTGGCTGAAGACGGCGAAATCCTGGTGCGTGGCGGCGGAGTCGCCTCCGGCTACTGGGATGGCAGCGCCCTTCAACCCGTAAGCGACGCGCAGGGCTGGTATTGCACCGGTGACGTCGGAGAGCTCGACCCCGCCGGCAATCTCTATTTCAAAGGCCGAAAGAAAGAAGTCATTGTCACTCCCGCCGGCATGAATATTTATCCGGAAGACCTTGAAGCCGAGCTGCGCCGCCAACCCGGGGTGAAAGATGCACTCGTCGTCGCACTGCCACACGAGGGAAATGCCGAACCTTGCGCGGTGCTTATTTTGAAATCCGGCGCAAACCATGTAGAAGCAGTTGTCGCAGCCGCCAATCAATCCCTGGCCGAGTACCAGCGCATGCGCACCTGGTTCGTCTGGCCCGAGGATGACTTCCCCCGCACTTCGACTCAGAAGCCTCGGAGAAATCTGGTTCAACAAGTGGTCGAAGCTCAACAGTCCGGCCAGAACACGTCTTTCAGTTCACTTGCAGAGCTAATTAGTCGCGTCACTGGCGGCACTCCCGCGGACCTCTCAACCAATGCCGAACTCGAATCCGACTTAAACCTTAGCTCCCTGGATCGCATGGAACTACTCAGTGCCCTCGAAGACCGGTATCAGACCGATCTCAGTGAGACCAACTTTGCTGCGCTGAAAACGGTCGGCGACTTGCAGCGCATACTGCAGGGCGAAGTCGTTCCCCACGCGCAATTCCACTACCCCCGCTGGGTATTGCGCTGGCCGGTCACCTGGATTCGACCGCTGGTGCACTATCTCCTGCTGCGGCCCGCCGTGTTCCTGCTGGGATGGCCGCACATTGAGGGCCAGGAAAGACTGCGCGGAGTTCACGGACCGGTGCTGGTGATTTGCAATCACATCAACGACGTCGATCCCGGCTTCGTGCTGACCGCGTTGCCCGCTCACCTGCGTCACAAACTGGCCGTGGCCACCGGAGGCGAAGCTCTCGAAATGTTGCGCACTTCACCTGCCGGTCGCAGCTTCGTAGGCCGCCTGTACGACCGGGTGAAATGGATCCTGGGGGTGTCCCTGCTCAACTTGTTTCCGCTCCCCCGCGAGGCCGGTTTCCGCGAGAGCTTCGCTTATGCCGGAGAATGCGTGGACCGTGGCTACAGCATCCTTGTTTTTCCTGAAGGACAGCACACCACTGACGGCAGGCTGCGCACGTTCCGCTCGGGCGTTGGTCTGTTAGCAAGCAACCTCGATATCCCAGTAGTTCCGGTGCGCATTGATGGATTGTTTGAGATCAAACAGGCGGGGAGGAAATTTGCCCGGCCAGGTGAAGTGCGAGTCAAGCTGGGCGCACCTATTCGACTCTCGTCAGCCGCTGATCCCCAGGAGATTGCGCTTGACCTACAGAAGATCGTCGAGACTTTGTGAGTTGATCAATCTCTCGCGCTCGCAGCCTTTGCCACTCCCGGCCCCAGAGTCGTGACTTGTGTTGCTCGCACTTGGTCGAGTGAGAGTTTCCGTGTGCTATCGCCGAGGTCGGCGTCCCGCGGCAGCATGCCAACCGCACGATTCCGGCCCAACTGCTTGGCGGCATAGAGCGCCTGGTCAGCGAGTTCCACGACCGCCTCGTAGCCTATCGCGTCCGGCACGGCACAAAACCAAGGGAAAGCGGCCCATCCGACGGAGCAGGTTCTTCGCACCGACACGCCCGCGTGCTTTAGCTGGAAAGGTTCGTTCCCTACCATGTGCAGAATTCGTGATGCCAGAGTTGTAGCTTCGCTCCGCTCGGTATAGCGCGAGACCACCAGAAACTCCTCGCCACCCCAACGCACCAGCACATCCGACATGCGAATCGCCGACTGGATTCGCCGCGTCATTTCGCCCAGCATCTCATCTCCGGCGGCATGTCCGTAAAGATCGTTGACTTCTTTGAACAGATCCGCATCGACTATGTAGAAAATCAGATCGCGATTGCGCCCCCCATCCTTGTCCGTGAGATAGGAGCGGATCGCCTGCCGAGTGTCCCCTTCAATGGTGACCTGGAAAAAGCGCCGGTTCCGTGTCCCGGTCAACGGGTCGGTGAGTGATGCTTCCCGCAGTTCCTGATTCAATCGCTCAAGTTCTGCGCTGCGCTCAGCCACCGCCTGCTCCAGGCGTCGGCGGTCCTTCTCCAACGAATAGGTGCGGAAGCGAAGCATCCCATACAGCATGAAGGCAAAGAAGACTACTCCCAGAGACCGTGACCACCAGGTCTGCCACCATGCGGGCAAAACGCGGAAGGAAAAGCTTGCGGGCAGGCTTTTGATTCCACTTTCGGCTTCACAAGAGATTTCCAGGGTATAACTTCCCGGAGCCAGCGACGCATAGCGGACTTCACGAGCTGGAGTCTCCGTGAATTCGCTCTCCAAACCTGCCAACCGCGACCGGCAACGCAGCGCTGTGGGGTCCCGGTATGACAAGACGGAAAACTGCGCTCGTAGCGTGTTTTCCTTGTGCGTGCCTTCCGGGTTCCCATCCCCCAGGCGTTCTTGTCCTCCCAGTTGCGCCGAGGTGATCACCACGTCGAAAGCCGGCGGTGCGAAGGCCTTCTCCGCATGGGGATCGTAACGCGCCAGGCCACCGCTGGTACCAAACAAAATTGTGCCGTCCTGCTCCGCGTAAAACCCACCCTCGCTTTGATCATCCCAGATCAGCCCATCGTCGTGACGATAACGTCGCGTGTCATGGCCGGATGCAATCCGCGTCAGCCCCTGCGCGCCACCAGACCAGATACTGCCCGCGCTGTCTCTACCTAGCATGAACACTTCATTGGCCAGCAAACCATCTCGCTGGCTGAAATGTTCGACCGCGGCTTTCTGGTTGTCGAGTCGGAACCGGGTCACGCCCGGAGCGTCCGCGTAGTGGATCCAGACCTCGTTTCCGTCCACCGGTGCGGCCCCAAGCACGCGATCGGACAGCAGTCCGTCTTTCCGCGTGTAACGTGACCAGGTCTTGCCGTCGTACCGTCCCAGGCCATTGTGTCCACTGATCCAAACCACTCCCCCGGTGGCCATTGCAAAACTGCTGACACCGTCCACGATATCGCGCGGCGCACCAGCGTCTCTGAACACAAAGGCGCGGCGGTGCTCTCCAGCGCCTGCAAGAAATGGGGGCCTGAAATCCAAAGCCGCGCGTCCGGCCCAGGACCGACCCATGTGATATCAGGCCACGCCGTGCTCACTCTCTCCGGTCGCAGAGTGCGAGGATCAAACCGCGTAAGACCACCCGGATGGCACAAAACCCAGATCGAACCGTCCGCGGCCACTGCCAGCGTCCTGGCCATCGAACCGTTCAAACCATCCTTCTGTCTCCACACGCGAAAGCGACGTTGGTCTGCGTCCCACATCGCGACTCCATCATTGGTCCCCACCCACAGCCGCTGCTGGTAGTCACGCAGTTCTGCCCACACCACGTTGTCCGGCAGTCCTTCCGCATCGGTCCATCCCGACCAGCGTCCTTCGCCCTGCCAGCGCTCGATTCCATTGCCTCCTAGCCCCAGCCAGTAAGTTCCCTCGCGATCTTGAATTGCGGAAAACATCGAGTTGGCCGCCGTGCCCCTGCGCTTGTCGATCACATCCCAATGGTCGTCATAATGCAGGAACAAGCCAGAAATCGTCGGAATCATCAGCCGCCCGTGGCCATCGATTGCAGGCACACCCACGTCGTTGGCTGGAGGCAGATCGGGAGCATCTGCGACAAACTGCTCGGCCCCTGGGTCAAGCCGCAGCAAGTGCCGTGAGGTTCGTAACCAAACCCGCCGTTTCCCGTCTTGCAAGAGCGCGATCATCGGTTCATTGGGAACTTCCTTTTGTGTCGGCAGGAAGTGTGGTCGGATGGCGTGGTCCAACCAGCCCACGCGACTGCCCAACGTAAACCAGACTCTACCATCACTTCCGCCGTGCACCAGTCCTACTTCCCGCCCCGGAAAAATCTGCTGTTTCAGCGTCATTGAAAATCCCGTGTCAGTCGTGACTATCCATAGGCCGCTGTCAGTCGCCAGGTAAATGCCCTCAGGTTTCACGACCATGGGTTGGTAGGTAGCGACCGAATGAATCCCGGATGGCAGAGCCACGGGAACAAACCCCGGACCGCTCTGCACCGCCAACCCGTCGCGGCTCACTACCCAGATCCGGCCGTCAGCGCCTTCGGTGATTTCCTCGATGATGGCCCTTGAGATCCCCTGCTCGGGACCAAACTTCAGGGCACGCGCTCCGTCATAACGCAGCAGGCCGCTCATACTTGCGACCCAAATGAAACCCTGGTGATCCTGGAATAAATACACCGGAGTGATCGTCCCTAGGCCGAGATCTTCTCCCACCTTTTCGAAAACATAGCGGGCATGATCAGGAAGAGACAGCGGCGGGGTTGGCAAATTCGAGGCGTGGAGCGCCCCCAACAACCCCGCTGCTGTAAATACCAATTTCAGGAACTGCTGCTTGATTGCGTTCGTCAACTTGCCACGCCGCCGTGCCCGACCAGAATGCTGGCCCGCTTTCTATCTGGGGAATTTCAGGTGAACAAACTCAACCGGTTCCAAATGCATACTTCGGAGCCGTTGGGGACGGCTCGCGGTTGATTAGATCACAGTCTAGTGAGAGAGGCCTCCCGGAAGTAGGTGACGCTCAGACATGTACCGCTGGTGCCGAAAAAAGACTGTCGGACACGCGGCCTATACCAATTAGTAAGAACACTTCATCCGGCAGGACACGATGAAGAAAGACGACTCCACGCCCAAGCAATAGTCGCGCTTATCGCCGGATTGGCCGTTTCGGGGTAGCAGCGACCCTGTGCAAGCTGACTGTGCTACACCGATATTGTTTGCTGCTATCGGGATTTAAGGCGGCAGCTGTTCCCGCCAAAACCACACCTGTTTACACCCATTTCCTTGATCTTTACTCCGGGTCCTGCTCCAGTTGGGCGGTTTGTCCTTCACTCTGCGTGGCCCTCTGACCCTCACTCAGATACTTCTTCAAGCAACGCACGCAAGGCACATAACCTTCCCGGAGAGCTTCGCCGGCGGTCATCGTCTGTAGCTTGTCCTTATCGTGGATAAAGCGACAACCGGGTACATGAAATATCTTGCCATCACTGACCGCTACCACCACGAGGTCCGCCGGAATGTGAACTCCCGATCGAGCCATGTCCGAGCGCAAATCCAACGCAGTAGTAGCTTGTGAGGAATTCCCCACCTCGAAGCTGAGCAGCACCAAGGCGGCGAACCCGAGCGCCATCATCCATCCGAAGGCATTCCCCCGCCGCCGGGGGATGCCTTCTTCCAGCCTACGATGTAGTCGCTGGCTGAATCCCATCGGCACTTCCAGCATCCGTTCGTCGCCATAGAGTCGGATCACATTTCTTGCACCCTCCAAGACCGCCGTGCACTGTTTACATCCTCGGAAGTGATCTTCCATGGTGGCGTGCATCCCCGGGGCCAACTCACCGTCGAGGAAATTCGAAACCTCACGCCACACCTCTTCACAGCGCACTACCATGGCTTGCTCCCCTTCGCAAAAGACAGCGCCTTGCTCCAACTCCCGCCCAGCCCCGGCGCCAGCAGATCACGCAGCATCAACCTCGCCCTCAGCAGGCGCGTTTTTACCGATGGCACCGAGATACCCAGAGCTTTGGCTGTGTCTTCGATACTCAGTTGCTGCATGTCACGCAGGATGAAAACCTCGCGATACTTCTGTCCCAGTGAATTCAATGCCTCCGCGAGTTTTTGCCGGACCTCGGCCCGCTCCAGCGTCTCCGAAGGAATCTCTCTCCAGTCGGCGAAATCCCGCGGTGTGTAGTGACCGTCTTCGTCCTGTTCCTTCACCATCGGTTCCATCACCACCGCCTGTTGCTTCCTTCTCCGCATGCGGGCTTCGTTGACCGCGATCTGAATCAGCCAGGTGCTGAATCGCGCCTCGGCCCGAAATTGCCGGATGTGCTTAAAGGCCTTGAGCACAGCCTCCTGTGCGGCATCTTCGGCGTCGGCTTCATTCCGCAAAATGGCCAGCGCCGCGGCGTACACCCGTCGTTCATACGGCCGGATGAGTTCATAAAATAGCTCGTGCTCGCCCTCCCGGATTCGCCGGATCAGCGCTTCTTCATTCCATGGTTCGCCTGCATTTTCCAGCGAAGCTGTTGTTTCCGGCATTCCCTTCACCGCAACTGAAGTTCACCGCATTCACCGCACTTGCCTACTCCACCGGGTATTCTGGATCTTTCTTCCATCCCGTCAACATGGAAACGAAGTTGTTCCAGCCGTGCAACACCACCATCACCAGATGCCCGAACACAAACGCCAAAATTGCCCACATGATCGCAAAGTGCCAAACCCGTGCCCAGTGGAAGCCCCCCATCATCCATCCCAGCCAGGAAAACTGCACCGGCTTCCACACCGTCAGGCCGGTCACCACCGACAGCACTGCCAGCCCGATCACCGTCGTATAGGCATATTTTTGTAGCGGGTTGTACGCCTCCTTCACCGGCGGTTTGGGCCCAAAGAAGAAGTAATGCCGAACCATCGGCCACACTCCAGGCAGATCGCGGCGCGCGAACAAAACCTGTTTGTAGTTGCCGCTGAAAACCTGGTACCCCAAGTACACCAGCCCGGTGCCGAGATAGATCCACATAAAGGTTAGGTGCCACTGCAATGCACCCCCCAGCCAGCCGCCTATGGCAAAGGCTTTGGGCCAATTCAGCAGATCCTTCTGCGGAATCTTCGCCCCGAAGCTGGGGAACGCCCGGAAGATTTGCAAACCACTGCCCACCATTACGAA
>Ga0207066_1195_pt1 | contig 11188 bp, 10 predicted proteins | sample Alteio_BWMinCont_24_FD_153490 | JGI IMG/M metagenome (GOLD analysis project Ga0207066, IMG submission 153490) | Enriched cells from forest soil in Barre Woods Harvard Forest LTER site, Petersham, Massachusetts, United States -... | ecosystem: Environmental > Terrestrial > Soil > Temperate forest >...
GATTTGGTTTCTTTCTGTCTGACGCTTCACGACTGGCGCTGCAAACGCGTTGTCCCGCAGAGCGAGGTAGGCCATCCACCAACCCACATTCAGAATGATGAGCCCGAAAGACGAAACGAGCGTGCCGGGCTTGCCCAGTAGATGCAGGTGAAAAACGTCTAGAGGAATGAAAGCAGTGTCACCGAAGTAGGTGGCTAGAAGCAGGAGCACCACAATCTTGTCCGCGAGCGGCTGTCCTTTCTGCAGGGGTGACTTCAGGCGTTCTTCGAGCAGATCCTTGTGGCCGTGCAATAGATTCCGCACTGCCCAGACACCGCCGACAAGGAAGATTCCGATCAGCAACCAGGCACGCCACCAATGCCAGGTGCCGGCGGGAAGGAAAAGCAGAATGGCGAAGATGGCCGGGTTGACGATGGTCCCGAGGATCAGTTTGAAGTTGAACATCTCGCCGCCGCGGTGGGCGTTAGAACTGAAACCGGATTTGCGCCTCCAAACGGCGATTGTCGGCGTTCTCGGAAAATCCTTCGCCATTGAGGCCGCCGGCCATCTGATTCGCGAGGCCGAATAAGCGTGAAGTGATGTTGCCGATAATCGGGCCGGGGTTGGTGTGGTTCAAGAGATTGCGCGCTGACATGCCGACGGTCAGGTTGTACCGGCGCCTGGTGTTTGGCGTGCCGATGATATTGCGCATCGCCAATCCACCACTGGCCAATACCGGATTCGCCGTCCCTGGGCCCTGACCCCCGCCACCGGATTTCGATTCGCCCCGCTCAGCGCCGAATCCAAAAGTCTTCTGGAGTCGCAGGTTCACGCTGATCTGCCCCGGGCCGCGGCCGTAGTTGCGTGGCACGAGTTTTTCTTGCGATGTGGGGTTTGGATCGAGGCACCCGTATGGAGGTTTGCAGATGACACCAGGCGCCGTGGGATCTGTCGCAAAGCCAGGCCGCGCATTGAACAACGTGGTTCCATAGAGATCGCTTCCAGTCGTGATGTCAAAAGGCATACCCGACTGCATGGTCACGTATGGACTAAGCCGGACGTTCCAGCGCGTATTGATGGAGCCTCCGAAGGTCACGCGGTGGCGAATATCGGTGGCCGCAGGCCCATACTCGCCAGTATAGTCGCCGGGCTTCCCCGGAAACGTATTGATGCCGTCTGTGTTACTCATCGCTTTGCTGAACACGTAAAAGCCAAATAGCGACAAACCCTCGTTCACCCTGGTATTCACGTTCGCAATGAGCTGATTTTGGTTGTAAAGACCGGAGGACTCCATCAAAAACACAGCATTCGACAATTGCGTCGGAAGCAGGCCGTTCATTGGCGCGGTTATTACAGGCGCGGTGATGTCTTCGGAGCGCAGTAAGTGCAGCCCATGAGACGTGGCGTAGGTCAGTGCCAACGTGGTGCTCGCCGGTAATTGGCGCTCCACGGTTACGGAGGATTGCAGATAGTAGGGCGCGCGTAGAGTCGAACTGAGTTCCTGCGTAATCTGGATCGCTCCGCCTAATAAACATGGATCCAGTGGATGGTTAAAAGGCGTGGGCGCGCACAGTGTGGGGTTCGGATTCGTGACGACATACTGCTGCTGAACGATCCCGTTGTAGCGCCGAGCCGTCAAGACGTTTGCCAGGGGAAAGCGATCGTAGAAAGTCCCGAAGCCGGCGCGGATGACGGTCTTCGGCCTAGGATTCTTGGCGCTGGCGGCGGGCGCCCAAGCGATTGCGACGCGAGGGGCGAAATCAAACCAGTCGTGTATGTTGGTCTGTGTTTCGTATCTCAGGCCGAAGCTCAATGTAATGTTCGGACGAATGCGCCAGTCGTCGCCCAAGAAGGCTCCCACATCGAACTGACGTACTGTCAGCTCCGGTTGGCCATCGCTGATGGTGAACTGCGGTGCGCCGGACGGGGAGGTAAAAGTCCCATTGAAATTCTGGCGCGAGATGCTGTCGTCCAACTGCTCTCGCAGCCGAACCCCAAGCTTCCAGACGTGCGCGCCCTTTGGAATGGTCGTGTAGTTCTGAAGCTCGAAGCTATTTTGCGTGTCGAACGAGCGGCCTACTTGCGCGCCCCCGTCGTTGAGATCTCCCAGCACCTGAATTTCCGGGGCCGTGCTGAAGGGCAGCCTCTCGGCAGCGCTGCGGAAATACTGAAACCGAGTCTCGTTTATGCTGCTGCCCAACACGGCGGTTTCGGTGACTTGCGCGGTTTGGTTGAGGTAGCGGAAGTCGTAGCCGCGGTTCGCCGAATCGAAGCCGCCGATGCCGACGCCGTTGATGTCGGAGTGTGTGATCGAGTAACGGAACGTCAGCGTGTTCTTTTCGTTCAGCTGATAGTCGATGCGCGGGCTGCCCCGAGTGAGACGTTGCGGAACCCTGTAAACGCTTAGCAGGGGTCCGAGAGTCAGTGGATTGATCGCGTTGATGATGGCTCCATTGTCGACCATATTCCGCTGGCCATCGAAGAAAAACGAAGCCCGCTTGCCGAGCGGCCCGCCAGCGTTGCCTTCAAACTCGTAAAGACGCAGCGGAGCCTTTTCGGCGGAGTACGGATTCCGCGCGTTCCAAAACTCATTCGCGAAGTTGTGATCGACGGTGCCGCGATAACGGTCCGCGCCGGGTTTGGTGAGTATTTCAATCCGGCCGAAGCCGAGTTTGTCGTACTCGGGCGAAAACGGATTCTGATTTACGCGGACCTCGCGAATGGACTCTTTCGAAGGAAGCTCTCCGCCGCTAAATCCATCGATGAAGATCGAGCCGCCGCTAGGGCCCGCCGATGGGCCGGCCAGAGCCTGCAGGTCGGCCATCAAATCTTCGGGGTCGTCGGAAAGCGCCTGTAAGTCATCGCCGCGTAAAACTACGGCGCTGGCGTTGTTGGATGCCTCCGTACTCACCGCCGGACCGGCTGTGTCCTCCACCGTCACCCGCTGTGCGGTGGCCAGTACCTTCAACTGCAGGTTCAGCGTCGTGCTGCCTGGCTGCAGAGAGATTGTAACCGGCTGCGCACTGGTCAGATCCGGGGCCAAGCCCGTCACTGCGTATTCGCCGGGCTGGAGCGCGGGGAACAAATACGCGCCTCTTTCGTCGGTTATCACCGCCAGAGCGATACCGGCCGGGCCTTTCAGCGTGACTGTCGCTTTTGGAACAAGAGCTCCGCTTTCATCGGTTACCTGTCCCCGTAAGGACGCTGTCTGCGCAAGAACAGTGGAAGCGGGCAAAAGGATACCGATTAGGATGCCGACGAGCTTCATTCCGATATAGATCCCGCTCTAGAACTACTCGCTTCAACTGAAGATTCGCTGAATGCACAGCTATTTTGTCAGCGATGCGCGCCAGTGGATAATAGGCTCAGAATGTCCCTCCGGCGGGTTCTCCGTATTGCCCTAAGCCTTCTGATCATTATCCTACTTTGGACTCGAACTGCGCGCGAATGGCATGAGCGGCCGGCCTTATGGCTCGCCGGCAGCTTGGCACTGTCCGTCATCCTGTTGCTTGTCGTGATTATGGAAGTGACCGGCGCCGAGCGAAGGCGGCGGAAGCTGCGCGATGAAGTCCCCAGGCGCCCATTGGGGTTGGACACGTAAGAGGCGCGGGTCCGCTTCCTCCGGGCGCGGCTCTGTTAGGTGTTGCACGGGTTGGACAATTAAAGTCACAGGCAAGAATGCCTCAGCCTCTGGTTGCTGCAGATCCGGAACTTCGCTCGAGCGCCGCGCGGTCCCATTTGGCCAGGTTTGCTCCTGCTTCGTAGGTGCTTTGGAGAAACTCCATGATCGCGAACTCGGGCGATGTTTGGTTGCGGATGTCATCGTATAGGAGAATAAATTCCGACACGCCGGTGCGATACAGCGCTTGCGGGGGACGGATGGGATACGTCTTGAGACCTTGTGGTTCCGGAGCCGTATAGGAATAGAACGCGGGCCCCTTGATCTCGCCGCCGCCTGGCCAGAATCCTGCGCTGATGCACTCGTGCGAATAAGCCTCCTCCTGAATAAGGTCCGGCCGCGGAGGAGCAAGGCGGCCCGAGAATCGTGTCACCGCGATATCGAAGCTGCCCCAAAAGAAGTGCACCGGGCTGCATTTTCCAATGAACCGCGTGCGGAAGTTTTTGAGAACCGTATCGACTGAGATCAGCAGGCGCCAAAACCTGGCCGCAAATATCGGATCGTAGGACTTGTGCACATGATCTTGATCGAAAGGAATCGGGTTGGGGAATTCGTCCGGCGTGGTATGGATCTGCACGTCGATGCCGAGCGAGCCTAAGGTGGCCATCAGTTCCCGATAGAAATCCGCCACCGAGCGCGGCTCAAGGTCCAAGCTCTTCCGCCCGCCGTCGCTGGTCTCGATGACCAGCTTGTGGCTGATGAAATCGAAACGCATCTCGAAGATTCGTTGGCCGTACGGAATGGGCGACGTGGCGAGGCCGCGCGCGCAAACGTAGAGCGGCACGTTCCACCAGTGATTGATCAGGGGTGTCAAGGTCATACGGATCTTGCCGACGATTTGCGTCCACATGTGGAGCGTGTCGTAGGTTTCCTGCCAGGCGTCGAGCGGCAATTCGGGCCAAGCGTCGTTGTTCGCGGCCATATCAAAGGCCTCCTCAGGTTTTCCCGACTCAATTTAACACGGCGGGGCCGCTGTTACGGTTCGACCCCCGCGGGAATCTAACAAATGTGAAGACTATTGTTGCAGGCATATTCCTAGTCTCAATCCTATTTACTATGCGGGCTTCCCAGACCGGCCTGTCTGGAGCGCATCGCAAAGCTTCGCCGCTAAACTACGACCGTCAGGCGGTCAACGATCCTCAAAACCATCCGGATCTAACTTATGGGGACGCAGGCTCGGGCGTGGTTCGCCTAGAGATTCTGTTGGACCGCGCCCACTTCTCGCCAGGCGAGATCGATGGCCAATTTGGAGACAATCTCCGAGTAGCGGTCAGCGGCTATCAGAGCGCGCGCAACCTCGAGAAAACCGGGGCGGCCGATCAGGCAACCTGGCAGTCCTTGAACGCCGATACCCCTCCGGTTCTGGCGCCGTACGCAATCTCGGCGGACGACGTCATGGGTCCTTTCGAACAGATCTCGCATGACATGATGGCGCAAGCCAAGCTTAAGCATCTGGGTTACCAATCGCCGCAGGAGGAAATGGGCGAACGTTTTCATCTCGATCCTAAGCTGCTTGCTGCATTGAATCCAGGCAGAGACCTAACCAAAGCCGGCGAACAAATTGTCGTGCCAAACGTGCAGCGCGAGTATGTATTGCCGGCCGACAAAGTTGTGGTTTCGAAGAACAGTCACACTGTATCGGCATTCGGCGCCGATGGCATGTTGCTGGCGCAATATCCGGCGACCATGGGCAGCGAGCACGATCCCCTGCCTATCGGCAATTGGAAAATAGCCGGTGTCCAGCAAAATCCGGTGTTTCATTACAATCCTGCATTTTTCTGGGACGCAAAACCGAAGGATGAAAAAGCCGAGATCGCGGCTGGACCGAACAACCCCGTTGGCGTAGTTTGGATCGCGCTGTCGAAAGAGCACTATGGCATCCATGGAACGCCGGAGCCAGGCAAGATCGGCCACACCGAATCCCACGGCTGCATTCGTTTGACTAATTGGGATGCCGAGGAACTTTCGCGCATGGTCAAGCCGGGTACGCCCGCGATTCTGGAAGAGTAGGCATATGCTCGCGTGGACGATGAGTTGGGTGCCGCTGCTTCTATTGTCCAACGCCGCTCCAACGCTGATGTCGCCTCCTATCGCGGGACTCACGGCTTCAGAACTCCACGACACGTTCGATCAGGCCCGCGGCACAGCGCGGCACGAGGCGATCGATATTTTGGAAGCGCGCGGCACACCGGTTCACGCCGTCGTGGACGGTGTTATTGCGAAACTCTTCCTGAGCAAACCGGGCGGCAACACAATTTATCAGTTCGACGAATCGGGAACATTCTGCTATTACTATGCGCATCTTGACCGCTATGCATCTGGCGTTCACGACGGCATGCACGTATCGAGCGGCCAGGTGATCGGCTATGTGGGTTCGAGCGGCAACGCAGATCCAGCGGCGCCACATCTGCACTTCGCGATCTTTCAGCTTGGACCAGACAAGCATTGGTGGCAGGGAACGGCGGTGAATCCGTATCCGATCTTGATGCAGCTGCTTCACACGAGAACATGATCCATTGTCCTGCGTGCCCGGCGCATTAGCATGCCGGTCCGTTATAAGTGCCAGTACGTATCCTACGGAACAGAGATAGCGAACATTAGAAACAGCTGTACCATTCGGACTTTTCGTGGTACGGTTCTGCAGGCGTGGAAATAGATGGTCAGTAGATCCATCATTTCGGTAGGGTTTCTACTGCTAGGCCCGAGGATGATCACGCCTTTGCTAGCCGACGTTATCCGTATTGACTTTCAGGGGACAATCTACGGGTCCAGCTTTACATCACGGGAAGCGCGTTTTACACGTCCCCTGATGTGCCATTCTCGGAGAGCTATGGCAACTGTCCAGGAACCCCACTTTACTACCTTTGTGTCTCTAACTATGCGATTCCGGGGCCCGTTGAGGTTGACGTCAGCGGATCGAGGATATTGGACACCAACCTGTCAATAGATAATGGCGTCCAGGTTCAAGATACGAACTCGAGCGCATTTAACCCATTTCCAGATCACGTGGAGTGGAGCTTTGTGTACAGTCTGGGGATCAGTGGCCCCTTGGCTTCCGAGCTGGCCCTTTATAACTCCTTGACGATCAGCTTCAACGGCTCTCCTTCGACTCTAAATACGTCGCAAATTCCCGTGCCGTTTCCGGGTTTAAACGAGTGGGCGTATAATTCTGTGGTGTTCGATACATCTCTTCCGAATTATGCGGCTGGATCGTTCGGAGGGAGCATTACGAGCCTGACGTCGACGGTCATCACGCCGGAGCCGTCGGTCTCCCGTATGTTGTTGGTTGCGCTCGCCGCAATCTGGCTCGGTCGCTGCCATCGCTTTAAGGCCCGATCAAGCCGTTAGAACTACCGTAATCCGAATTCTCCAGTAAGGTGTCGGGCCCGACGTGCTCCGGCTTAGCGCATTGGCGTATACTTTCAGCAGGTTGAGAGGAGGTTCTCGATGCGTACTCGAATTTTCGTTTGGGCCGGCGCTCTGGCAATCCTGGCTCAAATAACCGCGGCTCAAACCAGCGCGCCGGGGCCGACGGATGCATCCAGGAAAAAGGCCCTTGCGTCCAAAAACTGGCGGACGCCGTGGGGCGATCCGGATTTGCAGGGCTCCTGGTCGAACGCCACCACCACACCGCTGGAGCGGCCTGCCAAGTACGCGGGCCGGGAGTTTCTGACTGCAGAAGAGCGGGCCGCGCAGGATAAGCAAACCGCCATCGGCAGGGACAAGCGCGCTGTACCAGGAACGCCGGAAGACGTCGCTGGCGCCTCCAACGCCTTCTGGTGGGAATGGGGGCAGGCGGATGGACGAACGTCGCTCATTTACGATCCGCCGGGCGGCCGAGTATCTGCCTTGACGCCTTAGGGCCAAAAGCGGTCCACCGAACGGAATGAAAGCGTGCGTACCAACGGTCCCTACTATGGCCCCGAGGACCGGATTACTATACACGGTGTATCCTAAGGTCCCCGCTGCCGCGCCTCTCGTCGGGCTACGACAATAACTTTGAGATCGTGCAGACGCCGGGCCGTGGCGATTTTCATGGAGATGATCCACGACGCGCGCATCATCCCTTTTGGACGGGAGTCTGCACCTGGATTCGAACGTGCGCCAAATGGCTGGGGGACGCGCGTGACCATTGGGAAGGCGACACGCTGGTGGTGGAGACGACGAATTTCAACGAGCGACGGGGATTCGAAGGCGCGACGGAAAACCTGCATCTGGTGGAACGGTGGACTCGCACTGCCGAGGGCCGGATCGATTATCGATTCACCGTAAGCGACCCGCGACGTGGACCAAACCTTGGTTGGCGGCGATGGCATGGTCCAAAGGCGGAACGCCTTATGAATACGCCTGCCATGAGGACAATTTTGGCTTGTATGGCATTCTGGCGGGGGCACGAGCCGATGAGCAGAAAGCGGCCAAGGCGGCAAAAAAAGGGACTGAGTAGTTAGGCCGTGGCGAAACCGCTCCCTTTGGTCACGGCTCGGTAACGCACGGAGTCCAACCGAGCCGCGCACGCAGTAAGCGGTGTTTGGGACTTCCGCCTCGGACAAGCCACGGAATCAAGTTTGGATAGGAACGGCTAGTCTTGCGACCACCTCATCTTCTTTGTATAGCGCCGCGCCTGCCAGGGCCGCGAGCAGCACTTCCACAATTCCCACAGCCAGCGCGATGGTCGTTAAATTTTGGGGGGCCAAGCCAGAGACCACGTAGGTCATGTTGGGCAGCAAGTACCCGATTAGCCAGATAGCGATGCCGGCGCGCAAGGCAGTTCGCGGGCCGGGACCAAAGCGCGGGCGAATGGCGGCATACAGCCGCACTGTCAAGATTCCGTAGAACAATCCGATCAAATTGAACCAGACGAGTTGGCCGACGGAAAAAGCCGGGGGCTTGCCGATGCTCGACATGTAGGCGGTCCACTGGTCTGCCAGCACCACGCCGTTCAGGACACCCTCAAAGACGTCGATGACGATTCCGGCGACTAGGCCGCCCAGGATCACACGGCCCATATTGATTTTTCCCATTGCTGCCTCCTTGGTCGATTGGGAACGATCATATGCCGGGCGATAGGGCGGACGCAAGAGACGATGCGCTGAATAGCTCATTTTTTGCGGAATTTTCCTCAGCTAATTGAACCATCGGTCGAGAGCAGTGTCGGCGACATTTTTGGTCGTATTTCGGCTATGCGTGTGTTGCCAGAGAGATGACCGATTCTAGAGGTGGACCGAACGCTTGGGCTTGCGTTTGCATTCATCCCGAATGTTTTTGCGTAAGTCTCAGTCGACTGCGCACTTATAGGCTGCTGTATTACCGAAGGAGGTAAAACACGTGGAACCTTCGGAACGCTGGGTAACTACCTACGACGTTCTCCGGAAGCATGGAGTCGATCGTCGCTCGTTCTTGAAATTCTGTACACAGACCGCCGCGGCCATGGGTTTGAGCGCGGCGCTGGTCCCCAAGATTGTGGATGCCATGGAGACCAAGCCGCGGATCCCTGTGCTCTGGCTGCATGGGCTGGAATGTACATGCTGCAGCGAATCGTTTATTCGCTCCGCTCACCCGATCGCCCAGGACATAGTCCTGAACCTGATTTCGCTCGATTACGACGACACATTGCAGGCCGCTGCCGGGTTCCAGGTGGAAGAGATCCGGCGGAAGATCATGAAGGATTACAAAGGTCAGTACTTGCTGGCCGTGGAAGGAAATGCCCCTACCAATGACGGCGGCGTTTACTGCACGGTCGGCGGCGAATCCTTCCTGAACATCCTGCTAGAGACCGCAGCCGATGCCAAGGCCATTGTGGCCTGGGGTTCCTGCGCTTCCAATGGCTGCGTGCAGGCCGCCAAGCCAAATCCAACCGGGGCCAAACCCATCAGGAAACTCATCACCGATAAACCGATCATCAACGTTCCGGGCTGCCCACCCATCGCGGATGTGATGACCGGTGTTCTCACTCACATTCTGACTTTCGATGCGCTGCCCGAGCTGGATCGTCAGGGCCGCCCGAAAATGTTCTACGCCCAGCGGCTGCACGACAAGTGCTACCGGCGCGCGTTTTTCGACGCTGGACAATTTGTCGAAGCCTGGGACGACGAAGGAGCGCGCAAGGGCTGGTGCCTCTACAAAATGGGGTGCCGCGGACCGACGACTTACAATTCCTGCTCCACCGTGTGTTGGAACGGCGGAACGGGCTGGCCGGTGAAATCGGGCAACCCCTGCATCGGATGCGCGGAGGATAATTTCTGGGACAACGGTCCATTCTCACAACGACTGGCGAACGTGATTGTGCCCGGAATTGATGCGACGCCAGATAAGATCGGCGAGGCTCTGCTGGTCGCGTCGGGCGTCGGCTTGGCTGCACACCTGACCTCGGTGGTGGCTCGCAAACAGATGAATAAATCGAACCCGCAAGAGCCGGGTCAGCCGGCGGGGAAGGAGTGAGCCATGGCCACGCGTGTAGTAGTCGATCCAGTAACTCGCATTGAAGGACACTTGCGCGTTGAGGCGATTCTCGACGACAAGAACGTCATCGGCGACGCTATCTCCTCGGGCACGATGTGGCGGGGAATCGAGGTCATTTTGCAAGGCCGCGATCCCCGCGACGCCTGGGCGTTCTGCCAGCGCATATGCGGTGTGTGCACCACCGTGCATGCGCTGGCATCGGTGCGGGCCGTGGAGAACGCGCTCGGAATTACCGTTCCAAAAAATGCGGAGATCATCCGCAACATCATGGAACTGACGCAGTATGTTCAGGACCATGTGATTCATTTCTATCATCTGCACGCGCTGGATTGGGTAGATGTCGTATCGGCGCTCAAGGCCGATCCAGCCGCGACAGCGGCGCTGGCGCAGAAGATATCTCCGCATTGGCCGACGGCGACCACGGGATACTTTTCCGACGTTGCCGCGACAGTGAAGAAGTTTGTGGAGTCCGGCCAACTTGGCATATTCCAGAACGCCTATTGGGGCCATCCGGCGTACAAGCTGCCGCCTGAGGCGAACTTGATGGCGGTAGCGCACTACCTGGAGGCTCTCAAGTGGCAGAAGGAAATCGTCAAGATACACACCGTTTTCGGCGGCAAGAATCCGCATCCGCACTATTTGGTGGGTGGAGTCGGCTCGGCGATTAATCTCAACGGGGACAACGCCATCAACGTTGAGCGGCTGGAGTTCGTACACGATCTGATCAAAGGCGCGCAGCAGATTGTCGAGGGGCTGTACCTGCCGGATCTGCTGGCCATCGCTTCGTTCTATCCGGAATGGACGACCTATGGCGGAGGTCTGGGAAATTACATGGCCTACGGCGACATACCGCAGAACGGCGTAAACGATCCGGCGCATTTCCGCTTCCCGCGAGGCGTAATCCTTAACAAGAATCTGTCCGAGGTTCTGCCGCTCGATCCGACCGATACCCAGCAGATCCAGGAAGAAGTGGCGCACTCCTGGTACAAGTATCCGAACGGAACGCAGGGGCTGCATCCGTCGGAGGGCGTGACGGAGGTGAATTACACGGGGCCGAAGCCTCCCTACGCG